>Ga0123355_10000957_pt1 | contig 39910 bp, 21 predicted proteins | sample TergutEmb28metaG_3_FD_89872 | JGI IMG/M metagenome (GOLD analysis project Ga0123355, IMG submission 89872) | Embiratermes neotenicus P1 segment gut microbial communities from Petit-Saut dam, French Guiana - Emb289 P1 | ecosystem: Host-associated > Arthropoda: Insects > Digestive system > Gut ...
AAAAATAACTGTTTTAAAGCAAATATGGCAGTTTTTTGAAAATATTTTGGTCGAACTAAATTACAAAATACTAAAACATGCTATTTGACGACCATAAATGAATGGTTGTGCAACAAGCACTTTAACCTGTGGAAAAAAGAAATTTTATGATACATAAACTTCACATATACAACACACTGCATCGCAAAAAAGAGCAGTTCGTTCCGCTTCATTCGCCAAATGTCGGAATGTACGTTTGCGGACCGACGGTTTACGGCGATGCGCATTTGGGACACGCGCGTCCGGCGATTACCTTTGATATTCTCTTTCGCTATTTGCAGCATTTGGGTTACAAAGTGCGTTACGTTCGCAATATTACCGATGTCGGACATTTGGAAAATGATGCCGACGAAGGCGAGGACAAAGTGGCAAAAAAAGCGCGTTTAGAGCAACTCGAACCGATGGAAGTTGTTCAGTATTATCTCAATCGCTACCGCAAAGCGATGGAAGCCTTGAATGTGCTTTCGCCGAGCATTGAGCCGCACGCGAGCGGACACATTATCGAACAAATCGAATTTGTGCAAAAAATTTTGGACAACGGATACGCTTACGAAAGCGAAGGCTCGGTGTATTTCGATGTAGAAAAATACAATCAAAAATTCAATTACGGCATTCTTTCAGGGCGAAATATTGACGATATGCTCGAAACCACGCGCGAACTCGACGGGCAATCCGAAAAACGCCGAAGCGTGGATTTCGCTCTTTGGAAAAAAGCCTCGCCCGAACATATTATGCGCTGGAATTCGCCTTGGAGCGCAGGATTTCCGGGTTGGCATTTGGAATGTTCGGCAATGGGAACGAAATATTTGGGCGAGCAATTCGACATTCACGGCGGCGGAATGGACTTGATTTTTCCGCATCACGAGTGCGAAATCGCACAGGCTTGCGCAGGTTTGGGCAAAGACAGTGTGAAATATTGGATGCACAACAATATGATTACGATTAATGGTCAGAAAATGGGAAAATCGCTCGGAAATTTCATTACGCTCGACGAGTTTTTCAGCGGAAATCACAAATTGTTGTCGAAAGCATTTAGTCCGATGACGATACGATTTTTCATTCTCCAAGCGCATTATCGTTCTACCGTAGATTTTTCCTCCGAAGCATTGGAAGCGTCCGAAAAAGGTTTGGAACGTTTGCTCGAAGCATACGCACGTTTGCAAAAAATCAGTTCGATAGAAAAATCAACGGTTAATGTTGTCGATTTGCGCACAAAATGCGAGGAAGCGATGTGCGATGATTTGAATACGCCGATTGTAATTTCGCATTTGTTTGATGCTGTGAAAATTATCAATTCTGTTTATGACGGAAAAGAAAGTATTTCAGCTAATGATTTGGACGAATTGAAATCAGTTTTCAAACTTTTTATCGAGGATATTTTGGGAATAAAAACCGAAAATAACGCTTCAACCGGAACAGAAGCCTACAAAAAAGCCATCGACTTATTGCTGAATATTCGTTTGGAAGCAAAACAAAACAAAGATTGGGCAACGAGCGATAAAATCCGCAACGAACTGACCGTACTCGGATTTGAAATAAAAGATACGAAAGACGGTTTTGAGTGGAAAGTGTAAGAAAGCCCCTAAATCCCCCACAAGGGGACTTTTTGGAAAGCACAAAATTTTTCAAAACAAAAACCACTATTAAAGCGTTTTATTGGCATAAAAATTGTTGTTGTATTCACATAATTTGCTAAATTTGTGGCTGAAAATTAATTGCTTATGAAAAAACATTTTTTACTCCTGTTTATCGGAATTTTGACAAGCATTTTTTCTTTGTTTGCTCAAATTCCTGTTGGTTTTTACGACGCTGCTCACGGAAAATCGGGAGCAGAATTGAAAACAACTATGCACCAAATCATTCGAGATTTTATTGATTTGGATTTTGCCGGATTTACCGCCACTTTTTGGGGCGAAAATTATTTCAGACGCACCGACTGGCATCCCGAAGGTCATTTTTGGGATATGTATTCTACTCACAGGCGCGTAACTTACAATAGTGCTGTGATGGACAGAGAGCACGCTATGCCGAGAAGTTGGTGGAGACATAGCACAGATACTTATGGCAGAGCAAATGCCGATTTGCATAATCTTTTTCCGTCTGATGCCGCCGCAAACCGCGCAAAATCAAACTGGCCTCTCGGCGAAGTGGCAGCAAATGCTATTCTTTTCGACAACGAAGTAATAAGAGTCGGAAGCAGCGCTATTGCCATTAGCGGATATTCGGGCAGAGTTTTTGAGCCGCCCGTTGAGTACAGAGGCGATTTTGCTCGAACATTCTTGTATATGGTTACAAGTTACGAGGATTATGCCAATCGTTGGACAACAAACGAAGCCAGAACGATGATAATACCAAACAACACATTTCCAACGTTGACCGATTACGCCATAGAATTATTGTTGAGATGGCACAGAAACGACCCGGTGAGTGAAAAAGAAAGAAATAGAAACGATTCCGTTTTTGTTTTACAACAAAATCGAAATCCGTTCATCGATTTTCCCGATTTGGTAGAATATATTTGGGGAAACAGAACAGGTTATACTTTTTCGGTTAGCAATCAGGCAGCTCAGCCGACTTTGATAACACCTTCTGCCGAAAGAGTTATGGTCAATTTTGGTAATGTAACTTCCTCTGTCGGCAGAACTCGCCGTATTCCGGTGCGTGGTGTTTTACTCAATTCGCCATTGACGGTCGAAATTTTGAATGATGCCAACGGTTTCTTTTCCGTTTCAAGCACTATCACAGCTGCGCAAGCAAATGCCATCGACGGATATTTTTTGCCAATCGCATACAACCCAACAGAAGCTGGAAATCACACAGCACAACTCCGAATTAGCAGTCCGGAATTGTCGCAACCGGTTATCGTGCACCTACAAGGAAGTCGTATGGCTTCGCTTCCGCCGATTCCGGCTGTTACACCAACTGACGATATGGAAGAGATAATTTTCCATCGCGGAACGTCATCAACAGGTGATTGGGCGCACAACCGTCTCCCGTCCAATTTTAGAACAAACGCGGCAAGCGGACCATATGCAAACGGTGATTTCAGTTTCCGAAACAACGGCGAATGGCTGATTGTAGAATTTGGCGAAGAAGCGCACATTCTCCAATTCGCCATCCTTCCGCGAAACGCTTGGGGCGAAAATGAAAATTATTTGCACGTTTTCGAAGGAGTGGATGCAAACAGTTTTGGGAATGAGCCGATTATCAGTTTCGGAAACGAATTTGTGATAGAAAGCCAAAGCACACCTGCCGGCTCGGAACGTTACAATAACACGCCCGAAATTCCATTAAGAAGCGACACCAGAGCAATTCGAATTGAATATTTCAAAGTAGCTCAAAACGTGGGAATTAACAATTTGATTATCGCACGAAAAAGAGAGCCAACAAACATAAACCAACATCACACAAACGATGTGATAGTGTTTCACGAAAACGGTTTACTGCATATTCAAAATATCGACATTGGCAAAACCGTTTATATTTACGATGTGTTGGGAAATTTGATTTTACAAAAAACAATTGCCGAGCGGAAAACCACTATTCCTATGCAACGAAAAGGCGTATTTTTGCTGAAAGCGAATTCAGGAGTTCATCGATTTGTGGCGAGGTAATGCGAAATTGCGTCATTGCGGGCTTGACCCGCAATCTCCTAAAATAATTTTCTTTTTTATCAGGAGATTGCGGGTCAAGCCCGCAATGACGGGTTTTCGAAACAGTTTCTCAAAAAAATAAAGGTTCAAATGAAAAATATAAAATATCATTTTACACAAAAACTATTTCCGTTATTTCTGTTTCTTGCTTCCTTTACGGCAACTTGGGCGCAAATTCCTGTCGGTTATTACGATGATGCCGAAGGAAAGTCAGAGCGACAGCTAAAAACGGCATTGCACAATATAATAAGAACAGGTCATATCGAGTTAGATTTCAGTCCAACCAATGCTCGTTTTTGGTGGGACAATTATTTTCGGAATACCGATTGGCATCCTGCCGGACATTTTTGGTGTATGTATTCAACCGACACACACGCTACTTACATCAGCGGAACTATCCAAAATCGCGAACACGCTATGCCGAGAAGTTGGTGGTCAATCAGCACAGTAACGGGTCTTGACTATGGATTTGCAAACGGCGATTTGCACAATCTTTTTCCGGCAAATCAAGCGGCAAATGCTGCAAAATCGAACTTCCCGTTAGGAACAAACAATGGGGAAATTTTCAACAATGGAGTTTCAAGAGTAGGTAGAAGTACATTTTCGGGATATAACGGTGCTGTTTTTGAGCCGCCCGACCAATACAAAGGCGATTTCGCACGAACATATATGTATATGGTTACGCGTTACGAATATTATGCCGATACCAATCGCTGGCGAAGCATTGGAATAACTTCAATGCTGCAAAACAACAGGTTTCCGACACTCACTCCTTACGCTGTAAATCTGTTGCTGGCTTGGCACAGAGCCGACCCGGTGAGCCAAAAAGAAAGAGAGCGAAATGATGCCGTTCAACGCATTCAAAACAATCGAAATCCGTTTATCGACCACCCCGAATTGGCTGAACATATTTGGGGAAATCTTATGCGCGAGCCGTGGTTTCGCAATGCTACAATTGCTGAGTTTGGCGTGGAATATCTGCCCGGCGGAGATATGATTGAAATTTTAATAAGCCGTCACTCCGGAGAACAAATTCGTTACGAAATTTATTCAATTACCGGATTGCGATTGCATTCCGACGAACTTCCCGAAAACAACAAAATCGCACTAAGCAATTTGAACAGCGGAATGTACATTTTAGTCGTATATGCTAGAAATCAACGACATACAGCGCGAATTTTAGTTGGAAAAAAGTGAAAATAATCATTGATTCATATATTCCTTATATTCAAGGCGTTTTCGATTCGGTAGCGGATGTTGTATATTTGCCGTTTGCCGAAATAACCGCCGAAAATGTACGCGATGCCGATGCGCTGATTATTCGCACACGAACGCGATGCGACGAAAAATTGCTTAAAGGCTCAAAAGTAAAATTCATCGCTTCTGCCACCATCGGATATGACCACATTGATGCCGAATATTGTCGAAAAAATAATATCCGCTGGACAAATGCGCCCAGTTGCAACGCTCTTTCGGTTGCTCAATATTTGGCTTCGGCATTGAGTTTTTTAGCCGTCAAAAATAATTTTGAACTTGCTTCGAAAACGATTGGCATTGTCGGAGTTGGCGCGGTCGGCTCAAAAGTAGCGGAATTGGCAACATCTTTCGGAATGCGCATTTTGCTAAACGACCCGCCACGCGCTCGCCGTGAAAAAAGCACGGAATTTATCCCTTTGACACAAATTTGCGAGGAAGCTGATATTATTACGTTTCACACTTTGCTCAATCTTTCGGGCGAGGATAAAACTTATCATTTGGCAGACGAGCAGTTTTTCAATTCGCTGAAAAAAAAACCTGTAATTATCAATTCGGCACGAGGTGAAATAATTGAAACACAAGCACTTTTGAAAGCAATACAAGGAGAAAAAGTCTCGGATGTTATACTTGATTGTTGGGAAAATGAGCCGAACGCCGATTGCAAACTTTTACACAAAACAACACTTGCAACACCGCACATCGCCGGATATTCTGCCGACGGAAAAGCCAACGCAGCCACTTACGTCGTACAATCGGTGAGCAAATTTTTCTCGCTCGGATTGGATAATTGGCAAGTGTCGAGTCTGCCGAAACCTTATCCGTTGGATTTTTCGCAGACAAATGATATTTACGATTTTTTTCTCAAAACTTACGATATTGAAGCCGATAGTTTGCTACTGAAAAAATCACCCGAAACATTTGAAAATCAGCGTTCAAATTATCTTTTTCGTCGTGAGCCGAAAGCGTATTTTTTGATGTTGAATGATGATTTCAGGGGAAGTTTTGAGCAGCGGTTTAAGGTTTTTTGTTGATTTAATGTAAACTTCCTCCGTAGGAGGAAAATATGAATAACCCCGAATGTAATTCGGGGAAAAGCGAAAACATCAGAAACCGAACTACGTAGTAGTTCAACCCAAAAACATTTTCCTTTTTCCCTCTCTTGTGGAGAGGGTGCCGAAGGCGGGAGAGGTCGAGGTTGATTTTGTGAGGCTTTTTCATTTCCCCGAATTACATTCGGGGTTATTCATATTTTGCTCCTACGGAGCAAACCAAATTTTACAGTTGCTTAACGGCATTGAATAAAAGCACACCATATATCAATAAGCAATTTTTCACTTTAAGTCTTGCAAAGATAGAAAAAGATTTTTCGATTTTTTTTATTTCTCGCGAAAAAATAGTTACTTTGCAGAAAAATAGTATTTAACAAGTTTGCTATACAGTTATAGCTTCCCATTTTTTATGAAACAGTTATTTTTCTCTATCTTATTTTTGTCAATCTCTCTCGCCCAAATACCGGCTCAAACGGCAGTCGAAAATTTTATTAATCACGATTTGCTTCGGAATTCAACTATCAGTTTGTTAGTTCGCGATTTGGACACGGGCGAAACCGTTGCCGAATACCGCGCCACGAACAGCGCAATTCCTGCTTCAACAATAAAATTGGTAACCGCCGCCACTGCGCTGGAATTGCTCGGACCGAATTATCGTTTCAGAACGCAATTGCAAATCAGCGGTACAATTGACAAAAACGGCGTTTTGCACGGCAACCTCTATATTTTTGGCGGTGGCGACCCAACACTCGGCTCGGCACGCGTTCCGAATAATCGCGAATTTTTATCGGGCTGGTCGAGAGAAATAAGACGAGCCGGAATAAAGCGCATCAACGGAAGCGTTGTGGGCGACGCGAGCCTTTTCGACAACGAAGGAATAAACCCTCAATGGACTTGGGAAACAATTGGAAATTCGCACGCTTCGGGAACTTTCGGAATTTCGTATATGGACAATACGGCGCGTGTTCACTTCAATTCGGGCGCGAGAGGCACAACGCCGACTATTACGCGCGTTGTTCCCGAAATTCCCGGTTTGATGTTTCAAAATAATCTGACAAGCACAGCAATCGGGCGAGATAGCGCAAATTTTTCGGGTGCGCCTCTTTCTAACGTGCGCGCTATTCACGGCGAAATTCCCGAAAACAGACCGAATTTTACTTCGCAAATGGATATTCCCGACCCGGCATTGCTTTTGGCGCAGCATCTCCACAATCGCTTGATTGCTGATGGTGTTGCGATTTCCAATCCGCCAACGGCGACATATCAACCAACCAACAACGCTGAACGTCAGACAATTCACACGCATCACTCGCTTCCGCTGAGTTGGATTTCTGCAGAAATTAATATGAGAAGCAATAATCATTATTCCGAACACGTTTTTCGATATTTGGCTTTACAACAAGAACAAATCGCAAGCATAAACGGCGCAATGCGCGTTATCCACAATCATTGGGAGCAACGCGGACTTCCTGTTGACCAACTTTTTATGTTCGACGGTTCGGGACTTTCGCGAGTGAACAACGTGAGTGCCGAATTTCTTGTTCAACTACTCGAATATATGCAGACGCAAAGCGAAATGAGCGACGAGTTTTTCGAATCGCTTCCCATTGGCGGTGAGTCGGGAACAATCGCGCGAATTTTTGCGCGCGCTCCGCTCGGCGGAAATACGCACGCCAAAAGCGGAAGTCTCAGGCGAATTCGCGGATATGCCGGCTACATCAATTTGCCGGAAAGAAATCTTACTTTTGCCGTGCTGGTAAATCATTTCAACGCACCACCGGCACAAATTATCCGCGAAATAGAAAATTTTTTAATCGCGGCGATTGAGGAAAATCAAAATTAAATTCAATTATCTTTCAACAATAAAAAATTTAAAAAAAATGAAAATCAAAATTTTATTAGCGTGTTTTTTAGTTCAAACTTTTTCGCTTTTTTCGCAAGAGAGAAGCAATGTCTACAACGAGCGAATGGAGTATTTCAGACAAAATCCGCTCGAACAAAATCAAATCATTTTCTTGGGCAACAGTTTAACGCAAGGCGGAAGATGGCAGGAATTTTTCCCCAACCAGCGAGTTGCAAACAGAGGAATTTCAGGCGACAACACCAGTGGAATTTTGGCTCGTTTGGACGAAATAATAAATGCGCAACCCGAAAAACTTTTCATTCTAACAGGAGTGAATGATATTTCGCAAGACCTCAGCAATGATTATATCATCGAAAATATGAGGCAAATTGTCCGAAATGTACAAGCCGGCTCGCCCGAAACAATTATTTTTTGGCAAACGCTGCTTCCGATAAACAACAACTTTGGAAGGTTTAACAGGTTGATAGACAAAGAGCCGCAAATTGAAGAACTAAACGCACTGATTGAAAAAATGGCGAAAGAGGAAAACATACACTTCATCAATCTCTTTCCATTGTTTCAGAACGAAGAAGGCTTGTTAGACCCGAAATTTACCACCAACGGACTGCATATAAACGGGGCAGGTTACGAAATTTGGGTTAATAAAATCCGACAATTTGTAGAATAGTGTGCGAATAATGATAAAAAGTAAAGGCTTACGCAACTATTCGCGTAAGCCTTTATCTTTTTTATCACTTTATCGCGTAAAGTGTGTTATCGTTTTACTGCTTCACAATTTTTATTGTTTCCGTTTGTCCGCCTCTTTCTACACGGAAAAAGTAAATTCCGGCAGGCAAATTACCCAACTGAACAGCTTCATCCGCAGTTGTTATTTGTCTGGTATATACAATTGTACCTAAAACATTCACAACTTGTAGCAAGCTATTTTCTGCACCTGCGATGTACACTATATTCGTAAACGGATTTGGGAATACAGATATATTCGTGCCCAAAATGCTTCCAAGTCCTGTTGACGGTTCAAACACTACTGTAACTGCTGCATTTGCTGTCAAATTTTCAAGCGTATAAGTAGTACCTGTTTCGTTTACAACAACTGTACCGTTTACAGTCCATTCTTTTACTTGATAATTTTCGCTTGGAGTTGCTGTGAAAATTACATTTGCACCTTCCAACACTTGCGCGCCGGAAGTTATTCCCGTACCATCAACTGTTGCTGTGAGCGTGCCATTACCTGCTCCTACACTGAACGTAACCGTATGGCGAGGTCTCGTGTCAACCTCAAACTCTACAGTAACTGTTATGTTTTCGGTCGGTGAAAGCATCAGTGTTGTGCCTATTGCACCAACAACTACCGTTTCGTTCACTGTCCATTCTTTTACTCGGAAGCCTTCGTTCGGAGTTGCTGTGAAAGCCACACCTCTACCTTGTAATACTTGACTGCCGGTTGTTATTGCTCCTGCTATTTCATCGTCTGCAGTAAGCGTACCATTCACGCCTGTTACATTGAAATTAATCGTGTAGTTACCACGTTCAATAAAGTCACCTAAATGCACTGAATGTAAGCGAGAGAAATAAAAACCACTTGTTTCAAAAACACGTTCTCCAAGCGGTGCAGGAGTTATCCAGAAACAGCTTGTGTTTACGTTGGCAGGAACAGAAGTGTCGCTTCCACCAAGTATTGGTTGCCAAAACGGGTCGTTTGTTATATCCCACGATATTTGTCTCCATCCTACCCAATCTACAATAATTTCTTGATGCGCAAAGAAGTTTCCGCCACCACCAACTCGTACAGTATAAGATATTCTCGAATTACTGCCATCTCCAAACAGATAGTATTGAACATGCTCATTGGGCGAGTTGTTGAAACGAGGAACTACTCCCGGGTGATGCCAACGAATTACAGGAGCCGGAGATGCTTCCAGCCACTGGTAAGCCATATGCACACTTGCCGGTGTGTCTGTTCTTGGCACCACAGTCGTACTGCGACTCCTAACACTTGTATGTGAATTAACACCGGTAGTCGAACCTGACTCATCGGGGTCCCAAAAGCCAGCTATTGCATCAAAACTGTGAAGAACAGCAACCAAGTTTGTTTCCCTCGGACGAGCAGTAAACGTAAATGAAAATGGGCTAGGCATCGCATTGCCATGTATATCTTCAATACCAGCAGCCAAAGTCACTGTATAAACCATTTCCGGAATCAAGTCTTCTTCAAAAATAAAATGCAACACACTTTTGAAGCTCGCCAATGTAGCGTAATAACTTTGTATTCCTTCTACTGCTCTGCCATACGCATCTGCTACGGTAATTTTTCCGAAAGTAGTCGCTTCGTCCAACGGCTCGTCAAATTCGATGCGAACTATCGGACGGGCAGATTCTTCTTGATTGCCTTGCGGGTCGTAAGAAACAATCACCGGAGGGTCTTCATCCAAATCGGCAGTGCGGAAATTAAACACATAATTTCCCCCCGGCGTTCCATCACTTGTGCCATCCAACAAGTCGTTTGTTATCGTATTTCTAGCGATATTTCCGTCTATCGTAATTGTATAATCGGTTTCAAAATCTAATTCCGTAATATCAACTCGCAAGGTAAAATCGTTTATCCAAGAAAGAGCTACATTGTGTGCAGGATAAATACTGAAAGCCTGCTCTACGCTGGCTCTAACCATTCCACGGTCAAAAACAATATCCATAGGATTACGTTGTATCACATTGTTACTCAAATCACGTCTTGCTACAACGTTTATTACTCTTGCAGGCATCAAGTTCAACATAGCTACATCCAAGAAACCTAATCCTTCGCTGGTTTGACTACCTACTGTCAGAGGAATGGTTACGGTTGTATTTACCGTTTCAAATCCCTGCGCTTCGATTTTGGCGGTCAAAGTTGCGCCCGGAGTGAAACCTTCAATCCAATAAAAACCGTTGCGGAGCAATTCTCTATCTCTCGTAACGCTGTAAAATCTATAAAACAAACTATCAAAACAATCGGTTGTGTATGTGCGCACATAATCCGTTCCGCCTCTGTTTTCCGTAAGCGTAATAGTTGCGGCATTAATCGGTCGGTCTGTTTCGTTATCAAAAATAAAGCCTGTAGCAATTCCAATTTGCGGAGGCTCTTGCGCTCCATCCGTACCAAATTGTGCCGTCAAAAATCTTACCATTGATTGGAAAGCGGCGTACGCTTCCAAGCGTTTCCACTCATAATTCATTTTTTGCATATTTTGCTCCGAGTTGGTGTGAAATCCTGCTTCGCTCAAATGAGAAGCCATGTTTGATTCACGCAACATATGCAGCCACGGAATAGTACGAGTTACCGGTGCATTGTAAAAAACCAAATCAACAACATTTCCTCTAGTGCCAACAGGCGCAAAATTTCCGCCGCGATTTACACGCATAACACTTGTCAAGTCGGCATTGAGGAAGTCGCCAAAGGCTTTTCCGCCTTCGGGCAATCTTTCTAAAATAGGTCCGCCTGCTACAGTTCTTCTTCCACCATATAAAAACAAGGTTGTATTTGCGGTAGGACTCCCCGCATCGCTATGAATAGAATAAAGAAAATCCGCACCAAAAGTGTTTGCTTGGTCAGTACGTGTTCCTAATGCAGGATTACCTGCATCGGTTCTGCGAGAGAGCATAATGTTCTCAGGTCGCATATCGGTGAATTCAAGCAAAAACTCTTCGAGAGCCAAACCTACTCGCAGTACATTTTCCGACTCAGAGTAACCGTGTATTCCCATATTACTTCTATCGCCATGACCTTGGTCGATGTAAAGTCTTACATCACTCAAACCTGTTACTTGTGCGTTAGTTGGGAACACCATTGCCATCGCCAAAAGGGCGATAATATATAAATTCTTTCTCATAATTTTTTCCTCCAATTATTGAATATCCATAATATAAATTGCTCCGCTGATAAAGTCTGCAAAAACAAGCTGTTTCCCATCGGGAGAGATTGCCGGACTGAGCGTAATAAATTTTTCCGAAGAAAAGAGAATGCTTTGATTTCCGTTTGAAACATCAATGCTTTTCAACTCGCCTTTGGTAAAAAATCTGCCGTCATCTTCGGTTTGCATTACCACAACATATTTGCCATCAGCTGTCCACGTAGCTCTTTCGGCACGCAAGCCAATACTGCGAAGACCAGAGCCATCGACATTAACAACGAACATACCTTCGTTACCGGCTTGGAATACAATTTTTTCGCCTGTTGGCGAAAGTACCGGATTGAAAATCAAGTTTCCGCTTAACGATTGTAAACCTTGCACCTGCGAAGCTACATTAACAGGATCATCAATCATTTGCTGTAAAAGTGAATTGGTAGTAGCTCGCAGTCTTCTTAAATTACCAACTGGAGTTGCCACCTCTCGTAAACCCGTTCCATCGAATGAAACTTCCATTGTTCCGTTGTTTAAAAACAACTTCGCACCATCCTGCGACCAAACCGGTGTTAATAACGGTTCACCGCTCATTTCTGCTAATACTCTCGGTTCACTAACCACTCTCGGCTGAGCATACAAGCTAAAGCCGAAAAAGAGTAAAAGCGCCATTGTAAAAATTTGCTTTTTCATTTTAAAAATAAATTATAGTTGAACATTAAAAATAATTTTCAGTTTTTTATAAAACCGCTTTTCTGCATTCAGCAGAAAAGCGGTTTATATTAGAAAGGTTTATTCTTTAACAAACCTTTTGACAACAATGCCTTTGTCTGTTTCAATTCTCGCGAAATAAATACCTTGCGGTAATCTCGAAACATCGATACTGCGCATTGGGTTGATAGCCACGTGAACTGACCTGCCCGAAGCATCAACAATTTCCAACGACTTGACTGTGATGTTGCCATCGATTGCAATTCGCAATTCGTGCCTTGCCGGATTTGGATAAAGCATAATAGCAGTTTCCAAGTTTATAGCTAAGCCTGTTCTAGTTTGCACTGTTAAATTCAGCGTAACAATACTGTCGCAACCGTGAATAGTTTCTTCGTTGAAAGTAAGTTCACCACTTGTTGTGCCGACAGGAATAGTATTTCCGCGCCATACGTAAGGCAATTCATCTTCGTAAATTGATAGCGAATATTCTTGTGCAACAGTAGGATGTACCGTCAAATTCAACGTAACAATACTGTCGCAACCGTGAATAGTTTCTTCGTTGAAAATAAGTTCACCACTTGTTGTGCCAACCGGAAGAATATTACCGCGCCAAGTGAAAGGTAATTCATTTTCACAAATTGTTAGATTTTCTGACAAATTGTAAACAGAATTAACCGTCAAATTCAACGTAACAATACTGTCGCAACCGTGAATGGTTTCTTCGTTGAAAGTAAGTAGACCACTTGTTGTGCCAATCGGAAGAATATTACCGCGCCAAGTGAAAGGTAATTCATTTTCACAAATTGTTAACACTTGAGTTTCAGAATGAGCAGCATGTACTGTAAGCGTCAACTTCACATCTGTACCGCTTTCCAATGTAGTTTCGTGAACTCCGGATGTGGTTAATTCTCCAAATACTGCATCAACAAACGGTAATTCATTATCGCAAATTTCAAGCTCGCGTTCAGAAGCTCCGCCTCTTGCAAGCAACATCGTGCTTCTTGCCGGCGTAACTTTTGTGTTGTCGCTTGTTGGCATTGCCCACACGCTTACCGTACCGGCAACGGCAGATACTGTGTAGAAATTGCCTGCAAAGTCAAACTCAAAATCTTCCTGACTTCCACCCAAAGCGTGTTGGTACAACATTCTTACAGTCGGAACACCTTCCGAGAAAGGAGGAAATTCGTAGCTGAAAAACTGTACACCGCCATTCAAGACAAGTGCAACCAAACGCTCAGGTTCATAAACCGCCAACGCTCCGTGTGCCGACGACCAATCGGGCCACACAAAATTACCACCTGAACCATCAGGGAAGGCTGCCGTATGGAATGTTACTCTATTAGTTTCATTGCTGAAGAAATACATATACGGATTTGCGGGGATATTACCTACCGAACCGCCACGGAATTGCCCTACCCAGAAACCTTCGGCTGTCGGTACAATGCTATTGTTTTCATTTGCTGTACCTATTGCACCCGCACCTACCGGCAAAACAAAACTCGGTGCTGTTGACCAAGTGGAAGCTTCGCCAATATTATAGATGTGAGTAAACTGTCTCCAAGCATTTGGCGGGTCAGCCATCGTTGCAAACAATTGCATATTACTTCCGCTACCGCGAACGCCTAAGGAAGAAGTCCGACCGCCGACATAAGTTGAGCCTTCCATAAATGCTCCATTTGCACCACGCGTCTGGGTAAACAACTGTGTCATTTCAAAAGTAATCGGATTCATAATGTAAACTCCTGAATTCGCAACACTCCAGTCGGCAACAAATATTCTTCCATCTTCGGCAATTGCCAGTTTGCGGAAGTTTTGTTCGTTAGCAGCGGCTGACCATGTTTGAGTTCCTGCGTGCGCTACGTTTCCTTGACCGGTTACATCATCGCCTGTCGGGCTAAGTACAAAAACACCTACCTGATTTGCCGGTGTACTAGGGTGATTGCTGTTTCCTACATACACGCGACCAAAATATGGGCTTTCGGGCGAGTTATCAATCGCCACCGTTCTCGGTCTTGTGAAAGTATGCGTGTCAATCAGTGCCATTCTCGCTATCGGGTCGGCACTTGCGCGCACACTCCAACTGAATACTCCATCGGCGGGAATTTGAGTGTCCAAAATCACAACTTGATGATTGCCTCGTGTAAGACTTCCCAACGGAATGATTGTTTCTGCTTGCGTATCAACATTTGTCAAAATGATGTCAACCGAATTAGCATCGTAATTCAAATCAAAACTAACATCGTACCCGTTGCTTCCTGCATTGTATTCAGCAGTAAGACCGTAAGCGAAAATACGTTTTCCACCCGATGTGAAATCGGAAACTTCAAACTTCGCAATTTGGTCGCCTGTCATTAGATAGATGTAAATGTCGGCATTATCTACCGCACCTGCTGCAAACATTCTTGCTCCGGCAGGAACTCCTGTAATTCCAACAGGCGTTTCGCCAAGCAATCTTGCATTGTTGAAACCATCGGTAATGTCAAACAAACGTGCTTTCATATTGCCGCTTTCCAATATCGGACTTACCATCAAACTTCTTCCTGCATAGCGGAAATAAGTTGCACCTGTCGAGCCTAACGGTATATCGCCTGAGAGTGGAGTAAGTACACCTCTCGGGTCGCCGGAACCAGTTACCCAAGGTGTCCAGTTGAACTGAATTTCAGTAGGCTGAAGGTTACTTCCTGCAAAAACATAGCGGTCTTGTCCGAGCGGCGACAGCGTCATTTGTCGGTTTCTCGCACCGACATCTCCGCTCATCCAACCCGTATTATTGCGATTATGCGCTATACGCACTCCATCTTGTATTACCCAAGCCATGTGGAGAATGTTGAAATTACCATCCGGTGATGGTCTATCTCCCCAACCGGCACCCGGATGCGATGTAAAGAATAATCTCATATCATCGATACAACCGCTTACTGCAATGCTATTTCCTACGAAATTGGAATTATTATTTCCCAACGGAGCTGCATTTTCAGCAGCCAAGTGACGTAAAAAGACCACAGGCTCAGCATCTTCAAGCGCGATTGTTTCTGTGGCTTGCCATTTGTAAACAATGAAATCGCCTGATAGAAATTGATTGCCCGGAACACCGGCTACAGTCGAGTTTGTACCTATCAGTACACCATCGGCTGTAAACCCGATATCGGAAAGCATGAACATATTAGTTATTTCTGTATTGTGCGCTATAGCATTGTGCGCTTCAATACCTTGCGTACTCATTTCTGTTATCAAATCACCTGTTTCAGGATTGATAACGAGTAGTCTTGGGCTTCTGTCGGCTTCAACTGCCAATACATACAATTTTCCATCGCGAAGGATAGAACGGCGCACTGTCAAACCTGCCAACGGGTCGATTGTTTCCGTGCTTCCAACTTGCACAAAGTCGTAAGATACCGCCAATCCGAAACTGCCATCACTCGGCGGGTCGTTGAAATCGGTGCAGAACATTCTCGTACCGGTAACCGTAAGCGTAATTTGTCCGGTAGCACCATCTACGGTACTTCTGATAGCTCTAATTACTGTTGTACCTTCTGCTCTTATCGAAATTACTCCATTGGCATCGATAGCTGCAACATCTCTATCGCTGGTAGTAAACAAGATATTAGCAGACGGAATCCACGATGGATTATTCGGGTCGTTGTTTTGGTCAATTCCCACATACAAACGAGCTATTTCTTCGGCATTCACTTCTGTTACGTGCGTTCCGAAAGGAGCTGTTGACGATGTTCCCATAACAAGACGCAAAACCGGAAATGCCGGGTTGCACTCGCTATCGTTCGGGTCGCAATGTTCAAGAATTTGGTTTGCCGCCGTAATTTGTCCGGCAGCAACCGTTACATCGCGCACTTCGGTAACATAACCTTCGGCGATGAATCGTAATTGATAATTGCCCGGAGCTAAATTCAAGAAACCGAAAACACCATTCCAATTATTATCAGTCGTGTATGTGTCTATCACAATGTTGTTTTGCAACAATTCTACCGTTGCACCGTTTATGGGCCAAAACGCATCGTGCGAACCTGCACGGAACGGAAGGAAGCGATTGCCATTAGCCGGAAAAGTCGAAGTTATCGGTCTTGTGTCATCTTTTATCCAACCCATAATTATTCCTGTTGGATGCTGAGCCGGGTCGACACCGAAAAATCTCAACAATCCGCGATAATGCCCACCAAAGGATATCATCTTGTTATAAGTCGGACTCAAATAACGATGTGCTTCCGGAGCATAATCGTGGAATGTGTCCTCAGTCAAAGCCGCTGGTATTGCGGTTGTGTTTATCGCTCCCAAAGCCTGTCCTCTTGTATTATTGCGATTAGGGGGATTTGAGTCCCAACTCGTTAGCGGATTATCGGCAATCCACCAAACCATATCGCTTGCCAATCGTTGAGATTGAGGATGGCGGTTTGTTTCGTGCCACAATACTAACGGATGATTAGCAACTCCATTAGCGGCATTGCTATGGATAGAAATATAGGCATCTGAGTTATGCGCAACTGCTGCATCTCTTCTTGCCGCAAGACTTACGGCTTGCGGAGTAGTGGTGCGCGACATACCTACGATTGCACCTTGTTCTTCTAACAATCTCCGCGTTTCGAGACCTCTCCACACATTCATTTTCGACTCATAAAAACCGCCGTTACCTAATCCGCTGGTGGTTTCTATCGGAAAATTAATTGTTGCTATGTTTCGGTCGTTGGAGCCAAAGCCATCGTGTCCCGGGTCAAGAAAAATTCTTTTTCCTTCCAACAAATTTTGTGCTGTTAAATTCAAGGTAAATAACATACCAAACAGCACTGCTATACAAAATATTTTACTTTTCATAAAATTGAATTTTTAAGGTTGAACACTAATTTCCATTATGTACAATTCGCCTGCCATTGTATGGAAAGCAATTTGATTTCCTGCGGGAGAAACAGTAGGATACATCGCAATTTTACCGCTATTGGGTTGTGTCAGATTTTGTCTGATTGCTCCGTTTGCAGCAACAGCTACAATAGCCGATTCCACAACAACACGACCATCATCGCGAGAGTCCATTCCTACAACCCAATCGTTGTTAATCCATTGCGGAGCTTCCACGTTGCGACCAAGATTGGCAAGAATATTTCCGTTCAAATCACTTATGAATGTGTAACCAAGACACATCACAAAGTAGGCGATTCTTGTTCCATCCGGCGAAAGCGTTGCCCAAAGATAGTTGTAATTTGCTCCGTTTGGGGTTAAAACCGTTGTCTGACCGTTTCTTTCAATCGCCAGCTTTAAGTCTTGATTTACATAAACGATAGGTGCTGCGTTTTGCCTGCGAAGCGACACTTCTGCTCCGTTTCTCAAAGTTGCCAAAGGCGTTTCGTTGGTAACTGCTGTTACTCGCTGCATTTGCGCATTGTCCAAGTTAATGGAATAAACCTGTCGTTCGCCCCAAGGAACATTACTGAAATCTCTCTGCCGAACAGTAACCGTTCTAGAATCGTCTGAAACTGCCGGTTGCCAGCCTGCGCCTGCGCCTGTGGTTAGCACTCGAACTCTTCCTGTTTCAAGGTCTAATGCTTTCAGACCTTCATAACCTTCACCACTCAGTAGAATGGTTTGTCCATCGGGGGTGAATTTCGGATGAAACGCTTCGCTCCCCGCTTCTCTCACTAATCGAAGGTCTTTCACTTCGATACTCTGTGCGACCGAACTCATAAGCATTCCGCCGAACAGAAACAAAATTGTAAAGATTTGCTTTTTCATTTTAAATAAAAATATAGTTAAACATTAATTGATTTATAATAATCTACAACATTATAGATTCGGACAATAAAAAAAACCGTTTCGGCTGTTCGGAACAAAGTCTGAACTCGCGTACGGCTGTGAAATATACAAACGCTTCACAACAAACTGATGTGAAACAAATTGCGTGTGTATCAAAAACCTAAATGAAACTTTATGCTGTGTCATCATTTTTTGTCAGGTATAAATTTCGACTCCAAATGTAGAAAAAGTTTTTCAAACTACAAACTTGAAACACAAAAAAAGTACACTTATAAAACATTAAGCTCTGACAGTCAGGCAAAAACAAACTTTATAATTAACAATTATTTGTTTTTTCTAGTTGTTTTGGGGTTTGCAAGTGTCTTTAACATTAGAACGTTTGTAAAAAATAAATTTAGAGTTGTAAATTACAAGTTGGGGAAATTTATGGTCAAACTTTAAAATGCAAAACAGAGAGAACAGTACCGTAAAAATAAACTTCGTGTCCTCATATTTTCTGTTTTACCTCGTTATTTTTAATTCCAACACATACATTTCACCGGTCTCTGTGCTGTAAACAACTCTATTTGCAGAAGCAGAAGCAGCAGGCTGCATCGCAAATTTATTCGGCGGACTTAATTGTCGGCTTATACTTCCGTTAATACTTTTCATTATGATTTGTGATTCTGTTATCACATGACCATCGTCTTGATTGTACATTCCCACCACGAAATCGTCCCCGTACCACACAGGAGCAAGCAACTCGCCGAACGAGGCAATAATGTTTCCGTTCAAATCGGTAACAATAGTTCCTTTGCCAATGGCGTGGGACAAAATCATCTGTTTGTTTGGCGAAAGTGAAGTCCAAATATATCCGTTCGCATTCTCAATCGGATTTAATCTTTCAGACCTTCCGTTTCTGTGAATATTCAAGTTTTGTCCCTCGCTCCAAACATAAGGTGGAACTGCCGATTCGTTTCTTTGAAATGAAGCTCTCAACAATCTGTTGCCATCGGCAACCATAACACCATCGCCAAAACTTTGCAATTGTTTCAAATCGCGGCGTGGCTCAAGCACTTCTCTAACATTTCTTGTTTGCAAATCGAAACTTTTTACTCCGCTGTGACGCAAACGCGATTGGTAAACCGTTGTTTTGAAAAAAATTCTGTTATTTTCGCCAAAAACAGGGTCAAAACCTACTCCTTCTTCATCTGACACGGTTATTATTGACCTGTCCGAGAAATTATACACTTTCAAGCCGGCAAATTTTTCGGAAGTAAATACCATCAAATTGCCATCCGCGTTAAACACCGGATGAAAACCTCGCTGTCCATCATCGAACAAACGATAACTTCTTTCTACTGTTATTGTCTGAGACGACAAAGGTAAAATTCCGAATAATAGTATTCCAAAAAATATTTTTTTCATGTCTATTACTTTTTATTTCACTATAAATTTCATCGCCCCACTATTTTTCTCATTTTCAAACACTTGCAGAAAATACGCGCCTGCCGAAAGATGTTGTATCGACAAAGAAAGTGGAAAACCATTATAAATTCCATGAACTTCTCTCGATAACATTTTACCCTGCAAGTTGTAGATTTCAGTTCTCACCGTTTGCGAAGTATTTTCTCTCAACTGCAAATGAAGCACTCCGTTAGCCGCTGGATTGGGAAAAATAAAAAAGCTCGCAGGAGAAGCACCAACAAATGGAATATTCGTCTGCAAAAGTCCGGCGTAAATCAATTGAATTTCTTTGATAGCAAGTGTGTAAGCTCTACCTGCTGTCATGCCCGAAGCTATCAGCGTGAAGTTTATATTATCAAACCAAATCGGAAAAATCCCATGGTCTGACATGTCAAACAAAGCATCCAAAACAAGATCTATCGAAAAATCTTGATTCGTCGGAAATGAGGTTGTTCGCGAAGGAACTAATCTATTGCTGTTATTTGCCCGAAGCGAAACATTGACAGAATTAATAGCAATTTCGCCCGCATTCATCACTATCCTAATCGTATCGGGAAGTCCAAACAAAGGAGTTTGGTTTGTCAAACGTATAGACGGACCTGCGCCGGTTCTGTGGATAAAATTAACGGCGATGCCGTGTTCCCAATGCGCAGGCAAATTCTCTTCGTTAAGTTGAGCATCGGCACGATATTGCGCGGCAACAGCCATTGTCCAATTTGAATACTCTGTGTTTTCTACCAATATAACAGGAGAAAGCGGAATTTCAACACGTGCTACCATGTGTCGGGTAATACCATCTATCTGACCGGTAACAATGGTTGTTCCATTGGACAAAGCACGAATTTTTCCAACAACTACTTCGCAAATTTCGGGATTTTCCACTGTCCAAGTCAACGCCAATGGCGAAATGGGCAAAGCTCCGCGTGCCGTAGTTGCCATAACTTCGATAAGATAGTCCGTTCTGTTATCCAAAACAACGGTATCCAAACGGAAAACAATATCCAAGACAGGAATAAAGTTAACGCGAATTTCGGTTACAGCTCCATTGTAAGTCGCAGTTATCACGCCCGAAGCATTGTTTCCGCCGGCTATAAATTTATTCCCGACAATTGTTCCCAAACTTGGCGGAGCAGAAAGAACAACACCTTGAAGATTCGGGTCAATTAAAACTCCGTATTGATTGTAGCCGAAAAACTGCGGAATAAATTCTCCGTGAACAGGAAGCTCCAAAGCAGGAGTATGCGATACAATCGCGCTGATATTATTATCCTCAGGAGCGGTAGAAACAACGAAAACATGATTCGTCACAGGACGCGGAACTCCGTCTGATGGTCGATTCGTAATTCCGAACGGCTCGACAAAGAATGTGCTGGAGCCTCCGCCATCTAAATTTACCGCCGTCCACGCACCCGCACTTTTCATTATTTCAGCAAAATGGGGCAAAGTAACACCGGTAGAAATATTACCATTTCTACCCTCTACTACCGCCATAATCAAAGTGTCGCGCGAAGCGGTAAAACCAATACCTGTACGTGGATTACGTCCAAACCACACGGTAGCCGGATAATCTGTTTCCACTACTCCATTGTCGAGCATTAGCCTGCAAAATCCTTCACAACCGCCACCGGTCATTTGCGCCCAATGCCAAGTATTGTCATTCATCACAAGTTCAAAATCTACTTCAACTTCATCGCCTATGTTCAGTTCATTCAATATATCTCTCGAAGTTCCGTGTCCCGACAACACCGCTTTCCCTGCGGGAATTCTCATACTTCCTCTGTTTTTTTCAATTTCAAGCACTTTGGCACGAAGCGTTCTGTTTACGCCCCAAGCATAGTTCGGAAGCAATTCGACAAGAACTTCCGTGCCGTGTTCATTAGTTCTGGTAAATCGTCCGTTCAGTTGGTTGTATAACACCAAAGCGTTTGTTCCGCGTGTGAGATTTACCGAAGTGATAGAGTGTGTATTACCGCCGAATGTCAAACTTCCTTTGTACGACATAAAACCGGCATCGGGCATTCCGTTTTCGTCGATGGCAAAAACAGCACGGTCGTCGTTTGGTATTCTGCCTATTTCACTTTCTGCCATGTTTCCTCCTATCGGAGTAGATCCGCTAAAAAAGTCGGCGTTTATTCCGGCAAAATAGAATGCTTCGGGAGTAGTTCGCCTTCCAGCTTCGCGCGAAGTAATTTCGTTTCCAATAAGCGAGTCGCGACTCAATACTTGTCTTATTTCAATGTGTTCATTTCTTAAATCGGTTTTTAAGAAAAATACATTTTGATTAGCACCCGGAGTTGTTGTGGTCAATCGAATTGCAATATACTGCGTTCCCGGTCCTACTTGGAAGTTAGCAACTGTATCCACTTGATACGTAATATTGCCAATCGTCAATATCTGCGAATAAAGGCAGAAAACCGAGAACAGAACTGAAAGGAAAGAGAATAGTTTTTTCATGTTGACAATACAAAATTTATGCGAATTGTTTAAAAAAAGAGAGGTAGTGGAATATTCCACCACCTCTCTGGGTTATTTTTCCATATAGGAATTTAAAAGTTATCTGATAATTACTCTTTCAACAGCTATTTGACCATCGTGAGTAGTTGCTCTTACTAAGAATACACCTGTAGTAGGAATGTTGATAGCATTTGAGTTGATACCAACTGTTAGCAATTGACCGGTAACACTAAATACCGAGATTTGAGCTACTTCTTGGTCTAACATTACCATATTGCCTTCTACAAACATACTTACGATAGCATCGTCAGCTTGAATTCCGGGAACATTAGTCCATTCTTCTCTTGTACTTCTGAGTCTGTAAACTCCGTAGCCATTGTCCACATACCATACGTGAATGTAGGCAATTCCTGTTTCATCATTTACCGATACGCGTGCAGCAGTTGTGCGACCTCCATTACCTTGAACACCCATTCCCATAGCCGGGAACTCCCACAATAGCTCCATTTCTTTAAATCTTCTCTCCCCATCTGCAAATTTGTAGAGATTGAAAGTTGAATTCGGAAGACCTACACCAACAGGCGCATTGGCACCGCTACCAACTATCATAAAATGGTCGCCTCTCAATGTAAACAGAGTCAAGCTTGTGGGCGATGTGTGACGCGGTCTCTGAACATAATCTGGGTCATTTACATAAAACGGCACTTGACAGAAACCGTCAACAAGTGTTGCAAACATACCTTCATTCTGCATAAGGAAAGGATGTGCCTGCATCATACTTACATAGAAAAGGTCTGGAGTTACCGGAGTTATGTGAGCCGCAGTACTCAAATTACCCAAAGACACAAGAGTAACAGGACATTCCGTAACACCTTCCGGAAGATTCTCCGGGTCACAATTAGGATTCGGAGCTTGAATACCCGACAATGTAGTATTTGGGGTGTACGTATCAAATTCAATTCTGTAAACCACAGGGTCGGCTACTCCACCTCTAATAGTCCATCTGAACACCTCGAAAGTACTTCCAAGCACCGTAAAAATGTATCCGTCGCCTCTCATATCGCCAAGTACAGCGATGTAATCAAAACGCACTTCCGAAACTTCTTCCAAGCCCACAGTTCGACTTACTACCACGTCCAACACCAAATGGTGAGCATCCGGGTCATTCGGATTGTCCGGGTCTATTACCCATACGTGGAACAGTTCGCCGGGCGCAAGAACTAAATTTGACGTAACAAAATTGCCCGCATTGTCCATTTGGAGGTCATTAAAAGGCATTCCCCAACGTTCTCCTGCTTGAACAGTAACTCCTCCTGAGCTGGTAGATTCTTGGGTAGTGATAAAAACTCCCGACTCATCCGGAAAGTGAATTGGCTCAAGAATCTCACCTGTTGCTGCATCAACTACAACGAGTCCGCGGTTGTATCTGTCCGCAAAATACATTTTACCATCTCTGTACTGCATGTTGCGCGAGTGTTGCCACTGCGTAGCAGGCGGTACAGCATTATTGGTAACAATCGGCACCCAATTTTCTAAAACATGGGAAACCAGCCAAACGTTTTCAAACGTAAACATGTCATTTTCGCCCCTTGGCTCGTACACTGTTTCGTCTCTGTCTACGGCGTAAGCAAATAATGCGATGAAACACGCCATTGTCAATAAAGTTAGTTTTTTCATAAAATAAATAATTTAAATAATTAGTAGTTAAAATTGAATTAAATAATTAGTTTTTGTTTTATTTGTTATTATTGCCTGAACTCTAAGGGCTCCTATAAAACCCCAAATTACAAGCAAGCGCAAACATACGCAATTAATTTTGAACTGACACACAAAACCCTTGATTTTTCTCGAAGTTTAATTTTTTTTAAGAACCATGGATGTTTAGAAGCGGCTTAAACTTTGCTTCTAAATATTGTTTTCTGTTTGCAAAAGCGAAGAATCTTTTCACCTTTGCATTTCCCTTAGAGCATGAGCTTTCTATCCACCCATCATGTAGCCCTTATTTTCAAGAAAGTTTATCAGAAAACAAAGGGCTTTTCGTGTGTGATTTTCGATTACTAAGAGTTTCTTTGAGAAAAATTTAAACAAGCTCTATTGATGTTTAAATAGGGTTTAGAGCATACATAGCTTTCAATTTTCAGAGCAATTCAACCACACTCTAAACCCTATAAACAACTATCGTTTCACTGCTTTTATCGTTTTCGTTTGTCCGTCTCCTTCTAATCGGAAAAAGTATACACCGGCAGGCAGTTGGCTCAAATTAACATCTTCATTCGCATCGGTTATCTGTCTGCTATATACTACTGTGCCTAAGACATTAACAACCTGCAACATACTATTTTCTGCGCCTGCGATGTGCATCACATCCGAAAACGGATTCGGAAACACCTGAACCGAGCTGAAAATGTTTCCAACTCCTGTTTGTCTTGCAAATGTTACCATAACTGTTAGATTTGCATCCAAATTCAAGTGCGTGTAAGTATTTTCGGTATGGTCGGCTACTACTGTGCCATCAACTGTCCACGACTGAACTACATAGTTAGCTTCCGGCTCTGCCGTAAAAACAATTTCCGAACCTTCCGGCACTTTGTCGCCGGTAGTTATTTCATCGCCATTTACGATAGCAGCAGTAAGCCTGCCACTACCAGCGACTACATTGAAATTAACGGCATAAATTGCCTCAAACACTACCGTGACAGTTATATCAGCCTCCAAATTCGAATGTGTGTAGGTATTTTCTGTGTGGTTGGCAACTACCGTCCCGTTGACTCTCCACGCTTTTATTTGGTAGCCTTCGTTCGGAGTTGCGGTGAAAATTACATTTTTACATTCCCATACTTGTGCGCCGGTGCTTATTGCCACGTCGTTTATGGAGGCTGTGAGCGTACCGCTGCCTTCCTCATTGAAAGCTATCGTATACGTGGTTGGGACACCATTGAAAGCACGCACTTCCGAAACCGAAACCGGCGCATTTGCTTTGATAGATTTTACTCGCCAAAAATACCGTGTATTTGGTTTTATAAAGCATTGTCCGTTTGCAGCCCTTTGTGCATCAATGAAGTTCAAACCGGCATTCGGTTCTATAATTTCGCGCGAAGCAAGCAAGCGTGTAAAACAAGCATCTTCTGCCAGCTGCCACACATAAAAATCAGCATCATTCGCCTGCCACGTAAAATCAGCAGTAGCAGGTACGCCCATTTGTTCGTGTGCGGGAAATGTAAGTTGTACAGGTGCAACGGTTGTTTCATCTTCGCCCAATACACGTACCGGAAACAGGTTTCCGAAACGGTCGAAAACGGCTACGGCAATATTGTGCGTTTCAGCACTTATTCCATCACGCAAAGTAAAACTTGTTGTGTAGCTAACCCCTTCCAAAAATCTCGGCGAAGTGAAAGCATCCGCATCATCGCGATTAGCATTCGGCACAGCGTAAATTACGTAACGCACACCGAAATCGCCGTTCGGCGTATAGTCCCAACTCACATTTCTTCCCGAAACATTTATATTTGCAACCAAACCCTGCATCGGCGCAGGTTTCCAACCGAACAACGCGGTAAGGGCAGGAAGCTGAAAGGCACCATTTCTCAACACATTGTATGCCGTTGACGAAACAGGCTGATTGGCACGAAAAAGCACCGTACCCGGAGCTCCATTGATATCCACTTCGCGATTAATCAACGCCTGGGCAAGAAGTTCCGCCGGTATAGAGCCATCAGGGATACCTTGAGTTGAGCCGGTTTTCGTAAGACTTGAAAAAAAATGTCTGCCAAACTGATTGCTCACTTCTGCCCACCAAGCGGCGAGTTCTCCGTAAGGATTGGTGTTGTGATTTCTATTCCAATATATTTGCGGCGAAATATGATCTATCGTTCCATCGCGAAGCCACGCTACAGGACTGGCGAAAATTCCGTTACGCTGCCAATCGCTTCCACGCGAAACACGAACGCCGTAATATGCTGCAACAGTAGCATTGTTACCAACTGCTACACCTGCCGGACTAACACCCCATTGCATCCAAGGACTAATGCTGTTGATGCGAGTCTGCACATCGCGTATCATCATATTTATGTTATTGCGTCTCCAATCGCCTCTTTGAGCAGTGGTAAACCCATTGGGATAAGCAGCAAATTGTGCATCATCCATTGCATTGGTTGTTCCGCTTACATAAAAATAATCATCGAGTATAATACCGTCTACATTCGGATAATTGGTAATAATGTCTTCTACTATATCAGCCATCAATGCTCTTACCTCAGGTATTCCGGGATTAAGAATTCTAATATGACTATCGCCCCGAGCTCCGTAATCAATCAGCCAATGCGGATGCGTTACAGCAAAATCGGTCGGCAGTGTTCCATGATTTGCTGCTGACGAAGAGTATCGATAAGGGTTCAACCACGCATGAACTTCAATGCCGCGCGCATGTGCGTGCTCGATAAGAAAACCCAGCGGACTCCAGCCCGGGTCATCGCCGCGCACATCAGAAATATACTGACTCCAAGGCACTCCCGGTATCGAAGAGCGATAAAGAGCATCGTTCATTGGTCGTACTTGAAAATAGATAGTGTTGAAATTGGCGGCTTCCAAACGGTCGAGAATGGTGAGTAATCCAGCCTGCTGAGTTGCTCGCGCAGCTTCGCGTTGAGCCTCGTTGTTTCCTGTCGGAGCAGGTACTGTAACCGATGGCCAATCCAGCCTCCAAGCAGTGGTAAGCCATACCGCACGAACTTCACGCTTCGGTGCAGATTGAGCGTGTAAGAGTATTTGCGAAAAAATCGCGACTAATAATAATAAGGATATACGTTTCATCTTTGTGTTTTTTAAAGGAAGCTCTCTTTATCAGAAGAGCTTGATGTTTTTATTAATCAATTTTCAATTTTCTTTGTTTAATTTTTGGACGAATGGCATTCGCCCAACCCTGGTGATATTTCCCCCTAAATCTCCCGATGGAAGTTTAGGGGGCTTTTTTCTATCTATGTACTCTCAATGTTTTCGTATTATTTCCTGCATTTACTCTTACGAGATAAATTCCTTGGGCGTAATTAATCATATCGAGCATTAAAGTATGCGTTCCTGCACTTAATCCGTGTACTTGTCTATCAAGCAAATTACCCGTAACTGAAAAAACTTCAACAATAACGGAATTATTTTCAGTTTGATTAATTACAAGATTGGAAATACCATCGGAAACACGATAAATGTATGAGAAAAATTTCGATGCATCAATTTCCGGCACTGATGTTGGAGTTCCTACATGAAATCTAACCGTTTCTGACGGAGCTGTCTGTCCTGTCGCTCTTACACGGATATAATAAGTACCGTGTTCCGGTTCTCCGATAGTTAAACCGAAGAGATTGAAATCAACCTGACGAAGCATTGTGCCAACACCCATCGTCGGAAAATGAGATGCTGCGGACATTTCCACACGAAACCCTCTCGACACTTGCTCTACCCAGCTCACTGTAATTTCTCCATAAATGATTTCTCCATCTGTGGGCGAAGTAAGCACCGGAATCGGCACATGGTCATCTTTGGTCGTAAAACTTATGTGTGGCGAAGAGACCGCTCTCCCTTCAAAAACAGTTCTTACACGAGCGTGGTAAACAGTGGCAATCATTAACAGATTATCCGGTATGCTTACCGTGTTTGTATCTATCGATGTCGTATAAAGTATACTGCTGAAATTGGCGTGCCTCGAAAGCTCAAACGTGTAAGTAGCACCTTCTACACCGATACTTGTCCACGTAATTTCGGGTGTCAGCGATACACCTGTTTCGCCAGCGGCAGGTGTAAGTATCTGAAAGCGTTTACTGATGAAATCGTACACATCCGAAATAGAAATCGGTGCGTTCGCTTTAATAGATTTAACTCGCCAATAATAAGTAACACCTTCTCTGATATTGGGTTGCAAGCCCAAATTGAAATTCGGAGTTGTGGTTTCACGCGAAGCAATCAGCTGCGTAAATTCTCTATCCTCTGCTATTTGCCAGATATAGCGTTCTGCTCCGTTTTCTTCCCATTTAAACATCGAAGGCATAATCACATCTATCTGATTGTTTGCCGGATAGATAAGTTTTACCTGCGGAATTGTTGTTTCCATTTCGTTAAGCACACGCGGCGGGAACAAATTTCCGAAACGGTCGAAAACGGCAACAGCTATTTCGTGCGTTGATTCGCTTATTCCATCGCGTAAAGTAAAGTCCGTTGTGTAACTCACTCCTTGCAAAAATCTTGGCGACGTGAAAACGTCTGCATCGGTACGATTAGCCTTAGGTACAGCATAAATTACATAACGCACATCGAAATCGCCATTCGGCGTATAATTCCAAGTTACATTTTGCCCCAAGACAGCTATGTTTGTAACCAAACCTTGCATCGGAGCAGGTTTCCAACCGTACATCGCAGTAATGGCAGGAAGTTGGAAAGGTCCGTTTTTCAGCGCATCGTACACCGCTTGCGAAACACTTTGATTGGCACGGAAAAGCACCATACCCGGCGCGCCGTTAATATCTTCATCACGATTAATTTGCGCTTGGGCAGCTATTTCGCCTGCCATATTATCGGCATCAACACCTGCCATAGACTTCGTGTGGCTTGAGAAAAAGTGTCTGCCAAACTGATTACTCACTTCCGCCCACCAAGCAGCGATTGGCTGGTAAGGATTAGTCTGATGATTTCTATGCCAATATATTTGCGGCGAAATATAATCTATCGTACCATCACGAAGCCACGCTACCGGACTACTAGAAAGATCATTGCGTTGCCAATCAAATCCAAGCGAAGGTCGAACGCCGTATATATCTGCCACAGCTTGGTTATTGCCAATTGCTACACCTGCCGGACTAATGCCCCATTGTATCCAAGGGCTAATGCTGTTAATACGAGCTTGCACATCACGTATCATCATATTTACGTTATTGCGTCTCCAGTCAGCTCTTCCTGCGGGAGTATCAGGAAACCCGTTAGGATAAGCATCAAACTGTGCTTGGTCCATGGCGGGGGTTGTTCCGCTTACATAAAAATAATCGTCAAACACAATGCCATCTACATTGTATTTGGTAATAATATCTTCTACTATATCCGCTATCCGTTGGCGTACTTCGGGTATTCCGGGGTTAAGGATTACGGGTCGAGTTTGACGTCCTTCTGAATCGGTACGAATTCCATAATCCAACAACCATTCGGGGTGCGTATTTTCAATTTCATTCGGCAAGTTGCGGCTCCAATACCAATTTGGGTCTGTATTATATCGATAAGGATTTAACCACGCATGTACTTCGATACCACGCGCGTGTGCATGTTCAATAAGAAATCCCAACGGACTCCATCCCGGGTCATTATTGGTACGCGCTCCAGTGAGCCACTGACTCCAAGGCTCGAATGCCGAATTGTAGAAAGCATCACACATTGGTCTTACTTGGAAGTAGATTGTGTTGAAGTTAGCCTCTTCCAAGCGGTCGAGAATGGTGAGCAATTGAGCCTGTTGAACAGAGGGAGTTCTATTCGTTCCAGATGGCCAATCTAAAGCCCAAGCAGTAGTAAGCCATACAGCGCGAACTTCGCGTTTTGGCGGCGATTGAGCAAATAAAATCGTTTGTAAAAAAACAGCGATTAAAAGCAATAAAAGTATACGTTTCATTTTTTATTCTGTTGAATTTTAAGTTATGTGGTTGACATTTTTGTTTCCGCAAGTTGTTTATCTGCGGTGCGAATTAAAAAACAATGTGTAGAACTAGAGTGTGCTTCACTCCAAATTCTACACATCGAAAAGATTAAAACAGTCTTGTCCGGTTGTTGTTTATTGTAACACCCAAAGCACTTACTCCCAGCAAAACAGGTTCAATTCTATTTGTAGCAGGATTAAAACGCCATATACCGGTCTCCATTTCGTCGGGAGCTCCCGAACGAAGAGCGAAATAAACCATACCGGTTTCCTCTACCACAGTCAGCTGAGAAATCGCGATAGGTTCGAGATTAGTGCCTTCAAGTCGTCTGCCGTCAGTTATCGGCACCGGACTGAAACCAGCCGCGGTTCCGGTAGTTGTCAGTTTGAATGGTGCTAAACCTGCAGTGTTCGTGATTCCTTCCATTTGTTCTATCGTAGCACGGTACAAACCTTCAAATCCCGGATTATAAACCGCAAAATACATAGTTGCCGGTCTGGTGCCACGACCTCTGTCAAATACAAAAGCACTCATATTCAGATTAGGCAGTATATGTCCAGATGCAGGGTAGGCACATTGACCTCCTACTACATTGCTCATCTGAATGTCATTATTTGTGAAACGATACATTCCCCAAGCGTTCCATCTTTTACCCCAATACCAAACGCCGTCTATTCTAGTCAGGTCGCTGTTTAAAGCCCCGTAAGGCAGAAGAGTTCCAAAATAGCAAAGTCTATTATTTGCTACAAATCGAGGCATATCCCACTGTCTGTAAGTAAACATTGCGTTACGAAGTGTAAGAGGTACCGCCATTATTCCCGAATTCCGGTCGGTAAAATACAAAGTATTACCTTCTATAAAACCTTTGAATGGGTCGTTGAAAGCGTGTCCTCTATTTTGTAGCATAATCTCCACCCTCGATCCGTCTGTTGTCATAACTCGTATTTGTCCATCGCCTCTGTTATGTTCTTCGCTATCGTCTTCGAATGTAAACCGTTCGCCCGGATCCAAAAGATAAATCAATCCATCGTGATACAAGATAGACTTCGGTGTAGCACCTGACGGAACACCCGTATCAAAAGGCATGTTGACTATAGCAGTGTCGGACAGATTATCGGGCAAGATTTTAAGTGCCATAATATTACCGTTTCTTACAGCATAGTAGAGTGTCGGCACCGGCTCGTAAAAACCTACCGGTACATTTACTATGCCGGCTGGCAAAGGACGACCGCCAAGACGAACCTGTAAGCGAACCTGCTGCGAACCTACGTTGCCAAATATCAACGCGCCCGGATTGATATCGCTGTAAGCGGTTATCGGATCCATATTTTCGGTGAATGTACGCGAAGGAAAAAACCATTCGAATTCTACCGGTAAATTTCGCGGATTGGGAAGCAACACCTCAATTTCTACCGGCGTGCGCAGTACTTCGTGAACTTCACCATCTTCCAATGGCACCACCCACATAATCGGTCTGATATCCTGAATTCTAATAGGTTGACGCAAACTTTTATCACCTACCGTGAGCGTTACAGTGTAATTGCCGGCAACTTCATAAGTGTGAAACACCGAATCATTGCGTTCGCTTGTCACAACTGTACCATCTCCAAAGTCCCACGTATGCACGCCGTCCAAGCCCGAAGTACTCAGAAATAGAATAGTTGAATAGACATAATAATCGAGCATAAATCTCGGGTCACCACCGAAAACTCTGTAGTTAAAACTAACTGGTGGCATCGGCAATTCTTGCTCTTCCGGTATGTTGTCGAAACAACCAACTGCAAACAGCCCGACAAAAGCAAGCAGCAGATATTGTTTGATAAATTTTCTTGTTTTCATACTGATTTTTATTGAAAAATTAATTTATATGTATTTCTCTTGTTTCCGTAATACCATACACGCCGCGAGTGTCATATACTCGCATTAGAGCATTGATTCTGAATCTTTGCCTGTAAGTTACGTTGTAGCCTACACCATCGCGCGGTCTGAGTCGAACCAAGTCTGCAAAAGAAAGTCCATCGTATAGTGCGGCTATCTCGTCAGGCACTACTGTTCGTACCGTTACACCGGTAATCGGATTTATACTGTCGCCCGGAAAATGAAACACCGAATCTGCCGTATTTTCGACAAAAGTAGCTGCCGTAAACTTTAAAAACCCAACACTGTCTATACGCTCCAATCCTATCAGCATCTCTCTGTAATGGTCAAAAACCATTATGGTGCGGAGCGTATCTTTAAACCAGCCCATAAAATCGTCGCCGAAATAAATCTCCATTATGCTATCGCTAAATTCTACCGGCTGGTCCCAATTATACGGAGCTAGCGCAACACTTACCGGAAACTCATCTCTGAAAAAATAAGCGCGAATCGCTTCATTCTTATTGTTCGGATCATGGTCGTACCGCTGTATAAACTGAGTAACACGTACCTCTTCGTCTCTGGAAGAACGAAAAACAAATTCGGGCACCCACGGAGAAGAAACTTCTCTTTCTTCGGCTTCAAATAGATCGTACCATACTTCCAGACGTTCAATACCAGCCCTTTCTTCGGTAGTGAAATACTGCACGCTGAAACCCATAGAGGTACCGGCTCTTACCATAGCACCATCTGGCTCCCAAGACACCTGCGGCCCTATTCTACCCACAATCAGCATATCGTCAAAAAAATCGTGCTTCGAGCAACCGAATAAAGCAGCGGCAGCAAGCAGGGATATACATATATTTTTTACTGTTTTCATATTTCTACTATACATTTTAAATTTATAATTAAAATTTATTGCCACGGAATACTGTTACTCGTTTCTGCAAATCCGCTCTCGTTCTTTGCCCAAATCATACGTCTTCTCAACCAGTCGGGATTACGGAACGCACCCAAACGTTCTAATTCTCTCTGACTGTATCTTTCTTCCGTTTCCGGGTCATAATTCAAACGATGTATCCATGCATTGGGCGAGAGCTGTCTGCCGTCCGCACCAACAAAGTCTTCCGGTGTCATCCAATGAGCTGAAAACAGATTAAACGGACGACGCAATGCATACGTTTCCGAAAATTGAGCCGCAGTTTGATTCATAGGAGGAGGCGTTGGTCCACGATGAACATTTCTTACCGTATATACTTCATGAACACCTGTAGGAGTCCGATATGTTATTCCATTGGTTGCACTGCTGTGATTATAGCGGCGCATATCTGTCCATTGTTCGGGTTGCAAATACATAGCTACAAATTTTTGCTGCATCAAAGTAGCAATAGTAAAATCTGTCGCATTCAAACGCTCTCGGTTGAAAGTAGTAAGATTACCCAGCGGAGTATTAGTCGTTGGTGTACCAGACAAGCTCGACCCATAACCATCGTCTCCCGGAGGAAGAGCTCCCAAACGTATCATATTATGGCGTGTGGCTGCTCTCACAGCTTGGTAAGCCTCATTTGTTCTGCCTTCCCAATACAGTGCTTCCGCTTTTATAAACAGCAACTCTTCGTGCATCATCAAAATAATAGGACTTGTGTTTTGAGTGAGAGGGTTGTTGCGGTTACCTTCGGTATACAAACAGGGGAAATGCACAACCCGCAAGCTAGGATCCATACCTATATTGCTCTCGAGAGTACGAATAAATACACGAGTGTCTGCTGCTTCACCTGTCGTAGGACCGGAGCGCGGAGTCATTAATCTTACAGCACGCGGGTCAAGTGCAGTCGGAACTTGGGCACCAGTACCATTGTATACCCCCAATATATGCCCAAAAAAACGGGTTGGAATAGATTCATGCAATCTATTGCCACGGCTTTCCCAAGCATTAATAACCGGTCTTGCCGGTCCCCAAGGATTGTTGCTTTCTGTCGGTCCTCCGGGATAATAATAGCGTGGCTCCCCTTCGCCATTCGCGCCCCAAGCAGGGTTATTTAATACTGCTTCAGCCATTTCGATAATACGATTGCGAACTTCCGATGTATTTTCCCAGTTGGGCAGTTTGCGCAACCACAAACGAACCCGCAAAGCTTGCGTAAATGCACCCCATTTCGCCAAGTCACCGCCGTAAATGCGATCCATACGTTCGTTAATATAAACATTTCCGGGTGCTTGTGTCCACGATTCATCGGCATATAATCTCACCAACTCATCCGCTTCCCTGAACATCCATTGATAAATATCATATTGAGTGTCATAAGTAGGCGAAGTAGCAAGATAAGCATCGGAATGTGGCATATCGCCAAACGCATCGGTAGTAAGCATAGTAGACATCAGTCTGATGGTACGTCCTATCAGCAAAAAGTTTTTAGCTCCTTGCTCCTCAGCCAAATCCATCATTCTTTTGTTATTCATTCCTATATCGAAGAAATGTCTCCTCCACTGCGGATGACGATTCATGTTTACAAAATCCCAACCCGAACTGTAAGCTAAACTTCCTCTCTCAAGATTATGTTGGGTAGTCAATGCTTGCGCCAAATAAACACCATACTCGGCATGGTCGTAAGTCAGCTGCGATGCGTAAAAAAGAATTGTCGGCAGTGCTTGTTCCAACGTAATGGTAACCGGAGCGTCCGGATCAACGTTCACATTTAAAAAATCGTAACACGATGTTGTCATAAACATAAACGACAGAATGAATAATACATATTTTATATTTTTCATAACTTTATATTTTTAAAAATTATTGCGTTAATTAAAAAGTTGCCACTACAGCAAAGTTATAGTTTCTCGTACGCGGTACAGCAAAGTTATCAACACCCATTGCACCGGTACCACCTTGACCTACGCTTGCATTGTTGGTTGGGTCAGAGCCTGTGTATCTGGTCAACATAAACAAATTGCTTCCTGTAAAGTTGAGACGCAAAGACGTTAATTGCGGTGTGTTCAAGTGTCTTGCAATATCGTATCCCAGCGTAACGAAGTTCAAGCGAATAAATGAGCCATCTTCTATAAAGTTTGTACTCACAGCAGCAAAATAATTTGTTATCACTCGGTGATCGAGCGTAACTGGCTGAGTATTCGGCGAGTAACTTCCGTCCTCTTGGCGCACTACACCATCTACCACCACTTGTCTGCCTCGATAATGCTCCAAGAATCGGCTGTTACCATTACTTACAAGTCCGCGTCCGGTAACATTCACAACATCACCACCCAAACGTCCGTCAAATAAGAATGACAAATTGAATCCTCTGTAATTAAATGTATTTACCAAACCTGCCGAAAACAGAGGCTCGCGGTCTCCGATAAAAAGTCTACTCTGTGGAGCAATTATAGGTAAACCATCTGAGCCGACAAGGAGTTGCCCTGCATCGTTGCGCAAATAATCTGTACCTAAGATACCTGTGGTAGACTGTCCTAAAACTGCCGCAGTAAAAATATCAGTGAATTGAGGTCCTGCAATATCGAACACATCCTCCGGTAGACTTACTACCTTACCACGATTCAAACCAAAGTTGAAGTCGGTTGTCCAGCTGAAATTTCTGTTTGTAATAATGTCCTGTCCCCAAGTAATTTCAACTCCATGGTTGCGTATAGCACCTTCGTTACGCACTTGCAAAATATGTCCCGATGCCGGTGATACGCGTACTTGTACTATTTGGTTGTCTGTTCTAACAGAGTAATAAGTCAAATCCAAACGAGTTCTGTTATTGAAGAAACGAAGGTCTGTTCCTATCTCCCACGAGTACGACATTTCGGGCATCAAGTTTCTGTCTGCCGATGCAAAAATCGGGGCAATCCCCCAACCACCATCGGGAAAGTTTGCAAACTGCATATTTCTACGGTCAAACAAGAACATCTGTTCCGGTGATTTACCCACTACAGCGAAGTTACCGCGAAATTTTCCGTAGTTGAAGAAGTCGCTTGAAATGTTAAACAACTCGGAGAATACCAAGCCCGCAGTAACAGATGGGTAGAAATACGGATTGGTTATAATGGTAGAAGACCAGTCCCAACGTCCGGTAACTTCCAACGAAGCAAGACCTCTCATATATTCACCGCGGATTGAACCGAAATGTCCAAACATATTTCTGTGGCTACGGTTGACAGTGCGGTCGACAGCCGGCGCGAAGTGTGTAATACTTGTGTTTGCCATACTGTATGTTCCGGGTATTATGAAATTCCGTCCCCTGTTTCCTGTTGAAAGTCCTCTTCTCATTTGCAAGTCCGAACCTGCCATTAAATCAATGCTAAAAGCACTTGGCAATTCGATGGTGTACGTCGCCAACATAGTTGCCAAAAGCATCTCGTTACGTCCGAAAGTGGTATCAAAATAACCGAAAGCATTCGCCAACTGGTCAAGGAATATCTCGCCCTGCCCCCAAGTCATAGCATCAATGTCGTTCTGAGACAAAAAGGGACTTTCAAGATACGCTTGCTGCCAAGCTATCAGAGCCAACTGGTACGCTTCCATTTCTGCAGGAGAAGCACCTTCTCCCGGTGTGGTAGGCAGCGGCACGCCATACACTCTGTTGTCCCAGCGCGGAACTCCATACGACCAGCTATTTGTAGTGGTAACGTCGTAGCTTATACGTCCGATTATTTCAAGATTCCGAATAGGTGTCCAATTAACCGAAGCGTTCCACAGATTACGCAGTCTGGTAGTCATTGCATCATCCATATGCCTTCCAAACAGCGGACTTACAGGAGATAGAAACTTCTCTACGTCATCATGAAACGGACGACGCGGAAAACCGTTCGGCAACCTGTAATCGGTAATATCATCGTTAATAGGCCAAGCATAGACAGGCTGCATTCCGGGTCTTTGAATGGTTCCAAATCCACGCGAAGTGGTTTCTATAATGTTAGAACCAACCGAGATAGAAAGCGAATCGAAAGGTCTGAAAACTCCTCGCATCATCAAACCTGTTCTGTTGCGGAACTCATTCGGCACGATACCTTCGTGTCTTTGATGGTTTGCCGAAGCAAATGCTTGAAATCTTTCACTACCGCCCGACAAACTAAAATCGTATCGCTGGAAAAGACCTGTTCCCAGAAAGTTGCCGAGATTGTCAAAAACCTGCTCGCCATCTAACGGAGGTCCCCAACCACCCACGTTTCTCTCTTGGTAAAATCCTCGGAAACCGGGACCATAAGTAGTTTGCATTCTTTCCAAACGAGTAGGCTCTTGCCATTCCCAGCTTACACTTGCAGTTGCAGTTAACCTGCCTACCTGTCCTTGTCTGGTGGTGATCATAATTACACCATTAGCAGCAAGCTGCCCATAAAGTGCTGCTGCTGCTGCACCCTTCAAAATTGTAATGTTCTCGATGTCATTCGGGTTAATGTCAAGAGCAGCCGATGCACCTCCTGCAATAGGCATACCATCCAAAACAAACAACGGCTCATTGTTCTGCCCCGGATTAATAGACGAAACACCGCGAATAAGCACTTGTGTACCTGCGTTGGGCGAGCCACTCGCATTAGTTACATTTAAACCTGCAACTCGACCTTGTAAAGCATTTACAAAGTTCGCCTGCTGTCCCTCAACCAAGACATCCGAACTCACACTCTGAACAGAGAAGTTCAATCGTTGTCTTTCTCGGGCAATACCCATCGCACTTACTACCACCTCGTCCAACATCCGAGCATCTGACTGCAAGGTTACGTTTAGCACGCTGGTGGAAGCTGTAACTCTGTGGTCCTGCGGGTTCATTCCCATGAAAGCAAAAGTTAGAGTTGCATTTTCAGGAGCGGAAATAGAATACCGTCCGTCAAAGTCCGTAATTACTCCCGTTGTTGTTCCTTGTACTTGCACAGTAACCCCAATTAAAGGCTCGCCTGTTTCATCCCGTACAACACCGGTGATAGTCTGTTGCGCTACTGCAAAAACAGTAGGCAAAACGAACAAAAAAAGTAGAATACACGCTTTTTTCATGTCACATACATTTTTTTTAGTTTTTGAATTTGATTTAATTTATTGTTTATTTGTTTTGCATTCAAAGACCAGAGAGCGAAAACTCTCTATCTTCTCATTAGATAACACCTTGATAATGTAGTTTTTATTTTTTCTTTTGTACAAAAACACATCCAAACCAAAAGTGAAATCGGGCGCAAGATAAAACCATTTTTTTAATTTCGAACTCTCCTTTAATCTTCTTTATTATTTAAAAACAAACACTTGCTTTTTTTAACAACACACGATTGCTTTATCGTTATTGAAATAGCGAAATAATGCGCAAAAAGAACGCTTTAAAACTTAATCTGAAAATCGAAATTATCATCCAAACCTCTTCGTAAAAAAGTTATCTTGCCATAATTGCCGACAAATGTACAAAAACTATTGACAAGTGCGCAAAAAATTGTCCACTTTTTTTCGAAAAAAAATATTTTGCTCGTTTTTTGGGACTGCAAAGCAAATGTTAATTTATTTTGCAAACAACAGCTATGTAATGTTGTCTGTTCTAAATTTCGCAAACCTTTGCAAACTGTCGGATTTTGACTGAAAAACCATTCACAAGGCTAAAAATCGTATTTGTTTCGTAAAATATGTCAAAAACAAGTGCGTGCATTATAAAATGGGAAAAATTTCATCTAAATTCGTACCCTCAAAATGAAGATGAATTTCTCATTTAATGTTGAAAATGTGTGAGAAAAGCAACTACAACCACATTTTCACAACTTTAACTGTGTTATTTGGCTTTTGTTTTCGGTCTTTTGAGATTGAAATAATTATCGATTCTACAAATAAAAAACAAATATAATATAAATGAGTATGAAAATTAATTGTTTTATTCCATTTCAGAGTGTTGAGCAAGTTGCCGACACGGTAAAGTGTTTGAAGTCTTCAAGCCTTGTTCACAAAATTTTTCTGCTTGCCGAAAGCGGAGTAGTTGCTAATGTTGAAGGATGCGAGTGCCTTTCTGTCGGTTCGCTCACTGCAACAAGTACGATTAAAGCTATCGCTGCGAAAGCTGATACGCCTTACACGCTGATTTATACTAAATCAGACGATTTGGTTTTCGGATATTTCGCGCTCGACAGAATGTTGAGAATTGCCGAAGACACCAACGCGGGAATGGTTTACAGCGACCACTACAAAATTAAAGATGGTGCGAAAACCAACAGTCCGGTTATTCCTTATCAGAAAGGTGCTTTGCGCGATGGTTTCGATTTTGGTTCGGTATTGCTGTACAAAACTTCGGCTTTGAAAAAGGCTGTTGCCGAAATGACGGCTGATTATCAGTTTGCTGCAATTTACGATTTGCGCCTCAAAGTTTCTCAAACAGAGGAATTGGTGCATATCAATGAGTATCTTTATACTGAAATTGAGCACGACTTGCGTAAAACAGGTGCGAAGCAATTCGACTATGTTGACCCGGCGAATCGTCCTGTTCAAATCGAAATGGAACTTGCTTGCACCGACCACTTGAAAAAAATCGGCGCATTTTTAGAGCCTAAATTCCAAGATGTGGCTTTCGACAAACAAGATTTTGAATTCGAAGCATCGGTAATTATTCCTGTTCGCAACCGCGTAAGAACGATTTGCGATGCAGTTCAGTCGGTTTTGAAGCAAAAAACGAATTTCAAATTCAATTTGATTATCGTTGACAACTATTCTACTGACGGAACTACCGAAGCAATCCAAAAATATGCATCAGACGAAAGATTGGTGCACGTTATCCCCGAAAATAAAGATTTAGGAATCGGCGGTTGCTGGAACGCAGGTGTTCACCACGAGAAATGCGGAAAATTTGCCGTTCAGTTGGATAGCGACGACTTGTATTCTGACGAAAATACGCTGCAAAAAATCGTAGACGCTTTCTACGAGCAAAATTGCGCAATGGTTGTTGGAAGTTATATGCTTACCGATTTCAACTTGCAAGAAATTCCTCCCGGACTTATCGACCACAAAGAGTGGACACCTGATAACGGACGCAACAACGCACTCCGTATCAATGGTTTGGGTGCACCGAGAGCATTCTACACACCGATGTTGCGCGAAATAAAAGTTCCGAATACAAGCTACGGCGAGGATTATGCACTTGGTTTGGCTTTCTCACGTCAGTATCAAATCGGTAGAATTTACGATGTATTGTATCTTTGCCGTCGTTGGGAGGAGAATTCAGATGCTTCGCTCGATATAGTAAAATCAAACGGACACAATACTTACAAGGACAGAATTCGTACTTGGGAAGTAGAAGCGAGAATTAATTTGAATAAAAAATAATTTCAC
>Ga0123355_10000958_pt1 | contig 39891 bp, 34 predicted proteins | sample TergutEmb28metaG_3_FD_89872 | JGI IMG/M metagenome (GOLD analysis project Ga0123355, IMG submission 89872) | Embiratermes neotenicus P1 segment gut microbial communities from Petit-Saut dam, French Guiana - Emb289 P1 | ecosystem: Host-associated > Arthropoda: Insects > Digestive system > Gut ...
CCAAAATTGCATTAAGGACAACGATGGCAAGAATTACCAAAGGCTCTGCAAAACTTTCCTCACCATGCATTCTGCCCGCAAAAAAGCTTAGGCCCGCAGCAAACAGAAGAACGATAACCATAAAGTCCTTAAACTGCATGAAAAAGCGGACAATAAGCGGTGCGCCGCGCTTGCCCTCTATCACATTGCGCCCATGCTCTTGCATACGCGCCAAAGCTTGCTCTTTACGCAATCCCTTGCCCTTGTCCACCTTGTGCCTTGTCAGCGCAAATTCCGCTGCTTTGTTGTGCCAGTTCATAAAATCGCCCCTTTGTGTTTTGGTGTGTAATACTGATTAGGAAATGCCGACTAAAGTCGGCTAAAGATTGCGACTAAACTCGCCATCACTTTGGTTCTACCACAAGCCTATTTCCGCTAAAGAAAGCACGCCCTGACCGAAACCTTTAGCCGCCCCCGGTTTTGCGCAGTTTTCGCCAAAACTTTAGAACTGACGAAACAACCCAAGCTATGTTATGTATAGCAATTTAACTTGATTTGCTATACTACGACCGAGTTTAGTCGGAATATTTAGTCGGCTTTAGCCGACACCCCCGATTTACTTCCTAAACGACATCATCTCCCGGATGTCTTTTATAGTGATAGTGCCCAAGAGCACGATAAATACAGCATAAAGCCCCATCAATAGGGCCAGTGAAAACACCACACCCAGCATCTCCCCAAGGTTTGCAAAATATCGGTTGTGCAAGAAATTTATCACAAGTCCTGCTGCTGTTGCCGCCAGCGCAGGCTTTGCAAACCAGCGCATCATCTGCGGCGCAACATCCGTCACTTTCCTAATACGCACGATGTCAAAAACTGTAATGATGATAAGTCCCGCCAACCAGCCTACCAAAAAGGCCCAAACCCCATATATGGGTACTAAAAAGAAAGTAAAGGCTATGTTGATAAGCGATGCCAGCAAACTGTTGCGAAAGATGAAAACCTGCTCGCCAAGGCCATTCAACACCCCCGAAAGCGTAATATTAAGATACCAAAACGGGCACATCAGGCCAAGCACCAGCAAGAACATCCCAAGGTCTTGATTATACACGATGTTGCCAATTTCATAAGGAAAAACCACGAAGATAAGGCCTGCGCCAAAGGCGATGATACTGGTAAACACTATGGACTTCGATATGGTGGAATTTACCCGCCGAAACTGTCCCATGGCCACTGCTTCCGATATGGAAGGCACCAGCGAAATTGACAATGCCGTCAAAATGGCCGACGGAAAGAAGATAAGCGGCATGGCCATGCCCGTTATCTTGCCGAAAACCGCCATTGCCTCTTCCGCGCTATAGCCCCAAAGCTGCAACCGCTGGGGTATCAGCACATTTTCCACCGTGGATAAAAACGACGATGATATACGGTTTAGCGTCAGCGGCGTTGCCATGGCCATTATTGCAAACAAAGCCTGATTTTGTGTCATCAGCGGCACTTTCTTGGGCATTCCGCGCCTATACCGCCTGTAGGCCACATAAACATATGCAAAGGACAACGCCTCGCCCGCCGCAATGCCGATAACCGCCGCCGCCGAGGCATATTCCAGCCCTCGGGGTATAAATGTCCCTGCCAGCATCAAAATTATCGTCATGCGCGCCAGCTGCTCTATCACTTGGCTTGCTGCCGGTATCGCCGCCTTCTGCAACCCCAGAAAATAGCCCCGTATACAAGACCCCGCCGCCATAAACACTATGGCCGCCGATAAAATGCGCAATGACAGCGTAAGCCGCCCATCATTTAAGATGCTAACGGCAATTAGCTCGGCTGAAAAAAACAAAACCACTGTTAGCAGGGCCGCAATCCCGGATGTAATCAGCAATGACTGGCGCAGCAAACGGCGCATATTGCCATATTCGCCTTTAGCTTGCTCTGCCGCCACAAGGCGCGACAGCGTCGTTGTTATACCGCTGCATGATATCGCCCACGCAAGAGAATATATCAGCATTATCAGCTGATACATACCCATGCCTTCCGGCCCAATGGCCCCTGCCATAAAAATGCGATAGGCAAAGCCTATCAGCCGTGTTATGACATTAGCTATCGTCAGCGTCAGCGCGCCTGTTATCAATGCTCTCTTAGAAATGGCCATGAAATTCCCCCTGCAAAATTCTATGTAAACAAGCCATGTTATATTACATGCAAAATGTTTGGCAAATTTGACATGGGTCGCCATTATAGCTATTTGCTCATATCATCCAATTGCTGTTATGGCTATATATGTCGAAATATGCCGAGATGAAATTATTGCGGAAAATGCCAATTTGTGCTATACTCCCAAAGATATTGTTATATTTATTGCATTGCAACAAACGGAAAGGAGGTGCAACATGTTATCTTTGTTCTTTGGCATTGCTTCATGCTACTGTAACCTTTGGATTATTAGACCGCGAAATTGGGGAAACTGTGGCTAAAAAATCTTTGAAATGATATTGTTAATAATTGTGGACTAATAAGGGAGGCAGATATCTATTGCAAAAGTACCAAATACTGAATGAAATGTTTGCTATGGGGGGAAATCAAGATATAGAGAAAAGTAATATAGTGAAGGGCAAAATGCTGTATTATCTTGAAGTTAACGGCAGCGATCCTCAAGTTGAAGATGGCATACGAGTGCTTGACGCATTTTCGGCGGAATTCCATCGTAGTGGCTTAGAAGTAAGTAGCGAGATATCTGCCCCGATATTTGATAGACTATCTGCTACAGAAGAATGGGATTTTTATGACATAAGGCTCCTTACGGCTGTTGTGGGCTATAACGAATCATATGAAAAAACATATGAATTTGCAGAGAAGGCCTTAAAGAAACTAGAAAAGCATTCTAATGAAGAGCGATATGCAATCATAAAACTATCTATTCATATGAATGTAGTAAATCGTCTGTTGAGGGCAAAGTATTATGATGTGGATAATCTGACCCCAACTAATGAATTGGAAGAATGGTTTTCTCAATATGCCACAGCTACCATGGCTATATGCGACGATGGTGGCTTCTCTATACACAAAGGGGCTTTGATGGTAAGAAGCGGCCTTTTCCATCAAGATGATAAATCTGTGGAAAAGGGACTAAAGCTTCTGGAAAAAATTGGTGCTGATGAAGTGTATCGCATGATGGAGAATGACATATCAGAATATAATTTCCTAATTGGCCTTAAAATGAGCAAAAGGCAGTTTAACAGAATAATTGGCTCAAACATAAGGAAAAAGCGCATTGAATTTGGCTTAACCATGGAAGTGTTATCGAAGTCCATGGAGCTTTCCAACGCGGCTTTAGGTTTTATGGAGCGCGGCGAAAGAGGTACAACCAGCTTCAATTTATATAAGCTGGCCGATATCTTTGGCGTACCTATGGAATATTTTTATGCCGGCGTCAATGAAACCACTTCTTTGCCCAGCCAAAGAGAGATTAGATTTAAAAAACTAGATGGCTTCACCAAGCATCTTACGGATAGCGAGCTGGATTTCTTGATACAAATGGCGAAAAGGTTGCCAAAAGCAAGAGAAACAAAATCTTAACAAGACAATATGTGAAGGGGCGCCGTTGGTGCCTCTTTTTGTGTTGCTTTTTAACCAAAAATGCTGTATAATGCATCGTGGAGGTTTTTGTATGTTTGTTGATAAGGTGAAAATAAAGATATCAGGCGGCAAAGGCGGGGATGGCCACGTGTCCTTTTTGCGGGCGAAGTATGTGCCCGCCGGCGGGCCTGACGGCGGCGACGGCGGCAAAGGCGGCGACATTATTTTTCGCGTGGATGAAAACATGGCTACTTTGCTGGACTTTCGTTACAAGCGCAACTATGCCGCCCAGGCCGGTGAAAATGGCAGCAAGCGAAATTGCAGCGGGAAGGCCGCGCCGGATGTTATAATTGACGTGCCCCGCGGCACCATCATACGCGAGGCCGAAAGCGGCCAAATTATGGCGGATTTAACGGAAAACGGCGAAGAAAGAATTTTGATAAAAGGCGGCAAAGGCGGCAAAGGCAACCAACATTTTGCGACAAGCCGACGCCAGGCCCCAAGATATGCGGAAAGGGGCCGCGATTCTAAATCCTATGAAGTTATCTTAGAGCTTAAAACCCTGGCGGATGTGGGCATCATCGGCCTGCCAAATGTGGGAAAGTCTACCCTTTTGTCCATGGTAACAAATGCCAATCCAAAAATTGCTAATTATCATTTTACGACGCTTTCGCCTAACTTGGGCGTTTTGCGCAGCAGGCACGGCGAGGACATTGTGCTGGCGGACATCCCCGGCCTTGTGGAAGGTGCCAGCCGCGGCGTAGGCCTTGGGCATGATTTTTTGCGGCATGTAGAGCGCACAAAGGTGCTTATCCACGTGGTGGATGCAAGCGGCCTGGAAAACGACCCTCTTGTCGCCATTGAGCAAATCAACCAAGAGCTGGCGGACTACAGCGAAAAGTTGGCCACGCGCCCGCAAGTTATAGCGGCAAACAAGATGGACATACCCGAAGCACAGGAAAATTTGCAGCAGATTATTGACGCTTTTGAGCCGAAAGGCGTAAATGTTTTTGCTATTTCAGCCGCCGGCAACCAAGGCTTGGACGATTTAATGGCCGCTGCCCATAAATTGGTAAAAGAATCCCCCGAAGACATTACTTTTGATGAAGACTTTGTGGAATTTAAAGAAGAAGAGGCTCGCAACGCGCCGTTTACCGTCACTTTGGTGGACGAGGGCTATTATCTTGTGGAAGGCATTGGCGTGGAAAAAATGGTTGGCTACACCGATGTGGGCACTGAAAAGGGCAACGCTTTCTTCCAGCGATATCTCAAAGAGAGGGGCATCATTGCAGAGCTTGAGAATTGCGGCATACAAGAGGGCGACACGGTAAGAATTTATGATATGGAGTTTGAGTACTTCAAATAGAAGGGCTGGTTAAGGTATGTTAAGTAGCAAGGAAAGGGCGACATTGCGGGCCATGGCAAACAAAATGCCTGCCATATTTCGGCTGGGCAAGGACGGCATAACACAAGATTTTTTGGCCGCCATACGTGATGCCCTAGAGGCCAGAGAGCTTATAAAAATTGACATTTTAAACAATTGTGAGATAGATGTACGGGATGCGGCGGAAGAGATAGCCCGCCGTACTAATGCGCAGGTTGTGCAAACCATAGGCAAGAGATTTGTGCTTTACAGAAAGTCCTACACCAAAAAAGAAGGAATTTTATAGCAAGAGCGCGCCACCCAATTTCTGGGTGGTATTTTTATGCAAAAAAATACTTGACATGCAAATTGTATTACTGTATTATATAAGTAATACAGAATTGCGAAAGGAGCAGCCATGAGCAACAACTTTGACAACAAACGCCCAATTTATCAGCAAATTATAGATCGCATCCTGACATCCATCGCCAAAGGCGAGATGGCTCCGGGCGAAAAAGTGGCCAGCGTGCGCGTGATGGCGCTGTATTACGGCGTAAACCCCAACACTATACAAAAATCCCTAGCGAAGCTGGAAGAAATGGGATATCTGCGGGCAGAACGCACTTCGGGCCGCTATGTTACCAGCGACGCAGCAACCATTGCTGCTTTAAAAACACGCATACCCGACACAATTATTGGCGATTTTGTGGCGGAAATGATAGGTCTTGGAATCGCGAAACCTGAAATCCCACACCATGTAAAAGAATATATCGAGAGGGTGGATAAAGATGGAAAAGATATTGCAAATTAGCAATTTAACGAAGAGTTACGGCAAAACACAGGCAGTTAGGGACATTACATTTGACGTGAAGAAGGGCAGTATTGTTGGATTACTGGGCCCCAATGGCAGCGGCAAAACCACCATTATCAAAACCATCATGGGCCTGCTTTCCGACTACGGCGGCAATGTATCCATAAAGGGCGAAGCCCCGGGGCCTATCGCCAATAGCCGCATATCCTATCTTCCGGACGTAGCCCACATACCCACATGGTTTAAAGTAAGCCGCGCCATTGCTTTCTTTGCAGATTTTTACGAAGACTTTGACGCCGTCCGGGCAGAGGCCATGCTCGCTGCTATGAAAATCCCTTTGGACAAAAAAATAAAATCCCTTTCCCGCGGTATGCAGGAAAAGGTGCAGCTATCGCTGGTGATGAGCCGCCGGGCGGACCTTTATGTTCTGGACGAACCCATCGGTGCAGTAGACCCCGCCAGCCGCGAATTTATCATAGACACAATTTTAAAGAACTTCGACGGCGAAGGAGCAATTTTGCTGTCAACCCACATTGTTGCTGATATAGAGCCCATTTTGGACGTGGCCATCTTCCTGCGCGAAGGTGAAATTATTTTGCATGACGATGTGGACAAAATTCGCGAGGAGAAGGCCACTTCTCTTGACCAACTTTTCCGCGAGGTGTTTAAAAATGTTGTTTAAGCTGATGAAATACGACTTTGTATATAGTGCGAGGCTGTTTTTCGCCTTGGGCACAATTGCAATAGCCCTCGCGTTTATTTTGGGCGGCGTTGACGGCCTGTATCAAGGATATCGCATAATGTTTGCGGGTCAAGAGCAAAGCATCATCTTCACGCCAAATTCAACCTTTATGCAGATGCTAAGCATTGTCCTCATCCCCGTTGGTGTGGCCGCAATTATCCACATTGCGCAGTTTTACCACAAAAGCATGTTTGGCAAAGCGGGCCATCTGGCCATGACAATGCCCGTCAGCCGCGGCACCGTGCTATTATCCAAGATAACCGTGTCCTTTGCATGGGTTTTATACGTAATAGCCGTGGCAATGGCCATGGTGGCCGTCACCCATATCATATCACCTTACCTAAGCCTCACCCTTTTCTTCACATTTATTGACATTGGGACAATTGCATTCATCGTCCACACTGCAATCGTAGCTCTGGCCGCCATCCCCCTGCTGTTTTTCTGCATAACCCTGTCAAACTCCGTATTTATCGGCGTGCGGCTAAATGGCATAATAGCGGGCTTTATCGGATTCTTGTATGCAGGGATTTACGCTTATCTTGCGGACAGGTTGACAATGAGGTTTACACCGGCAATTGATGCGATGATTATGAATCCCGGAACTATATGGGAGCAGCATACGATAGTTCGCGTACCGCTGATGGGTTTGCAATATGGACGCATTGTCATCGGTCAACGCCCCTGGGGCGGCCATGATGTGTATATCGATATTTTTTTCATAGCCCTCACGCTGGCCATAGCCGCCATAGCCGCGGCCGCCACCCATAGCCTGCTGAAAAAGCGCGTATCCCTACAATAGGAGGTTAAAATGTTACTAAAATTAATGAAGCACGACATTGCATACAGCGCGAAGATATTTTTCGCTTTGGGCGCAATTGCAGTGGCGATAGCCCTAATATACGGCACGGCGGTAAATATACAACATGCCACATATCAACAGCAAGTTGTGATGGCTTATCAGTCGCCGGCAAATCCGTTTCGTTTGTTTAACTTTGTCTTCATGTTCTCCAATATACTGCTGATACCGGTTGGCATGGCCGCCATCATCCACATTGCGCAATTTTACCGTAAAAGCATGTTTGGCCGCGTGGGGCACCTCACAATGACAACGCCCGTCAGTCGCAACACCCTGCTAACATCAAAAATAGCCGTGTCCTTTACGTGGTTTGTTTACACCATCGGCCTGGTGGTTGTCATGGTAATCATCTTTAGCCTATTGTCACCGTATCGACCTTGGGGACTGGCTCAGCTAATCCGCCAAATTTTTAGCGCAGATATGGTGGTTCTTGGCGTAAACATTGCCGCCATAGGCTTTGCCGCCATTGCCCTGTTGTTTTTCTGTGTCACGCTTTCGCATTCCATTATAGCAGGCAAGCGCGTTAATGGTTTTTTGGCTGGCTTTATTGGCCTCTTGTATGCCTGGCTGTATGTTTGGATAATGGATATGCTGTCAAGAAGATTTATGGGAGATATAGTGACCGTGATAACCAAACCCGACGGAACCTTTTGGGGCAACCACACAAGCCATAATGTACAACTAACAGGCTTGCAATACGGCCGCATTGTCATCAGGCAGATGACGTGGGAATGGATAGCCGATACGCCCGGGCCTATGTTTCGAGAAGCATTTATCGACATATATTTCATCGCCCTTACCCTTACAGCCGCCGCTATAGCCATCGCCGCCACGCGTTACCTGTTGAAAAGACGCATATCCTTACAATAGGAGGTAAACAAAATGTTGCTAAAATTAATGAAAAACGATTTTATGTACAGCACGAAGCTATTTTTCCAATTGGGCGCAATTGCCATTGCCATAGCTTCCTTAATAGTCATCCAAGCTTCTGTGAATTATCAACGAATTATGATGCAGCATTATCAGCCTGCGGGGATGTTTGACATAGCTTTCTTGTTGACATTGCTGCTGATACCTGTTGGCATGGCTGCCATCATCCTCATCGGACAATTTTACCGCAAAAGCATGTTTGGCCGCGTTGGCCACTTTACAATGACCACACCCATCAGCCGAAACGCACTGCTAACATCCAAAATAGCCGTGTCGTTTGTATGGTTTATCTATACTATCGCCGTGGCATTTATCACGGTAACCATCCTTGAGCATGTGCTACCATTTAGACCTTTTGATTTAAGCCAAGGAATTCACGGAATGTTTATCACACAAACAATAGTTATGGGCGTATATTTCGTTCCCGTAGGCTTTGCTGTCATCGCCCTGCTGTTTTTCTGCATCACATTGTCACATTCAATTTTTGCCGGCAAACGCGTCAATGGCTTTTTGGCGGGCTTCACTGGCTTATTGTATGGCGGGCTGTACGCTTGGCTGGCAAGCATACTGCTGGGAAGATCTAGGGCGGATATAGAAATTGTAATACCCAGTGCCGACGGAAGATTTACTTTGGGCAGATACACAAATGTTGATGCGCCGCTAACGGGCCTACAATATGGCCGCATTGTCATCAGGGAAGCATCTTGGGAATTGCAGAATAATATGCTCGTAAATTTTCAACCTAATGAAGTATTTATCGATATCTTTTTCATCGCCTTCACCCTTGCCGCCGCTGCCATCGCCATCGCCGGCACACGCCATCTCCTAAAAAAGAGGGTATCTATTTCGTAGATATGCACTTTGCAACAAAAAATATACGCTTTGCATCAGGCTTTGGGGCCTCGAAAGAAAGCTCGCCATATTCCGCCAAAAATTCCAAATTTGCGTGGGATAGGGCGGCTTTTATTTCGCTGGTACTATAGGCCCTTTGGAAGTGAACCTCTTCAAAGCGGCAATAATGCCTGCCATCACGTTTTGCAAAAAACGTGATGGCATATTCGTTTAACCTCTCGTCGACATCGTAAAAATTATCCCAAATATAGGCGGCATCATCATCCGCGTGGGCAAAGGCGTTGTCCGCCAAAATATTTTCGTATTTATATTCCGTATTAATATCAAAAATGAATAATCCGCCGGGATTTAGATAGTTTTCAACATGACGGAAAACTGCCTCAAGGTCGGTGGGGTCTGCAAGGTAATTTATACTGTCGCAGGCGCAAATTATGGCATCCACCGTGCCATAAAGCTCAAAATTGCGCATATCTTGCTGTAAAAATAGTATGCCGGCATCCTTTTGCCGCGCTACGGACAACATTTCCGCGGAAATATCCACCCCAATCATATCATAACCCTTTTTGGCTAAAATGCGGGTAAGGCTGCCTGTGCCGCAAGCCAAATCCAGCACCAGTTTGGGCGCGGCACCTTGTGCCTCCCAAATTTCTTCTATGTACCGCGCCCAATCCTCATAGGGCGCGTCAATAAATTTGTCATAAATCTGTGCAAAGCTGCCATAAATTTCCATGTCTATTCCTCTCTGTTTCGCGTAAGGTCTTTACGCTTTTTTGCCAAAAGGCCGCCTATCTTGCCACTTTCTCTGGCTGTAAGAGATTTCCATCCCCCTTGCTCTATTTTGTCCGCAAGGCCCAATTCTGCTGCAATTTCGTATTTCATCGCATTATTATCTTTCATGGTATACCTCCGTATTTAAAATGTCAATACAAAAATTTTGCCCCAATTTTGTAAATTTACGCCTGCAAACTTTCATTGACAATGGACGGTGATAGGTATAAAATAGAAATATAGCAAACGATACCTTCAAAGGGGGTGCCAAAAATTTGAAAAAAGTTAACTTGGCCATCGTAGGTGCCACGGGTATGGTCGGCACGAAATTTGTCGAGATATTGCAGCAGCGCAACTTCCCCGTGGAAAATATTTACTTCTTTTCTTCGGGCCGCTCTGCGGGTACCGAAATAGAATTTTGCGGCAAAAAATACTTAACGGAAGAACTTACGGAAAAATCTTTTGATAAGCCTATCGACATCGCCCTGTTTTCTGCCGGTGGTGCTATTTCAGGTCATTACGCCCCAATTTTAGCTGCCCGGGGTGGCATAGCCATCGACAATTCCTCGCGCTTTCGCATGGATCCTAATGTGCCCCTTGTTGTGCCCGAGGTAAACCCCGAGGCTGCGGCTGCCCATAAAGGCATCATCGCAAATCCCAATTGTTCTACAATACAGGCGGTTGTAGCTTTGGCACCGCTGCACAAAGCTTTCGGCATCACCCGCATAATTTACAATACATACCAGGCAGTTTCGGGTGCCGGAATGGCAGGTGTAACAGATTTGCAAGGCGGCCTGGCGGGCGAGGCACCCAAGAAATTTCCGCATCCAATTACGGATAATGTCATCCCACAGGTGGATGTCTTTACAGAAAATGGGTATACCGGCGAAGAAATGAAAATGATAAACGAAACCCGCAAAATCTTTGAAGCACCCCAGCTTAAAATCACCGCAACATGCGTGCGGGTGCCTGTTTTCAACGGCCATAGCGAAAGCATAAATGTTGAATTTGAAAATATATTTGAGATAGGGGAGATTGAAAAAATTCTGGAAAAGGCACCGGGAGTTGTGCTGCAAAAAAACGAGTCATACCCAATGGCAATTACTGCCAACGACACTGATGACGTCTACGTTGGCCGTATAAGGCGCGATGAGGGCGCAAACGCTATAAATATGTGGGTTGTGGCGGACAATTTACGCAAAGGTGCGGCTACAAACGCGGTGCAAATTGCAGAACTGCTTTTAACACCATAATTTCATCAAGGGGGAAAGACTATGCCTATTTTTACAGGGGTTGGCACGGCTATCATCACGCCGTTTAACGAGAAAAATGAAGTTGACTGGAATGTGTATTCAGATTTAATAGAATTTCAAATTGCAAACGGTGCAGACGCCATTATCGTCTGTGGCACCACCGGCGAGGCAGCTACGTTGACATATGACGAACGTGCCGAATCTGTGCGCTTTGTTGTGCAGCAGGTGGCGGGCCGCGTGCCTGTTATATCAGGCGGCGGCAGCAATTCTACGGAAAACAGCATACGCCTGTGTTTGGACGGCCAAAATGTAGGGGCCGATGGGCTTTTGTGCGTAACGCCATATTACAACAAAACCACGCAAAAGGGCCTTGTGCGCCACTTTACCGCCATTGCCAACGCTGTGGATTTGCCCATAATCCTTTACAATGTGCCCGGCCGCACAGGCCTTAACATGGAAGCCGAAACAGTGTATGAGCTATCCAAAGTGAAAAACATCGTGGGCATAAAGGAAGCCAGCCACGATTTGGGGCAAGTAACAAAAATTGCATCCCTTTGCGGCGACAACTTCGACCTTTACGCAGGCAATGACAATGAGGTGCTAATGGTGATGACGTTGGGCGGCAAAGGCTGCATTTCAACCTCGGGCAATGTCATCCCGCAAAACCTGCACAATTTGGTTGTGAAATTTTTGGATGGGGATATTGCGGCGGCGCGCAAGCTTCAGCTGGACGCCATACCCCTCATCGAAGCTATGTTTTGCGAAGTTAATCCTATGCCGGTGAAATACGCCCTAAACCTTATGGGCTACGCCGTCGGCATATGCAGGCTTCCCCTGACAACCCTTGAGGAAGAAAGCGTTGAAAAAATAAAGAGAGCAATGGTAAATTATGGTCTTATCTAGCGTTAATTATCCAAATATATTGTTGTTTATACAACGAGATGAAGCCATAACGGCTGAGGATATTGACGGCTTAATTATAGAAATTAATAAAAATAGAGATGTAATCAAAAATCTCTTGATGGCGAAAAATAAGCTTATGCGGGATATTGACGGCATGATGCGCCAAAGGGCGAAAGGGTGCTATCTGTTTTCGCCCTGTCAAATATTGGACTATAGAGAATTTTCAGAATTTTATGACGCTGAAATTGTTGTTCTATCCTCATATATGTCGCGCCTTACGGAAAAAATGGGTCAAAGCCGTCTTAGGCAAGAGATTTTAAAGCCATGGACAGAGCTTGCTGCCATCCATAAAAGGCTTATGAATATTATCACCCTGCAAGAAAGGGCCATCGCCGTGCTGCAAGGCATGGTGAGGATGGCAGGGCAGACGATAAATACGCTTATATCTAAATAAATAAAAGGGCCTCCGGATGAGGCCCTTTGTCTATTCTAATTTTTCGCGGATATGCAGCACCAACCTGGCAAGCACTTGTCTCTCCTCAATTGATAAATCACCCAAAACCTGGGCCATATAGCTTTCGGCTATTGGCGCCAAGCAGGCATACAGCATTTGGCCCTCGTCACTTAAAAACACATTGCGGCTACGGGCATCTTCGCCTTTTTGGCGATAAATAAGGCCTTTGCTTTCCATCCCCTTTAATATGCGCGCCAAATTAGACTCGTTTTTGCAACAAATTTGCGCTATGTGTTTCTGAGAAATCCCTTTTTTTCCCATAAGCGCGCCCATAACAACAAATTGGTCTATTGTCGCGTCAAAGCCCTCTTTTTGAAACAATGCTGTCAAATTTTGTTTGGCTTGAAACGCCGTGTTAACAAACAAAAAGCCCAGCGAAGAATGTAAATCAAATCGTTCTATGGGGAATCCCTCTTTCTTCCCAGTGCTGCAACACACCTTGATACGCCTCGCCCTTTTTGCGGACAAAAGGCTTTATACCAAAGTTTAACACAAAAAAGTTGATAATTCCACATAAAAATGACGACTTGTTGTTTTTTATTGAGCTATGCAACCTAGCGGCCTTGCTGGCTATTTGCGGTCCTGCCTTTGGATTCGAGCCAAAGGGCGTCTTGATAATCAACTTATCCACAGTCTTTGCGCCTGAGAAAACAAAAAGTGATTTCAAAGTTTTGTAAGCAAGACTGCCGCCGTAATTTTCATAAGTGACAACGCCGATGGTGTGCTTGCCTTTTAGCAGCTGCTCGAATACAAAATGGCCTCTGTCGATAAACGCTTTAAGCTGACCCGATACATCGCTTACATAACAGGGCGTGCCGATGATAAGCCCGTCTGCCTCTGATATGGTTTTCGACAGCATCTTGGCGTCATCATCCAAAAAGCACTGGCCCGTTTTGTAGCAGCCACAGCAACCCTTGCAAAAAGTCATCTCCAGATCAGACAAATGAAACATAGTCGCGTCTGCACCTTTGCTCGCTAATTGACCCGCAAATTCATTCAACACCTTAGCCGTGGCCCCATTTTTCCTAGGGCTACCATTAATTATCACTATCTTCAAAATAATTCCCCCTATAATATACTTGATATATCAAGTATATTATAGGGGGACAACTTTGTCAAGAAAAATATTTGATATATCAATTAAATTATCCCTTGCAGGATAAGCACCCACAAAACGCAGGTGGCAATGATAAATAAGGCGGATATGGCGGCGATGACCCAATTGACTTTTCCGGATTTGCTATCGCTTTCTCTAGGCAACATGCGGGACGATTGCAGTGCGGCCCTCACGGGCTTATACAGCAGCAGGGTGAAAGCGGCGTTAAGGATGTTGCTGATGAGGTTAAAAGGCAAAAAGGCCGGTATCATCAGCGCAACAACTTGTTCGCGGGGCACATTCATAAAAACCGGGGTGATGATGTAATTCCACATCATCATCACGGCTGTGGCAAAGATGGTGGCCACGGTTAGGCCTATCACCGCGCCCTTGATGGTGCGGTTTTTTTTGTAAATTAAGGCCGCGGTGCAGCAAAAGGCGGTGCTTGCTATTATGTTCATTAACATGCCAATGGGGCCTGTTTGGCTAACGGTAAACATCTGCGTGACGGAAACCACCAACGCAACGATAAAAGCCGCAAAAGGGCCATAAATTAGCCCGGCAATTGCGATGATAACGTCCTTGGGGTCGTACCGCAGAAACAGCACCACGGGCACACGGACAAATGCCGCAAGGGCAAAGGCCATTGCGCTCATCATGGCAAGGGTGGTTAGTTTTCTTGTGTCAATTTGCATGGCAATCTCTCCTTTTTGCAATGGTTTTTTGCAATAAAAAAGCCCAATATGGGCGGGAAAAGGAAAAGTATGCCAAAGCAATACTTTTCAGCTTCTTCCATCCAGACTTTGCAGATTTTCTCTGCATTACTGTCGGTCTTGGAATTTCACCAAGTCATACCTAATATAGGCTCGCGGACTATACCGCCGGTCGGGAATTTAACCCTGCCCTGAAGCTTTGTATGTAATTATCACCATTATACCAATTGTTTCATCACTTGTCAAGAATCATTTTTTCTGCTACAATATTCGAGGAGGTGTGACATGGCTAGATGGATAATTAAGGAAAATGACGCTGATATAGCCTTGATGGCAAAAACATTGAAAATAAGCCCTATTTTGTGCGAAATTTTAGCAAATAGGGGAATAAGGACGAAAAACACAGCCATAAAATATCTACACCCTAATATCAGCTTTATGCACGATATTGCCGCGATGGCGGATGTGGAAAAGGCCTGCGGCATCATACGCGAAGGCATTGGGAAAGGCCAAAAGTTCTGCATTTATGGAGATTATGACGTTGATGGGGTGTCCAGCACCGTAATTTTGCACAAAACGCTGCTAAAGCTGGGCGCCGACAGCCGATATTACATACCTCATAGGGAAAAAGAGGGCTATGGCCTTAATATTGCCGCTATCGAAAAGCTTGCCGCTGAGGTGGATGTTTTAATTACGGTGGATAACGGCATTGCCGCCATGGCGGAAGTGGCCCGGGCAAAGGAATTGGGACTTGTTGTTATAATAATTGACCATCACGAGCCGCCGTATTTGGAAGAGGGCGGAGAAAGGGTAGAGCAATTGCCCCCCGCCGATGCCATCATCGACCCCAAGCGCGCAGACTGCCCATATCCCTTCAAAGAAATGAGTGCCGCGGGAATTGTATACAAATTTGCCAAATATCTCCATGAAGCCTTTGGCATGGAATTTGCCGAAGAGCCCGAATTTCTGACATTTGCCGCCATTGCCGCCTTTTGCGATGTGGTAGACCTAATTGACGAAAACCGCATAATTACGGCAAATGGCCTTGCTTTGCTGCGACAGCAAGCCTTCGGAAATATTGGCCTAAAGGCTCTTGTAAAAGCACGAAATTTGGAATATAATAAGATGGATGCTTTCGACATTGGCTTTATAATTGGGCCTTGTATCAATGCCACCGGCAGGCTGGAGTCCGCTGAAATTGCCGTTGGACTGTTTTTGTGCGAAGACGAAACCGAGGCCGATGCCCTGGCCGCGCGGCTGGTGGAGCTTAACAACGAGCGTAAAGAGCTTACCGCCAAGTTTGCGGAAGAAACCATAGCGAAGATGGCTGATGTGGAAGATAAGGTGTTGGTTGTTTACCAGCCCAATATGCATGAAAGCATTGCGGGCATTGTGGCCGGCCGCGTAAAGGACGCGCTAAACCGCCCGGCCATCGTATTTGCGAAAAGCGGCGAAATTGCCAAAGGCTCGGCGCGGTCCATAGAAGCTTACAATATCTTTGAGGAAATGCAAAAGCAAAAGGACCTTTTCATACGCTTTGGCGGCCACAAAATGGCGGCGGGCGCTAGTTTGTCAATTGAAAACATTGATGCGCTGCGCCAACGCCTCAATGAGACCTGCACCTTGATAGATGAGGACTTTGTGCCGATAATCTATATCGAAAAAGAGCTTGCCCTAGACGATATCACTTACGAACTGGCAGAATCTCTGCAAACCCTCGCTCCTTTTGGCAAGGCCAACAAGCAACCTGTTTTTGTTACACGGGAAGTCTTTACGGAAGGTGTGGAAATTATTGGACAAAGCGGCACCACGCTACGTCTTGGCTTTCGTTGTGAAAGCGGGTGGCGTCTTCGCGCTGTGGCCTTTAAAAGTGTGGAGAAATTTCAGGCTATGCTGGCAAAATCCTATAGCGAAGAGGTTTGTAAAGGCTTTGCAATGGGGCGCATACGCAATTTAGCCGTAAAAATGGATATTGCCTACCACATTGAGATAAATACATATAATGGGAATTCTAGTTTGCAACTGAGGATAGTAGATTTTGAGTTTTGACAGGTTATGCCGACTAAAGTCGGCTAAAGATTCCGACTAGGGCCTGTTCCCACTATAAGAAAATGCAGATTTGAGAGGCGATTTTTCGCCAGACAATCGTCAATAGCCGACGACTGTCGTCGTCACCGTGCCCAAGGCACGCTAGGAGAAGGCGACGCAGAATGGCGGAAATATCGACCGCAAATGTGCGTTTTCGTTAGTGGGAACAGGCCCTAACTCGGAAAGCCAGGAGAAGGCCTATGCTGATAAATGAAAAAGCAAGAACCATCGCCGATGTGAAGTATCACTTCGTTTGGTACACAAATTGAAAAATGTGTCGAAAAAGGCATTGTGATTTTGGGTGGCACCATACGTCTAAATCATGTTCATATGGTGCTGTCATGCCCGCCAAACGTCTCACACAGCCAAGCGGCGCAGCAAGGACACTAAATTTAATTTTTCCGCATCTTAACAATATATATTTTGATGATTCTATCTGGGAGAGGGGATTTTTCTGCCTGTCTTTTGGGGATGGAAAAGAGGATGAGAGGGTTGAAAAATATATTGAGGAATGTCAGAATGACGAGGATGTTTCCCGACTTTAGTCGGCATAGCACATAAAGCAACACATCAAATGTCAAAGGATGGGACGAAAATGGATTTAAAGCAAGTTATCAGAGATTTTCCCGACTTTCCCCGCACGGGCATACTGTTTCGGGACATAACCACAATTTTAAAAGACCCAGCGCATTTTAACAGCGCAATTGTGCAAATTGAAGAGCTGCTTGAGGGGATAGAATACGACCTTGTAATATCACCGGAATCTCGCGGTTTTATGTTTGGTGCGCCCATTGCCGCAAGGCAAAAGAAAGGCTTTGTACCAGCACGAAAAAAAGGCAAGCTGCCCGGTGAAGTAATTAGAAAAACCTATTTTCTGGAATACGGACTAGATGCTATAGAAATCCATAAAGACGCCATACAACCCGGCCAAAAAGTGGTTATTGTAGACGACCTTCTGGCAACCGGCGGCACGGCCAAAGGCATTTGCGATATCGTAGAAGAGCTTGGCGGGAAAGTTGTCCGCATTGCCTTTCTGATAGAGCTTTGCAGCATCCCCGGCCGTGAAATATTAAAAGATTATGATTTGCGCACGGTGATAAAATACTAGAAATACTGATAAAACAGAAAGGGGCATACGATGGATAATTTCGAAAGAAGAAGGTTTGGCGAAATAGATTTTGTGGGCGATTTGGGCATAATTGCTTTGCAAAGCTGCAAGGATTTTGGAAGTAAGCTTGACGCACATATAAAGAGGTTTCGTCGCAAGGAAGGCTTGCCTTGCCCTGACACTTTTATGATTGATGCTTCAGAAATACGTTTTTCAAACGGAGAAGGCAAAACCATCCTAAACGACACGGCCCGCGGCAAGGACATCTATCTTATTTGCGACGTTGGCAATTACAGCTGTACATACAACCTGCTAGGACACGAAAATCGTATGGGCCCTGACGAGCATTTTCAAGACATCAAACGGGCGGTTTCGGCCATAGGCGGCAAGGCGGCGCGCATAAATGTGCTTATGCCCATGCTTTATGCCTCACGCCAGGACAGAAACAAAGGCCGCGAATCTCTAGACTGCGCCCTGGGCCTACGCGAGCTTGAAAGCCTTGGCGTAAAGGACATTATCACTTTTGACGTACACAACCCATCTGTGCAAAACGCCGTACCCCTGATGTCCTTCGAAAACCTCTACGCCACCTACGAAATTGTGAAAAATTTCATTGAGGAAGAAAGCGAAATAATCTCTGACAAGGAGAATTTCCTGATAATAAGCCCCGACCTTGGCGGTATGGAGCGCGCCATCTACTACTCTACCGTTATGGAAATTGACGTGGGTATGTTTTACAAACGCCGGGATTACAGCCGTGTGGTAGACGGCCGCAACCCCATCGTCCAGCACGAATATCTGGGCCGTGACGTTGCGGGCAAAAACATCATCATCATAGACGACATGATATCCACTGGCGAATCTGTCCTTGAGATTATCCAAGACCTCAAAAAGCGCGGCGCGGCCAAAGTCTTTGTTGTCTGCACCTTCGCACTCTTCACCAAAGGCACCGCCGCATACCAGGAAATGTACGACAAAGGCCTTCTCACCAAGGTATATTCCACCAACCTCACCTATGTGCCGGAAGAAATTATCAACAAGCCATGGTTTAAACATGTGGACATGTCGCCATTTGCTGCGGAAGTTATCAACCACCTTAACATGAACCGCTCTATCGAGCCCATCTTGGACGCCACAGGCAGACTGGAAAAACATCTCATGGAGCTCTGGAAACATGACGAGCAGTTGAAATTATAACATAGGTGCGGACGGCAATCCGCCCGTTGTTTTGAGGCCAAGATCTGGATTGCTTCGGCCTTGTATTACATCATAATTCAACAATCATTGGCCTCGCAATGACAGTTGAACGTTGCGCTGCCACCGGAAGTCCACGACAGTTCAACCGTCATTGCGAGGCCAACGGCAGCTGAAAAGTCTATCCAGCTAAAGGCCGAAGCAATCCAGCTAACACCAACACCAACATCAGCATAAAGATTGTTGGACGTTGCGCTGTTGCCGGAAGTCCGTGACAGTTCAATCGTCATTGCGAGGCCGACGGCAGTAGAATTATAGTACTGCCCGAGGCCGAAGCAATCCAGCTAACGCAACACCGACACCAAGATTAATGATTATAAAATCAGCCCGACTTTGAACAGTCGGGCTGATTTGTATTCACAGAAACAAAAATGGGTCTGGGCAGTATTCATCAATCGTTGCAACTTCGGCCTCGGTGCAATATCCCTTATACGCCCAACCTTCGTCAAAGGCTTTTTGCGTCAAGATTTGCAGATGGGCATGATGAAACCAATTTCCGTTTTCATCCATGCTGCCAAATTCGGCAAATTTATCACCTTTTTTCAAGGCTGCGCCCAGAGGCGGAAGCTTGTTTGGGTTAAGATGGCCAAAAAGCATATAAAATATGCCACTTTCAGGGCGATGACATTTCAAGACGATGAAGCCGCCGTAATTACCTTCGCCTGCGTCATAGTCCTTTAGCGCAACCCCGCAGTCATAGGGCGCATACAGCTTTGTGCCGCAAGGGGCGTTGATGTCTATTCCTAAGTGATAAAATCGCCCCTGTTCAATCATTTGCGGGTAATTTCTCAAGCCATTAGCCCTATTTTCCAGATAACCGGAGATGGACCATTTCTTGCCATGCCTCTCGGTCTCCCTATCAAGCAATTCCTGTATCTCCTTTTGAGATGCATTGATAAACAAATCGAAGTACTTGCTGTCGTCTGACAGCGGAAAATACAGAGGTGCATCTTCAAAATCGTCCCCCATAATGGGCAGAAGCTTTGCGAAGTTGTCGGCAATATATTTTTCGGTCATATATTAATACCAACCGCGCAGCTTCATCACATGGGCGATGCGCTTAATTGAATACAGATAAGCGGCGGCACGCAACGACACGCCATACTCTTCTTTAACCTGATAAACAGCGTCAAAAGCCTCAATCATAGCCGCTTCTTCCTTTTGGGCAACTTCCTCGTCGCTCCAATAATAGCCATAGAGATTTTGACACCACTCGAAATACGAAACCGTTACGCCGCCTGCGTTTGCAAGGATATCAGGGATGACTGTTATACCATTTTTGTAAAGGATTTCATCCGCCTCGGGGGTAACTGGGCCATTTGCGCCCTCGCCAATAAGGCGCGCCTTAATTTTTGGTGCATTTTCAACGGTGATGGCATTTTCCAGCGCACATGGCAGAAGCACATCTGCTTCCAACGCCCAAAATTGGTCTTCCGAAATTTCGGTTGCCTTAGGATATCCTTTTAGAGAGCCACCATTTTGCTGCTTGTATGCCATGGCATCAGCAACGCAAATGCCATCGGCATTATACAACACGCCGCTGGTGGCTGTAACGGCAATTACCCTCGAGCCATATTGCTCCATAGTAAGGCCTGCGTAAAGGGCTACATTGCCAAAGCCCTGCAACAGCACCGTTGCGCCTTTAAGGTTGATATTAAGACGTTTAGCAGCCTCGCGTATGGTTATGGCCACGCCAAGGCCCGTTGCGGCCACGCGGCCTTTAGAGCCGCCAAATTCCACAGGCTTGCCCGTGATAACGCCAATTGCGCTATGGCCGACAATCTTGCAATATTCATCCGCCATCCAGGCCATAATTTGTCCGTTGGTGTTAACATCAGGGGCAGGGATGTCCACTTTTTCGCCAAGCAGCTTGTGGGTTGCGACAACATAACCCCGGGCAAGGCGCTCTTTCTCGCCTTCGGACAGATTCTTAGGGTTTACGCAAATGCCGCCTTTGCCGCCGCCGTAAGGCAAGCCCGCGATAGAGCATTTTATCGTCATCCATGTCGAAAGGGCTTTAACCTCGTCGCTGTCCACATCGGGATGAAAGCGAATGCCGCCCTTATAAGGGCCCAACGCATCGTTATGCATAGAGCGATAGCCCGTGAAAACCTGGGTGGTGCCATCATCCATCTTGACAGGGATATTAACTTCTATCACCTTTTGCGGGTTTTTCAGAAGCTCGTACACGGCAGGGTCTGCACCCAGTTTGTCGCAAGCAGCCTTAATTTGAAATTGAGCACTGGCTAATGGGTTTAAAGTTTCCATAATGCATCACCTCATTTATTCAATTTTATTTGATTTCTGCTACAAATGCCTTAATTCTCGCCATGCCTTCGATAATATCCGCCTCGCTGGTGGCATAAGACAGGCGTATGTGGTTTTCATAGCCAAAATCCGCACAGGGCACGATGGCTACCTTATGTTTGTCCAAAAGAAGGTCTGCAAAGTCCGCACCGTCTTTTATCGGCCTGTCATAAGCGGACTTGCCCCGCAAGGCCGAAATATCAATGAAGATGTAAAACGCGCCATCGGGCTTTAGGGCATCAAGGCCCGGGATGCTCGTCACAAGGTCATACATCATGTCCCTGCGCTTTACAAATTCGCGGCACATATCCGTAACACATTGCCTGCCGCCTGCTTCCGCCGCAATGGCGGCTTTTTGTGTTAGCGTATTGATATTGGACGTTTGGTGGCTTTGGATATTGCCGATAACGCCGGCAATTTGCTGGTTGCTTGCGGTGTAGCCCACACGCCAGCCTGTCATGGAAAAGCTCTTAGAATAGCCGTTGACGACAATTGTTCGCTCGTAAATTTCCGGCCCAAGAGACGCGATGCTGATATGGGGCGTCTTGTCGTTATACACCAGATATTCGTAAATTTCATCGGAAATGACGTAAAGGTCGTTATCAATGGCGATGCGCGCGATGGCATCGAGCTCTGACTGGCTAAAAACCGCGCCGGATGGGTTGTTGGGGCTGTTTATGAGGATGGCCTTGGTTTTGTCCGTGATGGCGGCCTTAATTTGGTCCGCAGTAGGCTTATAGCCTGTGGATTTGTCCGTCATAACAATTTTTGACACACCACCAACAACGCTGGCCAGCTCCGGATAGGTAAGCCAGTAAGGTGCCGGGAAAACCACCTCATCACCATCATTGATGAGGGCGGTGAAGATGTTAGACAAGGCGTGTTTTGCGCCATTAGAAACGACAATTTGCGATGGAAAATAGGTAAGACCATTGTCATTTTTCAGTTTCTTGCAAATGGCGCGGCGAAGCTCTACAATGCCTGTTGTGGCGGTATATTTTGTGAAACCTTCCTTTGCCGCGTCAAAAGCGGCTTGTTTTATGTGCTCCGGCGTGTCAAAATCAGGCTCGCCTGCTGTAAAGGCTATCAGGTTTTCCCCTGCTTCCTTCATGGCCTTGGCCTTGGCAGTTATTGCCAAAGTCGAAGACTCTTTCACTTGCAGGGCCTTTGTGGACAGTGGTTTCATTTGTATTTATCTCCTTTCGCGCCCTATTTTAGGCGTTCTTCAAGGTTGGATAGTTCGTTATGAAGGTATTCCGGCAAACGATGGCCGAAAGACTGATAATACTCCTTAATACTGGCAACTTCGGCTTGCCACAAATCTTTGTCGATGCTAAGAATTTCTTGTAATCTGTCCATGGTTAAATCCAAATCTTCCATGTTGATATCAGCAGGGCGGGGCAGATAGCCGATGGGTGTCACTTGCGCCGGCATATCATCACCGCAGCGGGCCAAGATCCATTCCAGCACCCGCAGGTTTTCGCCAAAGCCCGGCCAGATGAAATTGCCATCGTCATCCGTGCGGAACCAGTTTACATTAAAAATTTCCGGTGCATTGTCACCCAACTTTTCACCCATTTCAAGCCAATGAGCAAAATAGTCCGCCATATTGTAGCCGCAGAAAGGCTTCATTGCCATAGAATCGGGGCGGGTAACGCCAACGGCCCCCGTTTGGGCGGCGGTGGTTTCTGATGCCATGATAGAGCCTACAAAAACGCCGTGGGCAAAGTCTCTTGCCTGATACACCAGGGGCGCTGTTTTTGCACGTCTGCCGCCGAAGATAATAGCGGAAATTGGCACGCCGTGAGGTGCCTCAAATTCGGGACTAATTACAGGGCAATTTGCCGCAGGGGTTGTAAAGCGGCTGTTTGGATGCGCACCCTTCTCAGTGGAAGTCTTGCCATTCCATTTATTGCCTTTCCAGTCTATCCCGTTTTCAGGCGGATTTTTATCAAGGCCTTCCCACCAAAGGGTTGCGTCGTCCTCGTTGTACACAACATTGGTGAAAATAGTGTCTTTGCGGATGGTTTCAAGGGCATTGGGATTTGTTTTCGCGTTTGTGCCGGGCACCACGCCAAAGAAGCCGTTTTCAGGGTTGATGGCCCAAAGGCGACCATCTTTGCCAATGCGCAGCCACGCGATGTCATCACCAACACACCAAACCTTGTAGCCCTTGTTGGCGTAAATTTCAGGCGGGATAAGCATTGCCAAATTTGTTTTGCCGCAAGCCGAAGGAAAGGCCGCACAAACATATTTAACCTCACCGGCGGGGTTTTGAATGCCGATGATAAGCATATGCTCTGCCATCCAGCCCTCTTGCTTGGCCTGATATGAAGCTATGCGCAGTGCAAAGCACTTTTTGCCAAGCAAAGCATTTCCGCCATAGCCGGAATTGATGGACCATATGGCGTTATCTTCAGGAAAATGGCAGATGAAACGCTTGTCGATATCCAAGTCGGCCTTGGCGTGCAGGCCCTTTACAAAGTCATCAGTTTTATCAAGCAGCGCAACCACATCCGGAGAGACACGTGTCATTATAGCCATGTTAAGCACAACGTAGATAGAATCTGTAATTTCAACACCAAGCTTTGCAAAAGGCGAATCTACAGGCCCCATGCAAAAGGGGACAACATACATGGTGCGGCCGCGCATGGCCCCGTCAAAAAGCGGTGTCAACTTTTCGTACATCTCTTTAGGAGACTTCCAGTTGTTATTAGGTCCGGCATCGGCCTCATGGGTGGTGCAGATGAAGGTTTTGTCCTCGCTGCGCGCCACGTCATTTTGTGCGGAGCGATGCAGGTAGCAGCCGGGCAGCTTGTCCGCATTTAGCGCAATAAGCTCACCATCAGCAAGTGCTTCGGCCCTAAGGGTGTCCAGTTGCGCAGCCGAGCCATCAATCCATACCATTTTGTCAGGCTTGCACAAGTCCTGCGCCCAATTAACCCATTCCTTTACTTTAAAATTCTGTGTCATACATTTTCCTCCGAAATAATTCATATTACACTACACAACGATTATAACAAACCCATATTGTTTTTGCAACACAAGTTTGGAAAATAATTGATGTATGTGAATATATTCACGACCCCCTTCACAAAATATTGAGATATAATGATTTCGGGGAGAGAAAACCATGCTGGAAACTGCGCTACGTACAATTTTAGGCTTTACAATACTTTTAATCCTAACCCGTTTGCTGGGCAAAAAGCAGCTTAGCCAGCTTTCGGTGTTTACCTATATCACGGGCATTGCTCTTGGCAGCATGGCAAGCGAGATGGTTATGCAAAAGGAAATACGCATTGTGGATGGCATCCTTGCCTTAACTTTGTGGAGCGCACTGGTGCTTTTGATAGAGTGGATAAGCCTAAAGAACGCCGCCGCAAGGGTGCTGATGGATGGCCAGCCTACAATTGTAATCAAGCATGGAGTAATTTTGGAAAACGAGCTAAAAAAACAGCGGCTTAATTTGGATGATTTAGCTATGCAACTTAGGCTAAACCAAGTGTTTTCCATTCTGGATGTAGAATACGCTATCCTAGAGCCCAACGGCGCGCTAACTGTAATGAAAAAGTCCGGCAAAAATCCCGCAACTAAAGAGGATATGCAAATTGCGCCCGAAGCGTCAGGGCTGCCTTCGGAAATTATCACGGACGGAAAAATCGTAAAGAAAAATTTGGCAGAGCTTGGATATAGCCATCAGCAGTTAAAGGACGAATTGCAAAAACAGGGCATTGCGGATGCTGACAGCGTGTTTTATGCAGAATTGCAAAAGGATAGGAGCTTGTATGTGCAAAAGAGGGCAAAGTATGGCCATGATAAATGATGGCGACAAGCAAAGCAAAGACTTATGGTTTTTTCAAGGAAAACTGTAAGTTTTTTGTGCGCCCTGATGATATAATAGACTTGTTCTGAAACCTTGTCGAACCAATTTCTTGGCGTGGTAGGCGGCAGGTGTTTTGCCCCGATTTTGGGCAAAAACATCGAGAGCCGTGCGCCAAAAGAAATTGTGTGAGACAGTTTCAGAACAGGTCTAATGTCTTCAAAAGCTAATAATTTGTGAAAATATAGACAAATTACTTTTCAGGAGGTGTTCAAATGGCAAGCTATATTGAATATCCATTGCAAGGCGGGTACATCAACCGCTTTATGGTTACGGCGGTTGACACAGAGCCGCGGGAATTTCGTAAGGTTGTGCTGTCTGGCAGGGTAAACGAATGGCTTAAAAAAGGCTTTTCTATACACGAAAACCCATGCCGCAAAGAGATGCTAGAGGGTAGACTGGGCGTTGTGCCGCCTCTACCCGCAGATGACAGCCCATGGAACATGCATTTCCCCTTTGGCAACATCGGCGTAGAGGCTTCGGGCTTTTATTTCGTGCCCACATATTTGCGCCGTTATGGCAAAGTAACTTTGCGTAGCACCAAGGCCGGCCGACGCCCCTTTTACATGGAAACCTGCGGGGCCGCTACCCTTTGGGTTAACGGCCAGCTTGTGATAGATTTTACACCCTTCACCAGAAATATGGTAAAAGGCACGCAATTTGAAATTGATTTACAAGAAGGCGACAACGAGATACTATTTTGCCTTGAGGACTTAGCAGAGCGCGATACGGACTATTATTTCCGCCTTCGCTGCCTGGATGAGGCGGGGCTTGCCATGCGCTTGCCAATTAGCGATAATGTTAATGGCGATGCCCTCAAGCAAATTGAAAATATGCTTGACGACGTGCATCTGGACAAAGGGGCCTATATTGACGCCCCTGCGGGACTGCGCATAAAAAATCCGTTTAATGCACCGCAGTCTGTAACGGTGAAAGTCTTCCCGGCCTCACTGGGCGGCGGCCTTGCTGGCGTGCAACCCACCGAAAGCATAGAATACACCCTAGCACCCGGCCAAGATGCCCTTAGTATAGCCTCGAAATTCCAAGGATACTGCCTGTTAAACATCGGCTGCCAATACGAAGGTATTGCCATCAGCAGAAATATCGACACGCAATTTGTATCAAGCAAAAACCTGGGCCTTAACGAGCCCTGTCTGGATGCCCGCAAAAACCATATGATAGACCTTATTGCGGACAGCCCAATTAACAATATTTACAAGGCATCGGCCCTGCTGCATAGAGGCCGCGATATAGAGTTTGCTCAGGAAATAATACTGGAAGAAATACAAGGTATTGTAGACAGGAAAGACTGTGCAGACTTCCATTTTGCCATGTTGCTACACTCATACATCGCATATGGAGATAAAATGTCCGCCAAAGTGAAGGTCGCCATAGAAGACGCCATGATAGGCTTTAGATATTGGATTGACGAGCCCGGAAATGACGTTATGTGGTTTTTCTCTGAAAACCACGCGCTGATGTTCCATACCTGCCAATATATCGCGGGGGGCTTACTGCCCGATAGGGTGTTTGAATCCAGCGGACTGACAGGAAAAGAGCTTCAAAAGAAAGCCGAGGGCCTGTTTGAAACTTGGTTTGAAGACTTTTTCCACGAATTTATGACGGAATGGAATTCTCCGGCATATATCCCTATCGACTTTTTGGGCCTTGCTGTACTGTATATGCACGGCAACGAGAGCTTACGCGAAAAGTCCAGACAAGCCATGGATAAAATTAGCCATTGCATGGCCATGTTTTCCTTTGACGGCGCTCTGATGGGCACAGCCGGCAGAATTTATGAACGTGAGATAAAAGGGGTTTACGCCTCGGGCACAACCGGCTTCTTGCATATGCTGTACAACACAGGCACCACCTGCAAATGTGACTTCGCCCTGCCTACAGCCTTTAGCGATTATACGCCCCCGGCAGAATATGAAAAATATATCGCCAAGCAAACAAAGCCGCTTATTTACGAGACCACCCAAGGCTTTGAGGACCATGTTAACATCTACATGTACAAGGATGCATATGGTATCCTAACCACGGCGGTAGGTTTTAAGCCTTATCAAAACGGCTATCAAGAGCATATCGTCCATTGTTCGCTGGACAAGACGGCACAAGTCTTTGTAAATCATCCAGGGGAAGGGCAGCCTTATGGCTCCGGCCGTCCCGCGTTTTGGGCAGGCAACGGCATTTTGCCCGATGCCAAGCAAGAGGGCAACACCGCCACCCTGCATTTTGATTTAGGCGACACAACCCTGCCAACAGACGCAACCCAGACGCTTTTGCAAAACAAAGTGCGATATACCCACGCCTATGTGCCCCTTTCAGAATTTGATATGCATATAACTACGCCAAATGCCGTAGTAGCGCAAAAAGGGCGCGGCCTTATCGGTATTATGGCCAAAAATGGCCTAAAGTTGACAGGAAAGGGCTCTTGCGCTAATATAGAGTTTGTTAGCGAAGGGCGCGAGAATAGCTGGATCGTAAAATTGGGCAATTTGGACGACTATTCCAGCGCAAAAGACTTTTTAAAGTCCATGAAAATATAAAAGGGGTGGCAAAATGATAGAGCGCAGCGTAATTGACGCAAAATTAAAACTTGTGGCGGCGCGCATGAAGACACTGAAAAATAATGGCATGAAAGAGGTTTTCCCCATCAGCCTTATTGATATAGATTGCTGGGAATGGCCACAAGGCGTGGGCATATTTGGCCTTTACAAATATTACACCATTACCAAGGACGAAGAGATATTAAATTTTCTGCTGAAATGGTATGACGAGCGCATCGAAGAAGGCATTTTGGAGAAAAATGTCAACACAACATCGCCCATGCTCACCCTCACATATCTATACGAAATTACGAAAAAAGAAAGCTACCTTGCGCTTATAAAAGAATGGGCAGACTGGATAATGGAAGAAAAAGGCCTTATCCGCACGGGGGATGGGCTGTTTCAGCATATGATAACAGGCAGTGCCAACGACGGCGAAATCCTTATAGACACCATTTTCATGACGCTGCTGTTTTTGGGGCGGGCATCCAAAATACTGGAAAGAAAAGACTATCTTGACGAGGTAAATTATCAAATACTAAGCCATATAAAATACCTCTTCAACAAGGATGCCGGGATGTTTTACCATGGTTATAACTTCGACCTAAAGCACAATTATGGCAAAATACACTGGGGCCGTGGCAACTGCTGGTACACTGTCGCTATTTTAGAATATCTCGACGAATTTGAAATAGATCCCACCTTGCGAAGAGCCTTCCTATCCATCTACACCACCCAAGTGAAAACCCTAAAAGGCCATGCAAACAAGGAAAATAACCTATGGCACACCGTTATTGATGACCCGAAATCATATATAGAAATATCGGGCTCCGCGGGTTTTCTATGCGGCATATTGAAGGGCATAAGGCAAGGAGTGCTGCCCAAGGACGAATATCAAGCCTTGGCTGATAATGCTCTGGAAAGCATACTAAAATTTATATCAGAGGACGGGACAGTGGAAAATGTGTCATACGGCACACCGATAGGGTACGACAAGCAATTTTACCTGGACATTGCCATAACCCCCATGACATATGGGCAGGCTTTGATGATCCTTTGCTTAACAGAGGCATTAAATCACGCAAAATAAGAGCGGTGAAAACCTTAAAATCTTAAACCACGGAAATCACGGAATTGCACGGAAAGTGCATAAGAGCAAGGTTTTTTCCGTGTCCTTCTGTGATTTCCGTGGTTTAAAAAGGTCTTGACTAGCCCTGTTCATTTATCACAAAAAAACAAGGAGGTAACAAGAGATGAAAAGATTTTTAGCTACAATGGTGGCTACCTTCATGCTGTTTGGCGGCACCATGTCCGTCTTTGCTCAGGAAGCTGCGGACGAAAACGACGCGCTGGAAGCAGTTATGGAGATAATCTCCAGGCTGATGCCAGACGGCCTAACCCCCGGCCCCCATGTAATAGCAGACCCACAATCCCCAACGGGCTTCACGGTTGCGTTTGTGTATCAGGAGTCTTATCATTATGACCCCATGGGCTGCGCAACCAACCTCACGCCCCTAGTACAGCCCAGTACAATAACAAGCGTCATCCTTATCAGTGAAACGATGCTGCTGTACGACCCCGCCGTGGAACCTTTCTTTGACCCAACCAGAGACCCCGCCGCAGACCCACAGTTTAACCTAAGCTCGGCGGACAGTATGTGGATGACATACCAGCCGGAAGAATTTCGCCCGGGGCTGGTGCCTGCCGGCGGCAGCGGCTTCCACGCTTTGCGCAGAGAGATGGTGCAAATTCCTGATACTGACCTTTGGGTGACGGCACTGCCATTGCCAAGCGGCGCATTTGAATACCGCTTTATCATTGATAGCGACTTCGGCGAAGGTCGTCAAAGGCTGGACGACCCTGCAAACCCAACAATGCACAACACCGAAACCGGCGTTCGCAGCCTTTCAAGCATGGTGTTTGTGCCCTGGGCACCTGTGCAAGGTGATGGCCAATGGGCAAACCGGGCCAATGTAATGCCAAGAGATGGCCAAAACGGTACGGTGGTGTTTGCGTCCTACGAAGTGCATTATGGCGTGGATATACCTAATCTGTTAACGGGCGAGACGGCTGTTTTCAACATCAACAGCCCTGGCGGCCCAACATTGGCCAATGATGCGCCAAATCCCAACTGGTTTGAGGGTGCTGGGGCAGGGGACATCCCTGTTAACGCAAACTTCAATCTGGCCGGCGGCAATTTGGTTACAGTAGGCGAAAGAATGGGCAGCACACGGGGCCTTGCAATTTACCTGCCTTACAACTACGACGCAAACCGCGCGCAGCCTTACAACATCCTCTTCATCTCCATGGGCGCATCCGGCGATGCCATAGGCAATGAAATGCGTTGGTTCCATGAAGGTGCCGGCGTCAACATTTTGGACAATCTTTTCGCCGATGGCGCAGCAGAGCCTTTTATCATGGTTTCCGGCAATTGGCAGGATGTTGGATACAATATCAACCAAGTGTCTCATGACATTTTCAACTACATAATTCCTTACATGGAAACAAACTTCAATGTTGCCACAACGCGAGAAGGCCGCGCTTTTGCGGGGCTGTCCATGGGTGGCATCCTCGGCAGCCATATCTACCTAAGGCATGCGGAAGATTTTTCGCAGTTTGGCCTGTTTAGCGCGGCAGTAGCCGGCGAGGCTGATTTTGCTGATGTAGACTGGGATTTGCTGCATAGCCTAGACACAAATGTAGTGCTAACCACAGGCAGATGGGATTTCACAACACCAATGCTTCACACCTTTGCGGCGAGACTTGCCGACGAAGGCCTTGGCTACACCGGCGTATACGAAGTGCCTGGCGGCCACGATTGGCAAGTATGGCAGTTGCTGCTTGAAGACTTTGTGGCAAACCATTTGTGGCAAGCCCAAGAAGCAGCGCAGCCTGCGGATACAATCCTCTTCGATGGCCAAGAAATGGTGCCTCTTCGTGAAGTAGCGGAAGCAGCCGGTGCCATCGTTAATTGGGACCACGATGCGTGGGCGGCGATAGTTATAATTAATGACATTACAATCGTTATCCCTATAGGCGAGCCCTTGCCAAACAATATGGGCACGCCAATAATTATAAATGACCGCACATTTGTTCCTGCCGACTTCATAAATGAACTGTTCGGCGGATAAAATATTAAAGTACACCAATCAAAACACCTATCCTTATAACAAGGATAGGTGTTTTCATTTCAAGAATTTTCTAGCTGGATTGCTTCGGCCTTGGCCTGTACTGGCTTTTTGACTACCGCTGACCTTGCAATAAACCTGTAGCAAAATTGCCTATATGTCATCCGTAGGGGCGGCTTGTAGCCGCCCGTTAATGAAATGCCGCGAATGTCGTAACGTATAGATTTAGCTTAATAAGCGGGCGGCTGTAAGCCGCCCCTACATTAGTATTGAGGTTTTGCTTTACAGTGCGCCGTGTAGTACATATGTCGTAGGGGCGGCTTGTAGCCGCCCGCATATGCAGCGACATAATACATTGAATAGGTTGCACGTCAGCAAGATAAACGGGCGGCTACAAGCCGCCCCTACAAGTGGGTGGGTGGTTTTGGTATAGGCCTAATGACGGTTGGACGTTACGTTGCTAACTGGAAGTCTACGATAGTTGAATTATGGTAAGTTCTAGGCCGATATAATCCAGGCCCTTATTCGTATTTGCACAGAAATTATCCTTTAACACCACCCGATATAACGCCGCCAATAATATGCTTTTGCAAGATGATAAATACGACGATAACAGGTATCATGGATATGGAAGACATGGCCAGAAGGCTGTTCCAGTCTACGTTAAATTCGCCCGAATAGCTTGCAAGGGCCAGTTGTATCGTAAACAGGTTCCGGCTTTGTATAACCAGCATGGGCCACAGAAAATCGTTCCAGCGCCACATAAAGGATATGATGCACAAAACGGCGATGACGGGCTTGGCTATGGGCAGCATCACCCGAAGGAAGATACCAAATTCTGATGCGCCGTCAATGCGGGCCGCTTCCATAAACTCATCGGGAATAGATTTATAATATTGCCGCACCAAGAAAACTGATGTAGGCGAAGCAACCGCCGGGATGATGATGCCCCAAAGGCTGTTAAAGAGGCCCGTGGCAACGATAACGCGGAAAATTGGTATCATTATAACTTCCAGCGGCACCATCAATGTGGCAAGCACCATGGCAAACAGGATGTTTTGAAAGCGGAATTTGTATTTTGCGAAAACATAGCCGCTCATCACGTTGATAATAACCGTCAAAGCAGTTGCAACCACAGTGCTAAAGGTGGTATTGCGAAAATACCAGCCGAAATTGCCGCGGGCAAGGGCACCTGTGTAGTTATCCAGCGTGGGATTTTGGGGCCAAAAGGTTGGTGGCCATGTAAAGAGCTCTCCTGCGGGCTTAAAGGACGAAACCATAACCCAAAAAATGGGAAACAGGAAGCCGATGGCAAGTACAGAAAGCGAGATGTATAAAATGGTTCTTAAAATAATTGCTTTTACATCAATGTCTTTTTGCTGACTAAGTTGCATCCTGGCCACCCCCTCTGTTTAAGCGAAATTGCACTGCCGTCAATATTGCCAGCACCACAAACAGCACCACGGCCATGGCCGATGCAGAGCCCATTTGCAGGCGGCTAAAGCCTGTTTCATGTATCTGCTGCACCATAAAGCGGGTGTGCCCCGCAGGGCCGCCGCCTGTTAAAGCCAAAATTAACGGGAAAGAGCGCACCACGGTAACGGTGGACAAAACCAAAACCAGCAGGGACATAGGGCGAAGCAAGGGCAATGTTATGTGGAAAAACTGTTGCCAAAAGCTTGCGCCGTCAATTTCTGCGGCTTCGTAATACGTTTCTGATATAGATTTTATGCCGGCTATCAGCATAACCATATAATAGCCCGCCAAAGACCATGTTGTCACGAAAATTACCGTAAACATTGCCATATTGGTGTTGGTCATCCAACGGACGGGCTCCATGCCTAAAAATGTTACCAAAACATAGTTTACAAGGCCAAAGCTTTCGCCCAGCAAAAATCTCCAAGAAAGGCCCACGATGATGCTTGATATCATTGTTGGCCAATAGAAAATGGCGCGAAAAAGGCCGGAAAGTCTTATTTTGCGCGTTAGCATCAGCGCCAGCGCCAATGATACAACATATATGGAAGGCACCGTTATGGCCGTAAACAGCATGGTACCCTGAAATGCCCTCACAAAATTTCTATCGTTTATAAGACGGGTGTAATTGTCAATGCCTACAAAGGTCATCTCATTAAGCCCATCCCAGTTATGCAATGAAATCCAAAATCCGTTTAATGCCGGCCAAAACAAAAACATCGTAAAAATTATCATCATCGGCAACAGCATCAGATATGGAAAAATTTTCATTTCTAGGCGTTTCATGAAATCAGCTCCCGGATCCAACTATGTAAATATACCACAAGGGGTCTGCAATGCAAACCCCTTGTGTCGAAATTACAAAATATCAATTATTGGCCGTGTATTTCAACCAAAGCTTGCGTAGCTAAATCATCCAACATTTCAAGATAATCTTGTATTGAGAGAACGCCCGCCAATACTTCCGCAAGCCCTTCTCTTAGGTCTGCGTTAATTCTTCCGGTAAATTCTTGGAAGCCCCATTCAGAACCAGGCTGTGTGCCGGATGCTGCAAGGTCTGATGCAAAAATTTGGAAAAACTCTGCGCCAAATTCATAATTAAGTGCTTCGTTGCCACGTACTTGGGAAATGAAGTTGTTATCAAGTATGAAAATTTCGTTAATTTCAGGCTGTGAGAACCATTCGATGAAGCGCGCCGCTTCTTCTTCTACGCCTGAACCTTGAAGGGCCGCAAGATATTTGCCGCCAGGTACGCTAGAACGTCTTGCATCCATTGGCAGGTAAGTGAAGCCCCATTCGAAATCATCAATTTCTGCGATATAGTTAGCTAACATCCAGCTGCCCGCAAAATGCATTGCAACTTGGCCGGAGCGGAAAAGCAGGTTAGGGTTATCAGCACCAAGCCAAACGCTTGCTGGTAGAAGCCCGTCGTCATGAAGCTCTTTAAAGAAGCTTACAGCGCGATACATCTCTGGGGTGTTGAAGTTTGAATGCATAAGGTCAGGTGTTAACATAGATGCACCTGCTTGATAAAACAAAGTTGAAAATCTGTGGGAAGTTCTGTCGAAAACAAGGCCGTAAGTTACATGGCTGTTAGCAACAACTGTCTCCATGGCTTCGCGCCATTCTTCCCATGTCCAAATTTCGTCTTCGTTTTGAGGCACGGATACGCCGGCTGCTTCAAAAGCGGTTCTGTTGTAGATGATGCCGTTGGCAGTTACATCTTTCGGTGCCGCAAGCATTTGCCCGTCAAAGATAAATCTTAGGCCATCGTTGAAGTTGTCGGCAAAAGAAGGGTCTAGATAATCAAAAAGGTCTACAAGCTGGTTTTGGAAAGGCCCAAGGTTAACAAGCCTTGCAATAGCCGGGGGCATACCACCTATGATGAGGTTACGCAAACGGTCGTCCAAATCATGGAAAGGCACTTCTATAAGCTCGAAGGTTACATGTGGGTTTTCTTGACGGTAAAGCTCTGTAAGACGCAAGAAAGACTGGCTTTCATCAAGGTCATCAAACCACACTACTTGTAACAAAACTTCTTCTTGTGTTGCATCTGGTGCAGCCGGTGTTGGCGTTGGGGTTGCTGCTGCGCCGGTTTCGGCAGGTGCTGTTTCAGCAGGCGCAGGTGGTGGGGTTTGGCCGCAAGCAGAAAGTGCAAATACTGCCACCAAAATGGCCGGTATCAGGATAGATGATAATCTTTTTTTCATATTCTTCCTCCTCTTTTCTTTCACTTTTTGCAGTTATTTTATTAAACTTACCAGTGAAAAAACATCACATATCTATTATAGCATCATTATACACAAAAAATTGCAATATTTAGCCGAAAAATTATTGATTACTGTCATCTTGTTTTTTGGCATACTGCTTTGGTGTTATCCCGCAATTTCTTTTAAAAACAGATATAAAGTGGCTGTCGCTGGAATATGACAGTTTCAAAGCAACCTCTGCAACAGAATATCCCTTTTTTAACAGAGATTTTGCCGCTATTATTTTTTGGTTTGCAATGTATTGCGCAAGGGTAAAACCTGTCTCTTTTTTGAAATAATGGCTTAAATAATACGGCGACATAAAGAATTTTTGCGCAATTTCGTTAAGGCCCAGCTTTTCCTCTCGGTTTTCTTTAACATATCTCTTTATTTGCTCTATAAGCCCTCTTTGCGTGATGAGATTTTTCGTCTTGCCTGCCTCAACCTGAAATGCATCATCATTTTCAAAACCATCGGCGCTGTTGGCCTTCTCTTTTATCAAAAATTCGTAAAGCTCATTAATGGTTACAAGAAGCTCCAAGATAGAAAGCTTCAGCTTTACCATGATATTATTATCTTTACTTTCGTTTATGATATTCCTCTCAATTTTGGCAAAAAGTTGCTCTACCCTAGCCAAATTGGCCTCTGATAAATGGATTTTGTGTATAAAATCTGCCGGCCTGCCTTCGAAATACATAGCAAAATTATAGCCAAATGCTTTGGAAATTTCTCTAAAAAGTTCAGGTTCAAATTGAAGCACATAACGCTCGTAAGGCTTGCCTGCGGCCCCTTTTGTGCGGTGATATTCTTTGCTGTTAAGCAAAAACATGTCCCCCGCCTTTGCAACATAACGCCTATTGCCCACCTCAAGGGTAGAGCCGCTACTTAAAAAAAGCAATATCTCGTGCTGGTCATGGACATGAAAATCCTGCATACCCCAGTTTTGAGAGCTGCCATGAAAATAATAAAGGGATTCAAATTCTTCAAAAAATATCTTTTCTTTTGTCTCCATGGGGCCACCTCGCTATGATGCATGAAACAATAATCGACAATGTCATTATATCAGAAATATGACGAAATTACAAGTTGTATAAGATGCAAAACGCCGCTTGCAATAGCAAACGGCGTAATATGCCATATCTGTTATCCTACTTGGGTCAATACCCCATCAGACATGCGGTACACCACATCCGAGGTTTCAGCAATCTCCATGTTGTGGGTAACAACTATGACGCAATATCCATCTTGATGGGCCAATTTTCTAAGTATTGAAATTACGGCATCTCCATTGGCTACGTCCAGGTTTCCCGTTGGCTCGTCCGCCAAAATTACCTTAGCACCCGTAGAAAGAGAACGGGCAATGGCAACACGCTGCTGCTCGCCACCGGAAAGGTTGGCGGGATAGCGCCTATGTTTGCTGGAATCTATCCCAACAGATTCTAAAAGCCATCTGGCCCTGCCTTCGGCCTGCCTTTTTTCCAGCCCATTCATATGCATGGGCATACAAACATTTTCTATGGCACTAAGCTGAGGAAGCAATTGAAATGCCTGGAAAATTATGGCGATGCGCTCTCTGCGATATTGGTCCAAATCCATATTAGAAAGACTGCTTCCGTTTAACAACACCGCGCCCGTTGTTGGTTTATCCAGCCCTGCCATTATGGAAAGCAGAGTGGTTTTGCCGCTTCCCGACGGGCCAACAACAGAATGAATCCTTCCGCCAACAAAATCCGCATTAACGCTTTTTAGCACTTGGCGGTCGGCATTTTTATAGGTATAGCATACATTATCAATTTTTAACATGTCATAATCATCCTATTCTCGCACTTGCAGCAATTCCAGCGGCGCACGGCTGGTTATCATTGACGCGCCCACCATAGAGCCAATGACAGCCCCTGTTATATACAAACCCGCCAGCATAGGCAAGTCTATTACAAGCCCTATGCCAAATATCGGCAATGAAATTAAACCTACGATGACGCCGGTGGTGGCCACCGTTATATGCTCTGCGGCCAATAATGCCCTCAAACGGGTTTTGGTATAGCCCAGCACCCGCATTATCGCGGCAACTTTGGCACTTTGCAGCAATAGCAGTGACGCAAGCCCGGCGCCGATAAACACCGAAAGCACGATAGTTACCGGGTATAGCAGGCGCAACAGCTCCAAATTTTGCTCCATTTGGTTTGCAACCATAATTAGCTCATCATCATGCAACAAAGCACTTAGCATCATAATGCCGCCCTGCCCGCGCATATTTACAAGAGCATCCAATTCGCTTCGCACATGGCTCATTTCTCTGTTAAATACAGGGTCAATTTCAAATTGGAAGTTGATATAGTTCAAATTGCCTTCGCGTATAAAATACAAAGCGTCGAAAGGCAAAAGCACAGAATTTCGGCCCCCGGCACGGTCTATTGCGCCATTGTGCTGGCCAATAATGATGACGGGCACTTCAATAACTGGGCTAATGCTCCAAGGGCTTGGAAAATAATGCCCTATAAAGGCCGCATCTCCAACCTCAAGGCCGCGCCGTTGCAACGTCAAATCCGACAGGATGACGGGTATCGGGGCTTGCAGGGTATAGTCGTAATAAACAAAGTCATATTGGCTAAACCCCGGCGCGAACTGAATGTCGATGGGGTCTGTTACAACGCTAAAATCGCCAAAGTCTACATCGCCCGCGCCAAAGCCGCCCGGCATTAGCTCTGCCGGTCGCTCTCCAAATATTTCCAAAAATCTATCGAAATCGTTGAAGGCGAATAGGGGGTCTACTCGATTTGAAACAGAGCCAAGGTATGCATCGCGGATATATTGCCAAAATTCGTCCCAAAATTCCCCATAAACACCCGATGGGAAGTTTCCGTTCTCATCGGCCTGTATGACGAAAAAGCTGGAGAAAATTGCTTCCGCGTAATAGCTATCAATGAAGCCCGTATCCAATGCAGCATTTACGGTGCTTGTTAAAATAGTAGGGTTCGAGCCGCCTAACACCCAGGGGTTGGCAGGTGCAAATTCCCCTGATACCACAGTGGTTTCATACAGGCGGTTAATTTCCCTTTCTGTGCTAACCATGCCCTCATGCAACATGCCAAAGGCAAAGATGAAAAACAGGGCAACTGCTATCGCCAATGCGGACTTTATCGGAGAGCGCACAATATGTCTAAAGACAAATGTCACATTTGCTTTAAATCTATTTCTTCTTGTTAAAATCTCTTGCTCAATCGGTTTAATGGATGTAAGAAGCTCGCCCAAACGGTGCTGCAAAAAGTCTGTTGGCACTTCGGCTTCCACTACAGCCTTCTTCTTGCGCTTGCGTTTTTGAGATGTGCCCTGCAAAAGCTCTAACACAGGCAGCCTGGCAACCCGGGCGCCGCCTATATAAACCATCGTAAGCATCATAACAGATGCTATAGCAAGCTGTAACAACATCAGATATATGGGATATTCAAAAGATGCCCCATATCCCGTGGCATAAGCGACAGTTTCCATAAGCCCCGCCGCCGCATCAAGGGCGAAAAACCAGCCCGCAGTGCCGCCGATAATGATGGCAGGCATACCCAAAAGCACGATAGGAGCCAACATCTTCCTTACGGTAACACGGGCAGGGCTGCCCAGCGCGCGCATAATAGCAAATTCTCTGCGTCTTTGGGTCATATATAAAAATGTAACAAGTCCGAAGACGATAAACAGCACAATGGAAAACAGAATAGCGTTAAAGGTTAGGGATGTAAGGATGGGTTCGGCAACGCTCCAAAAAACTGCCGCGCCTGAAGGCAAGAAATGCACATTATAGCCCATGGCGGCCAGCAAATCGCGGTTTTCCAGCAAAAAGGCGTTTTCATTACGGGTGTCGCCAAGGGTAAAGCTATACCAAGAGGACCATAAATATTCATCACCATATCCGCGAAGGCTATCGGTAGCTATAAAATCCGCCGGCAGCAAAGAATTCGGTATGTAGATATAATTTGAAAATAAAGTTGGGGTGTAGGACCAAGGCCCTTGGCCATCCGGCGCATCCGGAAGCTTAGCAAAGGTTCCCACCACTTCAAGTTCCATGTATTCTATCATAAATTCGTTAGGATTGCCTATAACAGAAAAATCCATCAGGCCATCCCCGAAAACAAAGTTTTCCCGGATAAATTGCCAGCCCTCAAGGGGCTGTGGGCCAAAGAACATAACGGTGTGCAGGCCTACAACCTCTTGCTCTCTGGGGATGCTCACCGTTATCGTGTCGCCGATGTCAATGCCTCTGCGCCCGGAAAGTGCATGATGTATCACAGCAACAGGCCTGGACTCTATGTAATCTTCATGGGCAATCAACCGCCCTTGTACCAATTCCATCCTTCTAAGATCCGGTTGCATCATAGGCATGGCGGACATGTCGGCGGTGGTGCGCAGCCACACCATGCTGTGGATATAGCGCTGCATTTCAATTTCTTCCGCCAGGCCTTCAAGGCCGGGCATATTCAAATTTGCATTGCCGTGAGGCACTTCTATGTAATGGAAATTTTCATTAAGGGGGCGCATATACAAAATTCCGCCGCCGGGGCCTTGGGCAATGCCCCTGCCATAAGGCGACACCCAATAACGGGATGCGCGCATAAGATATCGGCCGCCAACTTCCATATTCAGAAGCGGGTTTTCGCCATCTACCATGTGGTTGCGCACGCGTACCCCAATACCTGGAAGCATCCCGGGCAATGGAGAGCCTATCATCGCCTCTTCTGCGGGCACGTAAGGAACCATCCCATGCTCTGGATAGCCTACAAGCACATCGTTCACGGTCACGCGCAGCTCAACAAAATGGCCGGTGAGAGGGTGGTTGCTTTCAACTATGCTCGTAACTGTGGCGTAGAAAATGGAGTAATTAAGCCTTTCAGGCACCTCTGTATAGCCGGACTCCTGCCCGCCCAAAAAGTGGCCATGCCCACCGTCTCCAATACGCCCCATGGTATAGATGTTAAGGGTATCGTGCAACATTGCCTCAGCACCGCGCCGCCTGTCCTCAAAGGCTACATAGCGGCTTTGGGAGATGACATCGGCGGCCCCCAAAACATTGCCAAAAGACTCTCCGGGAACCTGCACAAAACCAATGGATTGGTAAAACCCAGCAATTTCATTAATTCTATCCTGCACCACCAAAAATTCTGTGGTACGCATAACAAAGGCGAAAGCCGCTATGCCTATAAGAAAAAATAACACCAAACTACGTAGCGGTTGCCGTAACACAGATAGCAAAAATGTGTTCTGTTTGTTACGTTTGTGCCTCACGCGCATCTAACTCCCTTCTGTAAACAGTTATTTAACCAAATTATTATACCATAAAACTGTGCAGTTGCAATGAACATTTTTAATTAAAATTCAATTGACCCTTTGTACAAAAAATGGTATCATCTATTCAAAATGAAGTAGGGGGATGGGTGATTATGAAATTAAATAAGCAATTTTTGCAAAACAAGGAAGGCTGGGGGGAAATAGGCGTGAAGTTGCCAA
>Ga0123355_10000959_pt1 | contig 39873 bp, 31 predicted proteins | sample TergutEmb28metaG_3_FD_89872 | JGI IMG/M metagenome (GOLD analysis project Ga0123355, IMG submission 89872) | Embiratermes neotenicus P1 segment gut microbial communities from Petit-Saut dam, French Guiana - Emb289 P1 | ecosystem: Host-associated > Arthropoda: Insects > Digestive system > Gut ...
AGCCGATTTCCCGAAGGAAGTGGAGTTGGGCTTTGCCCAACGTAACGGCGGGGGTTTGGGGGCAGAGTCCCCATTAAATATGAAAAGCGGCTGAGCCGATTTCCCGAAGGAAGTGGAGTTGGGCTTTGCCCAACGTAACGGCGGGGGTTTGGGGGCAGAGCCCCCATTAAAATAAAAGGGGTGGGTATCATTAATCGCAGAAAAATACTTACAGGTGCGTTGACCCTTACAGCGGCTGGTGTAATTACACGAGTTTTGGGCTTTGTATATCGCATATATATGTCAAACCTTATGGGTGCAGAGGGTATGGGGCTATATCAACTTATTATGCCCATTTACGCATTGGCATGGAGTATTGCATGTGCTGGATTTAATACTACTGTTTCAAAATTGACAGCACAAGAACGCGCACGGGGCGAATATGGTAATATGTCAAGAATGTTAAAACAATCTGTTATGATTACAACTGTATTAGGGTTTGTTTTAACAGGGGTGCTTTATTTTGGTGCAGAACTGGTAGCGATTCATTTTTTTGGTGATGTGCGGACATTGCTGCCACTGCAAATATTGGCGTTAGCATTTCCGTTTATGGCGGCTGGCACATGTATGCGTGGTTATTTTATTGGTTTGCAGGAAGCAAATGTACCTGCAATTAATCAGGTGCTGGAGCAAATTGTACGTATGGTGATTATTTATTTCCTAGCCGCACAATTTGTACCCCGTGGCTTGGAGTTTGCTGCCGCTGTTGCAGTAATTGCTATAGTTGGTGAAGAAATTTTTTCATGTGTTTTTGTTTTTATTGCCTATAAACTACATAAAAAAAAGAAACGCAATTTATTTCTACGCCCCTCTATGTCACCACAACAAAGTTTTGTGCTGATTATGGCTATGGCATTGCCCCTCACAGGTAATCGTGTGGCGGGTTCATTACTTTCTGCATGGGAAAATGTTCTTATTCCTCAACGTCTTCAAATGTATGGGCTTTCTGCTACGGAAGCAATAAGTGAATTTGGACGCATAACGGGTATGGCTGTCCCGCTTATTTTCTTTCCTACAGCTGTTTTGACCGCTTTGAGTGTTACTATTGTTCCTGCTGTTTCAGAAGCAATCGCCTCAAATAAAATTCACCACATTTCTGGTGTTGCTTCAAAAGCAATGCTTTTTGCGGCTATTACAGGAATGGGTGCAACTTCATTGTTTTTGTTTTTCTCCTATGAGCTGGGCATAGCAATTTATAACCAACCAATTGGTTTTATGTTGCAAATGCTAGGTATTATGTGTCCTTTTATCTATATGCAAATTATTTTATCAGGAGTGCTTAATGGTCTTGGGCTTCAAATGTTTATCTTTCGTAATAGCCTTATTTCTTCTGGTATTTGTATCGCGTTTATTTATCTTTTTGTCCCGCATTTTGGGCTTGTTGCGTACATTTTTGGTTGGCTGATTAGCTTAATTGTTGTAATAGGGCTTGGGCTTAATAAAATTCGTGCATTTATGCCACTGGAGATGTACTTTACTAAATGGTTTCTTAGACCATTACTAGCCGCGGCGGCCGCTGGGTTGATAGCAAGATATTTGGCGGATAACTGGCTCTTAGAGCTTGCAGGGTTACGATTTGGCTTGTCTGCGGCAATTGCTATACTATTAACAATCTATTTGGGGGGGGTATTACTTACTGGTTGTATTTCTAAAGAAGAAATCCAACGGTTGTTTTCCAAAGCTAATGCGGATTAAGATAAAAATACCCCCACCAATCTAGAATGAAAATATTGGATGGTGGGGGCTTGCTAATTAACGATCGCTTTCAATTACTAAATTACCTGAAGTGGAGGCGATAATACGTCGTGATGCGTTTGAGTTACGCAAATCACTTGCCTCCACACGTCTGCCATTGTGCGTTATGTTGCCACGCCCAGAAAACTGGATATCATAATTTTCCGCACTGTCTGGCAATTCTATATGAATGCTATCTCTGCTTGTGCTTACATTAAGTTCAGTAAATACACATTCTGTTATTCTTATTGCACCATTGGTTGTGCGGATTCTTGCTTCACCATTAAATTGATTTCTTGCAGTGTTGGCACGTCCATTTGTGGTACGCATATCTACAGTACCACCAAATATGCTATTGTTTGCTGCAATTGCACCATTTGTTGAGGTCATCTCAACATGCCCACCTATAAGACTATATCTAATTGCCATTGCCCCATTGGTGGTTGTTACATTTAGATTTCCACCAATTTGTAGTTCATTCGTAGATACGGCGGCATTAGTGCTTCTTACATGAATATCATCAATATTAAAATGTTCTGGAATTATAATTTCCATAGGTGGAAAACGCGTTTGTCCATTTGATTGTAAATAACGGCGCAATATACTATATCCCCATTGAGGGCAACTTGGTAGGTTGTGTGTGATTGTTAATACACCATTTGATACGGATATATTATATTGGTAATCTATCCATTCATGATACCGAACAACCAGCCTGTCCCCATCAACCGTTGAAAAACTAATGGAATCATCAAATGTTGTTATATACAAAGATGTTATGTTATCAAACTCATGAGCAACCAAATCACCTGATAAAACTCGTCCTTCGAGTACGCTAAAATCAGGACTCCAGCCTCCCCAATTCACTTGGCGGTTATTCTGGTTGTTTTCTACACGTTCTCGTTCAAACACTTCAAGACCTTCTTCTAGTAGCCTGAATGTGTTTTCTAATTCTTCACGCGCACGCTCTAATTCTTCTTCTGCAATTTCCCATGAACGTTCTAAATCCTCTTCTATAAGTGCCCACGCACGTTCCATTTCTTGTTCTACCAGTTCCATAACAAGGTCTGTTAATCTGTCTATAGAGTCAAGTAAATCATCCAAACGAGATGAATCTCTGGCTATGTCTGTGACAGGCGTAATTTGTGTGGGATTGACAGATACAAATTCAAGTACAGGAACTTCTTGCACCAAAACAGGCTCGTTTCTTTCGCTTGCGGTTTGCGAACTCCGCGAAATATGCAAATTTACCAGCGTAAAACACACCAACACCAAACTTATAATTGCCACAGATATAATTATCTGTGGTTTTTTGCCGAGTGGCCTAAATCCATTTTCATGCGGTTCATTAGGCATTATTATTGCCCCTTTCTAAAATATATTGATACTTTGGAATATATACTTAAATTCCTAATATTTTGTCTGAATGAAATTAAATTGAAATAGATTCCTTCTTTATTGTATAATGATTTAGTAATATTTGAAAACATGTGAAAGAGGAGCAAATAAAACCATGGAAGAAACCACAGAAAAAAAAGCGGGGTTATTCTCGAAAATCAAACAAGGGCTTAGTAAAACAAGAGATAGTATAATGGGTGGAGTAGGACAAGTATTGTCTGCATTCCATACAGTGGATGAAGAATTTTTTGAGGAGTTGGAAGAAGCACTAATTATGGCAGATATGGGTGTTGAAACATCCATGAATATTCTTGAAAAATTGCGCGAGGCAGTAAAAACAGAGCGTTCAAATGACCCCGAAACAGTTAAAACATTACTTGCGGGAATAATATCTACAATGCTTACAGAAAACACAACAGAATTTGAATTAAACAGCCCCGCCGTACTTTTGATTATTGGAGTTAATGGTGCGGGAAAAACAACCACAGTAGGGAAATTGACAAAATGGTATAAATCCCAAGGAAAATCTATTCTTGTAGCGGCGGCAGACACCTTTCGTGCGGCAGCGATTGACCAATTGGCAGTATGGTGTGAACGTTCTGGTGTTACCATGATACGCCAAGCAGAAAACTCCGACCCAGCAGCCGTAGTTTTTGATGCGACCTCCTCTTCAAAAGCAAGAAATATTGACTTGCTTATATGTGATACGGCAGGGCGATTACACAACAAAAAGAACCTGATGGAAGAGTTGCGTAAAATAAATAAAATAGTATCAAGTCAGTTGCCAGAAGCCCAAAGAGAGGTTTTGCTTGTATTGGATGCAACCACAGGGCAAAACGCATTACAACAAGCAAAATTATTTCGTGAAGTTGCAGATATTACGGGAATTATCCTTACAAAACTAGACGGCACTACCAAGGGTGGAATTGTTGTAGCAATAAAAAATGAACTGGATATTCCAGTTCGCTTTGTAACCATGGGTGAGGGTATTGACGATTTACAACCCTTTGATGCTCAAATGTTTGCGCGGGCACTGTTTGAAGCATAAATATAAGGCATTAATTAATAGAATGAATATAGCATACATTAAAAAAATACAAAAAAGTGGCCGCGCCACTTTCCGAAGGAAGTGTAACAGGAATTAATTTCCTGCGGAATGGCGGGGTTGGGGGTAGAGCCCCCATTATAAAAAAGGGAGCTGGACGTTTTGAAATTAAGCAGAATACTTGCAGATATCCCACATGAAATTATTCAATCAGGGGTACATGATATTACCTCTGTAACAATAGACTCACGGGAAGTAAAACAGGGAACACTTTTTATATGCCTACGTGGTTTAAGTGTGGATGGGCATAATTTTATTGATACGGCAGTTAAAGGGGGGGCTGTGGCAATACTGGTTGAGGAGTTTTTGCCCATACAGGAATTCCCACAAGATGTTGCGGTTATTCGTGTAGATAATACCCGCTTTGCTATGGCGTATGTGGCGGCTAATTTTTATGGTCATCCAGCGAGGAAAATGCGTTTTGTTGGAGTGACAGGTACAAATGGTAAAACCAGCGTAACCACCTTTATTGAGGAAATTTTACGTAAATGTGGACGTAAAACAGGGCTAATTGGTACAGTTGGGGCGCGTATAGGCGAAGAGCCTTTAAATATGGCATTTGCCACATCCACCACCCCAGACCCATTGGAATTACATGCAATCTTATCAAAAATGATGGAAATGGGTGTTCAAGATGTTGTGATGGAAGTGTCATCACATGCGTTGGCATTACACAAGGTTGAAGGTATTACTTTTGATGTAGGAGTTTTTACGAATTTAACCCAAGACCATTTGGATTTCCATGGAACAATGGAAAACTATAGACTCGCAAAAGCAAAATTATTTGCGCAAAGTAATTATGCTGTTGTAAACAATGATGATGAATCTACTCCAACTATGTTAAAGTTTCTTGGTGATAATCCATATTTAACTTATGGTCTTGATGATGGAACAACATTAAAAAATACAGACCTAATGGCGATTCACATAAACAGATTCCCGTCAAAATCAGATGGTACGTATTTTGAACTAGCACATGAAGCTCCTACACTACACTTTGATATGCCAATCAAAGGGCGTTTTAATATTTATAATATCCTTGCCGCAATAGGTGTAACACAGGCATTGGGAGTGCCAATTGAACCAGTAAGAATAGCAATTTCAACCCTAAAAGGCGTACCAGGGCGTATTCAGTCTGTGCCAAATGACAAGGGTATGAATGTGTTTGTAGATTATGCCCACTCTCCTGATGGGTTATCAAATATATTATCTGCTGTGCGTGATTTTACTACAGGGCGATTAATCGTTATTTTTGGCTGTGGTGGTAATCGAGATACAGAAAAACGCCCTATTATGGGGCGCGTTGCAGGAGAGTTGTCGAATTATTGTATACTCACCTCTGACAACCCACGCACAGAAGACCCACTTGTTATACTTACACAGGTTGAGGAAGGCACAAAGGAAACAGGTACACCATACGAAGTAATTGAAAACCGCAAAGATGCTATATTTAAAGGTGTGAATATGCTAAAATCTGATGACGCATTAGTAATAGCGGGCAAAGGTCATGAAGATTATCAAATTATAGGCACTGAAAAACATCATTTTGATGATTATGAGGTTGCCATTGAAGCAATTAAGGCATTGGAGGCATTATGAGACTGAGTTTAAAAGATATAGCCACCGCTTGTAACGGGAAAATTATTGGGCAGAAAGAAGACACATATATAGACTGGGTGTCAATAGACTCACGTGCTATTAATCCATCTACGCTCTTTGTCCCAATAGCGGGGGAACGTTTTGACGGACACGATTATATTAAAAATGCGGCACAAAATGGGGCTGTTTGCGCTCTTTCAGAAAAAGAAATTGATGTAAATATACCGTTAATAATTGTAAAATCCACTCGACGCGCATTAATGGATTTGGCGGGATATTATCGTCGATTGTATGATATCAAAGTAGTTGCTATTACTGGAAGTGCGGGCAAAACTACTACCAAGGATATGATTTACCATGTCTTATCACGAAAATTCAAGACAAAAAAGACAATCGGGAATTTTAATAATGATATTGGTTTGCCATTGTCCATTTTTCAACTAGAACCAGAAGACGAAGTTCTTGTATTGGAAATGGGTATGAATCATGCAGGCGAAATTCACGAATTAAGTCTTACTGGTGCGCCTGATATTACAGTAATAACTCATATTGGCGATGCACATATTGAGAATTTTGAAAATCGAACGGGCATTTTACATGCCAAATTGGAAATAGTTGATGGTCTTGCGCCTGATGGAGTGGTGATACTCAATGGTGATGATCCATTACTAACAGGAGAAATTGCAACAGAAAAAGTAAAGGCATTTCGTGTGTTGTATCCCTCTTCCAAGAATATAATTGAAGCAGAGCCAATGGGCTTGCAAAAAACTCATTGCCATTTTAATTGGAAAGAACAAGATATTATCATAACCGTGCCTGTACCAGGGGCGCATATGGTAATGAATGCCTTCTTAGCTGTGGCTGTGGGTGTAGAGATGGGTATTTCAGCAGATGAAATTACTTTAGGTTTTAATGATTTTGCTCCTCCTGAGGGAAGATTATCGGTTGAAACTGCCAATGATATGGTAATAATAAATGATGTGTATAATGCTAACCCCGCCGCCATGAAGGAAGCCATAAAAGTGTTGCATTCACCAGAAACAGCAAAGCATTCTCGGCGAGTTGCAATTTTGGGTGATATGAATGAATTGGGGCATGTTGCAAAAGAACGACATTTTGAGGTTGGAGAGTTTGCCAATAAATCAGGTTTAGACTTGCTTGTGGCAATTGGTGAACTTTCCAAACATATATATGATGGTTTTAATAACCCACAAAAATCACTGTATTTTAAAACAGTGGGGGAATTTTTATCGCAATTAAAAGAAATTCTTCGTTCTGGGGATATTGTATTGGTTAAAGCCTCGCGGGGTATGGCGTTTGAGAATATAGTTGATGCAATTCTAAAGGAGTAATATAAAATGAATACCGCCGTCTATGCTGTGCTAATTGCCTTTATTGCAAATATTGTACTGTGTCCAATGCTAATTCCAGCTTTAGTAAAATTAAAATTTGGTCAATATGTTCGTCCTGATGGGCCACAAGCCCACCTAAAGAAGGCAAAAACGCCCACCATGGGCGGTATTATGATTATTATATCTTTCCTTCTTGCGGCTATGGTGTTTATGCGTGGTAATCCTGAAGCATTGGCTATTGTGGGCGTTACAGTGGGCTTTGGTATTATTGGATTTTTGGATGACTATCTAAAAATCGTAAAAAAGCAATCTTTAGGGCTTAGGGCTTATCAAAAGTTTTTTGGGCAACTTGTTGTAGCTGTGGTTTTTTGGATTTATTGGAGTACATTAGATAGTTATACCACATCAATAATAATTCCATTTTTCCCACATATAGATTTTGATATTGGAATGATTTATCCATTTTTTGCAGTTTTTATTTTCTTGGCTTGTTCAAATGGGGCTAATCTTACAGATGGTTTGGACGGGCTTGCTACAGGTGTAACTGTCATTATTGCTGTATTTTTTATGTTTGCTGCACTCATATTGGATTCGCCTGTCTTGCCTGTTACAGGGGCGGCGGCGGGCAGTCTTTTAGGCTTTTTGTTGTTTAATTCTCATCCCGCAAGGGTATTTATGGGCGATACTGGTGCATTAGCCCTTGGAGGGTTTGTAGCGGCTGTTGCCCTAATGTTGCAAATGCCGTTATTTTTGGCAATTGTGGCGATTATTTATGTAATGGAAACAATGTCTGTAATTATTCAGGTGGGTTATTTCAAACTTACAAAGAAACGTTTTTTTAAGATGGCACCAATTCATCATGCTTTTGAACTAAATGGCTGGCCTGAAACCAGAGTAGTTGTATTCTTTTGTATAATTACAACTGTGGCTTGCTTGGTTGGTTTTATAGCGTTACAGGGGATTTAAATTATGGAGTTTGCAGATAAAAATGTTTTGGTGTGCGGTATGGCGCGTAGTGGTCAAGCCGCCGCCAAATTACTAAAAGAGTTAGGCGCGATTGTCACGCTTCAAGACCAAAAAGAGGATTTTCCAAAAGAAAATTTCTCAAAAGAAGAGCTTGAAGAGTTTAAATTTTTTTTGGGAAAGAACCCTGATGATATAATTGGAGAATTTGACCTCATTGTTATTAGCCCAGGAATTTCTGTATATGCGCCTTTTATTGAGAAAGCCCAATCTATGGGCATACCTGTGTGGGGTGAAGCAGAACTGGCTTTTTTATTTTGCCCTTGTCCAATGATTGCAATAACAGGGACTAATGGCAAAACTACCGTAACAACTTTAGTTGGGGATATTCTTAAATTATATAATCCTAAAACTGTAATTGCAGGTAATATTGGCATACCATTAACAGGGTTGGTAACAGGGCTTGATGAAAGTCATGTTGTTGTTGCAGAAATATCCAGTTTTCAATTGGAAACCATTGCGGCATTCCAACCTGCTATTAGTGCAGTATTAAACATGACACCAGACCATTTGGATAGACATATAACTATGGAAAATTATATAGCCGCTAAATCAAGAATTTTTGAAAATCAAAGACAAGATGATATTTGTGTGTTAAACTATGACAATGATATTACCAAAGTTATGCAACCACCCAGCAGAGTTGTTTACTTTAGTGTAAAAGATATTAAGGAGGCAATGGTTTTTTTAAGGGATGGTTGTATTTATTCTCGTTTGAACGGGAGTGATGAATTTATTGTAAACACTTCGGAATTAAAAATTATGACAGAAAACGCTTTGGCAGCTACGGCATTATCCTTGTGTGCTAAAGTTCCAATCGAGTTAGTAAGCAAAGGTTTGAAGGCTTTTAATGGGGTGGCGCACAGGCTGGAGTATGTTGCAACCATTAATGGTGTGGAATATTACAATGATTCCAAGGCAACTAACATTGACGCAACCCTAAAGGCTTTGGATTCATTTAATAAGCCTGTAACTCTAATCTGTGGAGGTTATGATAAAAAAGCAGATTTTACAACATTAGTACAAATGTTTGCCCAAAAGGTAGCAAACATTATTGTTATTGGGCAAACCGCCGCACAAATTATTGCCACATGTGATGCATTGGGGTTTACCGCATATGAAAGAGCAGAAACTTTACAAGAAGCCGTAGAACTAGCAAGTAAAGGGGATTTTACTGTATTGTTTTCTCCTGCTTGTGCTAGTTTAGATATGTTTAAAAATTTTGAGGAACGCGGGGATTTGTTTAAGAAGTATGTACATTCAGTGAATCTATAATCCAACCCTTGGGGGGTATTTATGACTAACAGACAATTACGACAAGATTTTCACGATGAAGAACAAGTACAACTACCACAGCCTAACAGAAAGCCAAAAAAACCACCCGAACAGCCCAAAAAATTTGTATTATTTAATAGTACGATGGACTACACAATTTATGTTACAGTTATAATTCTCGTAATTATAGGTGTAGTTATGGTTTTTTCTGCAAGTCATGTAACGGCAGAACGTCGTGCGATATTTGGTAATGACCCCTTTCATTTTTTGCGTAGAAATGCGTTGTTTGCAGTTATGGGATTTATTGTTATGAATCTGATGTCCAAGGTTAGTTATGAGCTTCTAAGACCTTTTGCAAAAATGAGTTATTTGATTGTTATTGGGCTTTTAGTTGCACTTGAGATTGTGGGGCAAGCGGCTGGTGGTGCTGTGCGTTGGATTGAGTTGCCTGTCATAGGTAGATTCCAGCCTTCCGAACTTGCCAAGCCTGCCATTATAGTTATGATGGCTTATATGATTGAAAAAGCACCAAGAGCTCTTGAAAAGTGGTCAGGTTTCTTTATTTTTTCTGGTGTAGTTTTGATTATGACTGCATTGGTAGCACGTGGTGGTATGAGTTCTGCTATTATTGTTGCAACCATTGGTTTTGGTATGATTTTTATTGCAAGCCCATATTTGTGGCGATTTATCTTTGCTGGGGCAGCAGGATTTGGTGGGCTTGGGATGTATCTGTGGTGGATGTCTACGAGGATTGCTGACGGTGCAGTGGAAGGTGGTTTTCGCGGTGCGCGTTTCCTTGCATGGCAAGACCCCTTTGCATTTGCACAAACCACTGGTTTCCAAATTGTTCAATCATTATATGCAATTGGTAGTGGGGGTTGGTTTGGTTTAGGTATTGGACAAAGCAGACAATCTACATTCGTACCAGAGGCACATAATGATATTATCTTTGCAATTATCGTTGAAGAATTGGGCTTTATTGGGGCGGCAGTAATTCTCTTTTTATTTGGAATTTTTATTTGGCGTGGTATAGTTGTTGCTATTAATGCGCCAGATACTTTTGGTTCTCTGCTTGCTTGTGGAATTGTATTTGGTATTGCTTTTCAGGCTCTTATTAATGTTGCAGTTGTTACTAACTCAATTCCAAATACAGGGGTTACATTGCCATTTATAAGTTATGGTGGTACATCACTTGTTGTTAGTATGGCACTGGCGGGGGTGCTTCTTAATATTTCAAAGTATAGTAAAGTGCAATGATTAACTGTTCGAATGCTGAATCAGACTTTGGTATATGTAATTTTAGAGTAAAAGAGTAATAAAAAAACAAAAAACAAAAGCCCTGTTCTATGTTATACTGAAAGCAGTATAGCGTAGAATAGGGCTTTTTAGAATGAGGGGTAGAATAAAATGAAAACAATTTTTATAGTAGATGATAGTGAATCAAACCGTATAGTTGCAAAAACTGCGTTAGACGATGTGTACACAACCTATGCACTGCCATCTGCTGCAAGAATGTTTAAACTATTGGAAAAAATCAGACCAGATTTAATTTTGTTGGACATTGAAATGCCAGAGATGGGCGGATTTGAAGCATTATCTATTTTAAAATCAGATGAACATTTAAAGAATATTCCTGTAGTTTTTTTGACAGCAAAAAATGATGAAGAATCAGAAATACGTGGTTTTGAAACAGGTGCGATTGATTTTATAAACAAACCATTTTCGCCCCCAGTATTAATTAAACGAATCGAAACACATATTGAAATTGATAAAATCGTAAAACAAAGCCTACACAGTGTACTAAAAGCATATAATGCCGTAATCAGTAATATCGCTGATATGGTAGAAAGCCGTGACGAATCAACAGGCGGACATATAGCCAGAACACAAAAATACCTACTTATTCTTGTAGAAGAAATGCTCTGTAGTGGTGTTTATGCAGATGAAGCCTCTTCTTGGGACTTAGACATACTTATACCATCAGCTCAACTACATGATGTTGGAAAAATTAAAATCAGTGATGCAATTCTTAATAAACCAAGCGAATACACTGATGAAGAGTATGAGTTGATTAAAAGGCATTGTGCCGATGGTGAGCATATAATTGAAAAAATTATCAACGACGCGGAAGATGACAGGTTTTTAATCCATGCCAAAAAATTTGCGGGAACACATCACGAAAAATGGGATGGCACTGGTTATCCTAATGGGCTTAGTGGGGAAAACATCCCGCTTGAAGGACGAATTATGGCGATTGCAGATGTGTATGATGCATTAGTGTCTGAACGTCCTTATAAAATGCCGTTTTCTCATGAAAGGGCTGTAAAAATTATCTTAGATGGCAAAGGTAGTCATTTCGACCCACTCTTAATCAATCTGTTCGAAAAGATTCAAGATAAATTTCAAAAAGCAGCAGCAGAGGTGAGTTTAAATGAATAACATGGCTGAGATGGATATAAGGGATGAGTTTGAAAGATTACTTGAAATGGAGCAGACATTTTATAATTTCTTGAAGGTGTCTGCGAATCTAATCGTTATTATAAATGATGATGCTCGTGTGGAATATATAAGTAAAGGATTTGCTAAAATCCTTGGTTTTGAAAAGCAGTCAAGCGTAATTAACATGTTGTCAACAGAGTTATTTTCAAATATTGAGTTAGCAGCTATTATTGATGAATTAATGAAACACAAGGGGCATATGTATGAAATATTTTCAACAAAAATAGATAACAAACTGCATTGGTTTGCTATTCATTCCGCACCCATAGGAGAAAGTGGAATTGCACGTCTACTTGAGTGTACAGATATAACTGACACAGTAGAAGCACAACGTAAAGCGGAGGCCTCTGATCGTGCTAAAAGTGATTTTCTTGCTCGTATGTCCCATGAAATTCGTACACCATTAAATGCAATCCTTGGCATAGCACAAATTGAAATTAATTATAATGATTTGCCAACGAGAACAACGATTGCACTAGAGAAGTTGTATAACTCAGGTAATGTACTTTTGGGCATTATTGATGATATCTTGGATATGTCTAAGATAGAAACAGGAAAAATGGAATTAAACTGTATTGAATATGATACGCCAAGTTCAATTAACGATACTGTACAAATTAATGTGGTTCGCATAGGGTCAAAACCAATTAATTTTATACTAGATGTAAACGAGGATTTGCCGTCAAAATTGTATGGTGACGAATTACGAATTAAACAGATTCTAAATAATCTGCTTTCTAATGCAATTAAATATACTGACGAGGGTTATGTAAAACTATCAATAAGCCATGTGATAGAAGGGGACGATGTGACACTATGCTTTACCATCAAAGACACTGGGCAGGGCTTAAAACATGAAGATTTGAAAAAACTTTTTACAGAATATTCGCGGTTTAATGTTGGGGCTAATTATAGTATAGAAGGTACGGGTTTGGGATTGAATATCACTAAAGGGCTTGTTGAGTTAATGGATGGAACAATTACAACCGAAAGTGAGTATGGCAAAGGTAGTACATTCACGGTGAAGATTAAGCAAACGAATATGAGCCATGAACCTATAGGCGTGGAAACCGCGAAGCAATTACGGAATTTTACCTTTTCAGGGAAATGCGAAAAATCGAAAATTCAACGCCGCTTAATGCCATATGGCAGTGTGCTTGTTGTGGATGATATAAATGCAAATTTGTATATTGCAGAAGGATTATTGTCTTTTTATCAATTAAACATTGAAACGGCAGACAGCGGGGTTGAGGCTCTGAAAAAAATAGAAAGTGGTAAGTCATACGATATTATTTTTATGGACCATATGATGCCGATTTTAGATGGAATTGAAACAACTCATAAATTGCGTGAGATTGGATATAGGGGCATTATAGTTGCTCTTACGGCGAATGCTCTTGTAGGTAATGAAGAAATGTTTATGCGAAATGGTTTTAATGGGTTTATTTCAAAACCAATTGATGTGCAAGACTTAGATAACGTTTTAAATACGTATATCCATGACAAATACAAATATCCAGAATATTCGAGATATTGGGAATCACCAACACAATTGCAAACAATTGAACATAAAGGTAATTCTGCATTAATACAAGCAACTCAACGTGATGTGGAAAAGGGGATTGTTGCATTACATGAAGCATTAACCAAAGATGATATTAAGTTATTTACTGTCACTGTACATGGCTTAAAATCAGCACTTGCAAATATAGATGAACAAAAAGCGTCAAAAATAGCCTCTGACTTAGAAGAGGCTGGGTTAAATGGTGATGTGGAGTTCATTAGGGCAAATGCAGAAGCATTTGTCGAAACTCTTAAATCATTGTTAAAAACTCTTGTTTCAACCGAAACAGATAATATGGATAAAACAGAAAAAACAAAGAAAACAGATAATATAGTGGAAAACATGGCATACTTAGAAGAACAATTGGCAATTATAAAATCTGCTTGTGAGGATTATGATGCAAAAACCGCATATACCGCTTTTGATAGGCTTGCCGAAATGTCATGGAAACCTCAAACTTCTGCTTTTATCGAAAGACTTCATACATTGTTGTATTCAGATAGTGACTTTGACAAAGTAGTAGAAGTGATTGAAAATATAAAAGCGACTCTGTCACTTTCCAGAGGAAACGGAAGCGCGATTCATTCACACTGTAGCGGCGGGGGCTTGGGGGCAGTATCCCCATTGAACGACGAAAATTTAGAGAGTAATTCCCTATCAAGCAAAAAAGCAACTGCGTCGCTTCCAAAAAGGAACGGAAGCGTGATTCATTCGCGTTGTAGTGGCGGGGGCAGTGTCCCATTGAGCAAATGAAAAGAGTCGAACGTCTTTTGATGTTCGACTCTTTTTAAGCCTATTGTTCTATTGTTGCTTAAATGAAATATCTTCTGCTTCCAATATTTCCTCTGGAGAGATATTGTTTTTATAACACAGTTCCAATAGTTTATTAATCACTTCTTTTTCGCTTATTACACGCTTTTCGCCTATATTTACGCGATTTTTAAGAATGATTTGGGCAGGGTAAATAAAGATTAATAATAATACTGCTGCATATAATATTGATAACAACGACACTGCCGCATATGGACCTAAAAGTCTAAGGTCATCAAGTGTAGCAAGCATTATCATAATTGTGGACACAATCGTAATAACAGTTGTGATTACAATCACCTTAGCCAACACTTTATAGAGAGAAATAGCCCTTTCTCTATCGTTATTGGAGAGATGATATTTTTTTGAGATTAAAGCATTCTTTGATTTAATAAGAGTGCCAAACTCCCCACTGATTATCAATGTTGCACAAATAGTAAGAAGGAAGACTACTAAAGTAGGTATATCAATGAAAAAGAGTATATCACCCCTATTTGGTGACATCACTGAAAAAAAGTAAAAACCTGTTGCAAAAACTAATACCAAGCCAAATACATAACGCATTTATAAAACCCCTCTCGGTTAGATTATGCTTTTATTATAACTACTGGATTATGAAAAAGTCATGTGTGAAAGATGAAGGTTTCATGAAGAAATTAAAAAAGTTATTTCCGTACCAGTATCATCACCATCTGAAAATGATTTAGCATAAATTTGACCACCATGGGATGTGATTATTTCCTTGGCAATAGCTAAACCTAAGCCACTACTGCCTGTTTTTTTAGAGCGTGAAGGGTCAACGCGGTAGAATCTTTCAAAAATGCGGGATAAATGTTCTTGTGGTATACCTATTCCATAATCTTTAACAGTTATTTCAAGCATACCATGGCTTTGGGTTACTTTAATGCGAATAATTTTGTTGTCATTGTCACCAGAGTATTTAACAGCGTTTGATAGGATTATTCGCATTACCCGCCGTATGGAATATTCATCACAATGGGCGAACATAGTCGCTTTTTTCTCAATGGGGGCGCTGCCCCCAAACCCCCGCCGTTCCGTTGGGCAAAGCCCAACTACACTTCCTTCGGAAAGCGACACAGTCGCTTTTCTATCATCCTCATCCACTTCAAATATAAAATCTGGGGCGATTATTTGCATTTCTTCTATGCAGTTTTTAATAAGCATAGAAATATCTGTTTTTTCAAAGGTATAGGTTTCCTTGCCGCTGTCATTTCTTGCAAGCAACAAGAGACTATCAACAAGGGCGTTCATCCGTAAAACTTCATCTTTGATAATTGTTAAGCTGCTGTCTAAAAGGGTAGGGGATTCTTTCCCGCGCCGTAAAAGTAAATCTGCATGACCATTAATCGCTGTTAAAGGTGTAGCAAGTTCGTGGGTTGCATCAGAAATAAATTGCTTTTGGCGTTCGATATAACTATTTATGTTTCGTGACATTGTGTTAAAGGCGAGGGCGTACTCTAACAATTCATCTTCATATAAAAAGACTTCCAAGGGCTCTTTAAAGTTCATTTTACCTATTTCTTTTACTTTGGATATCATCACTCTTATAGGATTTAATGCATTATCTACAACCATAGAACTGATAAAATAGGCAAACAACACAAATACCCCTAAAAATACTATATGTTGTATGTTTGCAAAACCACTTTGCGGTTGTATATCATTATTCCTAAAGAAAATTGCCATTTCGGCAAGCATTATGATATAGAACACAATAATAGCAAAGAGCATTAGTATTGTAGAAATTAATATTAGTTGCCTTGCCCGCGTAAGACTAAATCTTTTCATGACCGAATCACATAACCCTTTCCTCTTACTGTTTCTATAATTTGTTGGTTGGTGTGAGTTGCAATTTTTGCGCGTATATTTTTTATGTTTGCATCTATGATATTAGATTCCCCATAAAAATCGCCAAATACTGTTTTAATAATTTCCTCACGGGTTAGGACTTTATTCATGTTCTCATACAATTGAAGTAAAATTTCAAATTCTGTTTTGGTTAAGGTTAATTTATTGTTGCCTACACTGGCATAATATCCTTTTTTGTTTATAACAAGTTTAATCGTTTTTTCTTTTGTTTCTTTTCTTTCTCCCGTTGCTTCTTTTTCTTTTGAATTTTCTATACGCGAACGTTTAATGTTGCGTTTGATTCTTGCAACAAGCTCTAGGGTGTCAAATGGTTTTGTTACATAATCATCCGCTCCAGCATTTAAAAAAGCTACTTTATCAAAAACCTCTTTACGTGCTGTTAAAATGACAACTGGGATATTGCTGGTTTTGCGAAATTCACGTAAACACTCCAATCCATTACGCATAGGAAGCATGATATCCAATAAAATCAAATCATATTCGTTTTGAGAAAATAGGGATATAGCCTCATTTCCATCGTATGCTATATCTATTAAAAATCCTTCATATTCCAGCTCAATTTGCAGAAAAGACACGATATTTTCTTCATCTTCGCAAATTAAAATCTTACTCATTTTCAGATATTTCCTTTAACCATTCGTTAAAACTTGCATCACTGGGCATTTGCCAATTTCCACGTGGTGAAAGTGATATTTGAAAAACAGCAGGTCCATCAGGGTAGCAATTACGTTTAAATTGTTGCGTGAAGAATCGTTTGTAAAATACTTTTAGCCAGTATTTAATATCATCAGATGTATATTTTTCTTTGAATGCCACACATGATAGATTATATATATCTTTTGGGAGGCGCGCCCAACGCAGCATATGAAATAAAAAGAAATCATGTAATTCATATGGGCCAACAAGGTCTTCTGTGCTTTGAATGCCGTGCGAAATTGGTAATAATTCTGGGCTAATCGGAGTATCAAGGATATGCTGCAAAACAGTTCTAAGCTCTTTATCTACAGTGACACTAGAAGCCATATACTTAACAGCACTGCGTATAATCGTTTTTGGAAGCCCCGCATTAAGTGCATACATACTCATATGGTCGCCGTTGTATGTTGTCCAACCTAATGCTAATTCAGAAAGATTACCCGTTCCCACTACAATACTGTTTGTTTGATTTGCTATATCCATTAATACCATTGTACGCATTCGTGCTTGTGCATTTTCAAAAACTGCATCATATTTGCCCTCTGGATGTCCAATATCACGCAAATGCATTTTTACAGACTCTGTAATATCTATTTCACGTAAATCTATTCCTAAAACCTTACATAAACGATGAGCATTATTTTTTGTTCGTTCGGATGTGCCAAAACAAGGCATTGTAATTGCTTGAAGTGAAAAATTATCCATACTATATTTGCCAAGCCAATTTGAAATAACTAACAATGCAAATGTGCTGTCAAGCCCACCAGATACACCCAGCACTATGCCACTGCTTTTTGTGTGAGTAAGACGTTTCATTAAGCCTTCCATTAGAATTGTATCAATATAATCATATGGATAACACGGGGGATCAGGGTCTATAGATAGAACACTTTCAAATGGCGCGGGGCTTATTGTCCTGTGCAAATCATGAAGTTTTTTGGTTAAAGAGAAATAAGAAATGTTATCTTCTTCTGTTTCTTGAGGGTTGTTAAAATGCATCTTATTGTCTCGTTGACGTTCGTGTGTTATGGCATGTAAATCAATATCTTGAGTCTCCGAAAAACACTCTTCTCCAAGTTCACAAATAATACCATTTCCCAAATATACAGAGTCTGTAGTGCTTTCGCCCCTGCCAGCATTTGAACTTATATAAGCACAAGCAAGCCGTGCCGATTGCGCTTTTATCATAAGTTGTTGATGTTCCATCAAAAAACTCACATGTGCAGATGGATTAACTATAATAGTTGCACCATATAACGCATGATGCGTACTGGGGGGGATTGGGGCAAATAAATCTTCTCCAATTTCCACAGCAAAAGTAAAGTTTTCTTTGTTGCGACACTTAAATAAAATTTCTGTACCAAAAGGAACTATTATATCAAATCCTTCGTCATCCATAAGGGAAAGCATTCCTGTAGTTTTAGGGGTTGGCGTAAAATATCGCGTTTCCATAACAGAAAGGTGAGATTTAGGCACAAAACCTAAAATCTCACCCTTAAAGAAGGGTACTGCCACATTGTATAATTTTCCTTGATATTTATATGGAAGCCCTACTACTACAATTATTTCAAGATTACGGGTTTGTTCTACTAGCTCAAACAATTCCCTTTTTGCCGCGTTTATTAGAGTTTCTTGCAAAAATAAATCTCCACATGTTGCGCCAGTAATGCACAACTCTGGAAAGCATAGAAGTTGCACATCTTGCGAATATGCAACTTTTATAGCTTCCAAAATTTCTTTAGCATTGTGTGTACAGTCCGCTACACTTATTGTAGTAGATGTTGTTGCTACTCGCACATATCCATTAAACATGAATAATCACATCATTTCAAAAATTCTATTTAAATGGGGGCTCTGCCCCCAAGCCCCCGCCGTTCCGCTGGGGAAACCCCAGCTACACTTCCTTCGGAAAGCGACGAAGTTGCTTTATTATCTCAAAAACTTCTCAGCCAAAGATACATTAAAGTCTTTTGCTAATTGCTTAAATTGAACAGGCAAAATGGTTTGCATTTTATTTGGGGATATCGACATAACCTTTATTAGTATTTCGGCAGCTTTTTCTACTGTATGCGCTAACCCAAAGGTTAAATCAAAATTTTCGCCAGAACAGAACAATCCATGATGCGCCCACACTATTACATCAAATTCTTTCATTAATTGGGATGAGGCTACTGCTATATCCCGCCCGCCTGGAACCATCCAGTCAACCACACCAACACCATTTGGGAAAACTATAGGGCATTCTGTTGCCATTTCCCACAACTCTCTTGTAAACACCTCTGATTTTAGAGGAAGTACATAAGTCAGAGCAATAATATTAGTTGCATGGCAATGGTAAATTACGCGATGCTCGCCATTTGTAGCTATTTTCTTTACTTCATGATTCATTAAATGACTTGGCAGTTCGCTTGTGGGACGACCATTTTTTAAACCCCATAGTGTTCTATAGTTTGCTCCATGTTCATCAATTTCTATAATGCCTGTAACATCATCGGGATATAACAATACATTTCTAAAAAATTTTCCGCTTCCTGTTACCATAAAATACTCATTTGCAAGTTTGGGTACTTCTGTTCCAATTGGTAGAAACTCTCCAGAAAAATCTAATTCAGATTTTATTTCATCAATTTCTTCTTGTCTAATTCTATAAGTTAAATTTCCACCATTACGTTCATGCCAACCATGGTTATAGGCATCGTCAGTCATTCTTAAAAAACCTTTAACAAATTCTGCATTTAATACTTCCATCACAAACATCCTTTAGTAAAATAATTTTCGCCCACAGCCTATAGTTATAGTAGGGCAGGTCTATTGTATATTATACCACAGTCTTATTTTAAAAAAAGAGAGGGTAAATCAAATATAGCCACATCTAAACCATAGACGCGGCTGTAATATCCTAATTTGAGCTTGTAACAATTAGAGTTTGAGTGGCTTCGTCCCACCGTATGTTATAAAAACCTATATTTTCAAGTATGGCACAGACAGGCACCATTACATGGTTGTTCTGCAAAATTAACAGGGATGTTACCAATGCTAATAGAGAGTTGGTAAATTTGGGGTATAGTTGCAGTTATGGGAATTCTAGGTATACAGTCTACAGTCATAGCTAGAATATGGGTAGTGTGGTGTTCCGTGTTTCGCATATGTCCGAAGTTAGGATGTAATACCGCAACAAGCCCATATTTTTCTCTGGCATATTCAGCATGTGCCTCACGCCTAGCTATAGAGTATGCAATAGAGTCGTAGTCATCTTCAAATACCATTGCTAAATATCCATCAGAGAAGTATTCTAGACGCGTTGACGTTGCCAACCTGCCGTTTTCCACTTTATAAATAATTTCTGTTATATGGGTGTGTCCATGAAAGCGTGCCATCAATCGATTGTATCTTCCCACTGGAAAAAGCTCACTCGCGTTAATCTGAAATATCTTACCATCATGTATATAAAACAGTGTTCTTGTAGAGTCATACAATACAGACCTAGTTTCTGTAACTATTAACATTCCAATTGTTCCATCATCATCTAAAGTCACCAGATATGCACGCGAGACATCACCATAATCTTCTATAATTTCTCTTAATATTGTAGCAAATGGGTGGGGGTTAGCTGGGATTGGCACATTAAAATCTCCCACAGCCTGTGTAGCCATTGGCAAGAGCATTGCAATAGCTATAACTAAAGTTGTTAGAGTGGATAAAATCCTTTTCTTCATTTTTTCCCTCCATTTATCTGTTTACAGTTCATTTACATGCGTTTTAGTATCCAGAATATCGCCCATAACCTGAATTATTCTATCAATTTGGATAGCAATTTCATTGTTCATATGTTCTACAGCAGTGCCTGTCATTCCAATGGTTTCTTCAGTATTTTTATTTGAAGCAAGAATCTCATTAAAGAATTCCATTAATTCAGATATTTTTGGCGTTATACTACTGTAGATATCTTGTGCAAAGTTTGCAGAAGTTTTTGTTTTTTCTGCCAACGCCTTTACCTCACTGGCAACTACAGCAAATCCTTTACCTAAATGCCCTGCATGGGCAGCCTCAATAGTGGCATTAAGTGATAGTAGATTGATTTGATTGGCAATACTAACAATAGTATCTGCCATATCTATAAAGCGGCTAATTTCGTCATCAATAGAATTAATTACGCCCTTTAGTTGTTGAGATTCCTGTATATTTTTTTTAATTTTGCCACGTATCTCTTGAATACCATCCAAAATTTTATTGGTTTCATCGTCTAGGTTGTGTACAACTGAATCAATTACTTCCCTTTTTTTTGATACTTCACTAATAAGTTTTTCCATTTCCTCTTCTGCTTTTTTTGTGGCTAGTTCTGCCAATCGTCTATCGCGGAAAATACAGCTTTCCACAGGTGCCAACTTGTGATGCACAGCACGTGCCATATCCAAACATGTGTTCATTCCACAAGCCGCACAATCCAGCACTCTATCTAGTTCGTCAAACTTTAGCAATTCCCTAAATGAGGCTTCTAGTTGATGAGGTGTCATTGAATAAGAAGAGATTGATTTGGAAGTATATCGCCTTGTATAATCATCAATGTTTAGTGTTTTATCAAAAATTTCTAGCATTTCATGAAGGCGATTAGGTTCAGATAACAACTTTGCTTTTGCAAGGTGCTGAATATACTCTGCCGCATCCATATCTTGATTATGGCTTGTGCCAGAACCAAAATTACAGCCATGACGGCAATTAAGTACATCCAAAAGGTGGGGCTTAATGCTCCGCGCGCCTAGATTTGAAAAAGAATCAAGATATCGGTAAGTTTCGTTTTCGCCTTCCATTTGTTTAACCCATAATTTATTGCCCATGTAAAACTCAACATTTTCACGTAATCCACCCTGTTTTGAATACATCGAACCCAAACCAGACACATCTGTTTCAAATGGTATTTTAGGAAAACTACCAATATCCAGCCCATGTTTTTCAATGTAATCGCGCAATTTTTTAAAAGTCACATTGTAGTGGATTAACCCATCAGTATTTGAATCCATAATTTCGTCTCTTTTGGCAATACATGGAGATATAAATGCTAAATCATCACTAACATGTTTATACTTTTTTAAGTAAATAGCCGTGCATATAAGGGGGCTGTGTATAGGTAACAACTGGCTTAATAGTCTTGGTTGACGTGTTTCAATATAATTTACGATAACAGGACAAGGCTGAGAAATCATACCCTTGTGTCCATTTTCTAAAAATCTCAAATATGCCCAGGTGGTTATATCTGCACCAAACGAAACATCAAACACATGATTAACACCTCTGGACTTTAAAAGACCAAACAAATTTTCATGACAATCAATAAAATTTGTTCTAACAGCAGGTGCAACAACAATACTTATTCTTTTGCCACTTTGTAAATCACCAAAAAATCTATCTGTGTCATCAATATAATCACGCGCTTGATGTGTACACTTTTCAACACAATGCCCACAATGAATACAGTTTGAAGGAACTGTTTCAACATGTTGGTGTGTTGCATTATCTTTAATAATTTTGTTGGCCCCAAATACTGGGCATACACGAATGCAGTTATTACACCCTGTACATTTTATCGGGTCTGTTGTTATCAAAGTATCCATTTATAATCTTCCCCCTACATTTTGTCCAAGCCTGACAACATATTTTTCATTCTAACGCACAATGTTGTTATTAGGTCAAATGCAATACGTGGATTTTTAGTAATAAATTCATTCATGTTTTTTGAACATACTTCCAAAAGTTCTATTTTTTCTCTGGCTACGATGGTTGCTGTTCGATCTACATTTAAGAATAATGACATTTCGCCAAAAATATCACCTGGTTTTAATGTAGCAAGCAAGATCTCATTTGCTTGCCCATGTGCTTTGTACACTTCAACATGCCCGTCGACAATAATGTACATACAACCGTTTGACTTATCACCCTCATACATGATGATTTCTCGGGCTTTGAAGTATATCTGTGACCCTGCCAACCCTTTAAGTTCATCAATTTCTGTGTTTTCAAGGCTTGAATCAATCCAAGATTTACTAAGTATCGAATTGGTTGAACTACGAGTTTTAAAGTATGATAATTTTTGTTGCAAGGAAATTACTTGTGCGTCCAGCTCTTCAGCAGCAGCGGCTGTTTCTTCACTTGATGCGGCATCTTTTTGTATTAACGAACTAATTTGACATAGTGCGCTTTCCACTTGACTGATTGCTATTGACTGCTCTTCAGAAGACTTGAATATTTCTTCAACTACAGATGAAACATCCATAACATTTTGCAGTATTTTATCCAAGCTGGTAGCAGTGTCGGTTGCACGTTTCATACCCTCATTAACACTAGTAACAGAGGCTTTTATTAATTTATTGGTTTCTTGTGCTGCTTCACTGCTCTTGTTTGCCAAAGAACGTACAGCGTCCGCAACTACAGCAAAACCCATTCCATGCTCGCCCGCACGAGAAGCTTCAACAGAGGCATTTAGAGCCAATAAATTTGTTTGGAAAGCAATATCTTCAATGGTTTTTATAATCAATGAAATTTGGGAAGAAGATTCTGAAATGTTTTGCATAGACTCCAAAAGTGATGCCATTTCATCATTTCCAACTCTTGCCGATTTGTGTGATATTTCAGATAAGTTCGTTGCTGTTTTTGCATTGTTTGAGTTCTCTGCAGATTGTTTACCAATTATCATTATATTACTTGCAATCTCTTCAACAGAGGCCATTTGACGGGTAACACCCTGAGAAAGTGACATAGAGCTTTGAGAAAGCATTAACGCACCAGCAGATACGTTTTTTGCCACAGATTCTATTTCAGACATTGTATCATTGAGGCGTGATAAAATAGAATTGACAGAACCTTTAATTAAATCAAATATACCAACATATGGTCTTTCAATTCGCCCTTCAAGATTTCCTTCCGAAATATCACTAAGAACTCTGTCAATTTCATCTACATATGAAGCTACAATCTCCATTGTTTCATTGATAGAGTTGTTAATTTCCTTTAATGTTCCACCATATATGCCTTCCGAGCGATGACGAAAATCACCTTCTTGCATAGCTTTCATAATTACTAAAAAAACATCAAATGGTTCATTAATATTACTGAGAGAGGTATTTAACCTATTTGCAATTTCATACCAGCTACCGCTAACTCTGGATATGTCAATTTTAGTATCAAAATCACCAGATGATATTTTTTGTGAAAATTCGTTAAAAGTTCCATGTAAATTTTCCATTGTTGTTGCAATATCATTAATTGTTTTGGAAATTCGTGCTTTTTTACCTAAAAAAGTCGGGACTTCCACAGGAAAATTGCCCTCCCCAATATTTATCATGCTGTCAATCAAGACCATCTGACTTGCATTTATGTCATCAACTATGCCATTAATATTCTCTGTAGCTGTTTTGACTGTTTTAAAATGACTATAGCGATTGGGGTTTAGTCTGTACTCAATATCACCATCTAGATTAAATTTTTTGTACATAGTTTCAATATCACTGGCTAAATTGTTTGTTGTCTGCACCAGTTCGTAAACACCAATTGTTAATCTACCAATTTCTCCAGCAGCAATAGCACCTTTGTCAAAGTTAATACTTAAATTTCCACTTTCCAAGCCTTGTATGGCAGTTGCGAGTTGGTCTAATGGTAATAATTTTTTCCTAAGCACCAACATAAGTATAGTTCCGATAAGAGTCAAGAATACTACCAAAAAGAGTACAGTCATACCTAATAATGTCAATTCACTATGTTGAGTACCAATTAAATTGACACCTAACATAATTGCCACTACTATAACCAAGCACACAAAAATGACTGTGGTTACACGAACTAAGAATGAAATTTTCATAATATAAATTTGATTCCCCCGTCGTTTTTTTATCAATGTCATTCGGAAAGTGACGTAGCCACTTTTAAAATTAGCTCCCTAAACCCAATATTACCATATCGCATATTCAAAGTAAAATGGAAAATAACTTTGTTATGTACTATTGTATACGGCTATAAAAATCTATTAAGCATATAATTAATCTTTGTATTATAATAAAATAAGGTGTATGATTATATTAACTACTCTCACAAAAGTATAATCGTAGGAAGGGTAAATCTCATGCAAAATGTTCTACTTATAATAAATCCCGTATCAGGCAGAAAAACCGCACGTATGAAACTATATGAAATAGTCGATTTTATGAGTCGTAATGATTGCAAAACCACCATATTTACAACATCACGCAAAGGTGAAGCCACAGAGATTGTAAAAACACATGCCACAGAGTATGGTAGGATTGTTTGTTGTGGTGGTGATGGTACATTAAATGAGGTTTTTACAGGAATTACAGAACTTGGGATACAAATACCTGTAGGTTATGTTCCCACAGGCACAACAAATGACCTTGCAAACGCCCTTGGGCTAACTAGTGAAACACCAAAGGCATTAAACACAGCAATTTATGGTGAAAAAAAATCATTGGATATAGGGGAGTTTAATGATACTCAATTTTTTTCATATGTAGCTTCTTTTGGGGCTTTTACAAAAGCCTCTTATGCAACACCACAATGGATGAAAAATGTAATGGGGCATACTTCATATTTGGTTTATGGTATAGCAGATTTAAAAGATATTCGTTCTCATAAAACAAAAATTATAACCGACGGACTGGAAATATCGGGGGAATTTGTATTTGGTAGTGTTTCTAATTCTACGGTATTGGGTGGAGTATTTAAGTTTCCAGAAGAAACTATTGACTTCTCTGATGGGAAGTTTGAAGTTTTATTGGTGAAAACACCGCGCACGCCCCGCGATATGCAATCAATATTAAATGCTATTTTAAATCAGGAATACAATGAAGATACTGTATTGTTTTTTAAAGCAAGTTTTTTGACATTTACATTTGAGGAAAGTACCCCTTGGACAATAGATGGTGAATTTGCGGGGACAATGGAAAAAGTAACAATAAAAAACCTCCATGGTAGGGCAGAGGTTTTTGTGGATGGTGAAGTATGATTTTTAAAAGAATTTTCAAGAGGGTAGCAACTAGGCTAAATTTTGTTGTTTTGGGCTTAATCTCACAAATTATAGCTGTTTTAGTTGCTATAGTGTTGATCGTTGTACACTTCCCAGTTGTGCTCACTGTTAGTATTTTGGTTAGCCTTATTCTTGTCTTAATTTTATTAAGAAAAGATAAGCCTTCAGGGTATAAACTAACATGGATAGTTGTTATTTTAACGCTTCCAGTATTGGGTGCGTTAATGTATCTGTATTTTGGGGACAAGCGTCCTACAAAAAAAATTGCGGCATATATGAATGAACATGCTTTGATTGCAAAACATCTAGAAAGTGATAAAAATATCCCAGATATGAGCTGTGTGCAAAACGACAGAATGTCCAGTCTATTTAAGTATATACAAAAGGAATCTTCATATCACCCATATAAAAATACTCACATAAAATATTATAATTTTGGTGAGAAAATGTTTGACGATATGAAAAAAGACCTTGTTAAAGCCAAAAAATTTATTTTCCTTGAATATTTTATGATTCAGCAAAGTAGCATGTGGGACAATATCCTTGATATATTACTGCAAAAAGTTAAAGACGGCGTGGATGTTAGGGTTATAATAGATGATTTGGGTTCTATGAAGCTGTTTACAAACCGTTACATTAGAAAACTTAAAGCACAGGGCATTAAAATTATCCGATTTAACCCTATGCGCCCAAAATTACTACTATTTATGAATAACCGCGACCATCGAAAAATTATGGTTATAGATGGGCATACGGCTTTTAGTGGTGGGGCTAATATTGCTGATGAATACATCAACAAAAAAAATAGATTTGGCATATGGAAAGATACGGGCATTCGCCTAGAAGGTGATGCTGTATGGAGTTTTACCCTTATGTTTATTGAAATGTGGGATACTTTTGCAAAAAAAGGATACCGCATTGACAACTATTCTGCCTATAGGCCACCATCATCCAAGTATGGCGAACGGCATACAAGCTCTTCTCTCTACACCCCAAATTCCACCTTAAATGATATCGTTCTTCCTTATGGTGATAGCCCTTTGGATTATGAACCATTAGGCGAAAGCATTTATATTGACATGATGCACCAAGCCGAACGTTACATCTACATATTCACGCCATACTTAATCATAGGTGAACGTATGATTTACGCATTACAAATGGCGGCAAAGCGTGGTGTAGATGTGAGGATTATTACCCCTGGAATCCCTGATAAGAAGTGGATTTTTAGACTTACACGTTCTCATTACAGATATCTGATTAAAGCAGGTGTTAAAATTTATGAGTATACGCCTGGCTTTATGCACGCTAAATCTGTAGTGTCTGATGATAAAATTGCAGTAATTGGTACAATTAATCTGGATTACAGAAGCCTCTATTTACACTTTGAATGTGCTACTATATTATATAATTCTAATATAGTGCAAGAAATTCGCAATGATGCACTGGAGACAATAAGGGTTAGCCGTGAGGTTACAATGGATTGTAATAAAACATCGTTGTCTGGTGAATTTGTTGATGCTTTATTGCATTTAGTTTCGCCTTTACTTTAGGTTATATTTATATTGTGTATTATATTATGAAAAAGTGAATTGAATCCACTATATTAGTGTATCATCGTGGGTGATATAATTAACCCACGTTTAATATTTAATATATTTTAGAAAGGGAGATTCTGTATGAAGAATCGGCATCATTGGTTTAAGCGTGTTGTTGTAGGGCTTCTGGTATTAACACTTTTTGCTGGGGGTATCTCTGTCCGCGCGCGCGTAATTGCGCAAAGAAACACATGGGATTTAACTTTACCATCGTTGCATGAAGCATTTGAAAGTTATTTCTTGTTCGGCAACATTTTTGCTGGTGGAGGGCATGTAATCCCAGGATATGGTGGGGGAAACCCAGTCATGAATGAGGCTGCAATGGAAATGTACGTTCATCATTTTAACGCCGTTACCGCAGAAAACTGGCATAAGCCACAACCTATTGCACCAGGCAATTGGCGGCCAGATGAGTTTAATTTTACCAATGCAGATAGAATTGTTGACTTTGCTGTTGACAATGATATCGCGCTAATAGGTCATGTTCTTGTGTGGCATTCGCAATCCCCAAATTGGTTATACCGCACTGGAGGTGGAGCATTGGGTCAACCACTAACCAGAGCAGAAGCGCGTGATAACATGGAATTTTACATTCGCACGTTAGCAGAGCATTGGACAGAGCGTGGTATGATAGGTGCATTCTATTCATGGGATGTTGCCAATGAAGTAATTGCATCTAGTGTGGGTACATTCTCTGGCGACTGGAGAAACCATATTCGTACCGAAGATAATCCATGGTTAGATGCTTATGCAAACAACCCTACAAGAATTCCAGGGCATCCGACAGATTACATTTATGACGCATTTGTATTTGCACGCAGATATTTCCCTTATTCTATACTGTATTACAATGATTACAACGAGCAACAACCTGGGAAACGTGAAGCTATTGCACAAATGGTTGAATATTTTAACGGGCGTTGGGCGCACGACTTTGAGAACAACCCCGAAGCCGTAGCAAGAGGATTAAGATACAGGGGGCGTTTACTTATAGAGGGCATTGGAATGCAAGCCCACTATCACGCTATTGGGGGCTGGACTGGATGGGGACCCCCTAATAATCCATCAGCTTCCAATGTCAGATTATCTATTGAACGTTTTGTACAAACTGGCGCACGCGTTAGTATCACAGAGTTGGATATAACTGTAGGTGGTTTTGGATGGCAAGAAATAGCAAATCCAACTGCCGCAAACTGGCAAACACAAGCCGATTTTTACGCAAGAGTTTTTGGCTATATATTGGAATTCTCTGACCATATCCCACGTGTTTCTATTTGGGGATTGGCAGACCATCACAGCTGGCGTAGAATTGGACATCCGTTATTATTTGATACCGACTATCAAGCTAAACCAGCATTCTTTGCAATTCATCAGGCATTAGCGGATTTTGAAAGAGCTAACCGCAATCGCGTGGTTAATGCTCCCACAATTACCACTGATGAAACATTACCAAGTGGCGCAACAAGTACCCACTACATTACACAACTTACAGCAGAAAGAAATAACTGGGCACCAATTCTTTGGACTGTTGAAGAAGGTAATTTACCTCCAGGTCTTATATTACACTCCAGAACTGGTATAATTGAAGGGCATCCAACAAGTGATGGCACTTTCGATTTTACTATTGGCATTAGGAATGCAGGCGGATTAACTACACAAGAATTTTCTATTACAATAGGCGCGGAAGAATCAAACTAATATATAATTTTAGGGGCTGTGTCAATATTTGATACAGCCCCTTTCCTAAAGGAGTACCTTATGAAAACTTTTACAAATCCATTTATTTGGGCAGATGTCCCAGACCCTGATATTATTCGTGTTGGTGATGTGTATTATATGACCAGCACCACTATGTATTTTACACCTGGTTGCCCAGTTATGAAGTCTACAAACTTGGTGCAGTGGGAAATTATAGGTTATGTGTATGACAAACTTTCTGACAATGATCATATGAATTTAAAAAATGGTAAAAATGATTATGGCAAAGGCAGTTGGGCTAGTTCTTTGCGTTATTACAATGGAATATTTTACTGTGCATTTGTGGCGTACAACACAAATGAAACCTATATTTTTCAGACAGATGACATAGAAAAAGGAAACTGGCAAAAGTATGTAATAGATGGAATCTACCATGATATGTCCCTATTATTTGATGATGATGGTAAGGTTTATATGGTATATGGTGTGTTCGAGATTAAAATTATTGAACTAACCGCAGATGCCACAGCCATTAAACCAAACGGATTAAACACAACAATTATTAAAAATGCAGATATAAGTGGGGGCAACAGCCTTGCAGAGGGCGCGCATATATATAAACTCAATGGAAAGTATTATATTTTCTTGATTTGTTGGCCTCAAACGGGAAAAAAACGGCGAATACAAGTGTGTTATCGTGCAGATTCCATAACAGGGAACTATGAGGGCAAAATAATACTGGATGATGACCTTGGCTTCCATAACGCGGGTGTTGCCCAAGGCGGCATTGTTGATACACCAACGGGAGAGTGGTATGCGCTATTATTTCAAGACCATGGGGCAGTGGGTAGAATTCCTGTTCTAGTGCCTGTATCTTGGATAGATGAATGGCCAATGCTTGGAGAAAACGGCAAAGCACCAATAACTATGCCATTTCCAGCACCATCAACTGCTGAAACGTCAACGACACTTGTTATTTCAGAAAATTTTGACAGCCCAACATTGGCTTATGAATGGCAATGGAATCATAACCCAGACAAAAATTACTGGTCACTTTCGCAACGTGTGGGATGGCTTCGATTAACAACAGGAAGTGTTGTAGATGGGCTTTTGAATGCAAAAAACACCCTCACACAGCGTACTTTTGGTCCTACCTGTTCGGGGCGTGTATTGTTGGATGTAAGCCATATGAAAGACGGTGATTACGCGGGGCTTGCCGCACTTCAAGAATTGTATGGTTTTGTGGGGGTAACTCAACGGGCGGGGCAGAGGTATATTATAATGGAGACGCATGATACAAAAGTCGAGTCTATACCAACAACTCAAACCATTATTTACCTGAGGGTTGATTTTGACTTTACAACTGCCACAAATATCACTGATGAAGCCCAGTTTTATTACAGCTTAGATGGTATTATATGGTTAAAGATTGGTGCAAGATTAAAAATGGTTTACAAACTAACGCATTTTACGGGTTATCGCTTTGCATTATTTAACTACGCGACTGAAACCACGGGCGGTTTTGTGGATTTTGATTGGTTTAAAGTAAATCATTAAAAGAGTAAGTTGCAATTACCATAATTGCGTGGTATTATATTCCCTAAGGCGGGAAATAACCGCTATCTCATCAAGATTTAATTAATTAACAATAAAAAGTGCCATAGAATGTCACAATGTGCTAGAACACAAAGTGACAACTGGTAGGAGATGTCCTCACCGACACCCCTACAAGCACAGACTAAGTCTGCTACTATGGGCTAAATTAGTGTACACTATTTCGGAATTTTATTCAACTATTTTCCGTCATAATGTAACGCTTTGTTTTAGTTCATTTGTAACTGTCTGTCTGTAGCTTCATGCCTTGGATTACATATCAAGCGCGTAGGGTAGTGTCAATCGTTATTTGATTGTCATTTCCTACACGCTTTTTCATTTGCTAGGAAATTGCTCTCGCAATTTCCGTCGTCAATGGGGCGCTGCCCCAAGCCCCGCCACTACAGCGCGAATGAATCGCGCTTCCGTTTCCTTCGGAAAGCAGCGTAGCCACTTTTGATGAGAAAAATACAAATATTAAAAGGAGCTAATAAATGGAGCCTATTAATTATGACTATGGGTACTCAAGTAAGTTAGGGCAGTTCTTTATCCCGCGCTTTATGCAAGAAAACAGCAAATTCAAGCCTTATACAAATGGAGAAATAACCCTTGTAAGGTGTGTCGCTTATGGGGATGATTACATTGTATTAACCCACTATGAAACGATTGCAGTTGAGTTGTTTTATGCAATGAAAGCAAACAAAGACATTAGGGACAAAGGAATACTTGTACTTGATGAAATTGGAAGGATTGTTTTTCCAAAAAAACTTAGGACGCAATTTAAATTTTATCGGAACACTGTTTTAAAGAGTTGCCTGATTGATGAATGCACTATAAGAATAGATGTCGTAGGTTTGACTATCGACTGAATTGCTAGAATAAGATGTGAAATCCTCTGGGAGCACGAGTCGTAAGAGGGGAGTAGGTTCTTAAAGCCACGAATATCTCAAAAATTTCCGTGATATTCGTGGCTCTTGCCTATGCCCAGCACCTCATTAATTCACAAAGTCTTTATGGGCTTCCTCGTATTTGCTAAGTGCTTCTTTTTCGTATGGGTCTAATTCGAGCATATCAAGCCCTTTTATTTTATCAATGGTATCTTTTGTCATCCTAGCCACATCTTCAGGGCTGTAGTGGATTGTTATGGAATAACCATGCTTCCTTATCTTTTCGGCATAAGGGTTTGGGCGTGCTTTTGAGAAGTCGGTTATTTCGGGGATATCACTAGTATCAATATTGTCATAATTCATAACTCTACCTCCTATACTTGTCTTGCTCAATTTTGGTTGCTTTTCTTGCTGATATTATCCGTATAACAGAGTCATCATCTCTGTAACAATGGCAAACCGTCAGCAGGCGTAAATTCCCACTAACACCAATAATCATGAACCGTTCTTCATATTGGGAATGCTCGTCGTCTTCAAAAACAGCGGCTTCATCATCACTGAAAACTGTTGCGGCTTCTTTGAAGGGGATACCATGCTTTTCTATGTTGTACAAGCCTTTGCCCGTATCCCATTCAAATTGTTGACCATGGAATGTATATGTCTCTGTTGACATAGAAACCATCTCCTATATAGTCTATAGTCGTTTAACTCTACACTAATCTTTTTATAATCTCTTCGCGTCCCTCTGGCAATAAGTCTATCATTGGTATTTCTATCATTGTGTAACATCCCGCCAATTGCCGCTTGGTTGCCCTACCACAAGACACCATAATTTGTGCCGTTAATGCGGGGTTATTTATACGCATGTTAAATTCAAATTGCTGATTGTTGGTTACACCAGAAACTCCCTTACGCACCATATTCACACCATGCCCCATATCTTTTAGGGAATCAACATCATCTACAAAAATTACATGGGTTTCATCATTTACAAAATAGGCATCTTTTTTTATTGCATTGCTTACATAATCTGCATTCGTATTCTCTACTAATTCTACGTAGACCATACGGCGATGTAATCCAGTTCCAATTGGTATTGTTACAGACAATGCTTTTTTAACGCCTTTTATGGCTTTAACAGCCACTGTATGCCCCATACTCATGCCTGGTCCAAAATTGGTATAGGTTATGCCCTTTGGTGCAGATGCCTCTAGCAAGCAACGTATAACAGAATCAATACCAGGGTCCCAACCTGCGGCAATAATTGAAACAGAATTGTTTTCCTTTGCCACTTTATCAAGTTTTTGTTTAGTTTCAACAATATTACTGTGAATGTCATAGCTATCCACTGTGTTAATACCCAAAGCAAGTAATTCTTCTGCCACACTAACCACACTGCGAGAGGGTGTACATAAAAAAGCTACATCCACATTGTCTAATTCGGAAACATGTTCTACTATTGTAAGCCCCAGCGGAACACCCTTTTCATTTGCAGTTTGTTTATTTCTAAGTACAATACCTGCCAAAATCATGTCTGGAGATGTTATTATTGATTCATACACATGTTTACCCACATTGCCATAACCTATTATTGCTACTCTGATTTTTTCCATTTGTTTATCCGTCCTTAGAAATAAGGTTGTAGGTCAAAGTGTGAACAGCCCACAACCAAGAATAAAATATGAATGGATTGTATTATATTCTTAAATCTAGCGCAAGAAATTTCATAAAAAAGTGGCTATAACCGTTTATTTAAATGGGGCAGCGCCCCATTCAAATAAAACAATCCTTGTTTCTTTTCGCGAATAGCATATAATATAAGTAGTCAACTTAAACGAACCAGTGAGGTGTACCATGGATAATCAAGCTCTTGATATTATTGATAATTTACCGTGCATGATTTTTAGGTGTATATATGACCATCTTTCGTTTATTTATGTAAACGAAGGATGTCACAAGTTAACAGGATATACATCTGAAAATCTTATTGGTACTGGATTATTACAACTAGCTCATTCTGACGATGTGCCAGAATTAGAGAAATTACTAGAAAGCACATTACAATTAGGTATGCCTTTAAATACTACTTTTCGGCTACTTCACGCAGATGGTACAGCAATACGAACATTACTTAAATGTACAGTTGTTGGTACAAATGAAATGGGAATGCCCTATATAATTGAGGGTATTTGTGCGAATGTTACTACAGAGTTTTATGCCACGACGGCTGTTATGGCAAATAAGTCTAGTTCAGAATTTTTGATTAAAATGAGCCATGATATACGGACACCAATGAATGCAATAATTGGATTAAGTGAAATTGGCTTGCGTGAGAATATGCCCTCTAGAATTCAAGAATATACATTGGCTATTCAAGAGGCGGGCATAAAGCTAATGTCTGTTTTAAGTGATATAATGGACTATACAAAAATTGAAAATAACCAGTTAGAGCTAATTGAAGAAGAATATTCATTTTCTTCTTTGCTTAAAGACATTAATACTATAGTCGCAAAAACTATAGAAAAATCAGGAAAAATTATAATATTTGGCACAAACATAGAAAACCCTGTTCCCAATATGTTGATTGGTGATAGAAAACGTGTTCAACAAATTATGCTTAATCTGCTTACCAATTCTATTAAATTTACAGATGCAGGTTATATTACTTTACAAATTGATGGGAATGTTACAGGAACAAGTGTAGAAATTACTATACAAGTTCAAGACACAGGCAAGGGCATTAAAGAAGAGGATATCAAAAGTATATTTCATGAATATACTCAATTTGATGCACAGGCAGATAAAAACATTGAAGGTACAGGTCTAGGGCTTCCAATTACAAGACATCTTGTGGAACTTATGGGTGGGGCAGTTGAAGTTTCTTCTGCGCGGGGGGTGGGTTCTGTATTTACAGCAACTATTAGACAAGAGATAAGTGAGTATGATGTGGATGGTAAATCTTCTTCTGATGCAGGCGGGTCTATGAGGTTTATTATGCCAGAAGCGTCTGCCTTGGTTGTGGATGATATCGAAATTAATTTGATAGTAGCGTCTGGTATGTTGCAAGCCTATGAAATGACTGTTGATGTAGCTCCTTCTGGTGTAGAGGCTTTGGAGATGGTTCAAAATAATTTTTATGATTTAATTTTTATGGATCATGTTATGCCCATGATGGATGGTGTAGAAACCACAAAAAATATTCGCAACTTAGAAAATGCGGCTACAGATTGTATGAATGTCCCCATTATTGCCCTTACAGCAAATAGTGGCTATGAAGCAAAAAATATGTATTTAAAACATGGTTTTGATGATTTATTAACAAAACCTGTTCAACAATCAGATGTTAATGTTATTATTGAAAAGTGGATTCCAAAGTCTAAAAGGAGGTATGTTAATGATTGATTAAATCACAACATACAAGTGAATACTTTAATGTGTAATATAAAAATGGAAAACGAAGGGACGATTTAGTAATGATTATTTATAAAGAATCAGACTACAACGAATTTAGTAAAAGAGCAGCAAAAATCTTTGCACAAGCTGTAAAAGAAACCCCCACTGGGTCTTTTGGATTTGCCACAGGTGGAACACCTATGGGCATGTATGAAGAATTAATCAGACAACACAAAGCAGGAGAAATTAATTTATCTGCTATAACTGCATTTAATTTGGATGAGTATTACCCTATCAGCAAAACAGACCCACAAAGTTATGCTTATTACATGGCACAAAATTTATTTGATGCGGTGGGCGTGCCACAAGAAAACCGAAATATCCCTAATGGGGAAGCAGAAGACCCCCTTGCGGAAGCACGTTTATATGATGAAAAACTAGAAAACACACCAAGGCTTGAAATGCAAATTTTAGGTATTGGTGCGAATGGGCATATTGCATTTAACGAACCAGATGGATATTTTACATCTTCGACTTTATATATACCACTGACAGAAAGCACAATTGAGGCAAATTCACGCTTTTTTGAATCTATCGAAAAAGTGCCAAAACATGCAATATCTATGGGAATTCGTCCTATTATGATGGCAAAACGTATTTTATTACTAGCAAATGGCGCGGGGAAGGCAGAAATTTTAAAGAGGGCTTTGTTTGGTGCAATTACCCCCCAAGTGCCTGCTTCTGTATTACAATTACATCCTGACGTAACTATTGTAGTAGATAACGACGCGGCTAGTTATTTAGAGATGTAACGCATGAAAGGAACGCGTGGAGGCTCTTTTGTAAAACAAGCGGCGATATTGGGCATGGCAGCAATATGTGTTCGTTTTATTGGTTTCTTATATCGCATTCCCGCTCATCATCTTGTAGGTGATGAGGGGAATGCTTTGTATGCATGGGCTTATAATATTTATACCTTTGCAATTATCATTTCTTCAGGAGCTTTACCCGCGGCTATATCTAAGTTAGTATCAGAGAGGATTGCATTAGGGCAGCTTAAAAATGCTAACTTGCTTTTTAATACAGCCATGAAACTTGCTTTATTTTTGGGCAGTATTGTGGGACTAGCTGTGTTTATTGGTGCAGATTGGCTTTCAACAATTCGCCCATATCCACAATCTGTGCTGGCTATACGTTTTCTTGCCCCAACGGTAATTATTGTTTCTATTCTTGCAGTTTTTAGAGGCAATTTCCAAGGTCAAAGAAATGCTATGCCCACAGCCCTTTCACAAATTGGGGAGCAGATTTTTAATGTTGTATTCTCCCTTTTGCTTGCTTTTATCTTTTTTGACGCAGTTGATTTAGGACCCGCTGTGGCAGGATTGGGTGCAGGAACGGGTATTGGTGCTATAGTGGCTTTGCTTATTGTGAGTGGTATTCACTTTACACAAAATTCACAAGTCACTAAAACAAACAATGGTTATTTTACTGAAAGTAGATTTGAGCAAGTTAGAGCTATTATAAAAACAGCAACACCTATTATAATTGGCATGAGTATTTATATTATTGCTAATATCGTTGATATGGGCATGGCTGCTGATAGAATCTATGCTTCTGGTGCGTTTACAGAGGCAGAAGTGCGGGGTTTGGTTGGGCAATTTACAGGAAAATTTATTTTGCTTACCACTTTGCCTGTTTCGCTGTCAATGGCATTATCACAGGCAATTATTCCAGAAATAGCGGCGGCGCATGTAACTGGTGATAAACAAGCTGTACGACATAAGACTAATATGGCATTACGTCTTTCTATGATATTGTCTATTCCTTCTGCTATGGGGCTGGCTGTAATGGCTGACCCTATTTTACGATTACTGTTTCCAAGATTCCCTGATGGTGGGGTGCTTCTGCAATTTGGTTCTATAAGTATTATTTTTTTGGCAATTGTTCAAGTTTTAACAGGGGTGTTACAAGGCATTGGGCATATGGGTTTGCCTATTGTGGGTGCTTTTTTTGGAGTGCTTGTAAAAATCCCTGTAAATTACTTTCTTATGGCAGTACCAGAAATAAACATTCTTGGTGCAGTTATTAGTACAATCCTATGTTATGTAGTAGCGGCTGTTGTGAATATCACATATTTATATCAAGCCACTGGTATTATCCCAGAAGTTAAGGATACCTTTATAAAACCACTGATTGCCGCTTCGGCTATGGGGTTGGTGTTGTATGCTGTGTATAATACGCTCACATGGATTGTACCCAGTCAGGTTGCTACTATATTTGCACTGGGTGTTGGTATTGTTACCTATGTAATTTTTATGTTTTTAATTAAGGGGTTAAAGACACAAGATGTAAATTCTGCTCCGCTTCCTGCTAAAGTGAAGAGTTGGTTTAGTGGGTTGTAATACGTGTTTGGTATAATAGCCCTCTTCTGAAAACATGACGGCTTCGGAAAAGGGCTATTATATTTAACTGTCTATATTTGTTACTCAAAAGGCATTAACTCAAGCAACTGTTGCATAGTTTGGCTTATATCAGCTTGATTGAAAGCATCACTTAACATCTTGATGATTTCCGTATTGTTTGGTTGGTCTGATTTCTTAATTTTGAACTCGTTATGCCGCTCTCCTAATATGTATGCGACTTCAGGGGAAAACTCCGTGTCACAATACTTAAAAATAGGATAATATTTCTCTTTAACTAACTCCTCGTCATACCAAACATCTTTAAGTGAATCATATTTGTCAAGAATAATATTTGAAATGCACTTGTCAAAATTCTCCTTAATTTTATCATATGACTTTCGTACAACATCAATCTTGCTATTTCCTTGAATCATAAAGTTATCAATTGAATTTGTAAAACTTGGAGGTATATCAAAAGACAATCCACCTACGTATCTATTTTCAATTTTTTCTTTTGCTAAAGCAAGTGCCATAACGATCTTAGGGTCTACTACTACTATGTTTTTTTCAGACTTTCCTGATAGACGGAATCCTTCATCAATATTAACTCCAGAAAAATCTATTCTATCAAATCCTTTAACAGTTAATGTGATATTTTTTGCCTTTGGATCATGTGTCTGACCAATACATGCAACCCATACTGTGGATTTTACAAAAATATTCTCCTTACCTAATGTCGTCAAAACCCTATGCATACGAAAATTTAGCTCAAAGATATCAATTATTATGTCAACAATTCTTATCAAATTATTGACTGTATAATGATAAACCATCTCATCGCCTATGGACTTCAACAAGTTTTCGTTATGCAAATAGCCAGAACGATAGTTAAGGAATTCTGTGACTATTTCACGCCAAGCGTGGTTTGTGCGTTTTAATCTTGTTGACTTACATATATCAATAGAAACAAAAATAGTCAATTTGTTTTCATCACTATTAAAGAATTCTCTAATTTTTTCGTTCTCATCTTCTTTATTGTTACTGTATTTTGCGATATATTTACCTCGGGGTACAAGTGCGAGGTGGTGCTTATTCTCTCCCACCGAAGACGAGGAAGAAAATTCTGCCTTCACGCTTCTAGCCCATGACCCTTTAATTTTTGTATTGTAAGTATTATCATCAGTATTGCTATCCATTGTATACTACCTCCAAATATCTAGCTCTATACCACGCAATACAACCTCTGAGCTATAAATTCTATAAATCTCGGCGAAATATATCCGGTCATATTTGTTGCTGTTTGAAGCTGCTATTTCGCGGAAATGTTTTTCGGGCATGGCGAATGCACGCGCAAAAACTAGTGCATCTCTGTAGTCAAAACCAATACCTTTACAATATCTGCGGTTTGAAACTCCTTTTTCTAACTTGACCCTTTTAATCATGTTTCCCCAATCAAGAGCTACATGACCAAGGGCATGAAGGATAGATAGGTATGGAAACTCACCATGCTTGTCATTTTCAAAATAAATTTCAAATGTGTACTTAGATGTTTTTTGAATGAAATAAGGATCTTTTATGATTATATCTGTGCTATATTCACTCAAGCCATATGGAGTTATTCCATCTTCAAACTCCTTCAGATTACCCTTGATATTTTTATAGTCATCGTTTTCATACAGATGAGCCATTGCTTGACCAAAGTTATTGATAATGTTCTCAAGGGCCTCTTTATTTATAAATGTTGTATTTTCATTTATAATACCCTTATCCTCAAAGTGTTTTCTTATTATTTCTGCTTTTTTTCCGATTTTTTCAATTATGGTATCTCTGAAATCTTTTACTCTTTTGTTTTTTATCTTTTTTTCAAATGCTTCAACAAATTCTCTTTTGGTATCTCTGGACTCATTGTATAGTTCTCTATGACTAGCTATCATTACCATGAAAATACCACCTTTCTTTAGTGTATTATAATATGATTCAAGTAAATATTTGATACGATTACTAAAGTGTGCTAATTTTTGAGCTTGTCAACAGTGTTTACCTTTTGTCAACCCTGTGCATGGGTATAATAGCATGTCCTAAATATTTTGAAAAGATTATTACGAAATTTTTAATAACATCAATAGCAAAAAAAGACTCCGCACTGGTATATACCAAATACAGAGCCTTTTTAATTATAATGCCCAAGAAGGGACTTGAACCCCCACGATGTTGCCATCAGTGGATTTTGAGTCCACCGCGTCTGCCATTCCGCCACTTGGGCAATGTTGCGGATTAAGGCAATTATAAA
>Ga0123355_10000960_pt1 | contig 39870 bp, 47 predicted proteins | sample TergutEmb28metaG_3_FD_89872 | JGI IMG/M metagenome (GOLD analysis project Ga0123355, IMG submission 89872) | Embiratermes neotenicus P1 segment gut microbial communities from Petit-Saut dam, French Guiana - Emb289 P1 | ecosystem: Host-associated > Arthropoda: Insects > Digestive system > Gut ...
ACTTGGTGATAAACAAAACTGCCGACCCTGCACATGGCAGCCACGTTATAGTTGGCCAAACCGTAACCTACACTATTTCTGTGCGCAATAGTGGTACAGCGGCTGCCGGCAGTGTAACAATACAAGACATCTTGCCAACCGGCATGACACTGGTGCCAAACAGCGCAACCCATACACCAAATATCTCCGGCAACACACTTACTTGGAATATTTTTTCCATTGCCGCAGGGCAAACAGTGGAAGTCTCGTTCCAAGTGACAGTTGACCAGCTGCCTGATGGCATTTATGAAAGAACCTTTAGGAACGCGGCAACAGTAAATGCGCGCAATACAAACACGGTAGAGCACACAGTCCGCAGGCTGGTTAAAAACCCAGACCGTATGGATGTTAGCGTTGGTGAAACTATCAACTGGACATTAAGTGGTTTCCACAACCCTACAGACAGGGTGGTTGGCAATTTTGCTATTGTTGATATGCCGGGTGTTGGGCTAAACTTCCAACAAGGTAGTATCCCTGCATTTGCGGGCGGCGCAGGCCTAACTTACGAGATACGATACAGAGTTGCAGGCAGCAGCGAATGGCAAACCCACGCAACCGGCGTTGACGCAAGCCAGCCATTTACGTTTAGCCTGCCGCAACCGGGCAACTTGCACTATACAAACATTGGGCTTTTCTTTGGTGCTGTGCCTGTTGGTTTTGGTGTTGGCAACCAAATTGTGTTTACCTTTATTGTGGGCGACGCACCAAACAATACACTAATAAACAGGTTTCTGATTATGTACGATAACATCGAAACCGAGGGCAGCAGCCCAGACCAACCAGAGATTACTATCGTGCCTCCTGATACTATTGTGCCTCCTGATGCGCAGCAAGATTTAGTGCTTACGCCAACTATTCCGTTTAGCCAAACGCACCATGCCTATATGATAGGTGACACAAACGGTAACGTGCGCCCTAACGCAGGTATTACAAGGGCAGAAGTTGCAACGATATTCTTCCGTTTAATAACAGACGAGTACAGAACACAAATGTGGACGCAAACCAATGCGTTCCAGGACGTGCAGCTAAACGACTGGTTTAATAACGCAGTTTCTACCATGACAAATGCAAATGTGTTTACCGGCATGCCGGACGGCACGTTCCAGCCAAACAGAGCAATAACCCGCGCAGAATTTGCCGTGGCAATGACACGCTTCTTTGAAGGGCTTCCTGCGGGAGATGCAAACATGTTCCCGGATATTGCAGGGCACTGGGCAGCAGCAGAAATAAATGCAGCCGCACGTTTGGGCTGGGTAACAGGCATGCCAGACGGCACATTCCAGCCAAACAGGCCAATAACCCGTGCAGAAGCAGCGGCATTGGTAAACCGTATTTTGGGCCGCTTGCCGCGCACAACAGCCGACTTGTTGCCAGGCATGGTAACCTTTGCAGATAACGCAAATGTAAGTGCATGGTACTACTTGTATATCCAAGAAGCGGCCAACTCTACTGAGTTTGTAATGCAGGCAGATGGCGTGCATAAAACATGGACAGCACTGCTACCCACAAGAAACTGGCGGGTATTAGAGCTCCCAAACTCCAACCCTTGGGATATTGCTAGGCGATACGAGCCTCATGCAGCAACTTCCACCGTTTCTGCATGGTCAAGGTTGGTAGAATCATTTAGGCACATTGGTCAGTTTTCAATTTAATCAAATACCTGATAAAACAAACGCACATGCTTTTAGTAGCAATACTAAAGCATGTGCGTTTGTTTTTAGAATAGGATGCTGCATGTCAATAGAATGAGCAAAATGTACGATATATGGCGGGAAAATATTATAGAAATTCTCGTTTAAATGTAAGCACTTTGCACTATGTGATATAATGCACTTGTATCAGAGAAAGGCGTGATGGTGCTCTTATGGAAATTTCAAATAATTATTTCAAGCAAATTTCAGATGTTATAGCAGAGGCAAGAAGCACTGCGGAAATTGCGGTTAATAGTGCGCTTGTTATGCTTTACTGGAATATCGGCAAGATTATAAAAGGAAGAATATTAGAGGGTAACAAGCCTGAATACGGCAAAGGCATTATAGCGGAGCTTAGCCGTGATTTAGTATCCGAATATGGGCGTGGCTACAGCCAGCGAAATCTGTTTAATATGGTTAAGTTTTATGAGGTTTTGCCGGACGAGCAAATTTTGCATTCACTGCGTGCAAAATTGTCGTGGACACATATCAAGCGGCTTGTATATATTGACGACCCAAATAAAAGGCAATTTTATTTGAGCTTAACAATCAATGAACGTTGGTCTTCTCGTACGCTAATAGACCGCATAAACGGGATGCTCTATGAGAGAACGCTAATTTCTAGGAAGCCTGAAGAAACAATTGCAAATGATTTAGCTCTTTTAAACGAACGAAAAATCATGACAAAAGAATTATTCCTTCGTGATCCTTATGTGTTAGATTTTTTGGATTTAAGAGACAATTTTAGCGAAAAAGATTTAGAGCGCGCTATCATTACTGAGCTAGAGCGTTTCCTGCTGGAGTTTGGACTTGATTTTGCTTTTGTTGGACGACAAGTAAGGATAACAATAAGCGATAAAGATTTTTATATTGACTTGCTTTTTTATCATAGAAAAATGAAAAGACTTGTGGCGATTGAACTTAAATTAGGTGAATTTAAACCAGAGTATAAAGGACAGATTGAGCTATACCTAAGCTGGTTAGCGAAGAACGATATGAACGATGGCGATAACCCTCCTATTGGTATTATCCTTTGTGCTGAAAAAGATGAGGGTATTATTGAGTTGTTGGGGCTTAATAACAGTGATATTCATGTTGCACAGTTTTTAACGGAGACTCTTAAAAAGAAACTGCCACAAGCAATAGATAACGCAAAAACGTTGCTTGAGCAGCGGAAGCAATATGAAAAAGATGATTTGAAATAAAAACATACTCATCCTACAAAATCGTAGGCTTTGTTTATGGCATTCTATAGGAAGTTTAAAAGCCCGCAAGCCAAGTAACAACAAGGCATTGCGGGCTTTATTTTAATAAAGTATAATCATGTCGAAAGCAGCCTATTTCAAAACAGCAAAGCACCAGCGCAATTGCTCGCAGGGCCCTGCGAACAAATAGTTTCGTCTCAGTGAAATTCCAAAATCGGCGGCGCCGCCGATTTTATTAAAAGGAGGAAACATATGGCAATCGCATCATTGGTTTTAGGTATTTTGGCTCTTGTATCAATGTGGCTACCTTGGATTGGAATTATAGCAATACCAGCCGCTATCGTAGGTATCATCCTTGGTGTTTTGGCGAAAAAGAACCTTGCTGCTTCAGGTCAACCAACAGGTATGGCAACAGCAGGTATCGTTTGTTCAATTATCGCACTTGTTATCTCGGTTGTATTTACTTTGGTTTGCGGCGTTTGTGCAGCGGCTTGTGCGGCAGCATCGTTAGCATTTTAATTTAACATAGGTCGCTTTGCTGTTTTGAAATGGGCTGGATTCTATCGAGATAAGGGAGCGTTTCTAAATGAAGCCATTTATACATATTTTCGGTTTATCAATACCTACATATGGTCTTTCTCTTGTTGTTGCGGCAGCAGTAGCTTGGTTATTTGTTATGTTTCTCTCTAAGAAAAAAGAGGGTGTAGAAAGCGGAGATGTTTCTCTTGCTTTTTTATTTGGAATTGCTGGCGGAGCTACGGGAGCCTATTTGCTGCGCCCGCTTACGAAGCTTATAGAGTTTGTGTTTTCAGCAGAAAGATATGCGTTTGCTAACATCAGCGAGCTGTTTAACCACTTCTTTGGCGAAATTGTGTTTTACGGAGGATTAATAGGCGGCTTGATTGCTGTTCTTATATACTGTGCCAAATTTAAGATACGCATTGTCCCTCTGTTTGATATTTTTGCACCTGCACTTGCTTTGGCGCATGGTATTGGTAGAATTGGCTGCCTCCTTGGAGGATGCTGTTATGGTATTGAAGTAGCTGCTGGCCATCCGTTTGCTATCGTGTATCCTGCGGCATCGTTAGCTGCGCCGGCTGGGGTGCCGCTTCTTGCCGTGCCTCTCATCGAGGCCGTGTTTTTGTTCGCCTTATCCATAATTATGATGATAGTATTTTTTGCCTGCAAAAAGCCGGGGTTATGCGCGCCTATTTATTTGTTGGCGTACCCCATAGGGCGGTTTATTCTTGAGTTTTACCGTGGGGATATTATCCGCGGGGCGTATTGGGGGATTACTACGTCGCAGATTATATCTATTGCGTTGTTTGTGTTTGGTGTGGTTTATACATTTGTTGTGCTTAGGAAAATAGAAAGAGGTAATGCGTAATGAAAAAGAATATTTTCTTTGCAGTAGTTGCATTGTTTATTTTTGCTTCTACTGCTGTGGTGTACGCCAATGGCAGTATTCGTGTAGTTGTGGATGGTGAACCCGTGATTTTTGCAGACCAAGAGCCTGTTTTGGTTGATGGCAGAACGCTTGTGCCCGTTCGCGACGTATTTGAAATGCTTAATTTTGATGTGGACTGGGAACCAGAAACAAGCACCGCGATTTTTGTAAGTGAGAATCACGAAATGAGGATCACAGTCGGGCAATCAATTTTTTACACAAATGGAGTTGCTCATGAACTGGATGTTCCGGCACAGCTTATAGGCGGCAGAACGATGGTTCCTTTGCGGTTTCCGCTTGAAAGCGTGGGTTATTATTTGGATTGGGATGGCGAAACGCAAACGGTTATAGTTTCGTCTACACCGATACAAGAAGACGACGAAATCCAAACCGAACTGGATATGCATTTATCACGAATAGTACCAACAGGAAGACCAGCCATTTTGCCAAATCAAGGTATGCCTTCGGCATCTCAAATATCAGATTGGAATAATAATTTTGTCCCAACCGAATTTGAAACCGCTGTTTTCGACGCTATCAATCGAGTACGAGCTGAGCATGGACGGACTACTTTGCCGTGGAGTCATTCTTTGGCGGCAGGGGCGGCTTTGCGTACTGCTTATTTAGCGGAGAGCGACTTTTCCGGCTTTGGCGGTGGTGTAGTTCATCATTACGGTAGCTTTACAACGCAGGATATTCACAGGGTAATACCTACAAGAGGTAGTTGGTGGGCTGTTACATTTAACAATAGAGGCGCGTGGGCTGTAAATAATGTAAACATCACAGTGGATGAACTTGCCCAAGGTATCATTGACAGTTGGATGAACTCGGAGGTTCACAGGGCTAGACTTTTATCAAGATATAATTACGCAGTTGGCGTTGGTACTGCTATAAACCCGCATACTGGAGCTGTTTTTGTGTATGCGTTTTTTGATGCTTCGGGGCGGTAGAGGGTTGGTTTTATGATAGCTGTTAGATTGAGCAATGTATAAACCTATTTCTAAGGACGGTTGAGAGGGAGCGCGCTTACCGTGAAGCTATAGACCATGAATCAATTCGAGTTGCGTTAGAGGAGTCTATGATAGAAGCTGATGACTCTAACACCAAGTGGCTGACCCATGAAGAAGTAATGGCAGGCATAGCAGAGCGAAGGAAGGCTAGAACTTATGGCGTATCCGGTTTGTGTTAGTGAAAACTTGTGAGACTTTACGATACGTATAACACGTGCTATGATATAAGGAGTTAAAAGTTATGATGCCTAGAGAGTTGATTAAGATACTTAAAAAAGCAGGCTGGACATTGGATAGAGTGCAGGGAAGTCATCACATACTAAAAAAGAATGATGAAACATTATCTATTCCTGTTCACAATACAGACATGAAGCCAGGGCTTTTGAATAAAATTTTGAAAAAAGCAGGGCTTAAATAGAAGGGAGTTTCGCATGCTAAAAATTTATCCCGCTGTTTTTACAAAAGAAGATGTGGGCTACAGTGTTTCATTTCCAGACTTAGACGGATGTTATACACAAGGGGATACATTAGAAGAAGCTATGGAAATGGCACAGGAGGCATTAGGGTTGTATTTAGTTTCTCTCGAGGAGCGAAATATTTGCATAAATTTGCCCAGTGAACTTTTTGATGTTGAATTTAGCGATGGCGAGTTTGTATCTTTAGTGGCTACGTCTGTTGAAAAATATTTTCGTAAAAATAAAGCAGTTAAGAAGACATTAACAATTCCGCAGTGGCTTAATGAAGAAGCAGAGTTAAGGCATATTAACTTTTCATCTGTGTTGCAGAAAGCCCTTAAAGAAGAGTTAGTGTTAGCGGAGTGATTGAAATCCCAAAAACCCCCATTGACTTCCCAACACTTTTATGAGGCCCTTAACATAATATCCAAACGAGGTGGTGACAATCATGAAACAATCTCTGCTCTGGAAAAACAAAGAACTATTCCCTGGAATCGGCATTATGAGCAGGTGGGCATTTATTGCAGTTTCGACCAAGGGGTTTTTGCGCCCTTTTTTCGGAAAAAATGTACACGGGTTTTTTATATTCAAACAACATAAAGGAGTTTTCACAATGATTGATATATCAATACACGAGCTAAAAAGCATTTCTCTAGGCCATTGTTAACATCCCAACAGCGCAAGCAAGCTGGCGATTAACCGGTGTAAGCACTATGCACAACGAGTTTATACTCGGGGTTAGCTACGAGCATAGCGGAAATTAATATAAGAAAAAAGCGGCCGTCGGCCGTTTTTTTTGTAGCCTTACACATTCAAAAAATCCTTTTGTCTTATCTATGTAAATTTTCACTAAAAACATGTCACAATTTTGTAACCTTCACCAATAGCAACGGTTGTAACAATAGTGTAATATCAATTTATGCACCGATTGCGTGTGCAAAATATAAGGAGGCTGACTAAATGGCTGGCTTAGAACTTAAAAACATTCAAAAAAAATACCCTAACGGCTTTGTTGCTGTTCAAGACTTCAATCTCGATGTGGCAGACAAAGAATTTATCATTTTCGTAGGCCCTTCCGGCTGTGGTAAAACCACAACGCTGCGTATGATAGCAGGCTTGGAAGAAATTTCTGAGGGCGAATTGTACATAGGTGAAAAACTTATGAACGACGTTGCGCCAAAAGATCGCGACATCGCAATGGTATTCCAAAACTATGCGTTGTACCCACATATGAGCGTGTACGACAACATGGCATTTGGTTTGAAGCTTCGCAAAACGCCTAAAACAGAAATAGAAAAGCGCGTACACGAAGCTGCACGCATCCTTGATATCGAGCATTTGTTAGACCGTAAACCAAAGGCACTTTCCGGTGGTCAGCGCCAGCGTGTTGCCATGGGTCGCGCAATTGTTCGTGAGCCAAAAGTTTTCCTTATGGACGAACCGCTATCCAACCTGGATGCCAAGCTGCGCGTGCAAATGCGTACAGAAATTACAAAATTGCATCAAAAGCTACAAACAACTTTTGTATACGTAACGCATGACCAAACAGAAGCGATGACTCTGGGTACACGCATCGTAGTTATGAAAGACGGTTTGATTCAACAAGTAGACAGCCCGGTTAACCTATATAACAAACCTAAAAACCTGTTTGTTGCAGGCTTTATCGGCTCTCCACAAATGAACCTTGTGGACGTTAGTGTAGAAGAAAAGAACGGCGGCATTTACTTGCAATTTGGCGAACATTCTCTTAAATTGCCGGAAGCAAAAGCCCGTGCGGTTAAAGACGGCGGTTATGTTGGCAAAACCGTTAAAATGGGTATCCGTCCGGAAGACCTTAAAGATGAAGAAATGTTCATAAGCCAAGCGCAAGAAGCTACAATTAAATGCGAAGTAGAAGTTACAGAACTTTTGGGTGCAGAGGTTTACTTGTATCTAACATGCGCAGGCCAACCATTAACTGCCCGTGTTAACCCACGCAGCACTGCAAAAACTGGCGACTTAATTACAATGGCTCTTGATTCACAACGTATTCACGTGTTCGACAAAGAAACAGAGCAAGTGATTACAAACTAAAAACTTACGTATAACCAACTCCTCTTTTGGGAAGTCTCCCAAAAGAGGAGTTTTTTTTATGTTGAATTTTTTAGCACACATAAAGTCATTTAAATGGGTGATACTACTTGTAGTAGTTTTTGTTCTGATATTTTTTGCATGGTTTGCGTATAGTCGAACCCCGCAAGCAGAGCAAGAATTTTCGGGAACATTTGTTCAGGCAACCTCTATTAACCCCATTCCGTCATCTTCCGGACAAATTTCCTGAACTTCTTCGTCGGCGCAAACCCTCTCGCACGCAAGCGTGCTGGCCGGGCGGCCTGCTGCTAGCGCAGCACCGCCTACGGCGGAGTATGCTGGCAGATTCTCTCCGATATGCGGCGTTTGCGCCTCCTCGAATTTCAAAAAATTTGCCTCGGAATCTGACGAAAGCGGGTTAATAGAGGTTGCCTAAGGAGTAGCGTATGGACATATATATAAAACTTAACAGTAAAGTTAGCCTGTACGAAAAGGGAACAGTAACAATAGCAGACGTTGCGGAAGTAATTGCGCCTATGGAATTCGCTTCAAAAATAAAAAAGGCTTCTTTGCTGCACGTAGATACAACCGTGAAGAAAAAACAGAACTTTTTGGTTAGCGTAACGGATGTAATAAAAGTCGTGCAAAAAATAGTGCCGGATGCAACAGTTTCAAGCATAGGCGAAACCGATACTTGGGTGCAGTATCTTGCCAACAAGCCCAAAACAAGCAATGCATTCAAGTGGATAAAAACCGCCTTTGTATCGTTGGTGTTGTTTGTGGGTTCATCCACCGCAATTATGAGTTTCCATGCGGATGGCGAAATACCGCAAGTATTCAAGCGTTACTACAGTTTATTTTTTGGAGTTGAAAATGCGAATCCGCTGATAATTGCCATTCCATATGCCGTTGGTATTGCCATAGGGATAGTGGGTTTTTACAACCACGCGTTTGGTAAAAAATTAACAGATGACCCAACGCCAATAGAAGTAGAGTTAGAACTGTACGATAAAGATGTAACAGACACCATGATAGATGCGTTAAACCAAAGGAAAGACAATAATGCTTAATTCTATATTGCTTATTCTGCTCGGTTTATTTTCGGGCTTGGTGGTGGCCACGGCTGTTGTGGCCTTTATAACCGCTGTAGGGGTGGTGCCGCGTTTGGCGCAAAAAACCAAAACAGAAAGATACAGCCGTGTGTATGAAACCGCCATCATGCTTGGTGGGCTGGCCGGCACAGCTTTTAGCTTTTGGCAGTTTAACTTGCCGATAGGTAATGTATTGGTAGTTATTTTTAGCCTTGCAGGAGGAATTTTCTTTGGCGCACTGGCAATGAGCCTTGCCGAAGTGCTTAACGTAATACCCATATTAATGCGGCGTATGCGCTTAAAAGGCGGGTTATTTTACATTGTAGTATCAATAGCATTGGGCAAGCTAACCGGTGCCTTAATATACTTTTTAGTAAGGGGTTTTTATTCATAATGAAAACAGAAAAACAAAAATATGCCGAGCTGGTAAAAGAAATGAGCCCGGGTTCCAGCGTACTGACAAATTGCATAAAAGCTTTTTTTGTAGGCGGCGCCATATGCGCAATCGCCCAAGTAATACAAACACTATTGCTAAACAGGGGGCTGGAGAGAGAAGATGCCGGATTATACACCGCTCTTATCTTAGTAGCTGTGGCGATACTTCTTACTGCTTTTGGCTGGTACAGTAAGCTTGGCAAATTTGCCGGAGCGGGCAGCATTGTGCCCATAACGGGTTTTGCAAACTCTATGGCGGCACCGGCAATCGAGTACAAAAACGAAGGTTTGGTACTTGGTGTAGGTGCAAAAATGTTTATTGTTGCAGGCCCTGTGTTGGTTTATGGCCTAGCAACTTCAGTTGTTGTAGGACTAATCTATTATTTTTTAAGGTGAGAATATGAAAAGATATGGCAGCACAAGTGTAAAGTTTAACCACCCGCCTACAATTTCGGCAACCGCCTCAGTAGTAGGGCAAAAAGAAGGCGAGGGACCCCTCGGCTCGCTTTTTGACAAGGTTAGTATGGATATTTTTTTCGGAAAAGAAACTTGGGAACAGGCGGAAAGCGAAATGGTGCGCCAAACCCTAGAAATACTGCTGGAAAAAGCAAAAATAAAAAAAGAAGACATACATTACATCTTCGCGGGGGATTTGCTGAATCAAATAAGCGGCTCTATATACGGTGTGCGCGATTTCGGCTTCCCGTTCTTCGGAATTTTTGGCGCATGTTCCGCAATAGGCGAGGGGATGAGCCTGGGTGCCATGTTAATTGACGGCGGTTTTGCCGAAAATATAATTGCTACGGCGTCCAGCCATTTTTGCAGCACAGAAAAAACATTCCGTTTGCCGCTGGAGCTGGGCACACAACGTCCGCCAACTTCTGCCTGGACAGTAACGGGCGATGGTGCTGTAATGCTTTCAAGAGAAGGCGCAGGGCCATATGTAACAGCCGTAACCACAGGCACGATAGTGGATATGGGCATAACCGACGCAAATTCAATGGGTGCGGCAATGGCACCGGCCGCGGCCGAAGTTATTTATTCGCATTTCAAAGATTTCAACCTACCCGCAGACCACTACAACGTAATAGCAACAGGCGATTTGGGTGCAATAGGCTCCCAACTTTTGCGTAAATTACTAATCGACAAAGGTTTAGATATTTCCGAAGTGCATACAGATTGCGGCTTGTTAATTTACGACCGCGTTACACAAGAAGTAGATAGCGGTGGTAGTGGTTGCGGCTGCTCTGCCACAACTTTTGCTGCATTTTTTCACAAAAAGCTCTTAGACGGCAGCATCGAGCGAATGCTTTTTGTACCCACAGGTGCACTGCATAGCACAACGGCCATACAGCAGGGCGAAAGCATCCCAGGCATTGCACACGCCGTTGCAATTGAAAGCGCACAGGGCTGTGCGCGTCCGCAACGCAGTGAGGAAGTGGAGGCGGGCTTTGCCCAACGGAATGGCGGGGCTTGGGGCAGCGCCCCATTCAATTATGAAAGGAGCAAAACATGACAATCCTTTTCGCATTTATAGTAGGCGGGCTTATTTGTGTAATCGCCCAACTATTAATCGATTTTACAAAACTAACACCCGCTAGAATATTGGTAATATTCGTCGTTGTAGGTTGCATCCTGGGCGGGCTAGGCTGGTACGACAGACTTGTAGAATTTGCCGGTGCAGGTGCAACCATACCGCTGCCCGGCTTTGGCAACCTACTGGCACGCGGCGTAAAGCGTGCCGTAGATGAAGAAGGCCTAAAAGGTGTAATAACCGGCGGAGTAAGGGCAATGGCTGGCGGTTTAACAACGGCCGTAGTGCTGTCTTACATTGTGGCACTTCTCCCAAAATCTAAGCCAAAAGTCTAGCGGCCACAATACCAAAAACTAGGGTTCGCATTAAGGCGATACAGGAAAGGGCTTGGCTCTGCGCGATTGCCGCACGAGCCGCTGAACTTGTTCAGTGGGCGCCATGCGGGCAAAGCCCGTGGCAGAGCGAGGTACTAGCGCAGAGCCAAGCCCTTTCTTGTATCGCCGTGGTTTTAATCGAACCGTTCAAATCCATTCCCAATAATCTCAGTAGAATTGCTAATAGTAATAAACGCATCCGGGTCAGTCTCTTTCAAAAACGCTTGCAATCGAATAGCCTGCCTGCGGCTTAAAACCGACGTAATAACCTCGATATCCTGCTTACTATAAGCACCATGTGCCTTGTGCACCGTGGCTCCCCGGTTTATCTTCTGCGTAATAAACGTCTGTATCTCATCAGATTTCTTACTAACAACCACCACAACCTTGCGGGTTTTTAAGTTTTCCATCACAAAATCCATAAGGAAAGTACGCATCAAAACCCCAAGCACAGAAAACAGCATAGCCTCTACCCCAAACAGCAACCCGGCGCCCAAAGCTATCAAAAAGTCAGTAGCCAAAAGGCTAATCGAAACCTTTACCTTAAAATATTTGCTCAAAATTTGTGCAATAATATCTGTACCGCCTGTATTCGCCCCACAATGGAAAACCAAAGCCATACCAAAACCAGGAATAAACACGCTATAAATAAGCTCCATAAATTGCGCATTGGTAACGGGCGCTTGCAGCGGAATTAAAAGTTCCAAAACCCAAATAAATCCGGCCAAGGCAAAAGTACCGTAAACACTACCCGTACCGCCCTTTTTCCCTAGGAAAACATAGCCCAGCACAAGTAGGAAAATATTAAGCACCATCATTATTGCCCCAACAGGTGCCCCTTCAAAAAAGGAACTCAGCAACAAAGACAGCCCGGACGTGCCACCGGAAGCAAAATTATTAGGGTTGCGAAACACAACAACCCCAAAGGCAAACATAAAGCAACCTAAATTAACGCCAAGAAATTTTAAAATTTGCGATTTTGTCGGCATTTTTCTCTACATCCTTTACATTGAATAAATCATTTACTATACTGGGTGCAACGATGTGAACGCTAGGGGAGCATGATATGAAAGTTGAAATAGTAAACCAAAACCAAATGCGAGTTATGTTCAAACCTCAAGACCTAAAGGCTAGGGATATATCCGCAACTGATATGTTTAACCAAGGCAATAACAAAGTTCAAGACCTTTTCCGCGAAATAACAGAAATGCTGCAAAGGGAATATGGCTTTGCCACCTTTGGCACGCCTTTAATGTTCGAGGCCACGTTGTCAGACGGTGGTTTTAACGTATTGGTTACCAGAGTGGTAAACAATACTGCTACTAACGAAACGCAAAGGGCAATGCTGGACAGCATAATGAATCTTGTAGGTAATATGCCCGCAAGCATGCAACAGCCGCCGGATATTTACAGAGATTATGCCGCACGTGGTAAGCGGCCTGTAAAACGGGCAAAACGCCCGGCGGGGGAATACACCGTATTTTCATTTGATAACATTGACGATGCCGCAAAGGCCTGTTCGTTTGTGGATGAAAGTTACATAGGCAATAGCCGCCTGTATAAAAAAGAGGGCAAATATGTGCTGCTACTTACAAACAGGGGGCAGGATATACAATGCACCAAAAACTTTGAAAAGAAACTAGCAGAATTCGGTCAAAGAGAGCAGGTAAGCAAAATAACGCTTTCCCAACTGCAAGAGCGGGCAGAAGTTGTTATTCAAGCAGATGCTGTTAACAAATTAAGAACGTATAACGCACTATAAAAACGAAACTTTGGAATGTATTTCTTCTAATGTATAGCCGTGTTTAGTTAAAGGGTTTATAAAGTCGGTATTTGTGTCCGGCACAAAACTTTTTAACAGCACGGCATTTTTTGTATCAATTGTGTATTCGCCTGTTGCAGCAGGGATAAAAACAGAACTGCCCTGCGGAAGAAGGGCGGTGACTCCGTTGGCAGTAATAGTCGCATCGCCTTCCACACATGTAAAAATTGCAAATGTCTCCGGGTTTGAAGATTCTGTTATAGGCTCGGAAAGCGCGTATTTAATAATGGCAAAGTATCGGTTGCATATAGAATATGTTAACTGGTTATTGCCTTTTTTTATTGTCAAACCTTCTATGGCGGCTATAGGTAACTTGCCGGAATAATCCGAAACATTTAATCCGTCTTCTACATGCAAAGGGCGGGGCTTGCCATCTAGCCCCAAGCGGTCGTAGTCATACAATCGGTAGGTTATATCAGAGTTTTGCTGCACTTCCGCAACCATTACCCCTGGAGTTAGGGCATGCACCAGCCCTGCCGGAATGTTTACAATGTCTCCAGATTTCACTTTAAGTTTGTTTAAGCAGTTTAAAATAGTACCGTTTTTGTAGGCGGTAGCAAAAGTCTCTTTTGTCACGCCTGGTTTAAGCCCAATTATTAAATCTCCATCATGCGGAGGCTGCAAAATGCACCACATTTCACTTTTGCCTAAATCCGGGCTGCCAGTTTGCTTAGCGTAAATATCATCCGGGTGCACTTGAATGGACAGCGCGTCATTTGCGTCAATTAACTTTATTAGCAAGGGGAAGTCCTTCACATCTTTTAAGCGTGTACCTAAAACAGCTGCTGGATTCCCTTTTATATATTCGCCAAGTGGCAAGCCTGCAAGTGTTCCATTTTCTATAATACCCATCTCATTAGGCCGGCAGGAAATCTCCCAGCTTTCGCCTGTTTTGTCGGATGGTATATCTCTGTTGTAAACAGTGTTTAGGCGGTTGCCACCCCAAACCATTTCTTTATATATCGGAGTTAATTTAATTGGATAAAAATCAGTGTGCATAAAAAAAATCCTCCTCGGTTTTTAGCTAAAGAGGATTATAACGGTTTTCTAAGACAATGTCTAAGAAAGTGTTGACACTGAAAAGGAAGCGCGATATAATATCAAGTATCAAATGAGATTTAATATCACAGGAGGAATTACTATGAAAAAATTTATCTGTACCGTTTGCGGTTACGCTCATGAAGGGGATGCAGCACCAGCAAAATGCCCACAATGCCAAGTGCCTGCAGAAAAATTTACAGAGCAGTCCGGCGAAGGGCTGGCATTTGCAGACGAACATAGAATTGGCGTAGCAAAAGATGTCGACCCTGAAATAGTAGAAGGTCTAAGGCAGCACTTCATAGGCGAATGTACCGAAGTTGGAATGTACCTTGCCATGAGCCGTCAAGCAGACAGAGAGGGCTTCCCCGAAGTAGCAGAAGCCTACAAGCGTATTGCTTTTGAAGAAGCAGAACATGCCGCTAAATTTGCAGAACTGTTGGGCGAAGTAGTTGATGTATCTACAAAGAAAAACCTTGAAATGCGCGTACTCGCAGAGCATGGTGCAACACAAGGTAAGCTAGACATTGCCAGAAGGGCAAAGGAATTGAACCTAGATGCGGTCCACGACACAGTGCATGAAATGTGCAAAGACGAAGCAAGACATGGTATGGCATTCCAAGGCCTACTGTCCAGATACTTCTAAATTTTATACCCTTCTTAGACAATGTCTAAGAAGGGTATTTACTTTTACCCGCGGCTATGCTAGACTTCTATGCGTTATGTAGTAACCGCTCGTTACAAGGTTTTAAACGGCTTTGCCTGCCTTGTTCGGCGTGTACTTCCAGTTAAAAATTCAAGGAGGTGTATCACACATGTTCGCAATTATCGAAACAGGCGGCAAACAGTACAAAGTACAAGCAGGCGACATCATCACTGTAGAAAAACTAGGCGTAGAGGCTGGTTCTTCTTACACATTCGACAGAGTTCTTAGCATCTTAGACGGCGAAAACTCCGTTTTTGGCGCACCAACAGTAGCAGGCGCATCTGTAACTGCACAAGTTATGGAAGATGGTAAAGCTAAAAAAGTTATTATCTACAAGTACAAAGCCAAAAAAGGTTTCCACAAGAAAAAAGGCCATCGCCAACCATTTACTCGTGTAAAAATCGAATCTATCGCCCAGTAGCATGATTAAAGCTACAATTCTTCATAATAAAGAAGGGCTAGCAGTAGGTTTTAAGGTTGAAAACCACGGCGATACACATGTGTGCGCGGCGGTTAGTATGTTAACCATCAACACAGTTAACAGCATTACCAAACTTACAGATGTTAGCGAAGACGACGTAATAGCAAATTGGGACGACGCTGGAGGATTTTTAGAGTTTAAACTAAAAAATGTTGGACAGCGCAATAGTGGGGCAGGGCTCTTATTGGATGCTCTAGTGCTTGGCCTTACAGACGTAAGCCAAGAATACCCTAAAGATATTGACTTAAAAGGAGTTGACTACAATGATTAAGCTTAACCTTTCGTTTTTTGCAAGTAAAAAAGGTGTAGGTTCGTCCAAAAACGGACGTGACTCAAACTCTAAGCGTTTGGGCGCAAAACGTGCGGATGGACAATTTGTACTTGCAGGTAATATTTTATATACACAAAAAGGTACGAAAATTCACCCGGGCAACAACGTAGGCCGCGGCTCTAACGACAACCTTTTTGCACTTGTAGACGGCGTAGTTCGTTTCGAGCGCAAAGGCCGCGACAAGAAAAAAGTTTCTGTATACCCAATGGTACAAGAGGCATAAACACAAAGTTCACAGGGCTACCATGCGGTAGCCCTTTTTCAAAAGGAATAGCCCACGGATTACACGGATAAAGAGCGGATTAACACGGATGCCCTGTGCCGCAGTGACGGCGTAAAATCCATTTTTTATCCGTGTTAATCAAAGCTCTTATCTGTGTAATCCGTGGCCTTCCCTCAAAAAGGAGAATGAATATGAACACAAAACAACTAATGGACAGCGCATTAAAACTTGCGAACCTAACAGAAATGCCGGGCGACTGCGATATTATCGTGCCGGGCGAAAACATCAAAAAAGTGATTATGGGCGTAGACATGGACACAGCCGAACTTTTGCTTGCAAAACAACTAGGCTACGACTGTGTTGTTAGTCACCACCCAAAAAACACAAACCCGGATATGCTCGATGTAATGGACACACACATACTCCGCTTAGAAAAATTGGGTGTGCCACGCAACCGTTCACAAAAAGCGTTGAACAAGCGCAAAGATAATTTGAGTTATGCCAAGCATGTAACCAACACCCGCCGCAGCGAGTCTGCCGCAAAGCTTATGAACATGCCATACGTGTCTCTTCACACCCCGGCCGATATTATTGGTGAGGCAATTGTACAAAAACACTTGGATGAAAAATTCGGCAGCAAACCTGAAACAACACTTGGCGACATAGTGACCGCTTTGGAAGAAATAGGCGAATACAAAAATTCTGCCCGCAAACCTGTTATTCGTGTGGGTAACAAGAAGAGCTTCGCAGGCAAAATATATGTACTAATGTCTGGATACACAGGCCCCGGCGCAGATATTTTAAAACAATATTTTGAAGGCGGCGTTGGTACTTTAATACTTATGCATATACCCGAAGCGGATGTTAAGGCACTAAAAGAACACAACTATGGCAATGTAATAGTGGCGGGTCATATGTCCAGCGATTCTTTGGGTATGAATGTAATTGCAGACGAATGGCGTAAGCAAGGCGTAGAAGTAACAATGATTTCCGGCGTTGTAGAGGCGTAGGACATGAAAAAAGCCATTTTAACATTCGACCAAAATGCGTGCAAAGGCTGCAAAATTTGCTTAGCCGCCTGCCCGCAAAAAATATTGAATCTTGATACAAGCAGGGTTAATGCCAAAGGCTATAACCCTGCTTTTTGTGCTGATTTGCCAAAATGCACAGCTTGTGCAATATGCGCAAAGGTCTGCCCAGACTCTGTTATAAAGGTGGAGGTTGAGGAATGAGAGCATTAATGAAAGGTAACGAAGCCATTTGCGAAGCGGCACTTTTAGCCGGTTGCAGATTGTTTTTTGGCTACCCAATAACCCCACAAAACGAAATACCGGAGTATATGGCAAAACATATGCCAAAGGTAAACGGCACTTTTGTGCAAGCAGAGTCTGAAATTGGCGCAATTAACATGGTGTATGGCGCTGCCGCCGCGGGTGCAAGGGTTATGACAAGTTCTTCTTCGCCGGGCATTGCGCTAAAGCAGGAGGGTATTTCATACATGGCTGGTGCAAGGTTGCCGGGGCTTATTGTGTCTGTAGCACGTAGCGGCCCAGGGCTTGGTGGCATTCTGCCCGCTCAATCAGACTATTTTATGACTGTAAAAGGCGGCGGCAACGGCGACTATTTTATGCCTGTATACGCCCCAAACTCTGTGCAAGAGGCTACCGATTTAGTATTTAAAGCTTTTGATGCAGCAGAAAAATACCGCACGCCGGTTACAATTTTAATAGACGGTATGTTAGGCCAAATGATGGAGCCTGTAGAGATAAAACCAACCGCGCCGCAAACCTTCGATAAAAGCTGGATAACAGATGGCGATTTAAGCAACCGCAAGCGCAACATCATCACTTCTCTTAGCCTACAAGGCGAAAAGCTAGAAGAAATGAACCGTGAACGCTTCAAAATCTACGACGAGATAATTGCAGCAGAAACAATGGTAGAAAATACTGTGCAAGATGGGGATGAAATCGCAATCGTTGCATACGGTACGCCATCCCGCATTTGCATGACTGCAATCGAAACCCTAAAAGAAGAGGGCATAAAAGCCGGGCTTATTCGTCCAATTACCCTTTGGCCATATCCTTATGATGTATTCCAAAACCTGCCCGCAAGTGTTAAGCATGTTTTAGTGTGCGAACTGTCAATGGGGCAAATGGTGGAAGACGTAAAACTAGGCGTAGCGGGCAAATATCCCGTACACTTTTACGGCCGTACAGGCGGCGTAGTTTTTGAGCCAGAAGAAATAGCAGCAAAAGTAAGGGAGGTGCTAAGGTGAGAACAATTTACGAAAAAAGTAAGGGCCTTACCGATGCAAACCTAACCTATTGCCCCGGTTGCTCTCATGGTGTAATACACAAATTGGTTGCAGAAACTCTATGCGAACTTAATATACTAGATACCACCATAGCCATAGCACCCGTTGGCTGTTCTGTGTTGGCATATAATTTCTTTAATTGCGATGGCGTACAAGCAAGCCACGGCCGCGCTCCTGCCGTTGCAACAGGCATAAAACGTGCCTTGCCGGAAAAAACAGTATTCACCTACCAAGGCGATGGCGACTTAGCCTCCATCGGCCTTGCGGAAATAGTGCATGCCGCACATCGTGGCGAAAATATCACCGTTATTTTTGTAAACAATGCAATCTACGGCATGACAGGCGGGCAAATGGCACCAACCACCCTTATTGACCAAAAAACATCCACAAGCCCGTACGGCAGGGAAGAGGCGCTAGCCGGTAAACCCTTGCTTGTTAGCGAAATGTTAGCCCAAGTGCCAAGCGTTACCTATATCGAAAGAGTTTCATCTCACGACATCGCGCACATCACCAAGGCAAAAAAGGCAATAAAAAAAGCCTTCGAGTACCAAGTACAAAACAAAGGTTTTTCCATGGTAGAAATTCTCGCAGGCTGTAATGTAGGCTGGGGCGTAACGCCGGTAGAATCCATGCAGTTTGTAAAAGAAAAAATGGTACCATACTTCCCGCTGGGTGTATATTGCGATAGGGGGGCAACACAATGACAAAAAGAATTGTATGCTCCGGTTTTGGCGGACAGGGTATCCTTACCTTAGGTAACATACTTGCAGAAATTGGCATGAACAAAGGCCTAAATGTGACATGGATGCCATCTTACGGCGCAGAAATGCGCGGTGGTACGGCAAACTGCTCGGTTATTCTGTCCGACAGAATTATCGGTAGCCCAATGGTGCAAAATAAAATAGATATTCTGTGTGCAATGAACAAACCATCCTTGGATAAATTTTTACCCCACGTAAACCCAGGCGGGCTTGTAATTGTTAACACGTCCATCGTAACAGAAAAAATAAACCCACAAGGCATTACCGCCCGGGGTTTGGATGCAACAAATATTGGGGTTAAAGTAGGTTCGTTGAAGGTCGCAAATATGGTTATGCTAGCCGGTTTAATTGGCGATTTGTTCACTTTCGATGATATAAAATCCGTGTTAGAAAAACGCTTTGCCAGCCGCCCGGAGCTTATAGCGTTAAACCTTAAAGCGATACAGGAAGGTCAAGCTTCACTGTAAACCCGTCATGCGGGCATAGCCCGTGGCAAAGCCTGCCAAGCGGTGCCGTAAGCTTTTGCCCAAAACGACAAAACTTTTTTCATTCTTGGAATGGCGAGAGGGTAAGGAATTCATCTTCAGTAATAATAGGCACGCCAAGTTCGGCGGCCTTTTTATTTTTGCCGGATTTAGATGCGGGGTTGTTATTTATCAAGTACGAAGTTTTGGCAGAAACACTTCCGGATACTTTGCCGCTATTTTTTTCAATGAATGCCTGCAAGGCTTTTCTGTTGTCGAATTTATTTACATCGCCTGTTATTACAAAAGTCAAACCTTTTAGCGCACCCTCTTCGCTTGACAGCGTAGGGGTTTTTATACGCAAAACAGAAAGTGCCTGTGTAAAAGAATGCATATTTGTTTCGTCAATAAAATAGTCATGCAGGCTTGCGGCGATAGCTTCGCCAAAGCCGTTTACATCCAGCAGTGTTTCCATATAATCGTCTTGGCGGCAGGCATTTGCTATATCCATTGGGGCGAACTTAAAAAACGCACATAGCAGTTTGGCATTTGCAAGCCCAACATGTTTTATGCCAAGCGCAAAAATAAAGTTAGCCAAGCTTGTGTCTTTTGCTTTTTCCGCACCGGCTATCAGTTTATCGAACGACCGTTGCCCAAATCCTTCCATTTGGGTTATGGTTTCTTCAAAGCGAGTAAGGTTAAATAGGTCAAGATAGTTGTTTACAAGCCCTGCATCAATGAATTTTTCCAGCGTTTGCTCAGATAAACCGGCGATATTCATTGCATCCCGCCCTACAAAATGGGATAGACTATATAGTTTCTTTGCATCACAGCTTGGGCTGGTGCAGTATAAAACAGCAGGGTCGCCAACAATTTCGGTTTTACCACCACACACCGGGCAAGTATCCGGAATGTGTGGTTGTTTGCCTGTTGGGGTTAGATTTTCTGCCACTTGAGGTATTATCATATTGGCTTTATAAACGGTTATTTTATCGCCAGGGTTGAGATTCAATTCATTCAAGATGTTCACATTGTGCAGGCTTGCACGGCTTACTTGTGTGCCTTCGAGCTCAACCGGCTCGAAAATGGCAATAGGGTTAATAAGCCCCGTACGGGATGTGCTCCATTCTATGTTTATAAGAGTGGTTTCGGCCTGTTCGTCTGCCCATTTAAATGCAATACTATCCCGTGGAAATTTGGATGTTGCACCCAAAGATTCGCTGTATTTAATATCATCATAAGTGAGCACAAGCCCATCGGAGGCAATCGGTTCAGTAGGTACCTTTTGCTTGAATTCTTCTACTGCATCTACAACTGTATCGGCAGTTACTTCTTTATATAGGGCAACGTCAAAGCCCTGATTTTTTACCCATTCAAGCTGTTCGGATTTTTTCGCAAATTCTATATCAGTAGTTAATAACCCAAATGCATAAAAAAATACCCGCCGCTGCGCCGTAATTTCGCTGTTTAGTTGCCTAACAGCACCACTACACAGATTGCGAGGGTTTTTGTACTTTACTTCTTCCTTTTCATTAATTGCATAAAAATCTGCAAAGGGTATGACGGCTTCACCACGCAAAGAAAAACTGCCCTTATGCGGCACACTTACAGGGATATTTACAAATACCTTTGCATTATGTGTTACATCCTCGCCAATGGTACCGTTGCCGCGGGTGATGGCCTGCTGCAATTTGCCTTCGTTGTACTTTAAAACAATAGATAGGCCATCTAGTTTCCAAGATAACAAGCCTTTTTCTGTATCCAAAAAATCCCCTAAAGCTTCAGGGGATTTTGTTTTGTCCAAAGATAACATGGGTATATCGTGCATTGCTTTTTGCAGCGCACTTACAATCTCGTAACCAACTTTGTTGGTTGGACTATTTGAAAGAGTAACACCGGTAGTTTTTTCAAGCTCCACAAGTTCGTCATATAATTTGTCATACTCCAAGTCGGACATGATTTCTCTATCTTCTTGGTAGTATGCACGGTTTGCCTTCTGTAAAATATCAACCAGCTGATGCATTCTATTTGTCATGAAACAATCCTCAACATTTCTGCTGTTATATCCCTTGTGAAGGGGTTAATGGTGCGGTTTATAAGTTCAAGTATACCGTTACGGTCGGGCATTTCATACCAGCCGTTACGCTCGGTTCTTGCGATAGGCAAGGTATGCGTTTCAAAGCTGTCTATACCGTTTAAAACGACGTCGGTACCAAACCAAATCAAATCGCTATTTGAAATGTTGGTGGTCACATGCTCTTGGTATATGTCAATGAACGTTGGAATTTGGGTAATAGAGCGAGGAGATAGCACTTCGTTTAATATCGCAGCTAGTATAATCTGTTGGTTTTCCATACGTTGGTAATCTGTGATAGATCTAAAACCTGAATCGGCTTGGCGGAAACGAGCAAAGTGTAACGCTTGTTGCCCTGTTAAACGTCGTTCTCCGGCGGGTATATCTATATGCAAGTTTTGGTAAGGGTCATTGTAACGCATATGGAATGGAACATTAACGGTAACGCCACCAATACCATCAATAACACGTACAAAAGCGCGCATGTCAATGCCCACATAAAAATCCGGTGTAAACCCAATCAATGTAGATATTTCTGTAAATAATCTTTCAATACCGCCTTCGTGCCCACGTCCTTGGCTGCGTCCGGATGCATAAGATGCAACCAGCTTGCGCAGCCCTACACGGCGGTTGGACTCTACTCTGGTGTCGCGTGGCAAACTAATTAGGTGTATACTACGGTCGTTTGTGTCAAACGCTGCCACCATAATGCTATCCAAATTAAGCCCTTCGTCTTTACCGTATAATAAAAAAGTAAACACGCCGGGGGTACGTTCAAAAATTTCTGTCCTTACTTCTGGTGCTGTAGCCAAAAGGTCACTAACTATATCTTCGTCATCTACAATAATAGACGCTGGGAATTCTGCTAAATTTTTTTCATCTTCTAGCACTGGGAATTCAAAAATAACATAATCCGGTACAACCGGTTCGCTAATAAAGTTGTTTACTATGGCATACAGGCCGCCTAAGAAAACAAAACACGTTATAATAGTAATAATACAAGCCGTGTAGAATTTTTTATTTTTTTTACATGGCCTTTTTTCTTTTTTTGACATGGTAATAGCTCCTTCGACAAAATGTTCACAACGCATGCATTGTGACATGTCAATAGAAAAATGTCCATAAAGCATATATTCTTGTAATGAGATTGTTAAGGTGATAATATTGTGCATAAAGTTATACGAAGAAAGGATAATAGTATGAAGTTTTTTAAATCTCGTTTGCTGCAATCTATGATACCGTACTTTATTTTGGCTGTATCAATTATTATAGCTTTTAGAGTTTCGGCAGAATTTAGAATTTTTACCGACGCTGTAGGCGCATTTTTTGGAATTATTGCACCGTTTTTAACCGGAGCTGTTATTGCATATATACTAAACTTGCCTTGTAGTGCAATACAGCGGCTTTTAATGAGGGCAAAATCTCCGTTTATACAGCGTAAAAGCCGTGGCTTTAGTGTGCTCATTTTAATGTTAATTATTATTGCTATTGTGGCAGTGAGTTTAACTTTTTTAATTCCGGCAATTGGTAGAAGTGTAACTCAGCTTATTTCGGAGTTTCCAGCATATGAAGCAACAGTTAGGGGCTGGATAGCCAATTTGTACGCGTTAGACATGCCGGACGCCATTCGTCAGCATTTAAATGAAGATGCCATTATCGCCAATATAACCGAATGGATAGACAATATCGAAACAGGTAGCCTTATGGATAGCATTATCAGCGGGTTTGGTAGCTTTGCTAATGCTATGTTCCAAACTTTCCTTGCAATAGTTGCTTCTATATATATGTTGGCGGAAAAGGATCGGTTCAAAGAGTTTGCGGCACGCTTGCTTGCAGCTATAACAAAGGACAGTGTTAACAACACCGTCCTAAAGTATTCCCGCAAATTAGACTATAATTTCAAGCAATATATATTTACCCAAACGATAGATGGTATTATTCTGGGTACCCTTATGATTATAGTTTTGCTTATCTTCCGCTCGCCGCACGCATTATTGCTTGGTATTATTTTGGGTGTTGTAAACTATATCCCGTATTTCGGTTCCATTTTTGGCACTGCGTTTGCTGTGCTTGTTGTCGCAATTACGCAGGGTATACCAACGGCGGCCATTGCTGCGGTGGTTATGTTTGCCATACAGCAGTTAGATGGCAATTTTATTCAGCCCAAATTGATGGGTGGTACATTCTCGCTTAGTCCGCTGTTGGTAATAATAAGCGTTACGGTTGGTATGTATTTAGGCGGCATATTTGGCATGTTGGTTGCGATACCGTTAGTAGCAATAGGCAAAGATATTTTAGACGAATTTATGGAGTATAGAGAAGAAAAGAAGAAAAATCCACCCGCTAAAGACGAAACATTTATGGATAGAGATATCTGGTGATAATAAGCGACAATATTACCCCAGAAAAATTTGCAAGCAGGGCACCCGCAAGGGTGAACCTGCTTTTTGTTATTTTTACGCTCATAAAGTATATGCTCATTGTGTAAAAAACAGTTTCTGTGCTGGACATCATAATAGATGTGAATGTGCCAATAAATGAATCTGGGCCGTAGTTTTCGTACAGGTCTACTAAAAGCCCTGTGGATGCGGATGAAGATACCAAACGCATAAGCGTAAGAGGCACTGTTTCTGAAGGGTAGCCGATGCGGTTTGTAAGCGGTGAAATTAAATTGCTTAATAAGTCTAGTGCACCGGACGCTCGCAACATTCCAACGCTAACCATAAGGCCTACTATTGTGGGCGCAATCATAAAAACTGTTTTAAATCCGTCTTTTGCGCCGTCAACAAAATGGTCGTAGACGGGCTTTTTTTTGCTGAATGCAAAAAGCAGTATTCCGGCAAATGTGATGGGTACAATCATATCGGAGAGGAAAATCATCCAGTTCATGCAACCGCCTCGAATATTAACGTTACACTAGCTTATTCAAATAAACCGGCGAACATGCCAACAAGTTGAAATGCCAGCATGCGGGCATGCGAGCAAGCTCGTACCAAAGGCAAAGCCTTGTGTAGTGCGGGCTGGTAAGCTTTTCACCAAAAAAACAAAATGGTCGTATTTGGGGTTTTTCACAGTGGAACTTGTGGAAAGCCCCTTGGGGTTTTTCACGGTGAAACTTGTGGAAAACCCCTTCGGACTGTTTAGGTTGGTTCAAACTTTTCCACCACTTTGCAAAACGCTATAGCTATAACAGTTGTTATCATTGTCACAATCAGCCCAGGGCCAATAATCGCGGAAGGGTTGGCAGACCCAAACTGGGCGCGGTAAGCCACTACGCTTATGGTAACCAGTTGCAGGCTGGACATGTTTATAACCATAAACATTCTCATGCTCTTTGTCGCAGTATCTCTTTTATAGTTGGATTTTTGCATTTCTTCCATGGCTTTTATGCCGCTGGGTGTGGCAGCCCAGCCAAGCCCTAAAATATTTGCTATAAAGTTTGTGGCTATAGGCTCATGCGCTGGATGGTTTTTACCAAGTTCGGGGAACAAATAGCGCAAAAGCGGCTTGCTACGCCGTGATAGCGCGCCAACAATCCCGGCTTTCTCGGCCACAGCCATAAGCCCGGCCCACATAGACATAATGCCAAGCATAGTAATGCAAAGGGTAATGGCTTCCCGTGCAGAGTCTATTGCCGCATTGGTTAGCGCCGGAATATTACCTGTAAAAATTGCAATTACAATTGCAAGTAGTATCATACCGCCCCACAATTTGTTTAACACAATACACCTCCGGAACAAGGGTTTACATAAGTTTATTCGAGTAGTGTAAATAATAGACTTGCCGTAAAAAATGTTTGATATTTATAGGGGAAATGATTATACTCTTGTCCCAAACAAAAACATACTTGATGCATGTAAACGAGAAAAAACATGCACAATGTATGTTAGGTTTTAGATAAAGGATGTGTGCATTATGGAATACATACTTGTAAATGGTGAAAATAAATTAAATGGAACAGTGGATATAAGCGGTGCAAAAAATGCGGCAGTGGCAATTATTCCGGCGGCAATAGCGTCCGGCAGTGTTTGTGTGTTGGAAAATGTACCCTATATAGAGGATGTTGTTAGCCTTACCAACGCCTTAGAATCCATAGGTGTAAAGTGCGAGCGCAGTAACGACAACCATACAATAACAATAGATGCAACAAACATAAAAAGCCATATAATTGGAGATAAATTCGCTAAAAGCACCAGGGCTTCTTATTATTTTTTAGGGGCCTTGTTGGCGCGCTTTGGCAAAGTAGAAATGCCTGCACCGGGCGGTTGCGTAATAGGTTCAAGGCCCATGGGGTATCATACCCGTGGGTTTGAGATGCTGGGTGCTACCTGTACACAGGAGCATGGCATAATAAAAATAGAAGCTAAGGACGGCTTGAAAGGTAGCAAGATATACCTCGACACTCCGAGTGTGGGCGCCACAATAAATATTATGATTGCGGCTGTGTTTGCAAAAGGCACAACGCTAATAGAAAACGCCGCAAAAGAACCACATGTTGTAGACACGGCAAACTTTTTAAACAAATTGGGTGCAAAAATATCCGGCGCAGGTATGGATGCCATACGTATAACAGGCGTAGCGGAGCTGCACGGCGGTGAATACACAATTATCCCCGACCAAATAGAGGCTGGAACTTACATGATTGCGGGTGCTATAACTGGTGGCGATGTTACGGTCCGCAACATCATACCAAAACATATGGAATCCTTAACTTCAAAGTTGCGCGAAATTGGTGTAACTGTTACCGAAGGTTTGGATTCTGTTAGGGTGCAGGTAATGAATCCTTTAAAAGGTTGCGAGATTAAAACGGCAGTATATCCAGGTTTCCCTACCGATTTGCAGCCACAAATGGCAACGCTTCTATGTATTTGCACCACGCGCAGCATGGTAACAGAAAATATTTTTGAAGACCGTTTCCGTTATGTAGACGAACTCAGACGTTTAGGGTGCGGTACATTGAACAAAAATGTGCAATCGCTTATTATAGATGGCAACTACACTATGACAGGTGCAAAAGTAGAAGCCTCTGACCTTAGAGCCGGTGCGGCATTGGTGCTTGCAGGCCTTGCGGCAAAAGGGCAAACCAGTGTTTTTGGTGTAGAGCATTTGGACCGTGGATATGAAAACCTTGTGGGCAAGCTATCGAGCTTAGGTGCAGATATTAAGCGAGTAAGGAACGGAATATAATATGGAATTTTGTACAATAGCCAGCGGTTCCAGCGGTAATTCGTCATATGTTGGGTTTGGGCAGACGAGATTTTTAGTAGACGCAGGTATAAGTGGCAAACGTATAGAAAACGCACTCTTTACAGCCAATGTTAGGGGCATTGACGGAATTTTTATTACGCACGAGCATAGAGACCATATAACAGGCGCCGGCATAATTGCCCGGCGGCTAAAGACAAAGATTTACGCCACTCCTTTAACGTGGCGTTTTTTTGCAGCCAATAGGTGCCTTGGCCCCTTGGATGCTTGGCAGATAAATATTATTGAACCCAGCAAGCCTGTGGAAATATGCGGAGTTAAAGTAACAGCATTTGATATTTCGCATGACGCAGCACAGCCTGTTGGGTTTACATTCGAGGCGGGCGGCAAAAAAATAGCCTGTGCAACAGACCTTGGGGTCGCGACAGACAGTGTAAAAGCGCATCTGAAAAATGCGCAAATTGTTCTTATAGAAAGCAATCACGACCCGCAGATGTTAAAAAACGGCCCGTATCACTATGCATTAAAAGAGCGTGTGGCAAGCGATAGGGGGCATCTGTCTAATGCGCAAGCTGGTATGTTGCTAGCAGAAATAACGCATGATAAACTGGAATACGTATTTTTGGCGCATGCCAGTGCGGAAAATAATACGCCATTTCTAGCACATGATACAGTTAAGCGCGTTTTGGAAGGCAACGATGTGTACATAAAAAATATTATTGTGGCAGAAAGAAATAAACCGGGGATGGTGGTTAGGTGTGACTAAGTTTACTCCTGCACAAAAACAAGCTATTGAATGTGATGATTTTAATATATTGGTTTCTGCTGCGGCCGGTTCGGGTAAAACAGCAGTGCTTACAGAGCGTATTGTTAGACATGTATCGCAGGGTACCGTTAATATCGACCAACTGCTAGTGGTAACCTTTACAGAGGCAGCCTCGGCAGAGATGCGCATGCGTATAGGCAAGCGGTTGCAAGAGCTGGGTAATTTTACTCAGCTTGCACGCTTGCCTTTTTCAAATATTTCTACGATACATGCTTTTTGTAGTAAGCTGGTGCGGGAGAATTTCCAAGCGGTGGATGTAGACCCCGCTTACAGAATTGCAGACGAAGCAGAGTTAAGCATAATAAAGCGACAGGTGATGGACGGGCTTTTTGAAAAAGAATACGAAGAAAATACAGGCTTTTTAGACTTAGTGGACGTGTATGGTGGCAAAACCATGGATGGCAGGTTGGATGTTTTAGTACGTAAGATTTATGATTTTATGGAAAGTGACCCTTTTCCAGAAGTTGCGGCCAGGCGGTATGCAAATTATTTCAGCGAAGATATTCCCGATATAGGGCAAACACCTTGGGCACAAATTGTGCTGGAAGAGCTTATTCTGGGGCTTGACGGTGCAATTGATGGTTGCGCCCAAGCCTTAGTTATATGCAATAAGCCCGGCGGTCCCGCAAAATACTATGACAAAATACTGGACGAAAAAAATAGATTAAGCGATTTACGTTCTATTGTCTTGGACGGTTGCTTCGAGGAAATTTATCAAGGGTTTAAAAACATAGACTGGGGTAGACTGCCGTCTATAAGTAAAAATGACGATGTAGATGCAGATTTGAAAGAGCGCGTGACAGACCTTCGCAACAAAGCAGTGAAAAAACGAGTGGATGACCTGACAAAGGGCGTTTTTTTTGCATCGCCGGATAAAATGGTAAGCGATTTAAAAGCCTTAAAGCCAAGAGTTCACGCGCTAATGGATTTAAGCATAAAATTTGCCACAGCTTTTGCGGAAGAAAAACGTGAAAGAAATGTGCTGGATTTTTCCGACCTGGAACACTTTGCAATAAAAATTCTCTACCCCAGCGGCCCGGCCGACATGACACCAAATTGCGACTATAAATTTTACGAAGTGCTGATAGATGAGTATCAAGATTCTAACCAAGTGCAGGACTTGATACTCACCGCCGTTGCAGACAGGCGGTTTATGGTTGGGGATGTAAAACAAAGCATTTATCGCTTTAGGCGCGCAAACCCAAAATTATTTTTGGAGAAGTACGATAGTTATAGGAATTTAAAAAATGGCACACGAATAGACCTCTCCAACAACTTCCGCAGCCGCCCAGAAGTGCTTGATGCGGCAAATTTCTTTTTCGAGCAATTAATGTGCGCAGCAGTTGGCGATGTGGCGTACGACCATGCAGCCACTCTTTACCCTGGGCGGGAAGAATATCCGCCATTACCTCACGGGCGGCAGATGCAAGTGGAAATACTGGACCAAAGTGAAGACGATGATTACGAGCCGGAAACGGAGGAAGAAACACCGGACAATATCACAGCAGAGGCTAGGTTAGCAGCTAAAAGTATAAGAGAACTGCTGGACACACCCAGAATGGTGTGGGATAAAGGCCTGGGCGAAGCCCGCCCCTGCAAACCAAGCGACATTGTTATATTAACCCGCAGCCTTTCTTCCGTGGCCGCAATTACAATAGAGGAACTAAAAAACCACGGCATAGACGCCGTGGCCGATTTGAATGCAGGCTTTTTAGACCAGCTAGAAATAAAAACCGTAATGTCGTTCTTGCGGGTAATAGATAACCCCCGGCAAGACATAGAGCTTGTAGCGGTGCTGCGTTCGCCCGTGTATGCATTAACTGACGACGAGCTATTACAAGTTAAGCTAACACCCATAAGTATAGAAAGACCTCAGTTTTATGATTATGTGCTCGCATGTAAGGGGAACGAAAAGGTACAAAAATTCTTGCAAGACTTAGAAAAATGGCGTGCGCTGGCCATATACACCCCAATAAGCCGCTTGATAAATACGCTATATACGGACACCGAATACCCCGCCCATGTATTAAATATGCCGGGCGGAGATGTGCGGCAAGGCAACTTGCGCCTGCTTTTAGAGTGGGCAACGGAGTTTGAGAAAACCAGCTTTAAAGGCCTATTCCATTTTGTTAATTACATAGAAAGGCTTTACGAAACCGACACGATAGGTTCCGGTGCCGCCCCAGAACCTGAACAGGGTGGGGAAGGGCAAGTGCGGCTTATGACCATCCATAAGTCCAAGGGGTTGGAATTTCCAATTGTTATTTGCACATTTTTGGGTAGGTTGTTTAACCGAGACGACATGCGCCAGCCTGTTATTTTGCATCCGGAATTTGGCGTGGGCCCCTATTATGTAGATACAAAAAGGCGTACCCGCGCCAATACATTGGCAAGGTTTGGGCTTGGCAAACTTTTGGCAAGGGAAGCCTTGTCGGAAGAATTGCGTTGTTTATACGTTGCCCTAACCCGCGCAGAGGAATTGATAGTGCTTACAGCACGGAGCAAAAATTTAGCTCGTGCAATAGAAAAATGGTCAAACTATATTGGCGGAAATGATACTTTGCTGCCCACATACTACCGTAGCGGAGCAAAATCTTACTTAGATTGGATTATGCCATGTTTGCTGCGCCATAGCGCCGCGAAAGAGTTGATACGGGGCATGGATGCAACACCACAAGACCACAGGGCAGAATTCACAATCCGCATACACAAACCTTTACTTGCCGGTGATAGTGAGGTTAGAAAGCTTCCGCCCAAAACAGAAAAACTGCTAACTCCTTACCGCAAAGAAACATCCCCAATACCTTCCAAGCTATCCATTTCAGAAATACGAAAACTCTACAACATAACCCCGGACAGCACTCTTTTAGACGACCCGCCGCCATCCTTTGACCCACCGGAGTTTTTGCGAGGCGAATCCAAACCAAGCCCGGCAGAAATAGGCAAAGCAATGCACACGGTAGCAGAGTTTTTAGACTACGATATTCACCGCACCAAAGATGATATAAATGGCTTGGTAAAATCCCTTGCGGATAAAAATCTGCTGTCGCAAGAAGAAGTAGGTTTTATCGACCAAGACAAAATCCTAAAACTGGCAAATTCTCCGTTAGCCGAGCGTATTCGTGTGGGCAAAAATGTAAAAAAAGAAACCCCATTTGTATACGCCCTCCCTGCAAAAGAACTGTATCCCGATGCAGAAGGCGAAACAATCCTGGTGCACGGCATAGTAGACTGCTACTTTGAAGAAAACGGCGAAATTGTAATAGTAGACTACAAAAGCGACACCAAGCCAGAAAAGCACCTGACCCAAATGAAGATATACAAAAAGGCCATTGCGGAAGCAACAGCCATGAATGTTAAAGAGCTGCTTGTTTACTCTTTTGCCCTAGACCAATCTATAGCACTAACAGACAGCAACAACTGAGATGGCAAGTAAAATACCCAAATAAGCGTAAAAGTCCACGGGAAGCCAATATTCACCCCAAACTGCGGCAAATTTAAAATTAAAACATTAACATCACATAAAGCAAAAAGGACAAGACCCGCTAGCACAATGGTTTTGTTTTTTTTGAAAAAAGCGATAGAAACCGCTATATTGGCGATAAACAGCAATGCATAAATACCACCAAGCACAATCAAAGATTCATTCCGGTAAGCAATAAAAACAGCCACAATAACTACCGCCACAAAAACTAATTTAACTATGAAGTTTGCACTCTGTAAGGGCGTTGGGGCAGCAGGGGGCTTTGCGCCGAGCGATTGCCGGGCGAACCGCCCAACCATGCACAAACGTGGCGGCTCCGACGCCGCTTGTGCATGGTTGGGTGGGCGTACGGTACAAGTCCGGCGCAAAGCCCCCTGCTGCCCAAATGCCCGAAGCAAATAACAAACATGTACAAATACAAAAACAGCCACCCCAGGCAAATGACTGTTCTGTAACACCAAAAAATAATCCGCCGCAACGGTAAACGCGAGACCCAAACAAAGCCATAACCAATCTCTTTTATCTTTGCAGAAAAAGAAACTGACTATGGCAATAGCAAAACAAATCGCAATAAAAGCGAATTTCAACTGCATTTACGGTTTAAGCCAAAATCATTGCAATAATTGGCCCGCCTGCAAGTGCAAGCACAAGTATGGCGCAAATGATAATAACAAAAACTTGCTTATGTTTCTTCCAAAATTTCTTCATACAAATTCTCCTTTTAAAGTATTCCCTCCAGAAAACGAGACGGCTTTGCCGGTTTGTCGTATCTGGATTTTATTGTTGAAATGTATAACTCCCGCTTTGCACGGGTTAGCCCTACATAAAACAGCCGGCGTTCTTCTTCAATTTCTGCCGCTGTTTTGCTCCTGCCTGATGGTACCAAATCTTCTACCACTCCTGCAACAAAAACTCGTTCAAATTCTAAACCTTTTGCAGAATGCATAGTGGTTAGCGTTACACAAGGGCCAGTTTGCACGGCTGTTTTTGCAAGCTCTGCCGCTTCTTTTGCGTGGGCGATAAAATCCAACGGATTTTTAAACTCCTTTGCGGCCTCTTGCAATTCGTCCGCAATTTCAAACAAACCTTGTGGTCGCAACTTTCGATATTCACATGTTTCTGAAATATGGCGGTTATAATCTATCCCTTGGCGGATGTACTTTATAGCATCGGATGTGCTGCGTTTTGCTACGCCTTTTAAATACCACTCCAATTCCTCGATATGTCCTTTTGTGGTAGCGTGCAGGGCATCGCTACGGGCGTATACACGAAAAATATCTTGGTCGTTTTTCTTTAAACCCTGCAAAAATGCCTTGCTTATAAAGCGGAACGGTTTGTTTATTATGCGTATGGCGTCCGGGTCGTATCCAACTTTTTGTTTTAATCCAAGCCGCCATGCTGTGCGTAAATATGCAAACAAATCCTCAGCTATCCAATGGTCGTAAATGGTTGGTATCTCGTCCCGGCTTTTGAATGGGATGTTCATGTTTAAAAATGCATCCATAAAGGCACGGGCTTGCATGTTTAGCCTGTAGGTTACGGCAATTTCGCTTATGTCCGCGCCTTTTTTCAACAGGTCGCGAATACGCTCTGCAATTTGAATCGCTTCGCGGTTTTGGTCGTCGGCGGTTAGTATAAGTGGCTTTTTTCCTGTAACGTTGGTGCCTATTATGTTTTTATCGTAGCGCATGGTGTTTTGTTTTATTACTTTGTTTGCGCATGCGATAATCTCGTTTGTGCTGCGGTAGTTTGTATCTAGTGTTACCGCTGTGGCGTTTGGGTAGTCCTGAGGGAAGTTTAACAAAAATTCTGGCCTTGCCCCGCGGAAACGGTAAATACTTTGGTCGTCGTCGCCTACGATGAAGAGATTGTTTTGGGGTGCTGCAAGCTGCTTAACAGCCTCGTATTGTACGCCATTTATGTCTTGGAACTCGTCTATCATAATATGAGTGTAGCGGTTGCGCCAAAAATTTAATGCGTCGCTGTCGTTTTTTAATAATTCGTGCGTTTGGCACAGCATATCGTCAAAATCTATTTTGCCTAGTTCTTTCTTGTGTGTTTCATAGCGGGTTAGGAGTTCTCTAAAATGTTCTGCGCCTATTATGGTGGAGTGGTAGTGTTCTAAGGGAATAAGTTCATTGCGTACAAGCGACATTTCGTTAAGGATTTGTGATAAAAATTCCTCGTCTGTTTCTATTTGAATTTCCGCAAGAAAATTGCGTACTAAGCTGCGCCGTTCGCCATCGCCAAAAATTTGCTCCAGCGAATAGTTCTTCTTCTGCCGCAACATGCGAAAAAACACAGAATGGAATGTACCAAAAGAAACCCCCGGCGCCTTCTCTGGCGCATAGAGGTTTCTGAATCGTTCTTCCATTTCTGTTGCAGCAGCTTTTGAATATGTAATAACCAAGATATTAAAAGGGGCGATGCCCGCCTTTACAAGGGCGGCGGCACGGGCAGTGATAACTGCTGTTTTGCCGCTGCCGGGCCCTGCTAGCACCATCATTGGCCCTTGGTTGTGGGCGGCGGCTTTTTGTTGGTTTGGGTTTAAAGTGTCCATATAGGGATAATATCAATTGGGGTTTTAGTTGTCAAAATTTTTAACCGCTCTATTTAGAGCGGTTTATTTTTCGTATCCAGCTGTAAAGCAGCGAGTCCAGTTTTTCTTTGTACTCTGTAAGCCTAAAAGCCACATAGCCTTCCAGGTTCATTTCTTTGTTGGTTTTTATATAGTGGTTAAGGCTTAAAAGTTCTTGCTCATTTATCTCCTTTAGGTCACCTACAATATTTTTAAGTTTACTGCTGTGCTTGAAAATTGGGTTTTCTAACAGGGCTATGTTTTGCAAAAATTCTAGTAAGCGGTTTGCAAATGGGGCTGTGTTGGTTAGCTCCCAGCTAACTAAAAAACCATTTTTGCTAGGCTCCACTGTGCATATGTCTTTTATATTTTCTGCAAAACTTGTAAGTTCGGTTTGGTAGCGCAAAGTGTACAAAGTAATACGTTTCATACAATATCCTTTTTACAGATGTTATTACAGTGTATGCAGCAATGGTTTGTACGTCGGCGTGTCTAATACCTATTCCAAACAAAAACCTGCGCATCTTTGCGCAATTTTTGCACTGGCTTCGCTTGTGTGAACACGACTGCTGCGTCATTTCCTCCTTGCGTGCTGCTTAGCACGCCGCGTCGTCAATGTCTTGCATTCGCACAAAACCATGCGGGCAAAGCATTCGGGCAGAGCCCGTGCCGAGGCCCGTGGCAAAGATTCTCGCAAATCTACACAGGTTTTCATTTGGAACAGGCATTAAACTCTGTTAATGTCCCTTTTTCTATAACCTATAAGCCCAAGCACTGTAAGCAGCAAACTAATGCAGAGTAAAATAACAAGCGGCAGCCACTGTATTTCTTCCATCGGATACTGTGGAATAAACCCAAATGGGGTAAGGTTATTTGTCCAGTCCGGCAATATATCCATACGCCCAAACAGCCCTATAAACAACGAAGCACCATACACCGCCCATATAAGCCCGGTCAGTTTTGGCAGTACGCCAACCAAAAACACGGCAAGCCCAACAATAACCAATAGGGCAGGGATGTAAACCAAGTTGCCTATAAGCACATAGTTAAGTGGGAAATCATTTGGGTCTATCACCATTATTGCGGAAGACCACAAGCCAATAGCAATTAATGTTTGAAAAACAACGCTAGATACAAATGCAACAACGATAAAACCGCCAAAATATTTAAAACGGTTTACACTAGATGCTACGATAAGTTCGCTTCGCCCTTCCTTTTCTTCCGCGCGGATTCTTAGTACGTACAGGAGCATTGGAATTAATGCCATCATTACGGATGTAAAGTTAATAAATCCGACAAATAAAATCGGCAATGATATATCGTCTATCCATAAAAGTAGCTGACGATAAAACTCGTTAGCCTCCACAAACATTTCCACATCGCCCATTACAAAACCATAAGACGCTCCAAGAATAAAAACTGAAATTGCGCCAATAAGTAAACTAGGTAGCAAAAGTTTTAAAGTAAAACCACAAACGCTTTTCACCAAAAGGCCGCCATGGGCTGGCCCTTTTTTATCGGCAATAAGCCCTTGGTCCATATCGCGGATAAAATTAAAGCGGTATGCAAGCAGCAAAATTATCGCAAGCGCAGGCAAAAGCGCAAATATGGGCCATATGTGATTGCCCGCAAAGGGTTCGGCCTGTGATACGAGCCCCAGAGGGCTGAGTAAGGACAATGGCTCAAAACTTACATCACCGATAGCACGCATCAGGTAAAAAACACCAAGAGCCATAAAACTGTACCCAGATACCTTGCGTGCGTTAGCAAAGACTTGGGCAAACATTGCTGTTAATACGGCAAAAAACAAACCGATAACACCCAACAAAGCACCAAAAAGCATAGCACCGCTAAAGTCCATTCTGCCACCACCGGCTGCAAAAAGAGCTAACCCTGTTAGCGCAGCAAGGAGCGTGTTTATAATTACAGCGGATAGCATTGCCGCATTTAAGTTTGCAATCCGCCCTATCGGTAGCGAGCGCAAAACTTCGTATCGCCCTTTTTCTTCATCTGCGCGCGTATGGCGCACTATGAAAAGAACGTTCATAACGCAAACAGCAATGGCTGTGAATAGTAGCATCATTGTCGAATAAAGTGCACCAAAAGAAGTGCCTGTTACGGGCCCCATCATGGCTACCATTGCAGGGTTTGATAACATGTTCACAAGTTCAAAAGTGCTCATATTGCTTAATGCGCCTTCTATGCCTATGACGATAAATGCACTAAGTATTGCAGTAAGCAAAATCCACAATGTGGAATTTACCCGTTCCCGCCTTAGTACAAGTTTAACAAGAAGCAACGAGCCTATAAAATTTTTGGCCATTTTTATGCCTCCTTTTTATAGTGCTGCATGAAGAGTTCTTCTAGCGATGGCGGCGTGCTTTCTAACAGGAGTATCCCAAATTCGGAGGCGAAATTTATTACGTTGCCCATTTCGGCGGTGTCTACTTGAAATGTGATGCCACGTACAGTTTTTTCTATATTAAACAATCCCGGCAACTTATCTATGCCTTCCATAGGTCTTTCCGTAGAAATATTCATCGTGTAGCGGGTAAGGTGTCGTAGTTCGTCCAGTGTGCCAACTTCTGCAATTTCGCCTTCCCGTATAATGCCCACACGGTCAGATAGCCGCTCGACTTCAGACATAATGTGGCTGGAGAGGAATACGCCCTTGCCTTTGTTTTTTTGCTCTAGCACGCATTCTTGGAAAACTTGCTCCATCAAAGGGTCAAGCCCGCTTGTTGGTTCATCCAAAATGTATAGGTCTGCGTTGGATGCAAAGGCGGCGATAAGTGCAACTTTTTGTCTGTTGCCTTTGGAATATGTGCGGCATTTTTTTGTTGGGTCTAAGTTGAAATCACGTATAAGACGTTCGCGCAGTTGTTTGTCATGTTGGCCTTTTAGGTTAACAAAAAGGTCAATAACCTCGCCGCCGGTTAAGTTTGGCCATAGGTTAACATCGCCCGGTACATAGGCGATTTTTTTGTGTATTTCTACCGCATTTTTCCATGCGTCAAGTCCAAAGATTTTTGCACTGCCGCTTGTTGCTTTTAAGATACCGAGCATAACACGTATGGTTGTGGATTTGCCTGCACCGTTTGGGCCTATGTAGGCGAACACTTCGCCTTCTTTGACCTCTAGATTAATGTTGTTTAGTGCGGTGAAGTTGCCGAATTTTTTTGTTACATTTGTTAAGCTAACATTCATGTTAGTGTACCTCCTATATTTTCATATGTTTTGATATTACATGGCTTGCGCTGTTTAGTCAAAAAAAATTGGCTCTAGCCGGGATAGATACAGGGCTGAAGCGCTTTTGGCAGAAAAAACAAATTTCTTTTAGTTAGGACACAATTGTCTGTTTACATGTCGCGACAGTTTTTGGCATACTGATATTATAGATTCAAGGAGGATGCGAGATGAGAATTGAAACTATTGGACAAAAATTAAGAGGACTCCGAATAGCTTTAGATATGAGCCAAGGTGCATTAGCAAATGCATTAGGTGTAAGTGAGAAATCTATTCAGAGATACGAGACAAATAAAAACTTGCCAGATATTTATACGCTGGCAAAGATGTCAGCTTATTTCGATGTGTCTTCAGATTACTTGTTGGGATTAGCAGGGATTGAGCAAGAACTAAAAGAAACTAAGAATAAAATCTTAAAGGGAAACACCAGGAATGAATTATACAAGCATTATTTAGCTTGTAAGAACAATATTTCGATAGATGATAATAGCACGTATTTTTGGATTTATTATAGAGATAATGGAGATTGTGGCGGGCAAACCAGTTGGGTAGGGTGGACAGATGATAGCCGTAAAACTGAAATTAGAAGATTATGCCCAGTAGACCCACTTAAAGCTATAGAAGCATGTATTGAATACTCCGGAAGTAGACCTATGTTAGTTAACGAAGTGTTGGATGTTCGAGTGTTTAGCATTTTTGGTGGAGAGGCACTCATTAAGGAAGAAGTGTGTAGAAAATATATACCTGCACTTACAGGAGATCTATTCAAAGATACCGAAGAATTGTACAATCTCATGCAATAGCCATTTACATTACCGCTAAGCATATATATACTAATCTCAAGTATTCTTGAGATTGGAGAGATTAAAAAATGAATGTAGCAAAAATATCAAACAACGGGCAAATTACTGTACCTGTAGAAATTCGCCGTGCATTAAAACTTAAAGCGGGCGATAAAATGGTCTTTTTTCAAAATTCAAATGGAGAAATTATCGTAGGCAATACCGCCCTTATAGCTTTAGTGGAAGCGCAAGCAACGGTTATCGGTACTGCTTATTCTGAGGACGAGATACTGGACGATGTTATGGAACTACGATACGGGGCAGATTAAATATGAGAATAATGATTGACACCAATGTAATAATATCGGCGGTTTATAATCCAACATCTAAGCCTGCACAGGTTCTTAATCATGTTTGTACAAATTATGAACTTGTTTTGTGTGATTATATAATTTCTGAGTGTCGTGATGTTATAACGCGTAAATTCCCGCATCATATAATCGCTTTTGATAAGCTATTGGCATCATTGGCGTATGAGCTTGTTTCTGCACCGAAAGATGGCTTAGTTATGGAAGACCCAAAAGATTCTCCAATTTTAAATGCCGCTGTAGTAGCAGGTGTTGATGTTATTATAAGCGGAGATAAACATTTCTTGTTGCTTGATATGAAACGTCCGAAGGTACTGTCTGTGGCAAAATATATTGAAACAGAAACTTATTTGTAAAGCGGTTTTGAAGCCGCTTTTTTCTTTGTCAAGAACAATGATATTTAGCTTGATAAGCTGGGTCAATCGCTTCCGCCAAAAAAAACAAAACCCACTTTCCCAAACTCTTAAACAAATCTAAGACAAAGTCTTAGAAAAACTTGACTTCCACCCGCTTAAATGCTAATATTCCTCTGTTTTAAAGCAAGGTGGGCAAAAGCCCGCCCTTTAACTGCGAACAAAAACGCGAACAAATATGTCAAGGAGGTGACAAATGCTTACGTTTAACCAACTGGTAAAGCAAGGCCGTAGCAACAAGATTAGAAAATCTAAATCCCCGGCATTGCAAAGAGGTCTAAACACCATCAAAAACGTGCGTACAGACAAAAGTTCTCCGCAAAAACGTGGTGTATGCACCCGTGTGTTTACAGACACACCTAAAAAACCCAACTCTGCACTTAGGAAAATAGCCCGTGTGCGCCTATCCAATCAAATGGAGGCCATGTGCTATATCCCTGGTGAAGGACACAACTTACAAGAGCATAGCGTTGTGCTTATGCGCGGCGGGAGGGTGCGTGACGTACCGGGTGTGCGTTATCACATTGTGCGCGGCACACTGGACACTGCTGGTGTTGCAAACCGCAGACAAGCCCGTTCTAAATACGGCGCAAAACGACCTAAAAAAGCTTAATCACGCATCTTAAGAAGTGCGCTTATATATAGGCGCGAAACGTGGTTAAAACAAACACGAGTACCTGTGATCTAATCTAAATGTTAAGGAGGGAAGTCTCGTGCCAAGAAAAGGACATGTACCAAAAAGAACAGTTCTGCCCGACCCACTGTACGGAAGTATAGTAGTAACCAAGCTGATAAACGGCATTATGCTGGACGGCAAAAAGGGCGTAGCACAAAAAATCGTCTATGGAGCATTTGAGAAAGCCGCAGAAAAACGCGGTGCTCCCGCAATGGATGTATTTGAAGAAGCACTAAACAACATCATGCCCGCACTGGAAGTTAAAGCTCGCCGCGTAGGTGGTGCAACTTACCAAGTGCCAATTGATATTCGCCCAGACCGTCGTCAGACTTTAGGCTTGCGCTGGCTTGTAAACTTTTCAAGAAACCGCAGCGAAAAGAACATGATTGACCGTTTGGCAAACGAACTTGTAGATGCAGCCAACAACACTGGCGGCGCAGTTCGTAAAAAGGAAGAAACCCACAGAATGGCAGACGCTAACAAAGCGTTCGCACATTACAAGTGGTAATCCACAACACACAGGGCTGTGTGTTGCGCCGACTTTAGACGGCGGAGCGGAAGCGGGCTTTGCCCGTTGTAGCGAGGGGTTCGGGGTGTAACCCCGTGCAAATTGGAGGAATAATTAAGTGAGAGCGTTTCCGTTAGAAAAAACCAGAAATATAGGCATCATGGCGCATATCGACGCCGGTAAAACCACTCTTACAGAGCGTATCCTGTTTTACACAGG
>Ga0123355_10000961_pt1 | contig 39860 bp, 39 predicted proteins | sample TergutEmb28metaG_3_FD_89872 | JGI IMG/M metagenome (GOLD analysis project Ga0123355, IMG submission 89872) | Embiratermes neotenicus P1 segment gut microbial communities from Petit-Saut dam, French Guiana - Emb289 P1 | ecosystem: Host-associated > Arthropoda: Insects > Digestive system > Gut ...
AACTGTCATTGCGAGGCCAATGGTGGTTAAGAGGCCAGTGCGGTACATGGCCGAAGCAATCCAGCTTACGTCAACATCAACATTTATACACATCGGCCAACTGGATTGCTCGGACTTGGGCTGCGTCATAATTCATCTGTCGTAGTCCTCGCAATGACAGTTGAACTGTTGTAGACACCCTTATAGCAATCCAGCAATATATATATCCATACAATTATCACGTAGAGAAGGATGCTCATTGAACGCCTTATGAACATCCTTCTAAAGCCGATGATGCCGGCGTTTAGAGAAGGGTGTTCAAGATGTTCAAGGTTATATAGAGCAGGTCTATTTATTGTCGAATCCAAGTAACTGTATTTGACCATTCGCTAAAGGCCGTGCCGGAATTGAGATTTCGTATTGTACGAACCGAAACTTCCGCATTATCGGCGGTAGTAGGCCTCGTATTAACAAAGAGTATATCCGCCAAATCTTTAGACATTGTTGCGCCTAATTCTGTTGGCCCGTCAACAATCGCGGTAAATGCTTCGTTGCCGATGGTCATGCGCACTTCAATAGCAATCTCCTTGTTTTGCTAAGGTTGAAGCATGGCATTAACTTTCGCCTCATCAGGCGTAATATACGCCGTTTTATGCCCCTCGTAGATAACAAAGCCCGGCTTGGCACCGCTGGGCTTTTTTACTTGCTTGCGGGGGCAATAGTCCACAGGCACCAGGCTGCCGCCGCGGGCTCGACTGTAATAGGCCGCCAGATGGGCCGCCTCTTCCAAGGCCGTGTCGCTTACGCGGCCGTTTTGCGCCCGCAAAATGACGTGGCTGCCCGGGATGTTTTTTGTGTGCAGCCAAATATCGTCCTGTGCCGCGGTGCGTAGGGTTAGTTCATCATTTTGGGCATTGTTTTTGCCAACGAAAATGTCAAAGCCATCTGAGGACACAAAATGCAGGGGCTTGCCCTTTTTTTCGGCCTCTTTTTTGCCCTTCTTCTTTGGGGCCTGCCGCTTCATAAAGCCTTGCTGGGCCAGTTCTTCCCTTATTTGCGCCAAATCCGCCTCGTCGTGGGAATTTCCTATGGCCTCGCGCACGCTTTCCAGATAATGCAACTCTTCCATATTTTGGGCCATCTGCTGTTGCAACGCCACCAGCGTCCGCTTTTGCTTGTTGTATTTTGCAAAATAGGCCTGGGCGTTTTCAGCGGCGGTTTTAGTGGGGTCAAGGGGTATGGCCACTTCCGGCATGTCCTCTTCGTAAAAATTCGCGGCATGGTACACCTTGTCGCCGGGGGCAATGGCGTAAATGCCCGCCGTTATAAGCTCGCCGTAAAGTTTCAGCGTCTCGCGCTCTGCAGTGTCATCCAGGGTCTTTTCGTGCATCTGCGCCTTCTTCACGCAACGCTCTATCAAATTTTGCACATGCCGCCGCATATCCTGCGACCTTTGGCGGATGCGCTCGCCGCTGTCCTTGGCGGCATAATAATACTCCGCCATTTGCGAGGGCGACGCAAAATCCTTGGCAAAATCGTCTTCATAGGCACTTCGGCCAATGACGGCAAACTCCGCTGGCACGGCGTTGTGGTTGTAAATGACAAATGGCTGAAATTTGCCGTAACACACATCATCCATCACATCCGCAAAGGCCGCAAAAAGCGCATCCCGCTTATCAGGCGGCATGGGCACATCAGGGCTGATTTGCGCCAACTGGCAAATGATGCCAGCGGAAAAAGGGCTAATGCCCGTGTAGTTGTGAAAAATCACTTTTGCCGCCGCAAGGCTCTCGTTTTCTGAGCAAATGCCTAAGAATTCAGACTTTTCAAGCAACAACGGGTTACGCTTGTTTTGCCCGGGTGGTGCGGCGTATTTGCGGCCGGGCAATATCTGCCGCACACTGCTTTGGCCGTAGGACACATGCTTGATGCTGTCCAGCACCATCACGCCATCCGTCAAGATAACATTGCTATGCTTGCCCATCACTTCCATAATCAGCGTCTTTTGCGCCACCTCGCCCATCTCGTCCAGGTTTTCAATGCCTATATGCACAATACGCTCAAAATCCAGCTGCCGGATGCTAACCACCCTGCCCCCTTGCAGATGCTTGCGCAGCAACATACAAAACATCGGCGCCGACAGCGGGTTTTCCTTTTGCGCCGCCGTAAAATGCAGGCGCGGAAAGCTGGCATTAGCGCAAAGCAGCACCCTATGGTTGCCGCCGCGGCTGCGCACCGCCAAAACAATCTCATCGCCCTCGGGCTGTTGCACTTTATCAATTCTGCCGCCCACAAGGCTTTCTGCAAGCTCGTGTACAATGGCGGCTATCATTATTCCGTCAAATGCCATGGTTTCTCCTTTGCTGCTTATTATTAGACCTGTTCTGAAACCTTGTTGAACCAATTTCTTGGCACGTGTTTTGGAGAAAACCACTCCAAAACTAATAGATAGGCGGCAGATGCTTTGCCCCGGTTTTGGGCAAAGTGTCGAGAGCCGTGCGCCAAAAGAAATTGTGTGAATCAGTTTCAGAACAGGTCTATTGCCGCCAACACCGTTACTAGCATAAATCGCTGCTGGATTGCTTCGGCCTTGTGCTGCACTGGTCTTTGACTTGCCATTGGCCTCGCAACGACAGTTGGACGGTTACATTATTATTGAAAGCCCACGATAGTTGAATTGTCGTTGCGAGGCCAAATATCATTGAATTATGATGTAGTACAAGGCCGTTACAGGCCTATTGTGGGCGATATCTAGCATAAATTTTGAAGTTGACGCGCTGGATTGCTTCGGCCTTGTGCTACACTGGCCTTTGAGTTGCCATTGGCCTCGCAACGACAGTTGGACGGTTACATTATTATTGGAAGTTCACGATAGTTGAATTGTCGTTGCGAGGCCAAATATCTTGCCTAGGCCTGTTTCCACTAACGAAAACGCACATTTGCGGTCGATATTTCGCCACTCTGGTGGCGACGGCACCTTCGTCCTAGCGTGCCTTTGGGCACGTGTCGTCCTCAGCTCCTTGATTGGCGAAAATCGCCTCACAAATCTGCATTTTCTTATAGTGGGAACAGGCCCTAATTAATAGGAGTGATTATTGTACGCATTGGCATATAGTTCTCATAATGGCTTGGATAGGGCTGCAAGCCTTGCTGTCTTGCCCAATTAGCAATGGCACTTATATCTTGTTGTGCGATATTTCTATAATGATTACGTTGTGCCTGAGAGAGGCCTGTATCAAATGCATTTAGAAAGGATGTGCCTATATGAGACAGGTCGTCGGGGTCTCTTTGCCCTGTTGCGTTGGTGAAGGATTGTCGTAAGCCGGAGTTGCGCAGCACGGCCTCATGCCCGGCACGCGCAAGCTGCATTGTCTCGAAGGATGCAATATGGCCAAGATGCTGATTCCAAAGCCCGCGATACTTGCTGTCATCATGCCAAAAGACCGCTTCCCAAAAAGTTACAGGCCCGGCCAAATCCATTAAGATCCAGTCCATCGCACTGCTGCGATAAAGAGCCCCTCGCGCCCAGCCCCCATAATCGTAGATTCTATGTGCATTTTCTTCAATCCGCTCGGTTGTATATAATATAACCCACTCTCCGGCCGGCGACCATCCCCAATGATATGCTGTCCAAATCTCGGATTCAAAAGTTATTTCAGCAACCGGTGCAGCAAACCCAACCATTACATCATCAAACATATGGGCAAGATGCTCGTTTAATCCCAATGAATGTGCAAGTTCGTGGGCTGCTGTTGCTGCATGTGACCTAGCACTGCTTCCCATTTCTGCACGTATCCCTACCGCTGTTGCCGAACCTAGATAAACACCCCATGCTTCTTCGTTATCCCATGTCACCCAAAAGTGGTTTTCTACATTATTGGTGTGCCTATTGAAAAATGTAACTGAGAATGGGAATATATGACGAATTTCATCATTGGAAAAGCCCAATTGCAGTGCTGATCTTGCTCCTTGATCAAGATGTGGATTTATCGGCGGCAATGATAACACTGGGTTTCCATACCCTGCCCAGAATTGCGAAGTTCTGCCGGTTGCATTAGGACGCGCTTGGGTATTGATAAAATGTTCATATGTACTGAGAAAATTCCCATTACTTACAGCAGGACGCACAAAATGATTTCTGTAATGGGTGTAGTAATACCATATAGGCACATGCCTTACGTTAAATTGAAATCCTTCGCTTGGATGGGGGCCATCATGAAATGCCCATACCAAGATGGCATTTTCAACCGGTCTAAATCCAGAATTTCTCATATTATCATTTATCCATTGCAGTTGTCCAAAAGGGTTAGAATAGTCATCATTCCATATACCGTAACCAGACCATCCCCAATCACTAGGGGGTTCTTCTATCCACAAATTATCATAGTCGCGCGTAAACACCACCCCATCATCCCGCACGTATACGGTATCCGTGTTGGGGTCAAATGTAATAAGCACCGTTTGCGTGGTGCCGTCCCAATCAATTTCTTTGCCTACAGCCTCTAGCACGGCGCGTATGGGCAGCATATTTCTATCATTAATGATTTGCGCGGGCACGTCCAGCGTGCGGGGTGCGCCGTTTACAAAAAATGCGTCGCTATCTATGGTGATAACGATGCGATGGTCATTATTAGTAAGGGTGGTTTGCCTGGTAGCACCATCCCAGCTGGAAGAAAAGCCCAGCGCACGGAAAACATCTGTAACGGGCACAAGGGTGCGGTTATCGACAATAACGGGTCCTTGGCTTTCAAAGACCACAGGCGTGCCGTTTATGGTGACGCTTATTTCATTGGCGAATAAAGTAGTTGGCGCAAAAATGCCCATAGCCAGCACAAGTGCCAGCATCACCGATAGTAGCCTTCTTGTCATCCTCATGGCAATTCTCCTCTCATTCCTCATAATTTTTTAATGCCTCTTTCACAACATCATACGAAAAGCCGCGCCGCACCAAATAGCCCATGAGCTTTTGCATCTCTTTGGGGTCTTTTTTGATGGCGGCGAAGTCTTTGCGGGCGAGGCGTTTAGCTAGGGCCCTTGTGGCCGCGTCGGCCTCGCTTCCGGCGGTGTCGTCCTCTTCGGCCTGGTGGTATGCGGCCATTATGTCATCCTTGCCCACGCCTTTCTTTAGCAAATCCATTACGATGCGGCGTTTGCCGAAGTTGTTTAGGCGGGACTTGTGGGATATGTAGCTTTGGGCAAAGGCGATGTCGTTGATATAGCCTTTTTCTTCCAGGAGATGGATTACGGCGGTTATGGCTTGGGTTGAGAAGTCCTTTTCCGTTAGCTTGTCACGCAATTGCTTGCGGCTTCGGGGTGATGCGCTAAGGTAGCGCACGGCATAGTCCCGGGCGCGTTCGTAATCAGTCATTATTCTTCATCGCCTTCTTTGCCCAGGCCAAGCTCTTGGATGATGCTGTCAATTTCGGCTTCGTCAAGGTCTACTTTGCCCACGATGTCATCATCTTTGGTCTTCTTCGCGGACTTTTTGGCGGGTTTTTTCTTGTCTTCTTCCGCAGCAGGGGCCGGGGCGGCGTCTTTGGCTTTAAGGCCAAAATGGCTGCGCACGGCGGTTTCTATCTCGATAAGCAGCTCTGGCCGTGATGAAAGGGTTTCTTTGGCCTTTTCGCGGCCTTGGCCCAGACGCTCTTCGCCATAAGAAAACCAAGAGCCGGATTTTGCAACGATGTCAATTTCCGTGGCCAAATCCAGCACATCGCCCACTTTGGAGATGCCTTGGCCGAAGATGATGTCAAATTCGCAGGTTTTAAATGGCGGCGCGACCTTGTTTTTCACTACTTTTACCTTGGTGCGGTTGCCCAGCATCTTGTCGCCCTGTTTTATGGCCTCGCCCTTGCGGATGTCAAGGCGCACAGAGCTGTAAAACTTCAGGGCGCGGCCGCCTGTGGTGGTTTCGGGATTGCCAAACATCACGCCGATTTTCTCGCGCAGTTGGTTTGTAAACACGATGATGCAGTTGTTTTTGGAAGATATGGCCGTTAGCTTGCGCAGGGCTTGAGACATTAGGCGGGCGTGCAGGCCCATGTGGCTGTCCCCCATGTCGCCTTCAATTTCGGCGCGGGGCACCAGGGCGGCAACAGAGTCTACAACGATAACATCAATTGCGCCGCTGCGCACCATTTGTTCGGCAATTTCCAGGGCTTGCTCGCCATCATCCGGTTGGGCCACGTAAAGGTCGTCGATGTTAACCCCCAGGTTGCGGGCGTAGACGGGGTCTAGGGCGTGCTCGGCATCAATAAAGGCCACAATGCCCCCCATTTTTTGCGCCTCTGCGATGAGGTGCAGGGTTATTGTGGTTTTACCGGAAGATTCCGGCCCGTAAATTTCAATGATGCGCCCACGGGGGAAGCCGCCGAGGCCAAGTGCGATATCCAGCGACAAGCTGCCCGATGGGATGGTTTCAATGCCCATATTCTTCACGGCCTCACCCATTTTCATGACACTGCCTTTGCCAAAATCTTTTTCTATCTTCGCTAGGGCCGTATCTAGGGCCTTTTGTCTGTCTTCGTTCATTTTTATCCCTCCATAAATGTATGTGTCATTTCTATATACTTGCTGAAATCGACCGCGTTAATATCTGTCGTGTCAATTTTCACAATTTCTCCGCCTATGTTAAATTTTTCAAGGGTGTTGCAATCTTTTGTATAGTCCTCAAAGGTATAATCGCTCCATGTTTTGTTGGCCGTGCCCCTTTCAGGCAAAGCATCGCGGGCGATAAACCTTTTGTAAAGCACCGCCATATCGCCCAAGAAGATGTGTGTAAGGGATTGGTATCCGTAACGGTGGATAAGGGTGCGCAGCGCATCCCCTTCTTTCACGCCATTGTGGTTTTCATCCATCACAAAATTAGCCTCAATTATTATGGGTGCGCCAACTTCCATAAATCTTTCTGTGTTAAATTCGATAGCATCAAAGGCAATGGCGCTTAAACGCCTGCTGTCGGTTTGGTTTTCTACGGGAAAGCTACGGTTTAGGGCAATTTTTATTAAGTCCTTGCTAAAATAAGGGACGCCCAGCGTCTCCGATAGCTTTGCGGCAAATGTGGTTTTTCCTGCGGCTAAATGGCCGGTGATGATAATGATTTTTTTGTTCATGATTAAGCCCTCACACTTAGGCCCTATCCAGCGGTGGATGGGTTGCTTTGCGCAGCATATTCATTCCATGGGCCACGGCGCGGTCGCGTATGCGCTGGCGGTCGCCGAAGAGGCGAAATTCTTTTACCTCGCAAGTGCCGTTGTGATATAGGCCGATGTAGCATAGGCCCACAGGCTTTGCTTCCGTGCCGCCATCAGGGCCGGCGATGCCCGTAAAGCTAATGGCAACATCCGTATTTGCGGACTTCGCGGCACCTTCCGCCATTTCTTTTGCAACCTGGGCACTTACGGCCCCATATTTTTCTAATGACTGGGGACTAACGCCAAAACGCGCCACCTTGGATTCGTTTGAATAGCAAACTACTGCCTCTTGCAGCACGCGGCTTGCACCGGGCACATTTATGATGGCCGCCGCAAAAGCCCCACCTGTGATGGATTCCGCACAGGCCAGCGTAAGGCCTTGGGCAGCCATACGATTTACGATAATCTCCGCCAGGGTGTCGTCATCCTCGCCGTAGATATGCTCTCCCAGCCGCTGGTATAGCATGTCGGCCACGGGCATCATCATCTCGCGAGCCTTTGCTTTGTCTGCCGCCTTGGCGGATATGCGCAAAATAACCTCGCCCGCGCGGCTGGTTGCATAGGGCGCAACTGTTGGGTTTGTCTGGCTTTTAAGGATGTCGGCCACCTTTTCTTCCATGGCAGATTCTCCAATGCCGACAAGTTTTAAGGTGCGCGAAACCAGCACACCATCGGAAAAGGCCGCCAGATAGGCCTTAATGTGACGATGGTACATCCCCTGCATCTCCCGCGGCGGGCCGGGAAGCATTATGCAAATTTTGCCGCCATGCTCTATGATGCAGCCGGGTGCTGTGCCGTTTGGATTATCCAAAATCTTTGAGCCCACAGGAAAAACGGCTTGCTTTATGTTGTTTTCAGTCATCACATGGCCTATGCGGGTGAAAAATGCCTCGATGGTGGCTAGGGATTCCTCGTGTAGCTGCATATCCAGTCCAAAGCACTCCGCAGCTGCTTCCTTGGTAATATCATCAGCCGTAGGGCCAAGTCCGCCGGTGACGATAACTGCGTCACTGCGCGAAAAGGCTTCGCGATAGGCGTCTTGCAGGCGACCCATATTGTCGCCGACAGTCGTGTGGCGATATACATTCATACCCAGGGCGGCCAGTTCTTTGGACAGCCAAGGGGCATTGGTGTTAACAACGTCGCCCAGTAGTAGCTCTGTGCCCACGGCAATTATTTCCAAATTCATTATTTTAACACTCCTCGATTATTCCAAATATAGTCAACAGCCGAAACCACCGTAAATACAATGGCGGCGTAAATTAAAATCTGCCCAATTATATCAAAGAAGATGTGGGGCAGGTCTGCCAAAACCACCGGTATCATCACCATCTGCACCACTGTCTTTATCTTGCCCCAAAGTCCCGCGGCTATAACGATATTTTTGTTTGCGGCCACCATACGCACGCCCGCGATGATAAATTCTCGGGATTCTATCAGTATCAACACCCATGGGCCGATGTCGCCCAGCACCACCATATACACCATGGCCGCCATCACAAGGATTTTGTCCGCCAGAGGGTCCATAAATCTGCCAAAGTCGCTTACAAGGTTGTATTTACGGGCGATGTGGCCATCCAGCCAGTCCGTCACCGCCGCTAATATGAAAATGCCCATGGCGATGAGGCGGGCGGTTTCCAGGGGCAGGGCTATGCTTTCGGCCATGCCCATTTGCAAGGCCGCTATCATGAAGGGTATCATGGATATCCGCGCTATTGTCAGCTTGTTGGGCAGGTTCATTGCAATTCTCCAATCAGGTCATATTCGGTAGACTTTGTTATGCGGACTTTCACAAAGTCGCCGGATTTCAGGCCTTGTGCGCCTTCGATATACACCAGTCCGTCAATTTCAGGCGCATCGGATGGGCTTCGGCCGTAGTAAACGTCGTCTTGCGAGCCTTCCACCAACACTTCCAGCACATTACCAGTCTTTTGCAACAGCTTGTCCGCCGAAATTTCCTGCTGTAGGCGCATTAGACGGTCTTTTCGCGCTTCTTTTGTTTTGCCTTCCAAATGGCCGGGCAGTTTATCAGCCGGTGTACCCTCTTCGCGAGAATATGCAAACACGCCAAGGTGGTCAAATTGTGTTTCCTGTATGAAATTGCAAAGGTCTGTAAAATCTGCTTTTGTTTCGCCGGGAAAGCCTGCGATGAGAGTGGTTCTCAGGGTTATGCCAGGTATTGCATCACGTAGCTTGGCAACAGTTGCGCGCAAGTCTGCCTGTGTGCTTTTGCGCCCCATTAGCTTCAAAATTTTGTCAGAGGCGTGCTGCATGGGCATGTCCACATAAGGCAGCACCTTGGGATTTTGCACCATTTCAGCGATGAGGCCGTCGTAGATATGCTCCGGATAGCAATATAGCAGGCGTAGCCATTGTATACCGTCAATTTGGGACAGTTCGCGAAGCAGCTCATGCAAAGCCTGCCGCCCATAGATATCGGTGCCGTAAAGGGTGGTGTCCTGGGCCACTATCACAAGCTCCTTTACGCCTTGAGCCGCCAGGGCGGCGGCTTCGTCCAAAAGAGATTCCATGGTGCGGCTGCGATATGGCCCTCGAATGGCGGGGATGGTGCAATATGTGCAATGCTTGTCGCAGCCCTCGGCAATCTTAAAGTAGGCATAATGCCCCGGGGTAGACAACACGCGGCTAGTAGGGGCGAACTGCGTTCGCCCGTGATCGCCAAACGCAACAGCCATCACCTCAGCAATGCGGCCATACTCATGCACACCCAAAATGGCATCAATCTCACTGTTTTGGGCAAATTCTTCCCTATATCTTTCCGCGGCGCAGCCCGTAATTATCACGGCACAGCAAAGGCCTGTCCGCTTTTGCTCCAAGGCCTTTTCAATTTCTTCCCGGGCCTCGGCAACGGCATCTTGCAAAAAGCCGCAGGTGTTGACTATTATGGCCTCGGCCTCTTCCAAATTAGGCGTGAAAACGCAGGCTTCGCCCGCAAGCTGGCCCAGCATAACTTCGCTGTCCACACGGTTTTTGTCGCAGCCAAGGGATATTAAGGCAACTTTTACGCCGCTAAGTTTTGTCATGTTGATTTCTCCCATTATATCAATTATCCAATTTTCCCATAAACAGGTATATCCCCAGCGTTGCAAGAAAACCGTTTACGGATATCAGGTTGCTAAAGCGTTGAAATATGCCGAAATATTCCGCAGGGGCGGCACCTGTGCCTATGGCACCTACAAACATAAGAACCAAGGCTATCGTGGCGCATACAGCAAGGGAAACAAACCTCTTTTTGCGGTATCCGCCAATCATTATCATTACAAAAGATGCAATTGAAAGCAATACAACCGGCGGCGTTACGACAAATACGTGAATTATGTCTTGAAGGGCTGCCCCACCTGTGCCGCTTTCCGAAAGAGGAAACATACCAAAGCCGATGGTTGATATCCAAAGCATGGCCGCAAATAGGTATATTCCAATCCTCAAGGGCTTGTTTAATTTGCCGCGGATGGCAACGCATACCATCATAATGCAAACCATCCCCGCCGGGGCGTATAGGCTGGCCAGCCGTGTCCATGCCACAAAGGACGGGGCGCTGGCCGAGCTAAGGTCGCTGACGGCTTGGCTCATCCAGTTGTAACCCGGATAGGCAAGGGGCGCAAATATAACGGCCGCCGCATATGAAGCAAAGCTTACTATCCCAAGCAGGCCAAGCCAATTTATAAGTGTTTTCTTTTTAGATTCCATTAGGATGCCGCCTTTCTTATGTTTCATAAACTCCATAGCAAACATGAATATGAATATGCTTTGTATTCTGAAATTTGCCCTGATTCATCAGTACCTCGCAGCCGCCCTTTTTGTCAATTAAAAATTGTGACGCTGCCTTAATTGCTTCCATCAAATCCAGCACGATTTCATCATCTTCGGGGGTTAAATCATGAATAGTTGCAATATGTTTTTTCGTTATCACATTTATATGCTCTTCCGAATATGGCCAAGGTGAATCATATGCAAAAGTAAGCTCCGAATTATAAATGATACGCTCGGAAGCAATATCACCCCGCTCTAGCATTGCGGCTTGTTCGCAGCCCCAACATTCGTGTTTTTCCATGCTATACCCCCATTAAATCTTAAAATCAAAGCAAGCTCTATCTTGCACAACCGTCCCTACAAACGTCGTCGCCTTTTGATGTTCCGGATGTGCTTGATACGCCAGCAATGCTTCCTCGCTTTCAAATGTGCTGTCCAGCATAATATCCTTGTTGCTGTAAGATAGCTCGTTTATATACACTTTTAGCTCGATAATGCCATCTATACAACTTGTCAGCGATTCTAGCTCTTGTCTTACCCGCGCCGCATTTTCCTTGTTTTCGGCATCCGTAAACCCTTCTTTAAAATTCCACATAACAATATGTCTTATCATGATTTTCCTCCTAGAAATTATGATTCTTTTCGTCTTTCCAAATATTCCCTGTGCTGATAACTTGTCATCAGCACTTTACGCGGTTTTGCGCCGTCTTCCGGGCCAACAAGGCCCCGTGCCACAAGCTCTTCCATCATACGCGCCGCCCGGTTGTAGCCTATGCGAAAGCGGCGTTGCAGCATGGATGTGCTGGCCTTTTCCCGCTCTACGATAAAGGCGATGGCTTCTTCGATGAGGGGGTCAGAATCGCCGGAAGCTTCGCCGCCCTCGGGCACGGCGGTTATCTTGTCAATCATTGCCTCGTCATATTCGGCAACGCCGTCCTGTTTGATAAAGTTTACAATATTTTCAACCTCTTTGTCAGAAATAAAGCTGCCCTGTATGCGCCGCGGCTTGGACAAGCCAACAGGCGAAAACAGCATGTCGCCCTTGCCCAGCAGCTTTTCAGCCCCTACCATATCCAGGATGGTGCGGCTATCCGTGCCGCTAGACACGGCAAAAGCAAGGCGGCTTGGTACATTGGCCTTGATGAGGCCCGTTATAACGTCCACAGAGGGCCGTTGTGTGGCAATTATGAGGTGGATACCCGCCGCGCGGGCCTTTTGCGCCAGGCGGCAGATGCTTTCTTCAACTTCTTTGCCGCAGGTCATCATCAAGTCCGCAAGTTCGTCAATAATTATCACAATTTGCGGCAGGGTTTCTTCGCCCTCGGCGGTGAGATAGGCGTTAAAGCCCGCCAGGTCGCGCACTTTGGCTTGGGCAAATTTCTCATAACGCTCGTCCATTTCCCGCACGCCCCACGCCAGCGCGCCGCTGGCCTTTTTGGGGTCTGTCACAACAGGGATAAGCAAGTGGGGTATGCCATTGTAAATGGAAAGTTCTACCACCTTGGGATCTATCATCAAAAGCTTAACCTCGGCGGGGCTGGCCTTATACACAATGCTGGTGATAAGGGTGTTGATGCACACGGACTTACCCGCGCCCGTCGAGCCCGCAATAAGCAGATGGGGCATCTTCGCAATGTCCGAAACGACGATATTGCCCGCGATATCCTTGCCCATGGCAAAGGACAGCTTGCTTTGGGATGACCAAAAGGCGTCATCGTCAATAACTTCCCGCAGGAAGACAGCTTGGGTCTCTTTGTTGGGTATTTCAATACCCACAACGGATTTGCCCGGGATTGGTGCTTCTATGCGGATACCTTGGGCGGCCAGGTTAAGGGCCAAATCGTCCGCAAGGCCTGAAATTTTGCTTACCTTCACGCCTGCACCCGGCGAAAGCTCGTATCTTGTAACCGTTGGCCCTTTGGAAACTTCCACAACCCGGGCCGCAACGCCAAAGGACTTTAGCGTCTCTTCCAGCTTCTTGGAATTTTCCAAAATTTGGGCGCGGGATGACAGCGAGGGCTGGTATGTATTTTCGCGAAGTAGCTCTACAGGCGGGAAGATATATTCCATCTTTTCTGCTGTTATTTCGATTTCTTCTTCCAGAGGAAGGTCGAAAACCACCTCTTCAATTTCTTCTTCGATATATTCTTCTTCGTCTTGAAGCTGCGCCACCTCTGGCTGATAGCCTTCCACAATACCCATCACATTTATGGAAAAGTCTTCTTCTGTTTCTTCAAAGATGGGCTCAGGTTCCGGCTCAAAGTCTGGCTCAAAATCAACATCAACACTTGGACTTTCATATTTTTCAAATTCGGGCACAAGTATCAGGTTTTGCGGCGACTTTGGCCTGTCTTCCAGCTTTTGTCCTGCCCCTCTGTTTTTTATCGTATCTTTCGCCAGCATTATTTCTTCCACGCTTTGAGCGTATCCATCCTCGTCAAGCAGCATGTTGCGCGGCTTTTTTGTGGGTGCAGAGTAGCCATAATCTTCTCCTCTTATTTCAGGAACACGTACGGGAGCAGGGGCGACAAATTCCTCTTCATATTCCTCTTCGTCATATTCTTCATATTCTTCATATTCCTGATATCTTTCTTCGCGCCTTGCAGCCCTTCTTTCATTGATATTCTCCACCCTGTCCTTCGCGGAAGAATATCCCCATTTCATCCCGGAAAAAAGCGACCAGCCCGTAATTTGCATAACAAGGATGGCGGAAGCCGTGATAAAGAGGATGTATGTGCCTATTTCGGATATAGCGGCAATGAAGAGGCGGCTTAGGGCCGCGCCAAGCAGGCCGCCGCCGGAAGCACCGCCTTCAACAAAGATATAAGCGATATATTGAAACGGGCCCATGTCTTCAGGCTGGGAAGAGCCCACCATATGCGCTATACTTATCAGTAGCACATAGGTAACACTGCCCATGATGATTTTAGATTTTGGCACATCGCCCATCTTGCCCGCAAATAGCAGGCCACCAAGGATAAGGGCAGCGACAGGCAGAACAAAGGCGCCAATACCAAACAATCCCAGCAAAAGTGAATTTACCAGCCGGCCTACAATGCCCGCGTCTTCCATAAAAAGGCTAACAAGCACCAATATCGCCGCCGCTATGATGGCAATAGCAATAATTTCGTGTCTTATCCCGCTTTTTTGTGGCTTTACGCCATTTTTCTTTGCTTTTCCTTTAGTTTTTGTGTCCTTTTTTGTTGCCATATGTATTTCTTCACCTCTTATAGTCTGTCCAATGATTTTTAGCATATTGAATATCATAATATAAAATGATATAATATTCAAGATGAAAATGACGTTGAAGGGAAACCATATATGCAAGAATTTTACAGAAACAATAAAATCTTCATTGATAAGCTGCTGTTACTTTTAATTATCGCGGCCTGCACGGTGCTTGCCGTGTTTTTGGCGGGCTATATAGCACCCTTTGTGGTTGGTTATATCATCAGCCTTATTTTGTCGCCTATTGTGGGCATCATCCACACCAAATGGCGCATAAACCGTGGCATCACCGCTGCGGTTTTGATATTGTTGCTTATAGCGGCAATTATCTTTTTAGGCGGCTTTCTAATTAGCCGTATTGGCACAGAAATGGCGGCCTTAATGCAAGATTTCCCTCAATACATTTCAGGCGCGCAAGTTCATTTTGAAAACGCAATGGCAAGCATAGAAAATATGCTGGGAACAGGGCTTGAAATTGACTTTGCAGTGATTTTAAATCAATTGTTAAACATTACCACAGGCCTGCTGCAAGGTGCTTTGGAAGGCGGCGCATTTCTCACAGCAATACCCTTCGCTGTCATACGCGTGCTGCTTACCATAATTTCGGCGTTTTTCTTCATCAAGGATAAAGAGCTTATAAAGCAATCTGTCGCGGGCCTTTTCCCAAAGCGTTTTGTGGCACGGTTTCGCATTGTGCGCCAAGGCATTTTAAAGGCCCTTGTAGGCTATGTTAAGGGCCAGCTTATCATAATGACCTATGTGTCAACCATTTGCATAATAGGCCTTAGCATAATACGCTCGCCTTACGCCCTTTTCATCGGCCTGGGCATCGGCCTTTTCGACCTTATCCCTGTTTTCGGTGCCGGCGGCATATTGATACCCTGGGCCATTTATCACATAATTGCGGGCAACATCACCTTCGCCATAGGCCTTTTGGTGATTTATGGCGTAGTTTTCTTGTCGCGGCAGATGCTAGAGCCCCGCATCGTTGGTAATAAAATTGGTATGCACCCCATCATCCTGCTGATGAGCGTATACATCGGTGTTTCCACCATAGGCCCCATAGGCATTTTTGCGGGACCCCTTGTTGTGCTGACGATAAAAACCACCATGGAAGCAAATTTGGCATCCCTTACGGATGGGATAAAAAAGAGGGAAAGTCGTAAACCTTAAATGAGGTTGTCTTTATGCGTTTTGTGCGAATGAACAATTGCAAACCGGACATGATTGTGGCGCGGCCGTTGTACAGCGAATGCGGCGCTTTGCTTCTAAGCAAGGGCCATCTTTTAACCGACCGTCACATCCACGCCTTAAAGCAGCGCGGCTTCCCCGGCCTGTATATTTTCGACCAATTTTCCGAGGGCATAAATCCGGAAGAGATAGTTCTTGATGACGATATGCGCCGCATAGCCTTAAACGGCATGAAAGAGATATTTGATAAAGGTGCCAATATATCCCAAGCAAAAAATCAAGAGCTATGCAAAATTGTAAGCCGCATTGTTTATGATATCGTGGACCATGTCTTTAAAGTAAACCCAGCGGTGCTTAGCGTGCCCCTGATGAAATCTTTTGACGAGCATGTATATCAACATAGCGTTGAGGTTGGTATTTTGGCCATAATGATAGGCAAAAATATGAACATGCCAAAAAACGAAGTGTTTAATTTGGGCATGGCCGCCTTTTTCCACGATATTGGCAAGATATTTGTGCCCAAAACCATTTTAAGCAAAAAAGGCAAGTTTACCCGAGAAGAATTTAATGTGATGAAGATACATCCCGAATGGGGTTTCGACTTTGCCAAAGAAGTTTTGGGCCTGCCGCCCGTCATAAATCAGGCTGTGCTTCATCATCACGAGAGATTTGACGGAACAGGCTATCCTTACAAGCTAAAATGCAAGCAAATACCGCTTTTTGCCCGCATAATTTCTGTTGCCGATGTTTTTGACGCTTTGGGCTCTTCGCGGGTATACAAAAAGGCCCAGCTAACAACAGAGGGCTATGGATACATCATGGCCGGCGCAGGACGACAATTTGACCCTAACATCGTGGATATTTTTTCAAAAACCGTCGCCCCTTTCCCCACAGGTCTTACCGTAGAGCTTTCAAGCGGCCTGCACGCTGTGGTGGTACGCAACAACCCAAATTTTATGACGCGCCCCCTTGTGTGTGCCTTCAACCCTAATAATCTAAAAGAGCGCGAGCATATAAACCTCGCAAGTGATGCAGATGCTTTGGGCATAAAAATAGTTGGAATAGTATAAAAACCACCCATTTGCAGGGTGGTTGTAATCTTTTTTATTCTTCTTCCTCAACCTCTTTAAAATCCTCTGGGCCTACGCCAATATAATCACATGGTATACAGGTCTAGGGCCTGTTCCCACTAACGAAAACGCATATTTGCGGTCGATATTTCCGCCACTCTGCGTCGCTTCGTCCTAGCGTGCCTTTGGGCACGGTGACGACGACAGTCCTCAGCTCCTTGATTGGCGAAAAATCGCCTCACAAATCTGCATTTTCTTATAGTGGAAACAGGCCCTAGTCATTATCTTCATTCATCATTTTATTATCGTTAAGCACCGCAAAAAATTCTCCGCTGGACTTATGAGGCGGCCGCAGGAAGCGATTTAGGCTGTAAAGGCTATCGGCGTCGCCCACGGTGATGGTGTTGTTTTTTTCATAGCAGGACAGGCTGGCGAGATATCCCGCCTCTTTTATGATGTCATCCGAAGTAGAGCTGATGGCACCCAGCGGGTACGCCAGCGAATTTGGTGTGATGCCAACATTTTCGTGCAGCTTTTCCGCAAACTTTTGCAAGTCCGCCATAAGACGCTGGCGGTATGCGTCCACGCTTTCGCCTTTTTTCTTCTTTGCACCGTTTGGCCCATGCAAATTGTAGGTGTGGCTTTGAATTTCTACGCGGCCTGTTTCGTGCGCAGTGCGAACCTGGTCCCATGTCATATGAGGGTGCCGCGAAGATGCACCGTTTTTGTCCAGTTCGGTATAATGGTCGGTTTCGCGGCCAATTATCGCCATGGTTATCCTGGCATCATATTCTTCCAGCAAGGGCAAAATAATATTGGCCGTAGGCATACGTCCATCGTCAAAGCTTAGCACAATGGGTTTTTCAGGCAGCGGCTTGCCGTTGTGTACAAAATCTATCAAATCTTGCATAACCACGGATGTATAGCCTTTTTCGGCCAGATATTTCAAATCGTCTTCAAATTCTTGCAAGGTAATTTCCCATCTATTATCAGGCGTGTCTTCCAGCGCATGATACATGATGATGGGTACCTCTGCGGTGTCGCCCATGGCAAGGCCCATAAGGGTTTCCAGCGGTGAAGCGGCAACGCTTACATGCGACAGCAAAATTATAGCGGCCAAGGCGGCCAAAAAAATCCTCATTTTCATTATCTTCTCACCCTTTTGTTTTATATCAACTTGCAATCTAAATCACAGCAATAAACTTGTCTTTTTGCCGCAATGCTTCGTCAAAAAAATCCTGCGTTTCTTACTGTAATTTAGATTGCAAGTTGATATTAGTACATTTATTATTCATAAATCCATTGTAAAATATATTAGAATAATTTGGAGACCAGCCTATGCGAAAGCAGGTTTTAACCACAATTGCAGAGCACGAAATGTTGACGCCCGGCATGGGCATCGTCATTGGACTGTCCGGCGGGGCAGATTCTGTCGCGCTTACCCATTTTTTGCACAATTTGACAGAGCTTCGCTTGCGCATTATCTGCGTGCATGTGCATCACGGCCTTCGGGGTCACGAAGCGGACGAGGATGCCGACTTTTGTGCCCACTTTTGCAAGCAACTTGGTATTGACTTGGTGGTTTTTGAAAAAGATGCCGCTGCCGAGGCTGTGAAAATGGGCGTTGGCGTGGAAGAAGCGGGACGGGTGCTGCGATATGGCTGCTTTAATGAGGTTTTGCGGCAGCGTGACTATGATAAAATTGCTGTGGCCCATACCGCAAGCGATGTGGCGGAAACCGTGCTAATGCAGGTTGTACGCGGTGCCGGTGGCATAAGAGGCATACCGCCTGTAAATGGCAATATCATCCGTCCTTTTATCGACATAGGCCGTAACGAAGTTTTGGCATATTGCGAGCGTCAAGGGCTGGCCTTCTGCGAAGATTCTACAAACCATCAAAGCGACTATTCTCGAAACTGGGTTAGAAATGTCCTTTTGCCGCAAATTGCGGGCCATCTAAACCCCTCTGCGGCGGACGCGCTATGTCGGCTGGCTAAAATATCTGCCGATGAAGATGCTTTTTTGGACAATATTGCCAAAAATGCTTATGAAAAATGTGTAGATTCCCATGAAATTGATATAGGCGTGTTTTGTCAATATGATATTGCTATACAGCGCAGGATTGTACGTATTGCCTTGCATAAGGCCTTTGGAAGCAAAAAGGATGTCACGTATAGCCATGTAGAATCTATTCGCGAAATGGCGCAAATATCTACGCAGAGCGGCAAGCAAGTGGCTTTGCCACGAGATTTTATGGCTGAAAAGGTGTATAATAAAGTTTGCATAAGAAAGTCTGCTGAATTTGATACTTTTTCCGTCACTTTGCCCAAAGGCCAAGAGGTTTTCGTACCGCAAATTGACAGTTGGGTTTGCCTGGGCAACCCTATTATGCACGAAAAGGCTTTTACAAAAGCTTTGGATTGTGATAGAATAACAGATGTGCAAATTCGCACAAGGCAAAATGGAGATAGAATTTTCTTTAAAAACGTAGGCACCAAGAAGATTAAAGACTTTTTTATGGACAAAAAATTACCGCGCGCAATACGCGAAAAAACTGTTTTTATTGCGTGTGGACAGGATATAATTGTTATGGAAGATTTGCAAAACCCTTCCAGGTGGATAGAATCCCATAAATTCGAGCCTGAGGTCGGCGCAAATGTCGTATATTTACAAATTTGGAGGTAACAAATGGGCAGTCAGAGAAAAAACTTCGGCATATATATGATTGTAATTGTGTTTCTTCTCTTCATATTTATCGCGATGAATATGAATGCAGGGGGAAACAACGCGGAAGCCTTTAATTACAGCGACCTTGTGACGGCACTTGAAGAAGGCCGTGTAGAGTCCCTTGAGATTACGCTACATTCAGAGCGTGGCAATGCGGCTAATATAGACATTGTGCTGCTTCCGGAAGGGGAAGGCGATGATATTGTTGTGTCCGGCGCGCACAGGGTACAAGTGGTGGACATGGCCAGCTTTATGGAAATTGTGCATCGCCATATAGCAGACGTGCCCATTGAGATTACAACAGCCATACCGCAAACCAATATTTTCCTTTCGCTTTTACCAACATTTCTCATATTGCTCATTCCCCTCGCGATATTGATTTTCTTTATCCATCAAATGCAAGGCGGTGGCGGTGGCGGTGGCAACAGGGTGATGTCCTTTGGCAAATCCCGCGCTAAGGCTGTTGTGGATGACAAACGCAAGGTGACGTTTAAAAATGTGGCGGGCCTTGATGAGGAAAAGCTTGACCTGCAAGAGATTGTTGAATTTTTAAAGCAGCCTAAGAAGTTTGTGGACATTGGGGCGCGGATACCCAAAGGCGTGCTTTTGGTGGGCCCTCCAGGCACGGGCAAAACCCTGTTAGCGCGGGCAGTTGCGGGCGAAGCGGGTGTGCCGTTTTTCTCCATATCAGGTTCGGACTTTGTGGAGATGTTTGTAGGCGTGGGTGCTTCGCGGGTGCGTGATTTGTTTGAGCAAGCCAAGAAAAACGCCCCATGCATAGTATTTATTGATGAGATTGACGCCGTGGGCCGCAAGCGCGGTGCAGGGCTTGGCGGCGGACATGATGAACGTGAGCAGACACTTAACCAACTATTGGTGGAAATGGACGGTTTTGGCATAAACGAGGGCATCATCATCCTTGCAGCCACAAACCGCCCGGATATATTAGACCCTGCCCTTCTGCGCCCGGGTCGCTTTGATAGGCGCGTTGTCGTCGGCAGGCCTGACGTAAAAGGCCGCGAGGAGATACTTGGCGTACATGCCATTGGCAAGAAACTGGCCGCAGATGTGGATTTGGCCGTGCTGGCCGGGCTGACATCGGGCTTTACAGGGGCCGATTTGGAAAATCTGCTTAACGAAGCCGCCCTTTTGGCCGCAAGGGATGATCAAAAAGAAATTACCATGGCGGATATTCGCAGGGCTTTCGTAAAGGTCGCCGTAGGCACCGAGAAAAAGAGCCGCGTTGTGTCTGCTAAGGAAAAGAAGGTTGTGGCATATCACGAGGCCGGCCACGCCATAATAATGGAAGTGTTAAGCGAATTGGACCCTGTGCATATGGTTTCCATCATACCGACAGGCATGGCCGCAGGCTATGCAATGCCTCAGCCTCGTGAAGATAAGATGACGTTGACCAAAACCCGGATGGAGCAAGAGATTGTGGGCTTGATGGGCGGCCGTGCGGCGGAATATCTGGTGTTGAAGGATATTACCACAGGCGCCAGCAGCGATATAGAGCGAGCTACGGCAATTGCGCGCGGAATGGTTACAAAATACGGCATGAGCGAAGTTTTAGGCCCGATACAGTTTGGAAATGAAAACGAAGAGATATTTTTGGGGCGCGATTTGGCGCAGAGCCGCAATTATGGCGAAGAAGTGGCCGCGACAATTGATAAAGAAATTGAGCGCTTCGTTAACACGGGCTATTCCCAGGCTTTGGAAATTTTGCAGCGACATATGGATACAATGCATAAAACCGTTGATTTGCTAATTCAAAAGGAAAAAATTACCGGCGAGGAATTCCGCAAGCTGTTTGACCCGCCGTTGCCACCAAAAGGCGATTCTCCGGAGATAGATAGCCAAGACTTCTTCTCGGGCTCTCCACTGGTAGACTTAACCTAAACCTTTCGTAGGGGCGGCTCATAGCCGCCCGTACTTATGTAAAGGAGTATAATATGGATTATAATTTGCAAATAGGAATGAGCCATGTTGCTGAAAAGCATGTCGCTGACGCTGATAGCGCAGCCACATTAGGCAGCGGCACTTTGGCAGTTTTTGCCACACCGGCGATGATTTTGCTTATGGAGCTGGCCGCGCGCAATGCAGTGCAGGATGTTTTGCCACAGGGGGCCACCACAGTGGGCACACTGGTTAATGTGCAGCATCTTGCCGCAACGCCTGTGGGGGCTAAGGTTTCGGCCACCGCCACTTTAACGGCAATTGACGGCCGCAAGCTTACCTTTGAGGTGGAAGCCGCGGATGAAAACGGTGTTATCGGCAAAGGCACGCATGAAAGGGCCGTTATTGATATCCAACGGTTTATGTCAAAGTTGATAAAGGAATAAATATGCTGCTTGTTATAGATGTAGGCAACACAAATATCGTGCTGGGCCTGTATGACGGCCCTGCCCTTTTGCGCAGCTGGCGCATGGCCACGGGCGAAAATCGTACTTCTGACGAGATGGGTATTTTCATATACTCATTATTGGGTCACAACAAAATTGCGCCTGAAAGCCTGAAAAGCATTGTAATTTCGTCTGTTGTGCCAAATATCATGTATTCGCTTACCAATGGTATAAGGAAATATTTTGATATTTCGCCAATGATTGTTAGCAAGGATATGGAATTGGGCATCAAACTTAATTCGGTAGGCGAGCGTGAGCTTGGCGCGGATAGAATTGTCAATTGCGTGGCAGGCTACAAGATGTTTGGCGGGCCCATCATTATAATTGACTATGGCACGGCCACAACATACGACGCCGTTTCGCGAAATGGAGAATTTTTGACGGGCATAACTGCGCCTGGCATCAAGATTTCGGCGGATGCGCTGTTTTCGCGCGCGGCCCAGCTTGCTAATGTAGAGCTTGTGCTGCCGCCTTCCCTTTTTGTAAATTCCACCACCGAAAGCGTGCAGGCGGGCATACTGTTTGGGCGCATCGGCGAAACGGAATACATCGTAAACCGTCTTCGCAAAGAAATGGGCGAACCTAACGCCACCGTCATCGCAACGGGCGGCTTGGCACACACCATTGCCAAAGGCAGCAACATTTTTGACCATATTGTCCCGGGTTTAACCTTGGAAGGTCTGCGCATACTTTATGAGATGAACAAGGAGCAAAGCCCATGAAAATAGGCAATGTTACCCTGTCCAACCCTCTTGTTATGGCACCTATGGCTGGCATTACAGACCTTACCTGGCGCAAAATTTGCCGACAGTTTGGCGCGGGGCTGGTCGTTACGGAGATGGTTAGTGCTAAAGCCATGTCCTTTGGCAATGATAAGACCCAGGGGCTGTTGGCCACGGAAGACTGTGAGAAGCCCGTATCTGCGCAGATTTTTGGCAGCGACCCCATCGTTATGGGCCAGATGGCCGCAAGCCTTAACAACAGCAATTTCGATATTATTGACATAAACATGGGCTGTCCCGCGCCAAAGATTGTGAAAAACGGCGATGGGTCGGCGTTAATGCGTGATTCTGCGCTGATTGGACAAATTGTAAAATCAATTGTGCGGGTCAGCACAAAGCCCGTCACGGCCAAAATCCGTTTGGGATATGATTATGCAAACAGAAATTATCTGGAAGTGGCAAAGGTTATTGAGGACAGCGGGGCCGCTGCAATTACAGTCCATGGCCGCACGCGGCCGCAGATGTACAGCGGCATTGCGGATTGGGACGCCATTGGGGAAGTAAAAAACGCTGTCAGCATCCCTGTTATTGGCAATGGTGATGTTGATTCGCCCGAAATTGCCCGCAGGCGGCTGGATGAGGCCGGCGTTGATGCCGTGATGATTGGCAGGGCCGCTTGCGGAAACCCTTGGCTTTTCAGGCGTTGCGCCCATTATCTTGCAACCGGCGAACTTTTGCCGGAGCCCACCGCCACCGAAAGGATTGAGATGGCCCTTGAGCACGCGCGAGAGTTGATTGCCCAAAAAGGCGAATTTATCGCCCTTCGCGAGATGCGAAAACATATCGCCTGGTATATCAAGGGCATACGCGGCGCAACAGCAACCCGCGATACTATTAACAGATGTGAAGATTTTAAGGATATTGAAGAAATATTGAGGATGATGTTAGTTTGCTAGTTGACAAAATGGTAGTCTCTGGTATAAAATTATAGGTCGAAAGGGAGTTGAGAGCATGACAGATAAAAAATTTGCTTTAACATATGATGGCATACGTGAGCTTGAAGAAGAGCTAAAGATGCTGAAAGTAAGCAAACGTAAGGAGATTGCGCAGAAAATTAAGGAAGCGCGGGCGCAGGGAGACTTGTCTGAAAATGCCGAGTATGATGCAGCGAAGGACGAGCAAGCCCGCATTGAGGCCCGCATTGTGGCCATTGAAAAGATGCTGCGCAATGCAGAGCTGATTGACGAAGAGGAAATTGACAAAGACACAGTTGCACTGGGCAGCAAGGTTACGCTGTATGACGAGGAATTTGAAGAAGAAGTTACTTATCATATCGTGGGGAGTGCCGAGGCAAATCCTGAAAAAAATCGCATTTCTAATGAATCGCCGCTGGGCATGGGCCTCATTGGCAATAAAGTGGGCGACGCTGTTGAAATTGACGCACCTGCGGGTATAATTAAATATAAGATATTGGCTATTGCTTAAAGCGTTAAAGGAGATACTATGGAAGAAATTAGCAGCTTATTACAAATACGCAGAGATAAATTGACAGAGCTTCAAGAAAGCGGCAACGACCCTTTTGAGATTGTGCGCTTTGATCTTGACACACATTCTGACGAAATTCACAAAAATTTTGATAATATGGAAGGCAAAACTGTGCAAATTGCCGGGCGCATGATGACGAGACGCATCATGGGCAAGGCCTCTTTTTGTGACATCCAAGATGAAAAGGGGCGCATACAGGTTTACGCAAAAGGCGAAGATATCGGGCAAGAGTCTTACGAAGCTTTTAAAAAATGCGACATTGGCGATATTTTCGGCGTTGTGGGCGAAGTTTTTCGCACACAAAAGGGCGAAATTTCGGTGAAGGCAACGTCTATCACGTTGCTGTCAAAGTCTTTGCAAATTTTGCCCGAAAAATATCATGGCTTAACGGATATGGAGCTTCGCTATCGCCATCGCTATGTGGATTTAATTGTAAATCCCGAGGTGCGCGAAACCTTCTTAAAGCGTTCGGCCATCATCCGCAAAACCCGAGAATTTTTGGACGGCCGCAATTATATAGAGGTGGAAACCCCTATTTTGCAGACGATACCGGGCGGTGCTTCTGCGCGGCCTTTTGATACGCATCATAACGCGTTAGATTTACCAATGTCGCTTCGCATAGCCCTAGAGCTTCCGTTAAAGCGCCTTATTGTAGGCGGTTTGGAAAGGGTTTATGAAATTGGGCGCTGCTTCCGCAATGAAGGCATTAGCACCAAGCATAACCCCGAATTTACAATGCTGGAGCTTTATCAGGCTTACACCGACTATCACGGCATGATGGAACTGACGGAAAGCCTTTTCCGCAAGCTGGCCGTGGAGATTACGGGGTCTTCTGTTGTAAGCTATCTGGGTACAGAAATTGATTTTTCCAAGCCTTTCGAGCGTTTAACAATGGTTGAGGCCGTGCGCAAATACGCTAATGTAGATTTTGACAAAGTTACCACTGTTGAAGAGGCGCAGCAACTGGCAAAAGAGCATAATGTGGAATACAGCAATATGCATGGAATAGGCGGCATTTTAAACCTATTTTTTGAGCAATTTGCCGAAGATAATCTCATCCAGCCTACTTTTTTGATAGACCATCCCGTGGAGATATCGTTTTTGTGCAAGCGCAAGCCTGATAAGCCCGATTATGCAGAACGTTTCGAGCTTTTCATCCTAGGAAATGAATACGGCAACGCATATTCAGAACTAAATGACCCTATAGACCAGCGGGGCCGCTTTATGCATCAAGAATCCCTGCGTGCGGCGGGCGATGACGAGGCCAGCCAAATTGATGAGGACTTTTTGTTGGCGTTAGAATATGGTATGCCGCCAACAGGCGGGCTGGGCATAGGCATGGATAGGCTTATCATGCTGTTGACAAATTCGCCATCCATCCGCGATGTGCTGCTTTTCCCAACAATGCGCCCGTTATAGGAGATTTGCCATGTACGACAAAGATAAAATACGAATAATGTCAAAATTAGCGGTTTATGACAAGAATGATTTTGAGCGTGACTCAAAGTCCAGTCAATATTTCCGTCATGACTATATCTACAAACATAATATGCGGATGCGCTTTTTTCTGGGCATCGGCTGTGTTATCCTATTGTTTTTTTATGTGATGCACCTTTTGGGCGAAGGCGTGGATATTTTTACGCTGGACTTTGAAGTGGAAATTATGCGCCTGCTTTTTTACGCGCTAATTATCATGTTTGCTTACAGCTTTATAGGCACCATTATCTACACGCGGGAATTTATAATATCTGAAAGGCGCATAAACGCCTATTTTGCGTTGATGAGGCAATTAGATGGACAGGCTGAGGGCAAAGATATTGAAGATATGCAAAGCAAACCTAAGCCAAAAATCCGCAAAAAGAAGGTTAAGGTTGAAGAGCCCGAGGAAGATGATTTTGAAGAGCATGTGCCTTACAGACGTTATGAGCGCGCAACCTTGGAATATCGCCGCCGTGGTACCCTTAACAACGAAATTGAGGAAGATGATGATGACAAATAGGCAACATTATCGCATTTAGGAGGAATTGAGGGGTATGGAGCAATTAATTCACATAAGACAAAATATAATTGGCTTTTACAAAAAATTTGAAGTTATCATAAATTATTTGCTGAAATTTTTGGTGGGCCTGTTTATTTTTTCGAGGATAAACACCCTGGGGATGTATAGTGAAGATTTTAACATCCTTTTCGGGGGTGCTACAGAAATTGCTTATGTGGCCCTGCTTTCCTTGCTTTTCACTATTTCACCGCCGTCAGTGGCGTTGTTTTTGGTGGCCGCGGCTGTCACAATACAGCTTTCCGCCGCATTTGAGGTTGCCGTCTTCGTCTTCTTTTTGATGGTGCTTCTTATTGTGTTTTACGCCCGTCTTTCGCCGCGCCGCTCTATGCTGATGCTGGCAATTATATTTGGCTTTTATTTCCATATTCCATACGCAGTGGTGCTTTTTGCCGGACTATTTTTCGGTATTTCAAGCATAATACCAATTGTACTGGGTACGGCTATATGGTATTTCTTGCCGTTTTTTACCAACTTAGCGGCAAATATGGCCCAAGCCACAGAAATTATGACAGATATTGACCTTTTCGACCTGCCGACGGCGTTTATGGATGTTTTTGCTTTAATTTATGGCCAGCTAACCACAGATTTTAATTGGATTGTAATTGGCTTTGTCTTTGCGATGATGATACTGGCAGTGCATCTTATTTCGCTTATTTCATTAAACTATTCTAAGGATATCGCAATTGCTGTGGGTGCCATCATTGGCATAATATCCATGGCAATGATAGTTTTTGTTATTGAGATTGACATGTCCATAGCTGGCATTATCTTTGGCAGCCTTGGCTCTGCACTATTGGTATGGCTTGCAAAGTTTTTTGACAATGTGGTGGATTATAAGCGTGTGGAGCGCGTAACTTTTGATGATGATGAATATATATATCATGTAAAAATTGTGCCTAAGGTTACTGCGGAAAAGGATGATACAAAGGGCGAAATGCGCGAAGTGCCAAGAAAAAAGGCGGCACCTGCGCCTAAGCCTAGGCCGGCAAAGCCCGGCCCAAAAGCTGCGCCGCCCGATGATGGTTACGGCTATCGCCCACGCATAACGCGTGACCCTGGCACTTTTGATGATGAGGAATAATAAATGACAGATCTTATCACAAACTTATTTACAAACATTCCGTCTTTAGCCATGCCGCGCCTTGTTATAGGTTCGATATTGGACATACTTTTCATTACCTTTGTGCTTTACAAAGTATTGATGTGGATAAAACAAACACGGGGTTGGACGCTTCTTAAAGGCGTCATCATTATCGCAATTATATTTTTTGGTGCCACACTTTTGTCCATGGACGTTACAGTGTGGATTATAACAGAAAGCCTCACCGTTGCCGCCATCGCAGCAGTAATTATTTTCCAGCCTGAAATTCGCAAAGCCCTGGAAAGCTTGGGCAAAAACCGCAACATCCCTTTCTTCAGCCCTCTGGAAGAAGGCCGCGAGACAAATTCTGCTTTGTGCATCGAAGAGATTGTCGATGCAACACAGAAAATGTCAAAGGTTAAGACAGGGGCCTTGATTGTAATAGAGCAGCAAGTGCCGCTGGGTGATCTTGAGGCAACCGGCGTGGCTATTGATGCCGTCGTCACAAGTCAGCTTCTTATCAATATTTTCGAGCATAACACACCGTTGCATGACGGTGCTGTTTTGATACGCGAAAACCGCGTAAAAGCCGCCACATGCATACTCCCCCTTACATCAGAACCCCTTGCAAGAGATTTGGGCACGCGCCATCGCGCTGCCGTTGGTGCTTCCGAGGTGTCCGATGCCTATGTGTTGGTGGTTTCCGAAGAAAGCGGCAAGATATCCATAGCAAAAGAGGGCAAGCTTCATCGCAATTTGTCCGAAAGCGATATAAAATCCATGCTTCTTGCCGACTTGCGCACGAAAAAGTCTCGCAAATTTATCCCTAACTTCAAAAGGAGGAAGGGCTGATGAAAAAAACGTTGATAAGCTTTAAAAATATACTTTTACGAAATATTTCCTGGAAGATTGCCTCCTTCATCATGGCCTTTGCTATCTGGTTTTTCGTCATGAATGTTGTAGACCCTATGCGCACAGAAACAGTTACTTTTGATCTGCAATTGCGCAATGAAGACGGCCTTGCGGCGGGTGCTATGGGCATACATCTTGATAATATCAACCAATTGCGCAATCAGACGATACAAGTATCCGCCCGGGGCACAGGTGAAAGAATTGATGCACTTCGGGACAGCTTTGTTGCATATATTGATTTATCCACAGCTGACATCATAAGCGCCGTGCATGTTCGTAACCAAAACCAGCTGCGCGTATCGGTGAACCCTTCAGGTGTCCCCAGTGGAATAGAAATTATAGGAATAAGTCCCAGCACAGTCGTATTGCAATTGGATGCTATAGAGACGGTTGAGATTGAGGTAGAGGTTGTGACCTCGGGCGAGGTAGCCGATGGATTTATCATTTTGCCGGAATCCATTAGTGTTAGCCCAAGCGTGGTATCTGTTACGGGCCCCTCAAACACAGTAGGTACAATAGAAAGCCTTGTTGTGATGGTGGCTGTTGATGACGCCACTTCTTCCATCTCTTTAACAGGCGAGGTTGTTTCCCCCATGAACGCCGCAGGCACGCTTGTTCCGCTGACACATCTGCATATTGAAAGCACCGTGGATATAGAGGTACCCGTTTTCCGCCGCGGTGGCGTACAGGTTTTACAGCCCCAGGTGCAGGCCAGCCCACCGGAGGGGTATGGCATCCGTTATATTGCATGGAGCCCCCAGACATTAGACGTGGCAGGGGAAGAAGGTGCCATTGAGGCGTTAGCACCCATATTGCTCTCTCCTATTCCTAATGGTTATGTAGAAAACCACACTGCTGATTTTTCTATGATATATGACCTTAGAAATTACCTGCCTCAAGGCGTGTTTTTGATAGACCCAAGCCGCCACACAATTTCTGTTGATGTTTTTGTAGAGCCCATCGTGCAAGAAAGCTTTACAATATCCAGAGATAGCTTCCAAATTATGGGCTTATCTCCATATGTTGAGGTTATAACCGAAGAGATCACTGTCACTTTATCCGGTTTGCAGTCCGCAATGGCGGAAGTTGGCAATATTACGCCCACAGCCTTTTTGGGAAGTTTGGATTTAACAATGGAAGGTTTCCACGAAGTTCCTTTTATCATTGGCCACCCCAACGGTGTAAGCATTGTGGGTGAAGCACCTATGCTTGTTGTCTACATTGGAGCTCAAGATGAAGAAGATGATGAATACGAAAACGACTACGAAGGAATAGAGGAAGACAATTTAGAAGAAGATAATGATGAGGAAGAGGAAGACGAAAGGGATTGATTGATATGGGAAGGTTGTTTGGCACAGATGGCGTGCGAGGCTGCGCCGGCACACATCTTACGGCACGTCTGGCCTTTGATTTAGGTATAGCAAGCGCGAAAACACTAACAAAATCTTATGATAAACCGGTTGTTTTGATAGGCATGGACACACGTATATCCTGCGAGATGCTTGTTGCAGCTTTAACAGCGGGTATTTGCTCTGTTGGGGTGGATGTATATAACGCAGGCGTTGTGCCCACGCCGGCCGTGGCGTATCTTGTACGTAAATATGGGTTTTCTGCGGGCATCATGGTATCCGCATCCCACAATGCTTTTGACGACAATGGCATAAAATTTTACAACGGACAGGGACTCAAGCTTTCTGATGAAATTGAGAATGAAATTGAAACGGCCATAGGTGCTGATGTGCAGCAGGCCGCAGGTGCTGATATCGGCCGTGTTTATGAATCTGACACGGCAATTGCAGACTATGCAGAATTTTTACACACCGAAACCAACACAAATCTTACCGGCCTAAAAATTGCGCTGGACTGCGCAAATGGCGCGACGTATATCGCCGCACCTCATGTGTTTGGCTTGCTTGATGCGGATATCAGCATCATCGCAAATATGCCTGATGGTGTTAACATTAACAAAGATTGTGGGTCTACACATATAAGTGCCCTAGCAAAATATGTAAAGGGCGGCAACTTTGATATCGGTTTTGCCTTTGATGGCGATGGCGACCGCTGCTTTGCCGTTGATGAAAACGGCGATATAATTGATGGCGATATGATTATGGCTATAATTGGCAAGCATTGGAAGGAAGAGGGCCTGTTAGCCAAAGATACCATAGTTGCCACAGTGATGAGCAATCTTGGTTTCTTCCAGGATGCTGAAAAAGCGGGCATCAATGTAGAGCAAGCAAAAGTTGGCGACCGCTATGTGATGGAGAAAATGATGGAAGGCGGTTTTAGCCTTGGCGGCGAACAAAGCGGCCATATAATTTGCTTAAACCATCATACATCGGGGGACGGCATTTTGGCGGCCATTGTGCTGGCATCTATCGTAAAAGAAACAGGCAAACCCCTGTCCCAGCTTAACACAATGAAATTAATGCCGCAAGTGTTGAAAAATGCGAAAATCTCCAATAACGTGAAGGATGAAGTGCTGGCTGACGAGGCCATAAAGGCTGAAATTGCGGCAATTGAGGCAAAATACGATGGCAACGGCAGGGTGTTGATACGCCCTTCGGGCACAGAGCCCCTGGTGCGCGTGATGATAGAGGGTAATGATATTGATGAAATTACGGCGGACGCCGCGAGGCTTGCACAAATGATGGAGGGCTATATAAAATGATTGGCATTATAGGGGCCATGGCCATCGAGGTTGATGGCCTTTTGGCTGTAATGGAAAATACCGAAAAGACAACAATTAGCGGCATGGACTTTTTTGCCGGTAAAATTGTGGACAAGCCTACCGTGGTTGCCCGTTGCGGCATAGGCAAGGTACATGCCGCTATGTGCGCACAGACGATGATAACAGGCTTTACCGTTACCGCTGTGATAAATTTAGGTGTTGCGGGTGCCATCGACAATGCGCTTAATATTGGCGACGTTGTAGTGTCTCATGACCTTATTCACCACGATGCAATGGCCACCACTTTTGGCTATCCCGTCGGGCAAATTCCCGGCATTGATGTGCTGGCCTTTGCCGCCGATGATGGCTTGGTTAAATCCGCTATATCAGCTTACGAAACTGTTTTTACGGGTGGCACAAACAAAGCCCACCACGGCCGCATCGCCACCGGCGACCAATTTGTTAACACCGCGGCGCAAAAGCAGCAAATTTCGGATAATTTTACAGCCTTGTGCGTTGAAATGGAAGGAGCCGCCATCGCACAAGTATGTTACATAAATAAAATTCCTTTCGTTGTCATCCGCGCCATTTCAGACAAAGCCGACGGCAGCGCCGATATGGATTTTGAAAAATTTGTTATGCAGGCCGCCGAAAATTCTACAAAGGTTGTGGTAAGGATGATGGAGGGATGGCTGTGAAGAAAGCTGACAGGGTAAAAGCCATTTTGGCGGCACTTGATGCGCAATATCCCTACGAGGACAAATGCTATCTCAATTATTCTGCACCATACGAATTGTTGTTTGCCACCATCCTAAGCGCGCAATGCACCGACGACCGTGTAAATATAGTGACGGCGCAACTTTTCGTAAAATATCCTACACTTGAGGCCTTTGCACGCGCAGATTTGGCAGAAATGGAGCAAGATGTAAAACCAACAGGCTTTTTCCGCAATAAGGCGAAAAGCCTTGTTTTTTGCGCACAAGCCCTGCTTCACAATCATGGCGGGCAACTGCCCTCTAGCATTGATGAGCTAACAAAACTGCCGGGCGTAGGCCGCAAAACGGCAAATGTGGTGCGCTGTCACATTTTTGGCTTGCCAAGTGTTGTCGTTGATACACATGTAAAGCGCATTTCCGCCCGCCTGGGTTTAACAAAAAACGATGACCCCACAAAAATAGAATTTGACCTTATGAAGATTTTACCAAAAAACCATTGGATACGCTACAACCACCAAATTATCGCCTTCGGCCGCGAAATTTGCAAAGCACCCAATGCCAAATGCCATTTATGTTTCATAACCAACCTTTGCCCCGCTTATAAATCCTCTTAAAATGGTAAAGCTATATTTTAGGAGGGATGACCATGAATAATACAGAATTTGCAAAAGTTAGAGAGAGCTTTAAAAAGGCAGACACATCAAGAAAAATTGAGATATATGTAAATGCTCAAGGGCTGGATTTGGCGCAATATAGAGAGCTACTGTCGTATTTTCCTGTAGGCGAGCTTAGCAAGCTAGAAAAGGCTTTGGGGTAAGAAAGGATGTTTAATTTTATGGCAAAGGATAGTCAAATTGATTCTAAAGAGGTGCGTAAGCAAAAAGCGCGTGGCGGCCCAACACATGCAGAATCTGGCAATGATGACTAGGGCAGAAATGCCAAAAAACACTCTGTTGAGAGAAGTGACGTATATAAAGGCGACCAAATGGTCGCCTTTTTTTATATAATCGCTAAACCTAAAACGTCCATAAGGCACCACAGATGATGGCCTCTACGAACTAAAATCTTCTAACGCACGCATAAGCTCTTCTGTTCCCATAACTTTAATGCCCTCTAAAAGCCGATGCTGCTCTTCTTCGGCAAGGGCGGCGATAGGCCTGGTGGTTAGCTCTTTTATGCTGTAATATTCATCATCGTAAAATACTGCAATATAGCCTTCGTGTACGCCTATAACGTATAGACGATACTGTGTCTGGGTGTTTTGCCGCAGATGCACCTCATAGGGCGAAAAGGACATCACCTGCCAGTCCGCAAACATGGCGGCAAGGTCGTCTTCTGTCATATCCAGCAGAAAATGGGCAGGATATTCAATGATGGTCTCAAAACCGCCGCTGATGGGATAATAATATTCATAAAATATGCGGGTGTCGGGCAAAATTCTGGGGATAATTGGTATTTGAGCCTCGGCATCATTATACACAAAAAAGCCTTCATGCTCACTATCCACAGGGAATTGCGGGTCTAGGCCCACAATGGCAGTTTCCAGATTTAGTGCGGCGGGTTGGGCGGCTTCGTATGTCAGTTGCCTGCCACTGCCAAAGGATATGACAAACCATGTCGCAAAGCCCGCCATAGCTACAATCATTACAATTATGCTAGGAAATATAATTCTTATCATATGGGTTAACTTCCAATCTATTTTTATTGAAAGTTTTTCCATTTTATATATTTACTATACATGGCTTATCATCGCTTTTTTGCTTTGCTTGTTCCTATCCTTCCTCAACCTCAAAGTCTATCATACTTTTCAGCTTGTCAATGCCGCCATCTGCATAATTAAAATCATCCGCCAAATTGTATTTTTTGCGATGCCTGTCGTCGTAGAAGTTTTTTGCGATGATGTTAACAGAAAATTCTAGGCTATAGCGTTTGCGCAGCCTGTCCGTGATGTATTCGGCATGGCGGCGCAGATGGCTTTCTATAAACACGTCAGGGCAGACGATGTAAAGATGCTCGTCTTCAAGAAAGCCTGCTTGGGTTTTGCCTATGAAAGGGGCGAAGCTGGCCTCGAAGTCCTTGATGAAATTGGGCCAGTCCAGAAGGACATTGCGGATGTCTTCGGGGATGGCTTTTTTCTTGGGGGGTTCTGGTTCTGGGGCGGGGGTTTGCGGCTTGGGGGATGGCGGCAGGGTACCGCCCCTACTTTCGGCCGGTTGCGGCGGCGGCGCTTGTGCCGGGCCGCAAATATATTCTATGCACATCACTTCCAGTGCCAGCCGCGCCGAGGTTGCTTGGCGCATATTTCTTGCCACCTCTGAGAAGGCGGTAATCATACGAATGGTGTCATCATAGCCTTCCATGCCATCAGCAGTAGCGGCGATAAGGCGGTTTCGCAGATGCGATAGCATTTCTTGCGCAAATTGGGCAAAGTCCCGCCCTTTTGCGGAAAGGTCTTCAATGATGGCAAGGCATTTATCAGTTTGCTTGGCCGTCAGCGCATCCATCATATCAAAAAACACCGCGTCATTTACAGAGCCTGTAATTTCCAAGGCCTTTTCCAGCGTAATTTCTTCGCCGTAATACAGCGAGGCGCATCTGTCAAGCAAGCTTAGGGCATCACGCCAAGAGCCATCCGAAAGGCGGGCCACATAGGCCAAAGCTTCTGGAGAAACGGCAATGCCTTCCCCGGTCATGTAGTTCGCAAGGGCTTGCTCCATCTGTGCCGGATTTGCCCTGTGAAAATCAAAGCGCATAAGGCGCGAATGTATGGTAGCGGGGATTTTGTGGGGGTCAGTTGTGGCCAAAATGAAGATGACGTGGGGCGGCGGCTCTTCCAGTGTCTTTAGCAGGGCGTTGAAAGCACCCGTGGACAGCATATGCACCTCGTCCACGATATACACCTTGTAGCGGCCCATGGCGGGATAGCGCACTTCTTCGCGCAGGTCACGGATATTGTCCACACCATTGTTGCTGGCGGCGTCAATTTCAATTACGTCCATGGAAGCCCCTGTGGCAATGTCCACACAGCTGGGACACACACCGCAAACGTCACTGTCTTGCGGGTTTTCGCAATTTACCGCCCGGGCAAAAACCTTGGCAAAGGTGGTTTTGCCCGTGCCGCGGGTGCCGCAAAAGAGATAGGCGTGGGTTATGCGGTTGTGCGCTATTTGGTTTTTCAGGGTTTTTACAATATGCTCTTGGCCCACAACGTCCGCGAAGGACATAGGGCGAAGTTTGCGGTATAACGCGGTATACATATGGCTACATCTCCTTTAACAGTGGGCGGATTGCTATCCGCTCTTAGAACCTGTTTGCTATCTCCATTCCGACGCCTTTTCGGCTTACACTCCGCTGCCCCGCATGGCCGCGTTGCGCGCTCCTAGCAGATAGTCTACTTATATGCCTTGGCGCTTTCGCTCTGCGAAAGTGGGCTTCGCCCAGTTTGCGTAGCAAACCGCTGGGTCGCACACGCCTTGCCCTGGGAAAAACGCTCGAAAAAACATCGAAAGCGAGATAGTAAACAGATTCTTACAATTTATAACTAAAAATCCACTTTCTCATACAACCTCACAGTGATTGCCCAACCAATGCGCAGGACAATCAATCCAAGAAGCGCACAGATTGCAGCCGCAATGGCATATGGTATTTCCAGCGAGGTCAAAAGTGATTGCAGTCCCATCGTGGCAAGCAGCGAAGCAAAAAAACACAACAGCATCAATATTGCCCTTCGAGCTTTTGTAAATCTAAATATAAAAACCAGTGCAGTCATCATCCAAATATGGAAAAATACTGTTCCTAGATTAAATACGCCGATTGTAAAGAGTTTTTCTCTTATGCTGGAACCTTCCGTAATAGCTGCACTCCAATTTATGATTAGCGGAACAAAACTTATGATTGTAAAAAGAAATATTTCAAGATAAGTTGCTGTTGTAAACTCTTTTGCCGTAAGAGATTTTCGGGGGCACTCCATTTCGTTTTTATGGGTTTCTTGCCACTCCTTATGAGGTTTACTCCTGAAAAGCAAGATAAGAGGCAAGGGAAGAGCCATCAGCCACACAGGAACGTCAAGAATCAGCTTATTGAGTAAATGTTCCGGAAGCGGGTCTGTAAGTAATGGAATAGTCGTGGCTATGCCTAAGACAATTCCCATAGGTATAAAAGTCAAAAAATAATAATATATCAGTTTTGCATTTGCACGTGTAGAGTTAAAGAGGTAGTATCCTGCCGGGGATGGATAATTCGGATTCTCTAAGTTGTTTTCGGGCATAAGTTACCTCGCATTATATAAAATTATGTAAAATCCGCAAAATTACTGAGCTTATGGATGCTAGGGCCTAGGGCCTCTCTACCACCACATGCTTATTACACCAAACAAATAAATAACCGGAGCCCAAAGCAGCGATATTGCAATGATGGAAAGTGCTTGAGATATCCGCCAAGCTATTGCCCATTCTTTTAGGAAGGCGGTAGCTGTCACGGTGACAAGGGGTATCCAAAATAAATAGCTGCCGGCATGTAGAAATATGGCTGAAACAACGGAAAGGGCCATTAAGGCCACCATTAATTTTATCGGCGGCGAGATTTTTCGTTGGCCATACACATCAACCGAATATAGCTTGCCTTTTCTGTATTGTATAGCCAAATATGCCAAAGACAACAGGCAAGAAATTGCACAAAGAACATAAGCTACGCCATAGCTGATAACTATCATATGCCCTCGAAGAAATGGGAAGAAGACAGCATTTGTGGTGGGTTGATGTAGCTCATCTAGAGGGTTGTGCGCTGCATACTGCGCTAAGGCCATAATGGTGTCAAGGTAGGTCCAGGCTGTGTTTCTGTTCAAATTTTCAAATGTATCGCTGGGCTGGTGATAATGTCGCCCACCTTCAATTATTGCTAAGTTAATGCCTGACCATCCATATCTCAGGAAGAAACAAAAATCGGTAATATATCTTTGGGTTTCATAAATCGCTGCCCCAATGGAAAAACCTACAGGTGCAGGCACAGCTCTGCGGTACATGCTTATCATAGAATGAGGCTCTGGTGATGTCTCAAACAAAATGGGTACGCCTGCATTGCCCCTGGCTTCCAAATTGACTACCATAGCCACTCTGTCTTTCAGCTCCGGATGGTCACGAATGAAGGCTAACGCCCCAAGCGCCCCTATCTCTTCCCCATCCGTAAGCAGGAAATAGATATTGTTATTTAAAATTTTGTCATCCGCAGAAGCAAAATACCGCATCACTTCCAATATGGCAGCCGTGGGCAACATCGCATCTCCCGCACCGGGGGTGCCAAAAAAGCTATCGTAATGGGATACAAACATTATGGCCTTGTCGGCCCCGGGTGTTTCCAGCTTTACAAAGATATTTTGAAGATACACTGTATCGTCAACAAAATGTCTGTCGTGCAATTCTCTTGTGCTTCCAAGCAACAACCTTGCCTGTCTCACTTCATCTCTGGTATATGTAGCATCATGCATTATCACATCCAGACCCATGGCTTCAATTTCGGCAACAATCTCTGCGCGCACCCGTTTAAGCTCATCAGACCCAACATAGCGCGGCCTTTGGGTCCATCTTTCGATATTGTACATCATACGTTGAAACGAATCCGATGCTTCGTCTGCCGCAGGTGGCCAGATTTGCCAAATGCCAAGAAAGACGCCGATAAGCAAGGGAATGGCGATATACACAATTGACAAGGATTTTTTCAGCATAATCTTTTGCTCCATTTCTTTGTGTCAATGGTTATCTTAATCTATCCAGCGCACTTTTTCTACATCGTAAAAACCACGCATCTTGGGGGTGTCATCCGCTTCGCCTATAGCTATGATGTTAAATGGGATTTCATCTTCGGGCAAGGCCAGAATTTCACGCACGGCGGCCACGATGGGTTCTTTAGGGTACACGCCGCACCAGCATGATGCCAAGCCCATCTCTGTGGCTTGCAGCAAGATATTTTGCGTAGCTGCGCCGCAGTCCTGGGGATAAAAGCCGCGTGCAATGTCGTTTTTGGCTTGCTCATCAGCAAGGGCACAAATAACGATGGTCACGGGTGCTTTGTAAAGCATCTTGGCGTAATTATGGCAATCTGCCAGCTTGTTTAGCACCTCGCGCTGGGTGATGACGATAAAACGCCAGGGACGGCTGTTGCAAGCGGAAGGGGCCAACATAGCGGCTTCCAGCAGTGCTTCAATTTTTTCCCGTGGGATGGTGTTTTCAACATATTTGCGTGTGCTTCTGCGGTTTTGGATGGCTTTTATAATCATCTTTCATCTCTCCCTGTTTTTGTATTTGCCCTAATTTTATCATTTCAAGAGACTTTATTCAAGTAGCAGTTGACTTTTGCTTGTGTCTTCTTTATACTTGAAGCATAACAAAATTTAGGAGGGTATATTGTATGAAAGCACCAGGAGCAACCACATTACTTGTGGTTAGTATTTTATTGATTATAGGGGCGGCTATAGGGCTTGTTCTCGGCGGACTGGCACTTTTGGGGGCTGCTTATCTGGAGACTATCGGAGAGCCGCTTACCGGTGCCGAATGGTTTGATGTGATAACACTGTTTATTACTGCTATCTGGCAACTAATTGTTGCCATCATATGCATTGCCAACCGCAATAAGTTGGAAAAAGGCAGCCTGCTGGCGGGCTTGTCCATATCAATTATTGTCATTGCCGCTCTTTCAATTGTTTATGGGTTTGTCATCGGAGATGACTTCCAATTTACAGGCATCGCGGGCCTTCTCTTGCCCTTCCTGCTTCATAGCGGGGCATCAAAAAACAAAAAGGCCTTTGAAATGCAGAGCGAAGCATAGAAGGCAAACAAAAGCCCCTTGCGCAAAGGGGCAAATAGTTGTATAATATCTTTGAGGACAATCAAAAAGCAATGCGGTTGGCGCAAATCCCCTACGAAAGGGGGTGAAGCCATGTCTACATATGAGATAATCGTTGTTATATTATTATCAATGAAGCTTCTTGTAGATATATTTCTTGAAAAGAAATAACCGCCCCTGGCAAGGACAAGCGGTTATTTTTTAATAACAATTAACCTTATGCCAACCGCTTTGCGATTGTCTTCTTTACTATTATACCACAGAGGAAGCAACCTTGCAAGAAAAAATATCGCAACTAAAATCAAAATTAGTCAATCGAAATCCCCTATAATGATTTTAGAACGGCAAGGGGGCGATTTAATTTGTACGAATGGCATAGACAGATACAAACCATTGTGGATGAAATTGACGAATGCATAAAGCATCGTGACGACGAGGCTTTGACGCTGCGGTTTTTGTCCCGCAAGCTTGGATATTCTGAATTTCATACCACGCGCAAGTTTAAAGAAATATCAGGGATGCAATTTCGAGAATATCTGCGAACGCGGCGACTGGCCTTTGCGCTTATAGAGGTGCGTGATACGCGAAGAAGCTTTCTTGACATTGCGGTGGACTATGGCTTTTCATCTCACGAGGCCTTTACGCGGGCCTTTAAGGCAACATACAGCATAACGCCAAACGCTTACCGCAAGCATCCCAAGCCCGTTGTCCTTCGTACAAAAATAAAACCCTTCGACCGTTACTTTTTAGGAATTGGAGAGATTGGCATGGTAAAATCGACAGACAACATCAAGATTTATTATGTAACTATTCCCGCACACAAGTTTTTGCACATCAAAAATTATGAAAGCAATGGGTATTTTGACTTTTGGGCAAAGCAGGATGCTGTGCCTGGGCAGGATTGCGACACTATTTGCGGCTTGTTGGATAGCATCAAGGGCAAGCTGGATGGTGAGGATGATGTAATTGGCATGTACAGCGGGCAAGTTATGGCGCATATCAATGAGGCAGACGGCAAACGCCCCGAATGTTACGGCGTTAGGCTATCCCCCGACTTTAACGGCGAAGTGCCACCGCAAATGATAATGGTTGATGTGCCCGAGGCGGAATATATTGTCTTTGAGCACGGCCCTTTCAGCCATGATGATGAAAGCGAAGCCGTTGGAAGAGCAACCCTTGAAACCATCAAGGCGCATGACTATTCTGCAACGGCATATGCCCTAGATGAAACCCCGGGCAGAATGTCATACTTCCATTATGTTCCAGACAAGTTTTACAAGCATATTAAGCCGGTGCGAAAGAGATAAATCATATAGCCGGCTATAGCGTTAGCTGGATTGCTTCGGCCTTGGCCGCACTGGTTTTTCAATTATCGTTGGCCTCGCAATGACCGTTGAACTTTCGCGGACTTCCAGTAACAACGCAACGTCCAATTGTCATTGCGAGGCCAACGATAATTGAATTATAATACAGTGCAAGGCCGAAGCAATCCAGCTAGCCATCTGCTGATTTATGTTGCTTGTTTCGTTACAAGCCTAATGACAGCTGAACTACCCTGGACTTCTGGTAGCAACACGACGCTCAATTGTCAGTAGCCCTATAACAAAACCACCCACCCACTTGTAGGGGCGGCTTATAGCCGCCCGTTCATCCTACAGACGTACCACCTATTCAATGTATTATGTCACTGCATATGCGGGCGGCTACAAGCCGCCCCTACGACATATGTACTACACGGCGCACTGTAAAGCAAAAC
>Ga0123355_10000962_pt1 | contig 39857 bp, 24 predicted proteins | sample TergutEmb28metaG_3_FD_89872 | JGI IMG/M metagenome (GOLD analysis project Ga0123355, IMG submission 89872) | Embiratermes neotenicus P1 segment gut microbial communities from Petit-Saut dam, French Guiana - Emb289 P1 | ecosystem: Host-associated > Arthropoda: Insects > Digestive system > Gut ...
ATTACTTTATTCAGTGCTCAACATGTTTCGGATGTTAATACATCCATCCTCAGGAGCGTGCGACTAATTCGTTGAGTTACTTCATGGGTTGTATCTGGTTCGATGTGTGTTGGTGTTACGTTGTAGTGTGGCTATGGTGGTGTGGTATCCGTATGCAGATACAACCCATGAAGTAACTCAACGAATTAGTCGCACGCTCCTGAGGATGGATGTATTAACATCCGAAACATGTTAGCACTGAATAAAGTAATAATAAAACAAGTGGCATCAAGTTTGTCTCTTTTTACTCAACTAGCTGATCGCCTTTTAGTTTCTCAAAACGAAAATGGATTCATGAAGCTAGTTAATAGGTTAGTAGTGAAAACTACGTGTAAATAGTTAGAACTTCAAACTCTTCAGCCTACAAGCTGGAAAATTCCTGCCACCTTCATCCACTCTAAAGTTATCCTGATTAAGATACCTCGCAGCTTTTGAACTATCTATACGTATGTGGTCATTGAAGTCCGCTTTTAAACTCTCCACCATTTACCACTCATTTTTATTGGCTGTTCGATTGTTTCGATTCGAGATATAGTCATATCCATGTACCTCTGATTCGTGTTCTGATTAGTGTTATATCTTACTGATAACTTCTTTGACAGTATGGTTTCTGTGCCAGGTGCGTGTGTAACGGTGAGTGTGTGAGCTAAGAAAAGTGAGACGGAAAGGAGAAACTGCGTGTCAGTTTATTCATTTAGTATTGCTTCTTATATCCTCTGGGTGTTTATACATAGCATCACAAGCATTAATAACCGTGTTGACAGTGTTACAGTTCTTAAGAAAAGCAATCGGACAGTGAAAATATCAAACATTACGCAGGCCAATGTGCAGCAAGAAACAACTGCAGGTACCAGGTTCTTACAAACAAGTAAGCCTTTTTCGTCGTTTTATTTGTTGCAGTAAATGCAATTCTAATGTGTTTAGTTCGTAGGTAAATTGGTGATAAAGGACAATGGTATTGCATATTCCGGTCTTTTAAACTTTGTAACATGTTAGATCCGCCTTCAGACCAATTAATGTAGTGACTGTTCTCTGAGAGCATTCTGAATAGACCTAAATTGACATGTCTTTTTCATAAGGGTGAGGGAAACTCCAAAGATGTGCGTTTGTTGAAGAACTTCATATAGGAAAAATTTTAAGACACACTGGCGTATCAAGAACATTGCAGTCATTTTTAATCAAATGGGCCAAACATATCACGTGTTATATAGTATACATCTCCATACTTAGACCTGTACTAAATGCTAACGAAGCTACTTTTAACTCTTTTAGCTTCGTAAGGAAATGAAGAAATGGAAAACCATATTGTTTGAGTGTCTTTAAGTCGTACAATTTAAACTTCTGAACCTATTTGGCCAATTATCACGGTCCGTGGTATAGACGATTTGCTGTAGAGACCAGCCAAATATCGTGTATCTGAAATTCCCAAATCAGTTGTAACAACATGGAAGCACTAACTCTTAAGTGGGACCTGACACTGTCATCTACTTTAGGGTACTGAAATAATGTATGGCTATAAACTTTTGTTGAAGTAATTTTTGTGGAATATACGTGTAATATGGTTGCCGTGCAAAACTTATATTCAGCTTGAGGTTTGATAGCTGTAACTAACGAACCCGTGGAGCTAGATGTATGAATTTTTTTTATGGAGATACACGTAAATGAAACGTACTTGCAAGCGGCACTACAGACCACAATACCTTAGACGATCCCTACATGGGGTGGGGAGTGAATTGTTGGCGTGGTACGGGGGACTGCTGGCTATAGGCGGGACTAATGGAGTGCTATAGGTGGGAGCAACAGGCTGTTCTACTACTGCACACAGACTGAAAACATCAGCATTTCAAAGAAGCTTGTAGTGAGCGAGTGCACTATAAGAATGCTGAACGATGGATAGTAGCAACTTGTTTTTCACTATAAAATTTTGCGCATGCGCTTCTATAGCATTTCTAGCACGGATCATCTCCTGGTCTGTTGACCAAGCACAAAACATGTATCAAAACTCCTTATTATGGAATTCCAAGGGTTCCGGAATATGTTTTCCGTTTGATACGAGTTTCTATTCGATACAGGTCCTTGATTGTACCACAAATACCATGTATCATCTTTATATTATCCTAAGCATAAGCTCAACTTCATGCTACCTAAATTCACGCTGCAGTGTAACTGAACAGTATGCCCGCATTGTTTGCTGTATGTCCTCCCTTCCTTATATCTCGTCACTCTTTGTTGTATCTCATTAACGTTTCCTGGAAATACTTTGCAAATATTCTGCTCTAATCCTTTCCCATTCGTGGTAGGAATATGCCTTGTCAGAGAATATTCAGAAAACGTAGTAGGGAATAATACTGTATCAATAAGAAACAGTAAATATTCGGATAAATTCTTGTTTTACCTCCTTTCAAATTTTGCAGGTATGTCTATACGGTAACTTTTGAATCCTGTTGACTGATCTTATGAAACATAAATATGACATTCTATTACAATAAAATCATCAGACCTATAGACATAAAGTTTTTTAACTTTAGTTCTCTTTAATAGATTTGCATGAATTCGTACACACATCTTTCTAGTCCTTAGAAAGGTTTCGAAAGTCGATATACATCGCGTGATACCAAAGATGTAACTTGTCTAGCAGGGGGGGAGGGGGGAACCAACCCTGGGTAGGTCTACTAGGAACTTTAATGTGAGCAAAGTAGTGAAGTTAGAAATAAGGGAAAGAATTGTTTTAATGTAAACTCGTTTTCCCCACCCTTACCCCATTTTTTTTATTTGTTCCTCTTCGACTCATTAGCCAAAAACGACTATTTTTAGGTAGAAAACATAACGGGGGGCATTTGCCAATCCTTGCCCCCCCCCCCCAGGTTAGGCTTATGCCTTTTACACAAGTATCGTTATGCATGAAGGTATAGCACTTCAGTATCTATGCAACAAGTAGACGCTTTTTGTGTGAAATAAATACACGTTTAATTGCATTCCGGGGACATACATTTGTGCCATTTCACCTTTTTGGTACCAAAGCACTTGTTTGTTAGCAGCTTTTAGGCATTTCTTGATTATTATAGATGGTTTGACTTCCATACTTAGTGTTTACGAGGATATTTTATGTGTTCTTTATTCATTTATATTTGTTGTGAAACCTGTACAAGTTATAGGTATACATCAATGTGGACTGTAGGTGTGAAGGCCACATTACAAAATTTCGATTTTCTCTAAAATGGCTTTCATGAATTTTACCAAATCTCCCTCATTAAATGAGATTATCTTCCCGAAGGAGCGCGCATAGGCCAGGTACACAAAAAACATATTTTTTTTTCCTGTGGCGCTGCGGCCCAACGCGGACCATGGCCTCATCATTCTTGAGGTTTCTTGATCACACACAACGACGCGTCACAGTCAGTAGGACTCCTCTGGACGCGTGATCAGCTCGTCGCAGAGACCTCTACCTGACAACACACAACACTGACAACGGACAAACATCCATGCCCCCAGTGGGATTCGAACCCACGATCTCAGCAGGCGAGCGGCCGCACACCTGCGCCTTAGACCGCGCGGCCACTGGGACCGGCTACACAAGCAAATAATTGTAAATCTTAAAAAAAGTACTTATTTATATCTATAGATCGACGTATAAGGGAGAGTGTGGAGAAGAGACGGTCATATTTTTAATACGGCATATATGTACTTACTGATGTGACAAGTGACTCCTGTCCACCCTGGCGCACACGTGCAGTGATACTGTCCTCCGTTCTCCTGACATGTTCCCCCATTCCTGCAAGGGGTTGTGGCGCAGGGATTGTCCACCACTTCGCAGTTCAGTCCAGAGAATCCTTCAGGACACGTGCATAGGTACTGGTCAGGTGCAGTATTTTCACACGTTCCTCCGTTCTGACAGGGTTCATGAGTCCCGCAGTAGTTGAGATCTAACAGCAGAACAGAGAAAGATAATTAACTCGTTGCACAGACTTTGCACTGAACAGCCAATATAGTTCATGCACACAATTAAAAGCTTTCTGTATTTACAAATTTGAATACTTAATCACAACTCTATTGGACTGTATCCTGACGAAGCCTAATCCAGTAACAATCTCACATGCCCGTATTTCTCCGGCTCATGTAATTTCCTGTCGGAGACCTTGCTCAGTCAACAAATTTCATGCCTTCTATGGACCCCGAAAGTTTATTGCCATTACCTAAACATCTTTCCACTTTGTCTTATCCTGAGCAGGATAAATCTAGTTCATCTTCACATTCTGTTTCTCTGTGGTCCATTTTAAGTCGTGTTCGCAAAATTGCGAAAAGCGACTATTAGCTTTATAATCTTGTAATAAAACCAATTTGGTGCACAATTTTTCTTAGTATGTTTATTTCTTTTCTCTACATGTTTCGGGCGACTATGTGCCCATCATTACGAGAAATAACTATCTATACAACACTTCGTACTTGGTATACAGAATACCAGACAGTCATCCAAACAGAGTGACAAGTACCATGTGTCGCATAGATACAGTTATTTCTCCTGATGATGGGCACATAGTCGCCCGAAACATGTAGAGAAAAGAAATAAACATACTAAGAAAAATTCTGCACCAATTTGGCTTCATTTACAAGATTATACAAAGATGCACGTTCGACAAAACATAAAATTAGCTTTGTAATGTCTTCCAATTCGTCTGTCTACCTGTCTGTCTGCACGTCCGTATACAAAAACGTGGCTCCCACTGGACGAATTTTCATGCAATTTGACTTTTGAAGTGTTTTTTTGACGACGTCTCTAATACATTCAAGTTGGACTTAATCCTGAGAATAATAACCGGTGCTTGACATAAAAATCTATAAGAATTTGTGATAATACCTGGCCGAATTCTTCTTAGAATGAGAAACGTTTCAGGCAAAATTCGTAAAGAAAATCAAAACCAACCTTTTATGTTCAATAATTTTTTCTTCCAAAATATCATGCCGATTATGCGAATGTGGAAAAATATGGTAGAGCAAGACAGACCACGCGAGATAATATAATGCTGCACACAAAATATGCGGTTTGCATGCAGGCCAACTAGAGCAAGAACGCAGACACACACACACACACACACACACACACACACACGATATTTAATGCTTACTGATTTTCCAGGGTAACAATGACTATGCGAAGATATCTTGATTTTACGTTACACCTACACTGTCTTTCTTGTAATATTATCCTTCCATTTTAACCTAGGTCTCGAGAGTGTGTCTTCATCAGGTTCTTCGAGGCAAAATGGTGTATTTTTCTTATTTCATAATATTGATTATTTAAAATTTCATAATCTTTGCTTTTTCTGGAAGCATACTTTTAGGTATTAAATTGGCCTGGCTTTATTGTTTATGTATGCGAAAACACCTAAATAAAATAAGGTTGCAGAATAAGCTACAGAAATACGTGTAATATTTAGCTAGTTCCGAATCGAGCAATGAGAAGCAATGATTTTATTAAATAAGATGAGAAACTCGTTAGCTACATGAGATGAGGTCCACAAATAAAACAAACATGCCAGTGGTATTATTCTCACTCGTTGCATTGTATCGCTATCAGATTGTGCAAAGCTAAACGTTGCCTAGATATTTATTTGTGTTTTGAGATAGAACTATATTATGTTTCAGCATCCTTTTCTACTTATACAATGACCAGTGCCATGTTCTAACGCATGCGAGATTGGCTGCGCGTGATTAGCTTGAATTAGAGACCCAGACAATTGAATACTTGTTCCTTCTTTTCCTTCTTCATCTCAATACCTGATTTGGAGTCACGGATAATATAATGCGGCGTCCATGGCCTGCTGGATTGCCCTGCGTGCCGCTTCTAGCCGTAAATATTAGTTTAATTCGGTGTATCCTATCCCTCACAGCATCCCGGGTAGTACTCGGGGCTATTAACTCAACCCAGAAGCCAGAATCATATGTTTTGTGTTAGAGAAGAAGGCTTTCAACGTGAAACTGCACAGGGTAAAAACCAAATCACTGCTGCTTGAGAATGGTCACGAAAAGCAATCATGGTACAGTCAGAGACCGCGCAGATTTGGTCCTCCCATTTAATTAGCTCAGTACTAGAGGAACTGAAGTTTGGCCGCCGGTGTACTGGTAGAAAATTCGAGAGTTTTGTAATATTCATATAGCCACTACTTGAGCAGTGAAAATAATATCGTAGCTTGCTGTTAATACTATAGGTGGAAGTTAGTTAGTAAATAGGACTGGGAACAGAAATATATACTCGTTATCAGGTTAGGATCTCTAATTATGTTACACCCCACACAAAAATGAAACACACCTGGTTTAATCTTTTCTGTAGACGCTACTCTCTGGCATATGGATCCTTAACACGAAACTTATTTGTTGGTCTTTTGTTTAGTGTAACAATTCTCGCAGGTGAGTGGCATTGTAGATAAAAAATAAAAAGGAAGCTGCAAGTTATTAGTTAGTGAATAAATAAAAGGTGCTGTACCGAATTTAAGTATCGTTTATGTGAGATTTTGTATATTTGTAACACAAGCAAGAAACAAGTTTGGCAATCTGCACAGCGAATCACCAATAGGCGCGTACCGTGAGCAGACATTCAGGAAGTTCAGTTCATTAAATTGAAAACTGCAGGTTATGTACATAAAATGAACACAGTATGAAACACTCATCTAGTATCTAATTGCATACAGCAGAATTGTGTCTGAAAAGCTAATGGTAGTTTAACTTGCCAAGAAATTTTCCAAATTTTTTGGTATCAAAATGTTTTATAACATAAAATTCTTCGTGGCCTAACATTCGTTATCTTATTCACAAAAGCCTGTCAGTTCCCGTCCTTACAACACATATCTTCTCACATACACCTTGTTCTCTTCAGTTCAGGTTTTCCGGCTTAAATTGCAATAAGGTATTAATTTATTCCATGCATGTTTATACCCGGTGCACCTTACGTTGCGAGATTTAATCACCTTAGTTGCAGAAAGAACAACTTACAGAGCTTTTCTTAAGCAATTTCCTCCGCCTTTTATTTGCTTACTGTCACAGTTGACATTATGCTCCTCAATATTTTGTTGCCGAGAAAATTGTAGTATATTTGCCCTTTGGGTGAAACACTGTTCCATAAACTATACGAAGTAATGTCAACACTGCAGCTGATAAGGTATTCAGAGATTAATAACTTTACAGATTTTTTTTTTGTGGCGGGCCATGGCCTCCTCACTCTTGAGGTTTCTAGATCACACGCAGCGACTCATCACAGTCGGTAGGACTCCTCTGGACGCGTGATCAGTTCGTCGCAAAGACCTGACAACACCCAACACTCACAACAGAAAGACAGCCATGTCCCCAGTGGGATTCGAACCCACATTCTCAGCAGGCGAGCGGCCGTAGACCTATGCCTTAGACCGCGCGGTCACTGGGGCCGGCCTTAACATACAGATAGGAATATTATCTAACTAGACGGGATATCAGAGTGTGGACTGGAATCATCTGCTTCAAGTCGGAAACCAGTGGCGGGCTCTTGCAGACACGGTATTGTGACTTCGATCTCTGTAATTGGTAGTGGATTTCTTGACCACCTGAGGGACTCGTGGCAGTTCAGGAAGAACTTAACGGACTTCAGCCTTAGCGAGGTTTTTTCTAGTCGACGGTTCCCGTCTACACCGATAGGGGTTAACTTCTCAGAACTTCGTTACTCAAATCTTGTACAAAAGCATATTGTGTTCTCGACTGTGAACGCTTGTTTATAACAGTGAATGGCCCTATTCTTATAACCCATGACTGAGTCCTATTCTGAACTTCAGGATTACTCTTACAGAAACTCAGAGCTAACGTAAAATAATGCCGTACGGAACAAGGTCTTCGGGAACGAGCAGAAAAGTTATTTACTACAGATAAGCCTGACATGGGTCTTGTGTTATGTACACGTAAAAACGGAATCAAGGTAACCAAACGTAGGGTACACTTTATACGAGTAGAGTATTCCTGGGAATATTCAATTGTTTTATTTAAGATTTATTGAGAACAGTGACCCAAAGATTATCTGAAGGAATAATTTTATACACGCCTGTAAAAAGGAGGTTTAAAATGCATCCAATTCTTTGCACAAGGGAAGCTATAGTTGAAGATTTATAAGTGGCCCATAAATTATTTTGATCTCGACAAGGCTTTGTCTCCACCTGCGGCTTAAACCTGCACGCCTTTCTTCTGCCGCAACTTTTGACATGAATCAGGGAGAGAAAGCAAATTGCGCAGCAATGAATTATAACATTTTCTGCTTTAATTCACTAACAATTAGTAGAAAGTCTGTTAATGATAACAGTTCGTAGCGAAATGGTAAGTGTGGCAATTCGTGTGCAAAACAACTCGTGCAACATAAATACAGGAACTTCTGCGCTTCAGCTATGAATATTTTCTTCTCAGGAATGTCACAAGATAGTTTCAAAACACTTCTTTTATATTGCAATCTATTGTAGTTACTAATTCCAGGCTGTTAATTTACTAAATTTTATGTTTTATACGCTTTATATGATTATTTTGTGTAAACAATAATACTCACCATACAGGATTTTCGGAACTAAGATTTGATCATTTGAAGAGAACACGCACTTTTAACAAAGAAACGGTTTTAATTGGTTTTTATTACTTTTAGATACAATTAATAATACAAAGATGTTTAAGTTCCAGATCAAATGTACAGTAAAACGCCTGGATACAAGACTTTATCTTCTATTGCTGATATAACTTTATGGCCCATTTTTCTATTTATTGTCTTAACTTCAGAAGGTCAATTTGGACGTTTATTTCTCGGAATAACGTACAATACATCCAGATGATATTTTAAGTTTAGCTTGAGTCTAAATATGTTCGCATTATCTACGTACTTTATTGTCGCAGAGTCTTTTCGGTTAGACATTATAAAATAGTTGAATAAAGAGAGACCAATTTGATGTCACTTGCTTTATTATTTCATTATTTAATTATCAACATGTTTCGGATGTTAATACATCCATCCTCAGGAGCTTGCGACTTATTCGTTGAGTTATTTCATGGGTTGTATTGTTCTGGTTCGATGTGTGTTGGTGAAGCACTAGTGCTTCAGCCCGCATCCGGATACCACACCACCCCAGCCAAACCACAATGTAACACCAACATACATCGAACCAGAACAATGCAACCCACGAAATAACTCAACACCTAAGTCGCAAGCTCCTGAGGATGTATTAACATCCGAAACATGTTGAGAATTAAATAAAGAAATAATAAAGCAAGTGACATCAAGTTGGTCTCCCTTTATTCAACTATCAAGATGATGCACGGTCCAATAAACATAAGATTATAAAATAGATATCAGTGATTTTTAACGTATAGCATACTCGAATCATATCAGTAACTCTGTCATAAATATCGAGAATATCTGATGTTGGCCATTTGTTGAGAAGTAAATGACGGGGATTTCTCTCCAATTACCGACAGTGTGAGAGGACGCTTCTACCCCACTGTTGCTCTGTCTAACATCCTCAGAATAAAAAAAGTCTAAAATGGTGTCCAGAGCGGAAAGATCAGTTTGTAACTATTCACTGAGAAATCTAAGGTTTAGTACATATTGATACAGATGTGATACATTCTATTCGCTATTATGAGTGACAGAATATAAAATGGTGTGAAGAACAGTAATGACAAGAAGTAATTAGGATGATCACGGCGGAAGTGAAATGATAATTGATACCAGATACATCGTGGTTGGTTATAAGTATTTTGACATTTCATTTATACGAGCGTACAACTTAGAAAGAGGAAACATTTGTGCTTACGAAAAAGACGTGGCTAATATGTTGATCAGCGAAAGAGGAACGGGTAGGAAGTAAAAGGTGAATGGAAAACATTACACAAAGAGCGTACAATTGTTACGTTTCCTCAGAATTTGTTAGGATGAAGGAATCAAGAGATAATAAATAGGCTGGACATGTAGCAACTTCGGGACAGGTGATAAATTCATACGAAAGTTTTAATTAAAAACTTGATGTAAAACGCGTTTTCATGGACGTGTGTGTAAAGTAATAGCATAGTATTGCAATTTGTATTAGAAGTATAGTGGAAAGCGCGTGGACTGATTTCGACTTGCTTAGAAATGTGTACTACGCCGGGCTTTAGGGGGCATGGCAAAGAAGCCTGAAATTCTGTAAAATGTGGGGAATTTATTGAGTAAGTTGAGCGATTAACAGCTTTGCAAGGGGGAGTTTGTTCCATGCATATAAGATGTAAGGATGTTCAATCGACTAAACTAACGAGAACAAAATGGCCTGAAACTTCGGAAATTACAAGTTTTACCCAACAGTCAGCTGTTTTGTTCAATAACTGCTAATTCACCACAATTTCAAGGGTTTGAATATTTTTTTGTGACACAAAGTTAACAACATTCCAAAACACAGCTAAGAAATTAAACACGGCTTCCCTACAACAGGTTTTCCAAATCATATTTCTGCATGACAGCTAAATTGAATAAATAGAGATGAACCTTAAATTAACGGCACCTTATAATACTGCCGTCATGAGAGGACAGCATCTGGTCTGTAATAAACAGAGGTAAGAAAAGAAACTACTGACCCAAATTAATAACTGTGTCGAATTTTGAATTGAATAACTGACGTCTATAATAAACTGTAGACGCCTTTATATTTCGCCCACAGTAAGCGTAAAAAACGATAGAGTGCTACTTCTATAAAGGCAGTGATAATATCTGAACGCAATAAAAGACTGCTGCCATTAATCCTATCATCGAACATTTGGCTACAAGAGCGCGGACTGTGGGCTCATGGTTAGACAGTGGGGAGGAGAATGGTTCATTAAAACTACCCTGTATGCATCACAAACCACATTCACTTACCGGTGATTTGGAGAGGGAAGAAGGGGAAAAAAAATATCTGAACATCAAACAGGCCAGAGAGATATGAAGAGGGGATGCAAACTGGATCATTGGTAAGTTAGGAGGGCAGAGGGTGAATACTTTGGTTTTTTACATACAATTTGGACAATACTATCCAGGGAATAAGCACAGCTGGAACATTTTATGTCCGTAAGGTTTCGACAGAGATCGTGGAGAGTTTGATCGATTAATTTTAATGAAGTTAAGAGAGTAGGACAAATGTGTATAGGACAAACAAATGGTTGCCTCCACGAGATGTCATATTCCCTAAGATTGGTGGAACAGTAACAAATCGTGTTGATGCTACAGCTTACGTATACCAAACTGGTGGTAGGACTACAGCTGACGCTTAATAAACTGGTGGTAGACTACAGACTACTTGCATCAAACTAATAAAGGTCTACGAATTACGTGCAACCACACCGGCGGTAGTCTGTAGGATGGGCTGCAAGTCATACTGTTCCTAAAATATAAAGTTTTCCCTGTACAGCAGAAGTATCGTTCCACTCATTCTTAAGCTAGGCATTAGGTGGAAGTAAGTTGTTAACTTCACACCCTGGCCGCCTTATCCCCGGGAAAGAACTGTGGTACCCAATGGTAGGGGTCTGGATGGCAGGCACTGAGGAGAAAAGAATAGCACGCTGGCTTTGGTAGAGAAATCTGAATGAAAAATAAACACTTGGAAACGTTAGGCATAGGTGGGAATATGACACGACAATACACGTGTTTGGAGTAGTAGGGTGTTGAAAACATGGTAATGAAATTTCCGTTTGAAAAATTCAGCTTCAGGTATATTCTACCATGTCGAACAACAGACGCGGTCTAAGATACTACAAGACTTGAATCATCCACACCATTACTGTGTCAACTCATGTAACACAGTCTTCGTGTTTTACGCAATGTGAAAAATTTTTTACTAACTGATCCTCTTTTGGCTTGTCACATCCAGTTAGCAACATTTGATCAAATGTACATTGGTCAAATCTGACATTCAGAGAACCGTGCATCGTGATATATTCTTATAATAAAACCAAAGAGATGCACTGATTTCTCAAATTTATTTTTGGAATAGAACTCTACGTGTTTCGGACAGTCTCTCTGCCCATCATCAGGAGTCCAGCACTGTACACACAGCAATAGGTATATGTCATAGAGGTTATGCTGACTGCTTGCTAGCGGGCGATCCCACTAGCAAGCAGTCAGCATAACCTGTATGACATATACCTATTGCTGTGTGTACAGTGCTGGACTCCTGATGATGGGCAGAGAGACTGTCCGAAACATGTAGAGTTCTATTCCAAAAATAAATTTGAGAAATCAGTGAATCTCAATGGTTTTATTATAAGATTACGTTGTTCAGTTTAGGCACCGCTGCGAAAGCCTAAAATCTCCCATAGATAAAAATGTCCCAACATCATATCTGTTTGTGTTTTTTACTGTGTTGTGCCTTCGAATACTCCTGCAAGCCGGCAAGATATAGCCTTCTGAATTCTGATCCTAATAGCCCCACATTTGAATTCGACCGTCTGGATCACGTAGCAGAACATGAACTGTCTTGAGAATGAAGACAGACGTTGTTAGTGAAGGAAGCGAAGCAAACAATAAGACAGCTGCATCAAGTGAAGATGTGGACAGGTGACAACCGGGCGTGTGCAATGCTTGTCTGAATATCAAGTCTTAAGGAGTCTGCTGTCTGCGCTGTAAATATTTAGGCGAGGTTCTGAGTTTATTTGTATTACTCCGCGCAACAGAGTTTCCACACAGTCCCCAAGCCACGTCTTCTCTAGCCTCCATCGTTACGTTTATGCACGAAAGACATTCGCATTCATTAAAAGTAAAAAATATATTTTTTGACTTTTGATCGAAAGAAAACGTTACAATGACAGGGCCTTATTCTATTCTTAATCCTTGTGAGCAAAACTTTAACGTGTGTTTACTGTAAGCGGAATTAAGAACCATGTTTCGTGAATTATTTATCTGTTTTTTATCGTGATTTGAGATTGCGCAATTTGATGCCATCTGTGAATCGTAATGTATATTTTGATATCTGAGGTTCTAAAGGCAGTAAATATTAACAACGTACTATTCTGTATGTGAGCCCGTGCAGTCTGATACATGCATACCAGACAGCAGGTTCTTCAGAAAGGTCAGCTCCTCTCTCCTTACTGAAATACGTAACATCTCATCCCGCAAGACAGTAATATTAAAATCTTTCTGCCTTAGTCGTAACTCTCCTCATTCATTCCAATCCACACACTCGCACCTTACTTCTCTAACATCAATTTAAATATTAATCACCCCGTCTAAACTTAGTCTCCTAAGTGAACTTTTCTATTGTAGTTTTCCTATTACAGTTGTCTACGCACTTGTCATCTTTTACAATGCGTACTACATGGTCTGGCCATACATTTCAACTTTTTTTTTTTTTTACTGCGCATACTATATATCGTACGATGACATAGAGAAGTAATTATGAATTGTGGCTACGTAAGAACTTCAAAGTGCATCTTAGGACGATTCTTGGGCGAATTACAGTTGCAAGGTTTCGCTATTCTGATGCAGAATATTGGCACATCCAACCGGAGTTTTCCTGTTCCATTGGAGGTCCTTTGGTAGAATCCATTGTCTTGTTATCTTTTTTATGAATGCTGAGAACATTCTGTTGGTGTAATATTGTTACCAGGACGCATTCCATGGACAATTAAAATCCATTGAAAATATTTCGGTTTTCTGAGGAAGAAAAATATTGAATTCATTCGTTGTTATCTTTAGATATTTAACTTGTGGATAACTTTTGAAATGAATATTACTTGTTTTGAAATAAAATGGTATATTATTTTACACAGAGGAATTTTTATAAAATCCATTTCTTTAGTAGGTGTTATGTAGGCTAGGACCGATGTAACCTACATTAAACACCTTGGCTAACTTTTAGCGTAGACTCGCAGAATAAAGTATAATTTAAACGTGTAGTTCCGAGGACAAAACATGCGGACGGACATACGTGACTCTGCCATTGTGCCTATGTTTTTGCGCATTTGTGCATAGGAAACCGCCGAACCAAATTCTACACAATCGTGACGTATCCTAGTTGAAATTTTCTTGCTTAAATCAACACCGTGTATTCCCTGATATGCCAGAATAAAAAACAATGTAACGAGAACCCCTGGCAATTGAGGAACGCAGCTTGTTCAATTCAAAATATTAATTATTTCCCTGTATTTAAAATGACGATCCATGTATCTATATATTTCACTCGAAAGGTGCAGACTGGTTACGCACTTTAAGGAAATGCTGATGTGTTCTAATCGGTATATGATCACATTAGACTTTACATATCTATTGCCGGCCCCATGAAGAGGGCGTCAGGAACTATAATATTTCAGGTGTTATTTGACACCACACAGGGTAGCAAGTTTATATTTCACAGGCAATACAAAGTTAATACCGGGGCGTTGTGATCAAACCTCGCCAGGGGGCAGTAGAAATTGGCATTAAATATGGCTTGTTAATGAAGCTATCTCGTGCTTGAAGCTCATCTCGCTGCAGCCACATGACACTCATGTTCCAGAATGGAAGACACGCCCTCACTTAGAGACGCTTGAACTCCATGCAGAATCAGAACTTTCCCTGCCTGCTGTCAGAACATGATTAAACATCGTTATTTGAGCGTTTATGTGTAAAAATAAAGCGGAAGAAGTTTAATCTAAATATAATTCTACTGTCAAGAAATTTAAAGTACTTGGATATGAGGGGGAAAATGACTAATCACTTTTTTTTTTACTTGGGAAGATAATGGAGAAAAGTGCGGCAAGGTAGTTTCATGTTACGAAAAGGAGGAAGAACGAAACAAGAAAGAAGGGACACAATAAAATAATCCAGAAAAGGAGGTTAACGCGGATAGAGGGAGAGTAAGCCGATTACTGAGAAGAACAAAGACGTTCACTTTCAGCTTCTATTCCCCATCTATACATATTTATTATTATTATTATTATTATTTTCTGTTATTGTTATTTCATTATTTTTAACAGTGTTTTGACTAATTGGAAGAGACAAATTTATTTACCACTGATTGTTCCGTTTCATTTGTAGGGAGTTCCGAATCAAAATCTAGTTTTTTTGTCGTCATATTTAGAGTAGACACTACGTACAAATGTTTCCTTGGATGTTACTTTACGTGGAAAACACTCTGTCTTTGCCTTCATAACCATAATCTAGAAGCAGAATTTACAAATAATTTCTCGGACACTCGTTTTAAAAATAAATTATCCTGATTTACAGATCTGGCTAATGATAGAGAAGCAAGATTCCTTTACACAGCTATAGTTTAGTTTCAGTTTAAACGCAGTTTGCTGTTATCAGTGCTTAACATGTAGCGTCAGCTATTCTGTAGTCTAGGCAGAGTAAGCTAGGGAAAATATAAGTAGCAAATTGAGTCTGATATTTTTCCCTATTCTTTATGTCTACCGTTTGTGAACTTCATCTCATATGTATAAGCCGTCAGTGTTAACGGTGTGTGTGTGTGTGTGTGTGTGTGTGTGTGTAAGCGCGCGCGCTAAGATGGCGCAAGAATCGAGACTGTGGGAGGTAGGTGAGTGGCTTGCAGTCTCCAGCGGCGCGGAGACTCGTCCGACAAGTTACAGGTGCCTCAACAGGTGTTTCTCTCCTACTTGCCTCAGTCTGCTCCGGGCTGCGCGAAATTCTTCCTATTGGGCAAGCACAAGCCGTTTAACGAACTCCCTGACACGGAACCCAAGGGTTTAACATCACTTAGTCACCACAACCCCGTCAAATTTTCAAATGTTCTGTCGTTGAAATCTCTTTCAATGATTCAGTTGCTGTTTAGACTGCCGTAGCGGTAACATCCTTGACTCGAATTGGGGAGGATCCCCATTTCGAATCTCGCCGGGTTATCAGCTAACCTGATAAATGTGGTGATTTCCCTCTGTCGATCTCTGCGAATCCCACGGTAGTACTTTGAAGTAGTCACAGTCGCCTCCCATCTCCTTACATAAATAAATACACACATACATGCATACACATACATACGTACTCACACATATGCATACATAGATGTATGTATGTATACATAAATACATACATACATACATACATACATTATACACGTAGGCTGATATTCCAAGGATACAAAATTTCTTCTAGTGGCAATATGATTCGTACTGTGCCATAAAATACAAAATACAAAATATACAGCACAGAATATACAATACAAATATATTTTATTACATGTGTATTCTAATATCACACAAAATTCATTATTTGGAAGTGATATGGATGTCAATAAATTATGTATTTTTTTTAAAACATGAACCATGGGCAGTTAGTCCATGAAGATGGTATTTATTCCTTTAATTTATAGTATTAATTGCTGAACTTGTTGGAAATCTTCCTTGGTTCAGTATTAAAAAATGTGTATTCAAGTAGGCCATGTAATCTCTACTCTCTTAACGAGACTCCTACATGAATTTCCAGGTTTTGTACCTTCTACAATTCTAACAGTTTTCTTTGTACAGTAAATTTCTTTTTACTGTACTACGAATTTCCCTCAAAATATTCTACATTTCATTACAGACTGAAAACAGACAAAATAAATGACTTTGGAAACTTCGGTATTTATGATGTGAACTACAGGCCTAATTACATAGCATGCTCCACTTGATTTAGGAAACATTTGGACAATATAACTGTTCCAATTTATATGGTTAGTAATTTGTAATCTGAGCAAATTTGCATTTACGGACACTTTTATACATTTCATCCTAGAAAATACTTAATTGATAATGTGGGGAATTACTCGGTACAAAATTTTATAATATTAGTTTTCTCTACATTTAGGGTCAACTTACTCTTACTTACTCAATGCAACAGAGTCCTTCTTGAGAAGCTAATCGGTTCTCAGCTAGTCAAGAAATTCCTCGCATTTTATGGAACCCGAAGGTTCATTACCGCATTCACAAACGCCCACCACCTTTCCCTATCCTAAGTCAGCTCGATCCAGTCAATGTCCCCACATCCCACTTCCTCAAAATCCATCTTAATATTATCCTCCCATTAACGCCTGGGTCTTTTAAGTGGTCTCTTTCCTCGGGTTTCCCCCCAGAAACCTTGTATACACCTCTCCTCTCCCCATACATGCAACATGCCCCGCCTATCTCATTCTTCTCGATTGGATCTCCAGAACAATATTGGGTGAGGAGTACATATTATTAAACTCCTCATTATGTAGTTTTCTCCATTACTTGTTACCTCGTCCCTTTTGGCTCAAATATTCTTCTCAACACCCTATCCTCAAACACCCTAACTATAATTTTTCCTGTTGTTTGGTCGTTCACATTGAGGGAGGAACGTTGGCTGAGGGTGTATTTTGTTTTGCGTACAAGGCCAACTTACTGGCCCTAAACTATTTACTCGTGAGACAATACTATGTTTTAAGCTAAAGAGAAATCATCAATGTTCTACTAGAAACTGTGACATCATATCCCTCTTCGATCATATTCTCCTTCTGGTGATGCTGCATGAGTCTGCAGTTGAAACACTTCGTCTAACATAAGGAACAGCCAGTAACTAGTTTACGGAATAAGACAATGCCAAAACGATATCAGACATATTAATCTCATTTTCATATTTTTTACACACATGCATTATAAGATGTATCTTCAGGAGGGAAATAGGAGGGTAGTGTACGTAGAAACTGCAAGGTGTTAGGCACCATTATCCACCACATTGTTATTCTTCCATTTAAACCTGCAAGCAGAGAGATCCACATTTTGTCTCCGATACAGCAGTGTTAAGGTCAACGTGAAACTCTTTCTCTGAATCTTTTGTAATTAGGATAGCGGTACAGCAAAGCGAATTGTATTAAATAAACTTAAATATCAGGTCAGTCGGTTGAACTGACGCGCGAGTATAATGATGTGACGAGAAAGAAATAATATCCTGACCCACATAATTGCCGGTTCAGTGTCTGACAGGCTTCAAAATGATAAAGAATGAATGAAGAGGACTGCTTATTTAGTGCTTGAGAGCTCCGAGACTGTATCATTCTGAATGTAATCCCAATGGACAAGCAGGCAGGCAGGCAGGCGGACTGGGGGTCCTTGAGCGTAGAAATGAGAGTGTGCTCGCGGGAGTATGTGATGCTCCAGTGAATCCATTAACACAAATTGTGTGCTCATAAAAATGTAACATGAGGCTGTTTCCTCCTGTCGTAATATAAATGATAAAAAAGCAAGAATGGGATGCTTAATTTCACAGTGATACGGGAAAGAGTCCCTCAAAACAGGATTCCTTTTTTTTCCAAAGGGGTGCCCAGCTGTAACATTAAGCACTAGCCTGCCTACTTGAATAGCTGCGGGCATTTCTGACCCTCCCACTTTATGCTATGCCAAATTTGTTTATTAGAAATATAAAGTTTATATGTAATTTTAGGCACGCGCGTACGAAAACTTTCGAAAAGTGACCATTAGCTTCCTCATGTCTGTCCGTCTGTCCACATTGAACAGTTTGGCACCCACTGGACGGATTTTGCGCGAAATTTTACATTTAAGTATTTTGTTCGAAAATGTGTCAAGAAAATTCAAGTTTCATTAAAATCGGACACGAGTAACGGGTACTTTACATGAAGACCAATATACATTTTTTATCATATCTCGCTCGGTTCTTCTTAGAACGATAACTGTTTCAGACAAACCTTGTAGAGAAAATGAAAACATATATTTTGTGTGCAGTAATTTTTTTTTTTTCGAAAATCGTGCCATTTATGAGATAATGTGGAAAAATACGGTGGAAATGGGCAGGCCACAGTTGACCATGTGGTGCATGCGCATTGCATGCTGGATATCTAAGGCTACAAACACACACTCAGAATGTGTAATATATATTGCTTTTCACCTGCCACAATAGTTGCACGAAAGCGCCTCAATGTTGCATTATAGTACATTCTCTGTCTTGTTACAAAATAAGGATCAAGTGTTATTTAGATTCTTATTTAAAAACAAAAATATCTCTATTGAGGAGAATATTTGGACCTAGGAGGGAGGAGGTAACGGGGGAATGGAGGAGATTGCATAACGAGGAGCTAAATGATCTGTACTCCTCACCCAAAATCGTGCGGGTGCAAAATCGAGAAGAATGAGATGGGTTGGGCATGTGGCGCGTATGGGTAAGGAGAAGGGGGTGTGTAGGGTCTTGGTGGGGAAGTCGGAGAGAAGGACACCACTGGGGAGACCTAGGCGTAGATGGGTGGATAGTATTAGGGTGGATCTGCAGGAGGTGGGATGTGGGTATATGGACTGGATTGGGCTGGCCCAGGATAGAGACAGGTGGCGGACGCTTGTGAGTGCGGTAATTAACCTTCGGGTTCCTTGAATTGCGGGGAATTTCTTGACTAGCTGCAGACCAGTTAACTTCTCAAGAAGGACTCTGCACCATGGAGTAAGTAAGTAAGTAAGTAAGCACCTTTCCAAAACGCTGCTACTAACAGCGCTCTGTTTTAGTTAATACATCAGTCAACATATACATTTAATAACACAATTTACGACAAATAATAATCTCCTACACGTTTTGGCACCTGGGTGCAATCTTCAGGGATTCTTTCAGATCAAATGAATACTATCGTCGCCCACTATGGAATGATTAAAATATTAATATTCCAAAAGACATAAAATTGAAAAACTTACAAGTGCAAAGTTATAGTATGAAAATTATGTGATAGCCGTTCCAGGTACCAGTTAGTAGCTATTTATCTTCTGTAAGCAGTATGTATACAGATATGTCTCTTTTTTTCATCCGAAGAGATCTCATCCTGTAAATATGTTAGGATTGTTAATTTTATGTAAGTGAATGTATATTAATATCATTTACAGAAAATGAAATTACGTCACATAATGTAGAGTAACATAATGTGGAAGTCGGTGGCCAGCTCTCGTTTCATGTTTGCCAATAATCGATGTCGCAGACGGATATCGAGCTAAGGTACCCTGGACAAAGTTCTACACTACAGCCGTTCTGTTTTTCCTCAGCAGTCTGGTACACAACTGTTATAACTTAAAACTGACGGCGGTACGCAACTAATACCGTGACCCTCAGCAGCCTGAGATGCAACTGATACACAGCCGTTACCTAAAAAGTGACCGCCGGACGCAACTATCAAACCCCGCTAGAATTTCATATGGAGGGGGAATAATAGGTTAATTGAAATAAACCGAAATTTAAATTTAAGATTCTTAATACAACTCTGCAGAAAGTGAACAAGAGCCAGGATAGCGTGTAGTCAGTGTAGTGTCCAGGCTATGTGCTGGGCGTCTGAGGAACTATGGTTTGATTCCCTGTGAGGGCAAGGTTTTATTTATTATTCAACCGTCCACATTGGCTATGCAGTCCACTCGGCTTTCTAAAGACAGGAGAGCGGCGGTTCTTTCTCCTGGGATGAAATGGCCAGGGCGTGAAGCCAGACACTGCATCTAGTGCCGAGATCAAGCACAGCTTACTCGCCTAACCAAACTATGAATATAGAGTTGTGTTACAACTGAAAATTGGCTATCGTGAAGCTTTCTATTCCGTGTATTTTCACGTAGTAATTATATCTTTAATTTTCCAACTACCAGGGTGCTGATAAGTCTTTAGCCCGACCAAGCAGGAAACAAGCTCAGAAGCATGTCAGAGACGCGCGCGATTTCAACAAAATCGAAACGCCAATTGTCATCATATTTCTTTTCCTGCAAGGCGAGGCACCGAAGGAAAATCACGCAATTCTGACAGAAACATTAGCTTGTTTCCTTCCTGGTCGGGCTAAGGACTTATCAGCTCCCCTGAAAATACACATGAAAAATTGAATATTTTTAGTGTTTAGGCGATCACTGCGCCATCCGCTGTGACAAGAATTTCCCTGAGGATGGCGCAGTGATTACCGAAACATGTAGGAGATATTTAGTAAACAATACAAATATTCATTCGTTCATGTGCATTTAGTTGGAATATTAAATATATAATTGCTGAAACTTGGTTATGTATTTGTTGATACGGACAAGCACAACGGGGTAACAACCATCCAAGTAAGTTGTTGCTGTACTGCACAGATCCTTTACAGGAGACAGCTTCAGTGGCGGAAAGAAAGAGATGTGTGTTTTTTCCTGCATTTTTAAGTGTATTATTTAATGACACTGTCAATTTTTAAGATATATAAAGTGCGTGATACACAAATGGATGAGCATGGAATATTGGTGGAATTATAATGACTTGGAAAAGATCAGAGTACCCCGACAATCGTTTGTCCCATTGTCTCTGTGCAACGAACATCCCACAGGTGCAAGCATGGGTTTGAATCCAGGATTTCGCAAGGTGTATTTTAAAATAACCATATTTACTGCCTTGTCTTTATATATATATATACGCTTTAAGAAAGGCACAGAGCCGAAGTTAAAGGGGTTAACTTTCTCATAAAAAACTGCAAAATGACTAAAGCTGTCAAAATGTGAAACTTGTATAAACTTGCAATCTCTCACACACACACACACACACACACACATATATATACATATATATGTGTGTATATATATATATACGTGTGTGTGTGTGTGTGTGTGTGAGATTGCAAGTTTGTACAAGTTTCACATTTTGACAGCTTTAGTCATTTTGCAGTTCTTTTATGAGAAAGTTAACCCCTTTAACTTCGGCTCTGTGCCTTTCTTAAAGCGTGACATACATATCATTTGTTATATCTATATAATCGCTTTACGTATGTAAGTTTCAACACAACACAGACACACCTGTGTACACTGCTGCCAACAAATCAACAGTTAATAACCGGTTTCTGTAGTACATACAGCCCGAAACCTGACTTATAAATGGAACTTGACTTAGGAGCGATAGAAATGCCATCATGCTGGCCCGCAGACTTCGTCTGCTCTCTCGCAACATTTCCATTACTTCGCACTTGTCATATCTTTCATGTTTCAGTCCTATTTCTCAAGTGTATGTGCTTGAGGCATTCTGTCATCGCGGACTTTAAGCACGTCCAAAGATGCTGTTCTGTAACACGCCTGGTGTGAGGTTCCAGTTATTTGCTTGCTGATGCGGTAGTGGTTGAACATGTTTTGGTGATAAAGGTTTTGTCTCTCTGATGTTCGCTAACTTTCGTACTGGTAACTTTTATAGTGCTTTGGCTGTAAGTACAGGGTTATTCGAAATGATTGTCGGGGTTTTAACAACTTGCCACCTCGTTCTCCAGATGCAACCCCATGTGATTTCTTTCTATGGGGTTACGTCAAGGATCAGGTTTCTGTTCCTTCACTTCCCGCACGCATCCCGGAAATGAAGGTAACAATCAGAACCGCCATTGAAACCATCACCGCTGACATGCTACAAACAGTTTGGAACGAACTCGACTATCGTGTTGATGTTTGTAGAATCACAAAGGGTGCAAATTTAGAGCAGCTGTAAGGTATGTAACAAAACTTGGAGTATTGTTATATTAAATAAAAAAGAACGTATACTCCTAACTCAAGTGTATTGTGTATGACAAGTTGTTAAAACTCCGACAATCATTTCGAATAACCTTGTAATTTCACAGTCAAGATAATTTGTTGTTCAGAAATTAAACAGGGACACTGCTACGTACACGTATAAAACTTTAATGTGTTTCTGTGTGTCGTTTTAATTAACGAGTAATAACAATGCGAACCTAGAATACATTTATAGTACTGTATTTTATGTTCCACAAACCGTAGACTTTACTTGCTAAGTACTCCAGCAAAGACGTTGTGACCACATTAACCTCTAACCATAAAATTCATCTTCACGACATAAAAATTCAAGGTACACGAACTGCGTCTACATTACAGACAATGTTTAGCGAAGTACTAGGTGTTCATTTTTTAAATCATATCGAACACTAAATACATGTGTTTTAATTGTAAAGTGTGTGGACTGTACTTTAACATCCACGAACCCTAACTGCAATATTCACTGTACGGCCATACTTTGTTACGGTCACACTATCAGCGATCAAAAATAAAGCAAGAAATGAGAAAGATTGAAGCTTCCTTCCATAACATTCCATAGTTTCTAATTTCTTTGCGTTATACGGATAGTCACGCCGGGGGTCTGATTTTAGGATCTGTTGGGCGATAGAAGAAGAATCCCTGAATTTTTGAGTTAAATATATATAAAACTGTCTGCACAGGCATAGGACAGACATGGGTTCATTTAAGCAGACACGTGTCTACACACCGTGTTTCACGAAAGTGTCTTCATGTGACTAATTAAATCCTGTTTTAGCCAGAACATAAATTGCAATGAAGATGCTCTTCCGTCTACTGTTTGGCGGAACTCTGACAACTTAACAATTATAACGACTCCCATTTCAGGTTTAATTAAAATGATAAAATTAATTCCAATTCTGAACTTCAGTACCACTGTACTGCTTGTGGTAACTCACCGATTTACAATTTCTGAGACCGAAATGTATATAAATGTATATAGTTCATTAAAATGTTTGAGATGACTGACGTACTTTTGTGTGAAAATAACTTTGAAATTTTGAAGCCTTCCCGTCTTGCCAAGAATTTTTTAATTTTCTGCGTACACTCAGATTGTGAATCCAAGTTAGTGGCATTTTTAACTTTCTCTCCGAAAAGATGTTTAGATTATACTTTAAATGTAAACTTGTTATTAATTCTAACTTGCACACAAGTTTGCAACAAATTTTATTAGAGAAAATCTGAAGATTCTTTCGTTACAATTTCCTTCCAGTCCAGTTCAGTAAGACAAAATATCATTTTTAACCCTGTGAGGACGAAACATAATCTGTTATATTTAAACGCTTACTACGTACCGCGCAGTAATCACTCCTCATTTCCTTTATAAAAGTCAATCAGTTAAGGCAAAAGTTGTTAGTTCTGAGATATATAAAAATATTCATACACACACTGTAGGCAGAACGTAGAATGTTACGCGTTTTCGCAAAATTTCGAAAAGCGACTATGTAATTCGTCATGTCTGTCTGTCCGTCCGTCCGTCCGCCCGTATGGAACAATTCGGCTCCCACTGGACCGATCTTTATGCAATTTGATATTTGAATATTTTTCGGAAAATTTGAGAAGAAAAAACAAGTTTTATTTAAACCCTTGCTTTTTATGAACGCGTATGTACGTTATGATGATATCTCACTTAATTTTTCTTAGAATTCGAAATCTTTCAGTCACGGGTTGTACATAAAATCAAAACACACTTTATGCTCCATACCATTCTTCTGAAAATATTGCCGTTAATGAGACAATGTGGAAAAAATTCGTGAAACCGGACAGGCAAAAGATTAAAATGTGTACAATACGGTGCATGAGCTTTGCATTCCGGATAATTAGGGCTACAGGCACATACTCGGAATAGGTAGTTCTTCTTGCCTTCGCACGGAAAAAATGATTATACGAAAGGTCGTCAATGTTACGTTTATACGTACATTGCCTGTCTTGTTAATGGTAATCCTGGTGGTATACAAAGTAATCGCTAGGTTTTAAAAGGTTAATATTAGGAATTTGTTGTATTCACTCATTTGCTTTCACTGCCCATTACCGTTCGATTCATTCATTTTATATTTAATGTGTTTTATTCCATCAAATAAAATTCTTTTGCCAGATAAGTTTAATGGTGTTTCCTACAAATTTGGTTCCATTTAATGATCTTCGACGGTGCAACATTTAATTTAGTAGACAAAGTTTATTGAAAGTTTTTCTTCGCAATAACACTATTAAAATCTGTGCTCATAATTTTGTACTCCTATTTTACAATTTGCAATTTGATTATTTTTAAAATTATACGTCTCTCTTATTGTTTAGTTATTTATTACTACTTCTTTTGTCACTGAAACTTGTTTAATAAAGCTTTGTTTTTTATTTCTGTTATTTTAATACGTGTTTATTATCGTCGAAGACAAAATTCTTTTGCAAACGAATATGTTAGTTTCATAGAAAATTTTAATTTTTTTTGTTCCTGTTTTTAACAGCGCTAGTTAGCTGTCTCAATAGATCGCATTATTTTAATCAATTTGTTAGCGACAAATGTGTTATTTAGTGTAAAGTTAAATTCTTTATGCGACCTGGACTGACTTTGTCTAATGCTGTTTCCTGCAGCTGCCAAAGACGTCGTGGCTTAGAATGACATTTTAAAATTCGATTCCTATCACCAAAAACAAACATCATATATCCGGCACCACAGTAATGTACCTCAAGGTCGTCTAAAATACACAAGGTACATTCAGTAATCAAACAAAGCCAATAAGTTCACTTTTTAGGTTAAACTAAAGACTGTTTATACACCAGCCAAGGCTGACTGAACTCAAAACCTACCTTGATCACAGAGGATTCCGCCCCAGTTTGTGTCACATATGCACTGCCAAGAGGATCCATTGCAGTAACCATGCTTGCAGCCTGGATATGGAGTGCACTGGTCACAGAACTCGCCACGCCAACCTGGACGACACCTGAAATGGAAAATAAACTCCATTTCAACAAGAAATTTGTAATTTATTTGACCTAAAATCTCGTCGAGGACCCATAAAATTATGCAGTAACTTAGAGGCTGCTCGATGTTCAGCTGCAGTAGGAGTGCTCGTAACAAATGGGTCTGAGACATGAATGTGTGGGCATTATTCTGTCGCTTTGTTGCAGAACTCATGCGTTTGGTGAGTAGGAGAAGAGACTTTATTCGTTAGTAATTAAAGAAAGTTATAGGCATTTATAGGCGTAATAACGTTTACTGATATCACCCTTGATGGGTCATGTTCCTTTGTTTTCCATAACTTTACTTGTGACAACCCACTGGCCGTGTCGTTTTCATTGTTACTCTTGCAGATTTCGTTGATTCTCACACAAGCCGACAACACAGGGTTGCGATGCTGAAGGTAGTCATTAATGCACAGATATCAAGATTATTAATATTCCTCTATCTTGATATTGTACTAAATGTAAAATGATACTGCGAACAAAGCTGTAAACTTTTAGAAGATGTGTTACCACACAACATTTCACGTAATATCGTCCAATCGAATCCGAGAGATTGAACAGTCGCTATGTTCGTATAATTATTTCAGAGCACTAACTTGTGACGATTGTACATGTGGGTTATACAGTAACAGAAAGGTATTCATTGCAAGTTTCATGAAAATTCTTAGACTGCCCCACCAATTATTACAGGGATTGAAGAACTTCCAGACATGGTGCCTCGTTAAGCATGTAATTTCATTAAAAACTAAGGAAAATTTTGCAACATTATTTTCACATCAGGAACAGACTTTAGTAGGATGTTCTACACGCAGATATGTCTGTTATATGTTTTAATGTAAACAATGCCTTTTCCGTACATTACAAGTTTTACTATGATAAACTTGTAGGCCGGGTAGCTCAGTCGATATAGCTACTGACTACGGGTTGGACGGTCCGGGATCGAACCCCGATGGGGACGAGATTTTCCGCCCGTCCAGACCGGCCCTGGGGCCAGCCAAGCCTCCTGTAAAATGGGTACCGGGTCTTTCCCGGGTGTAAAGTGCGGCTGGGGTGTGTTGCTGACCACTCACCCCCTTCCAGTGTCGCGGTCATGGAAGAGTAGAGCTATACCTCTACCCACCCTCTGGGCCGCACTGGGCCTGTAGCGGGATCACTTTACCTTTACCTTTTACTATGATAAACTTACACGTAGGCCTGCGTCCTGTTAATGTCGCTGCATTCCAGCAGCCTTTACGTCTAGAAACAATTTCGTACCTCAACAAAATTGCTAATATCTGCCGGAATTAAACACATTGACATTGCATGCCCCCGTTGATACCCATCCGCAGAATGCTATTAAAGTCCGTAGGCAGTATTTCTAGTGCAGTCTGCACTGTCACATAGGCTACTGTACCTTGCAGCCACTGTGGCGATATTGCTCGCACGAGTTCGCAGTATGCAACAAGCCAAATACGCACCAAGTTGTGAATTAAACTGTGAATGCTGTTGAGAAGTAGATGTGAATGAAAGGGAACAGTAAGGAAGTTGTGAATGAGTGGCGGTGTATTAGAGATATCCGGATTCATTGTTATACTTAGTATTCTCGTTTCCTGTCCAAGAAGTATTGAATGTTCTATGTCTTTATTTGCACCTCTTCTACCACTATCTCGCTAGACTTCGAACATTGAGATTTTTCTCAAGCCTTCGCAGGAAATCGAATATTTAGGGAATGAAAACATGACACTCTATTATGTAAAGATCTGCCAGTCTTTGACATCAAACACATTATAAAAAAAACAAACTAATCGAATTCCATGGATCATTGTCCCAGAGAATATTACAGTCTGTCAGCTTTATACCCTTTATTTCCAATTCTCTCAATTTCTCTCTTCCCTTCAGATTTCCGGACTTTTTTTTAATATCTGATCTCTCCCATGCGTGCCAAGGAAAGGCTCCCAAGTTCGAGGGTCTGTTCATATTTCTCAGTGTACAGGCATTTCTTTCCACTGTTAAAAATGTTAAGCTACTCGTCCAACAAACTGGTTGGAGGATAACTCACCATCGGTTGTCAAAGACTGCTGTATATACGTGGTTTCCGTTTCCTCCATCCTCAAACTTCCAGTTTTATTACAGTCTTGATATTAAAATAAATTTCGCTGAAACAGCTAGTTAGAAATAAAACTGACTCAATTTACTGGATGACAGTTCGCCCCTGCGATTCGGTAGTGCATAGTTTGCCACTTAACGAAATAGACACCCGAAACGTTTCTGTTGCGAAACGCCGGGAAGGACTGCTGCTGTAGGACTGTATGTTTGACTGCCATGCTTCAAGTTAAAAGTTTCTCACATTGCTTTAGCCCTTAAATGGTTAATGCAATGTGAGTTAATTTATGCACCACCAGGTTGAGTATTCAAAACCTCTACGCTCTGCGCACGAATAGTATTTATGTGTTCTTGCGGATTTCAGAAACAACAACAATTATTTCGATGTGCAATATTAACTAAATGGATTTTACGTCTATAACGAAGACGGAATCTGTAAACTGTGTCTTGCGAATTGAAGGTTTACGTAAAATTCAGGGTGATCTTTTCCTTTAAAGTGCTCAAGACATTAACGGAAAGTGACTGATAAATCATATCAAGGTATGACATTTCCCCTAAATAAAACTTATGTCTCGGGCGAATTTTTTTTCCCGATGTGGCCTGATTTTTAAACTTTATTCCGTTTTCCTGATAATGTTCATTTTTCCTGATAATGTTCATTAGGATGGAGACTTTTTATGGTTTTTGTTAGCGACTTTTCCGTAGAGGAGATGGCACAGTGCTGCGCAGCGAGCCATAAACAGTGCAGATGTGAGGGTATAAGAAACATGACTGTAACATGGCTATCATTTTAATTGCTTTTTAAATGCTGTCCATGTCCCCGAAAAGGTCAAAAACAAAACTATTATCTGATTAAAGTATGAACGTGTTGTTTTACAGCGGTTTCAATCCTACGATTTTAGAATAGAATTTAATTATTAATTAATTATTTAGAACTTCAAGTACAATGATACTTCTGAGTAGTCGATTTTAGTGCCGAATATTTACATTGCTAATTTATTTAAGGGCTTGTCGTGAGAAATGTAATGAAAATTCGTTCGGCCGTCTTGAGTATCACACAGACTGTCCAACTAACTGGCTGACATTCTCCTAATAAACAATTACTGCTACGTATTAAAAGGATGGCTAGAATACATGCTACGTAGCAATAAATCTGTATTTAATGAAGAACAGTAAATGTGGCATCAGGGACTTACTTTTACATTTGACATGTTGCCTTTTTATGTCAGAAAGAGCTTTAGAAATTTCGTATTACATGCGATATATCCTTCTACACTGTTCTGAGTGATATTCCAGCTTATGATATATTGTTCTTTTGTAGCTTGAATTATGTTGACAGTCATCTGTAGCCTCTAGTCAGCGTGTTTGTATGTCTGCCTGAAGATAAGTTGCACTGAACTAAAATCTCGGAACTTGTATTGCTTTCTTTAATTTGTAGTTTTGTCCAATTACAGTTTGCCACGCCACGGGACAAAAGAATAGCTGGTCGTTGGTTTCTCATAAGAGCACACAACGCAACTTTATCTTTTTAACTTTCGTTTTGGTTTCCTGCTCTAGAGTCTGACGAGCATGGACATGTGGCTTGGAACTTAAATATCGACCATAACGGGATATTCAATTTTAGACAAATATTAATTTTCTACAAAAGATTAGGTAAGAGTAAGCAGTAACAAATAATTTTATTATTGTCTTTCATTTCTGAAACAAAACGGGATGTCCTATATATATATAAAAAAGTGTATGTTTTGCGCTGTTTTCGTCGTGAATGAGATTGAGAATGTGGAGGAACAACGCCAGCGCCATCGATAATTCACAACTGCGTTAGACGGATGTAAGTTGTTAGGTTCAACCTGCGGTCGTTTCACACCTGAAAGATAACCCCCTGTACCCATTGAATAGAGGACTGTGTGGGCACTGCCGAAGAGGTGGTGGGTGGGGGATGGGGAGCCGGTACAAATTACGGGGACCAGGCAGTCCGGAAGGAGAGTCGAGGCCCGACTATGTGGCATATGTTTGTTGTTCTCGTTACTATAATTATTTTTAGACAATACAAATCAAAACTTTCACACCACGCCGAAGACACTTTGCAACTGACAGGCTTTCCGATTTAGTGTAAAGATTTTTAGCTGGTCTGCCCTTGTTGGGGGCCCCAAAACAGTCTATATTTTGAAATGCGTACGATATTTTGTTTGCTGTACCATTCGAACACAATGCTTCGATCATCTAGCTCGTAGCCTAGTCACAATATCAACTGAGTTAATGCGGATCTTGGAAAACATTTAAACGTGTTACAAGCAGCTGAAGCAACATCTGTTATCGTAATCGGGGTAGTACTGTACGTCCTTGTTCTTCCTGTCAACCTGGTAGTGACGTAGAATAGGACACCGCCACTCTATCCCAGTCCGCAGCACCGGCAACCTATCTGGATCTTAAGTACAGCTTGTTTATAAAGCACAAGTTAGGACTCTAAATCAAACCTTATAACTGAAGCCAGGATTGTAAAGAATTAAAACACGACTTTAATTTCAAGACTTTTCTTCCCTAATCCTGTTTAGTAAAACTAAATTCCGTCGTCGGCACACTCTTGTGAGAATCGAAGCTAAAGTATTGAATTTTTACAAACGTAATTGTGTGATCTTGAAATTTATTATACGAATACGTGGCATAAGTTCCCTTTCATGAATGTTTCATGTTGAACCAACTTTTGTCCTAGGTTTAATGAGTTCCGATAATGTTATCGCAAAATTTTTGAGGTAGTTCACACAATGGACGAATGATAGGATTTTGATACGTGACTAGGACAAAAGTATACTTCCTCCGTCTCCCATTAAACCTTTCTGAAACATAAAGGTGGCTCCAGTTGGTCGCTCAAGTTTATCTTCTGCAGAGTTCCAGAAAGAATTTTGCTTTACATCCAAATCGCTACGAACGTAAAATTGAATTTATGTCCTTTGTGAATCTTTGTGAGTTTACTGGTTAGTATTAGAATTATACAAATTCTTTAAAACGAAATAATTCTGCATATTTTACACTTGTACTTCAGTCGATAATATGCACAGAAACTTACATGAAATTGTGTTAAAAAGCTGCTTATTAGTACATGGTTACAAATGTCGTTTATCGTTGTTCATCGTGAGATATGAATTATGTTTGGAGGGGGGGGGGATTTACTTGTTCATTATCTTTAACCGCAAAATATCTGGAATAACATGAAAAATGTGCTCTTTACACTGAAAGTCATTTGTGAAAGCGGTATTTAATAATGAAGCGGCAAGCAGGCACGCCAGGTGGAGAGCAAAATTCCAAATAATTTATTAAAGTGTAAATATACCGATTTTCAAATAGTCTTCCAAGGTGAAGTAATGTAGTAAAAATTCAGTATCTCCATCCATATTTCCTCTGTGTAAATCTTGCAGCAAAGAATTAGTTTCACGGATATCGGAAGTCTGTGTTTTCTGTGTAGCCCTACATTGAATCAAATACAATTACTGTACACACATATTGCCGTGTTGCCTCTGCCAGAAGACACTGTGGGGGTGACCAGTGCCTGTCTCATCTTAATGAAATTGGCTAGGTAGTTACTGGATGCGGATTTCCGAAATTTCTTTTTTTAAATGTAATTCATAACCGTAACAAGACACATGCTTGATTTTTTGCGAAGAGGTACTTACAAGTGCTAGCTTATCACGTGATGCAGATGTGCAATTGTACAAAGAAGAAGGAGAAGAAAAGGAAGTAAAATAAGACCCGTATCTCCTAGTCTGAAACTCTGCCAAAGCAAAGAGACAAGCGTTTTTGCACACCTGATATTTTGAACTGGTTTTCAGCGAAGTTATTATTAACAACAAGTAGTGTTACAAAGTAGTAGTAAATCTGGTTGTAGCATGTCAGGTAAAGAGCACGATGAGTTCCGGGTTGAGAACAGCCGGTGACGACCCCGTGGGAATCGTCAGGCCAGCGCCCTGGAAGAATCCTGCCAACGGTCTCCGAACAATGAAAAAACGCCATCCTCATGATTAGACCCGTTCGGGTGCCGAATACAAAACATTTGGCGGTGTTGTCCTCAGTGGCGGATCTTTGTGACTTTTCTTGGAACATGTCAAATAGGGTGTACAATAAATTACTTCTTTGTGCGATTAACGTAGTCCTGATCCTGAGTTCTATGCACTTGATGATCCATGCACTGTAATTGTGAGCTCTCTGACCCCACAGTCAGGAGGTCTCGAACTGTCACTAGGAGACTGGCTCTCCTCATTCGGGCCTTAGTTTCCTCATTACTCCTCAGAAATGAAAAGACAATCCCGCAATGCTTCCCTACCAGCCTACCATTCATCCCCAATCACCCTACCATTCCACACTGTAAAAGTCTGTTTCGTCGTCTATGCAGTTAGTCTTAGACCTGTCAAAGCAGATGTCTGGGTTCAATTGAAAGGCCGGTCATGTGGGATGCGTAATGGACAAAGGAGTACTGGGACAGGTTTATCTCCAAGCACTGAGGTTTTTTTTTTAACCATTCTGATCATTCCATCACTATTCCATTCCTATTCATCTATCGCCGAAGACGTCGCTAAATAAGATTAAAAAAGGGCGGCGTAAAATATATGTGGTTGGGAAATGGTCAATGAAACATCACAGTATGGAACTGGAAATTTATGACATTACTAACCAGAAATGTAGGTTTATTTTAAAATAGTAAGAATTGTATTTTGTATTTGATGCTCTACTTAATGACTCTTAAATGACCTCGGACAATGTTGCGGATAACTTTGCTCAGTAATAACGGATTTGAAATATCCTCTTTGCGACCATGTCAGAAAGAATCTGAGCTCCGCTTTCTATGGTTTGAATCTCATTTCCAACATCCTAATTGGTATAGACCTGCGTTTTGGCCGAATTAGGACTAATCATAACAGGCTTATTGATAATAAAAATTTATTATTTTTGTCTTCACTGTTTTATAGAATCACCACAAAAGTTGGATCAAGCGGTAAATCTTCTGTATTATAATTAGAGTGTGGCGTTTTGAATCTCAGCTTCGACACCGATTCTCACGAAGGAGGTTCCCGTATTTTTTTGTCACTGCAGGCAAATTTCCTTATATTAAAATAAGCCACGATTCTTTCCTTTTCGTTATTCACTGTCGTCCAGCCTCTTTTTTCTAGATATGCTATGTTGCTGATATCACTGTTAAGCAAACCATCAAAAGTGTATAAATTAAATATCTACATAACGGCAAGCAGCTTAACTGTGGGCTTTCAAATTCCGATTCTGCGGCGTTGAAAAGGTTTTTAAAATATCTTACAGTAATATTCCTATTATATGGCAAAACTTATCTTAACATATCTTAAATGGCTTCGTAATGTTTATTTAGTGATGAAGGGTACTAAGATATTAATACTGCAGTGTCCTTGGACGTGGTACGTAGTTACAAACAATTCGCAGGTGCATACTGCCTGCAGGTTCAGGGACGAAGCAAATATAAAAATCTAACAAACAAAGCTAACAATTTATCTCAGTAAGTAACCAACTTGATGCACAAAATTTTTGTTTTACATTAAGTTTATTTCATGCCTCTACATGTTTCGAGCACATGTGTCGTTTTGATGACCGTGCATCTCAGTATATTTATCTCAGTAATTAACAAACTTGATGCACACAATTTTTGTTTTACAATAAGTTTATTTCATGCCTCTACATGTTTCGAGCACATGAGATGCACGGTCAGCAAAACGCCAAGAAAAGCTAACAATGTCATATGAAATGAGTACCAAAATTAATTAATTAAATAAAAATTACGAGAAACATAAATTCCGTCATCAAAATTATTGTGTTTGACAATAATGACCGGTAATATTATACCAGATTGCACGGCCTCACACCCCACATGACACCAGCCTTAACATTTCGCCACCGTACAAAGGTAAATCTCGTATGTCTTAAATAGTTGTGTCGTATCCTATGTAATGGACTTAAATTGATTGAATCTGAAATAATAGCCTCCAGAGCCCATGAGTCATGCAAAGTTTAGAGATCTTACATGAACTGCGATATCTTATAATTTGCATTCTTTTAGGATACGTTGAGGCTAACTAGAATACTTAACTATATCTTTAAATCTGATTCTTCACAAAGTTTTGAAACAGAAAGAAGAAAGCTGTCATATACCGAAGCCGTCATTGACAAAGGAAATATTTGAGAGTAGAAAAGTTGTGAATTTAAGGCCATCTCTGGAATGCATGTACACAGCGGCCTTGCACCTATAATCTGTACTTTCAAACCTGCAATATTTCTAGCAGGTTATCCACTACAGTCATGGAATCGAATTCGTGGTAATATTTAAAAGCCAGTTCGTGCAGTCACGCCTGTTTCTGAGCCAACAGAACGTATTATATTTATTCAGTTTAAACTGATCTCTTCTCCAACCACTGAAAGGCGAATATATCCATCAAGCCAGCAGTGAACTATAAAACATTCGGTAGTCACTGTTCCTGTTTGTCCTAATCATCCAGACAGACTTTGGTGCCTAGCCATCTTCCTATTGAAGGAAAAATGATGGCGATTTCCACAGGTATTAACCTTTTGACGCCTAACGACGACTATAGTGGTCGTACCGCACCGCTAACCTCTAAACGTTGCATTTTATATATTTATTCAATAAATACAGGTACTGAATATTTTAAACATGGTACATACTCTCCGTTTTTCCCTCTTCAAAATGCAGTTTGTTTCATAAATCTAACATATTTGGTTTCTGTTTTATTCACATTTTATATACAGAGTGTGCTAAAATTAAAAAAAAAATAATTCCGGCGCCAAAAGTTTAATTAGCTGGGGAGTGAATCTGACCACTTATCACCAATTAGCGCCGAGGTTGAGAATTAGTGGAGCTGTACATCCTTTCCCCATATGCTTTCGCGGCATGTTTAGTGAAACGATCTCTTCATACATTAACAAAAAGAGCACAACTTGAGACTAATCGAACACACAGCGCGGAAAGAATATTTGGACCCAAAAGAAAGGATGTACTTAGAAAATTTTGGAAATTTAATAGTGATGTACTTTACGATTTACATTCTTCGCCAAATATTATTGGATTTATCAAATCAAGGAATTTGAGATGGATGGGGCGCGAAGCCCACAGAGGAGTGATGAAGAACTGACACAAAATTTATGTCAGGAAGCATGAAGTGAAAAGATTTGGTTAGGTCCTCCTTATACAATCTCATCGCACCTCACTATAACTATAAATTCTGTTACTCAGTTACTGGAAAAGAAACTGGGGACTTTTATGCATCTGTAACGGTAATCTCTTGTATTGTGCATTAAGGTTTGTTACAAATGTCATGTGCAGGAAAATGTTGGGAAAGACTACGAATTTAGAGCAACCCTCGTTATATCTGGGTAAAATTTTCAAGTATATTTCTTCGATATAAATTTTTATTCATTCTTAAGTGCAGTACATTTCGCACGCACTAACCTCCTCAATTAAAATAGAATAAAGAACCAGAATGGAAATTGTATGTATGTATTTGAAAGAATACAGACAAAGCGAAAGAAATATGGCTTTTCTGAAATCACATTTCGTACATAAACTGAAGTTTGCATAGTGTTGGTAATAAGGGAGTAAAAGTAGCCAGACAGTAATTCACTGTTTTGTTGCCACAGATCTCCGCTGATCTAAGAATTAAATCGATGTCGAACATCGCCTTACCCTAATGACGGAGACAGGCAGATCTCCGAAATATTGATTTTGTAACTCAATTTTGACACGACTAATCGCTCGAGAGGACTTTCCTAAATCTGTCTGTTTTGGGGCAGGAATATGGTAATCGACATACAGGCTAGGATACAGGCGGAACAGCCGAGGAATTGTGGTTCGATTCCTGGCAAGTGAAAAACATACAATTTTTTTTCCAACTCCTTCAGACCAGCCCTGCGACCCGTGCAGCTTTCTGTCATTAGGTATCGGCAAGTCTTTCAGCAGTACAAATCGCCTCGGATATGAAGCTCACCACTTGCGTCTATCCAGTGTCGAGGTTAGGAATGAGTGGAGTTATTATTCCACTCCCCAGTAGTCCCTCCATATGACTTCTAGGCGTGCAAGTGGATAACTCTATCCTTTATATGTTTCGGTACAGTCAAGTACATTTACAGTTGAGATAATTACAGACCCCTCAATTCAACCACAACGGTTTGCTGTAACTGAAGAAAGGATTGGTGCAGTAGGAAACACTATGAGAGAGGCAGTTTCTTCAAAAGTAATTATATTTTGAAAATGTAATTATTCAGACATGCCGGTCCCAGTGGCCACGCGGTCTAAGGCGTAGGTCTGCGACCGCTCGCCTGCTGAGATCGTGTTTTCGAATCCCACCGGGGGCATGGATGTTTGTCTGTTGTGAGTAATGTGTGTTGGCAGGTAGAGGTCTCTGTGACGAACTGATCACTCGTCCAGAGGAGTCCTACCGATTGTGATGTGTCTTTGTTTGTGATCAAGAAACCTCAAGAATGAGGAGGCCATGGCTTTGGGCCGCAGCGCCACAGGGGGAAAAATTATTTAGACATATATTAAACCTTACACGGAATATCTTGTTTCTCATGAGAGAAATGTAACTGGTTGTCGAATGTAAGAATTGTGTTACGTGCTTAGCAAGACTTTGAAAGGCTTGTCCATTACCGACAAGATAAAATACCAAACCGTAAGACCGGTGTTTAATATCGAAGTCTAACCCACTGTATTGTTTAAGGCACAAGCAGACAAAAATGTCGAATCTCTGAGAAAATATAAGTCATCGTCACTAAATTTTCAGAAATTTACAGACACGAAAAAACCACATTGTTCCCACCAAAACGCTAATTAGGCCTGAGAACCTGAAGTAGGACACTTCAATTTGCTCATTCTGTCTGCTCAGAAGTGAACAGAGTGTATGATTTATAAGCTTTGACATAAAGTACAGATTTGGTGTGTATTGGACCGTGCATCATCTTGATAACTGAAGAATAAAATCCAGCAAGATGCCACTTATTACTTTATTATGCTTATGTCAGGCTCAATATGTTACGGGTACCATTATGTCCATCATCAGGAGCTCACGACGATAGCGTTGGTGATGAGCACAATGTTTGGTGATGGGCATAATGGTACCCGAAACATATTGAGCCTAACATAAGCATAATAAAGTAATAACTGGCATCTAGTTGGATTTTATTCTTCAGTTATAAAGTACAGATACCTGCAACATACCTCTAAGTCGAACTTCTAAATTTCTGTTCCAGTTTTAGTTGAGATCGAACTGGAATTTATGACACCCAGAAGTCTAGGCAATGCCTTTGCTTATTTATTTGTAGTACCTGATCACAGGAAGTGATGATAATGTCAAACACAGAGAGGAATGTATGCAGTATGATAAATCCGTTGTGTTGGAAAATAAAGACAGTTTAACAACCGTCAAAAACACAGCTGTATAAAAATAATAATTTGACCAACTACAGAATATGCCACACACTACGATGAGAAAAAGACACACGCTGTAGAATGACGCGAAATACCTTAAGACACCCACTCTGAAACCACATGTCATCTACCAGCAAAATTCAACAACTACTAATTTTAAAAAACTGACGATTTTAATAACTGCTTTCGCTAATTTAATTTCAGTTTAATTTTAATCTTGTAGCGTTAATCTTCAATATTAATATCGAAATCAAATTGTATAACTAGTAACAAAAACCTGTAAGAAGTTAGACCACCCTTCCGCCCATGATCTGTATACTTCCTAGTATGTTTCAAATGTAAGCCTGAAGATGGCCCCTAGAGGGTCGAAACATGTAGCTGGTTAACTTATTATTTTAATAAAGTTGTATTTTTGGCGGTTGTTAAATTGTCTTTACATACCTTATCGTAAATTGAAACTGAATTCGAATATTTTTCCGAATTGATTTGCATTTAAAAACAAAGGGTGATTTTTTAATATAAGTAATGTAGTTCCTCAGCAAATTAATCGAAATATAAGCAGTTTAATTCCCAGGCTATATAGCTATGCTACTTCAAATGAATCAGTCATATAGCGTCGAATATAACGTTAGTATGATAATGCAACGTGAATAGGAAATATTATAGAAGATGGTTTTTGCGAAATCCTTTAACGCAGTGTTTCTCAACCGCCGGGCCGCGGCCCGGTACCCGGCCCTGGCATCAATTGTACCGGGCCGCGAGAGGTTCTCCTGGAATTTGTCATTTTAGTTTTCTAAGCAATTTTCATGACTAAATGTTTTATAGTGGAAATATTCTGAGGAGAAAAATATTCGTGAATATGTCGAAGAACTCAGACCCAGATGATGGCCTGAGGAAACTACAATATGCTACAAGATTTCATTAGTCCAGTGATTGATAAATAATTGAAATGCAATTTTATATTTGTCAACATGCCACACCGTATACATAAGTGTAATAATATTCTTTATGATTATGTCATAATTAATTATTAATATTTACGTTAGTTTAATGTATGAACTTAAAAAAAATGGGAAGTTATTTACAAGTAAATTTGATGGGACCGGGTCCTCTTCTTATGAAAAAATAATTTACCGGGCCGCGGTCTCACAGAGGTCAAAAACACTGCTTTAACGCAATGTGCCAGTTGTGGACAAGCAACTGAAGGACACAGAGGCCTTTGTATACCAAACCTACAGTCTGAATATCCATGTAACGCGCACTATCTTTGGAGTACGCTACCATTTCACATAAAAATAAATACTCAACTCATGAAATATTCAGAACTTGTAAGCCGTGTTCTGTGAAAGGTGTAGAGATGTCTACTTGTAACTTCCAACAGGCTACATATCGATCCGCACGTACATTTCAGAAGCAGTAAGGTTAATGGAGAATAGAATTAAAAAAAAAAAAGTTAATGCACCAAATGTCGTCACGTATTTTGCCAATCTCTTAACAGAACGTCCACCGGCTTGCCCCCATTGTGGATGTGTCAGTACCTTGAAGAGAATCGCTCCTGTCATCCATTTCAGTTTCTCATGGTTACAGCTGAAGTGTTACTGAGCAATCGCCACGCTTCACTCTCAGATTCTCGGGTTGTCAAGCTGTATAAATGCGTTACAGCGCACAGGCGCTTCCTACTTCTATAACAATGAGTTTTCGGCAAAACCTCTCCTCTGTGGTAGGTTTCAATTTTCTAAAATTTCAATTTATTTATGGTGGCAGACAGGGGTGACGTAGTCGGTATAGCTACTAGAATACGGACTGTTCGGTCCGCGCTTCAAATCCCCATAAAATCAAGAAATTTTCCTCTTACCACCACGCCCAAACCCACTGCGGGGCCTACCCAGCTTGATGCTCCATGGGTACAGGGGGTTGTTTCCTAGAGTAAAGCAGCCAGGGCGTGATTTTGACCGCTTAGTACCATCACTGCCGATGTTAAGCATGAGTTGCTCTACACTTCCCTCTCACTGTATGCCTTCATGTCCTCTACATATATAAATTTACCAGTTTATTTATGGCATATTTAATGGCGTCATCGGTACCTCGCACTATTCGGCAGTTAAGTGTTACGGTGTTAAAAGAATGGTGTAATGGAAAGGATATGAGGAATAACGGCCATGTCCCATGTCAAGGCTCTAACCTGACATAGGCCTGCAGCTGAGGAAAACCGTAAAAGTACTCAGTCAGAATAGTCGTTATCCTGGTGGCAATGCGAAACAGCCACCTGAAGTCCATAGCCAAATTTATGTGTGCTAAGTTTTCTGTACTCAGTGTACTTTGTAAATCAGGCGATGACCAACTTCGTCTATGAACCAACGTCTGATCATTTTGCAGCATAATTGTGCCGACCAAAGTTCTCGTAATCGCCACACTTGGAATTTACGCGGATAAACATGAATGTTATCTGTACTTTCGATACCTCAATTACCGAATTAATAAACACAAGCAAGAGTTTTACATTACTGCCTCAGCCTGCATACGGATACCACACCACCACGACCAAACCACAACGTAACACCAACACACATCGAACCAAAGCAATACAACCCATGAAATAACTCAACATATATGTCGCAAGCTCCTGAGGATGGATGTATTAACACCCGAAACATGCTGAGCATTAAATAATGAAATAATAAATCAAGTGACATCAAGTTGGTCTCTCTTTATTCAACTATGATAAATCTGTAATTTATTCCTTTTTGGGTAATTCCCCGGCGTCTGAGATTTAATTGCCGACGTTTCGGAACTCACTATCGGTTCCATCTTCATAGGCAGGTGAATGAAGTATACTTCATTCACCTGC
>Ga0123355_10000963_pt1 | contig 39807 bp, 32 predicted proteins | sample TergutEmb28metaG_3_FD_89872 | JGI IMG/M metagenome (GOLD analysis project Ga0123355, IMG submission 89872) | Embiratermes neotenicus P1 segment gut microbial communities from Petit-Saut dam, French Guiana - Emb289 P1 | ecosystem: Host-associated > Arthropoda: Insects > Digestive system > Gut ...
ACTTACACTAACCACCATTTTGGGCGTTATAATGATGTTACTTGGCCCATTTGTAACCCGTCCACTACTTACCTTGCTAGACACCCCAGCGGAAATAATTGACGATAGCGTAGTATACATGACCATACTAATGGTGGGTATACTGGGGATGGCGTATTTTAATATACTGTCCGGCATTTTGCGCGGCTTAGGCGACGCTTTTTCGCCACTGCTATACCTGGCTTTCACCAGCGTACTAAACATATTTTTGAACTTGCTACTCATCCCCGAGTTTGGCGCATGGACAATGTTTGGCGTAGCCATGCCCGGCGCAGGGCTTGGTGTGTGGGGTGCGGCAGTTGGCACAGTTTTTGCCCAAGGGCTAACCAGCTTGCTGTGTTTGCGCCGCCTACGCCAAATGCGCGATATCTTTGATATGGGGCTAAAATATCTGCGCCCCAAAAGGGAATACGCCAAGCAACTTTTAAAGCTGGGCATACCAACCGCCGCTTCACAAGCTATTTTTGCCGTAGCAATGATGATTGTGCAACCGCTAGCCAACTATTTTGGGCCCACTTTCTTGGCCGTTAACATTATAGTCATGCGCATAGATGGCTTTGTTATGATGCCAAACTTCTCCTTTGGCAACGCCATAACCGTGTATGCCGGGCAAAACATGGGCGCAGGCAAAATTGACCGCCTGGGAATGGGCGTAAAGCAGTGCATTATCATGGCACTGGGTACGGCAATCGTGCTGGTGTCACTTGTACTTATTTTTGGCCACCACCTGGCCGGCGCATTCACCGATACGGAATATGTAATTACAATGGCAATCCGAATGCTGCGCATTTTGGCCATCGGCTATGTAATTTTTGGCGTTAACATGGTACTGTGGGGCGCAATCCGCGGCGCAGGTGATGCCGTAACCCCTATGTGGGGGGCGATTATTAACACCGTGGTCGTGCGCGTACCAACTGCCTTCCTTTTTGTACGCATTATGGGAAGGCCAGAGGCATTGTTCCTATCGCTACTGGTAGGCTGGACATCAAACACGTTGCTTGGTTTGTTGGCATATAAATTTGGCAAATGGCGAACCAAAGGGCTGATACAAAAAAACTCACCCGAAAAAGCGACAGAACCACTTCCCGCAACCGAAACTGAGGAAATGGAGAAGGGGCAGCACCCTTTCTTAAATCATAAACAGGAGGAAAACGACATGGACACTTTAAAAGCAATCAAGGAGCGTTACTCCCACAAAGGGCAGTTCTCCCCAGAGAAAGTACCCCTAGCCGACCTGGAAGTTATAGCCCAAGCAGGCCTAGACGCACCAAGTGGCGGCAACCTGCAAACCGTGCAGTTAGTTATCCTGCACGAAAGAGAAATGGTTGAAGCTGTAACCGCAGTAGCCCCCGCATGGGGTGTGTTAGAATCTGCCCCGGCGGCCATTGCCGTGCTAACCGACGATTCCTTACACCAATGGGAAATGAATTTTGCTAAAGAAGACTACGCCGCAGCAGTGCAAAATATGCTGCTGGCCGCAACCGCTACGGGTTATGTTTCTCTATGGCTGGACAGCCCGTATTTTGCAGAGGATAAGCAAAAAGCCGCCTGCGAAGTGCTTGGCGCGCCAGAAAGCTACCATTTGTGGGCGGTGCTTCCTATTGGCAAGCCTGGGCAGGAAGTAGGCCGCAGGGAGAAGCAGCCGTTCGAGCAACGGGTTTCGTATGGCACAGTTGGAAATAAGAAGGCGTGATGACACCCTAGGCGATAAAAAAATGCCATCCTCATATTCGTATGGGATGGCATTTTTAGTTACAGTGTACATGGCTCTAATAAAATTACTTGCTTTTTCGACGCATCCAATCTTATTTTACAACCTATCGGTACTGTTAGCATTGGCATAGAATGGGAACAATCAAATTCAGCCAATACAGGGAAATTTACTTTTCCTATGACTTCTTGTAATATTTCATAATGTTTCCGCCCTGTTCCCCTGTCATCAAAATCAATGTGTTTTCCAACAATTAAACCGCCTAATTTATCAAAAATTCCACTGACTTTTAACATGGAAAATCCTTTTTCTAATGTTTCGGCATCTATGTTTTTATCTTCAATTAGTAATATATCGTTTTCGACAATTTTAGGCATATACTCACTTGCCATAAATCCCATCAAAGTGTTTAGGTTACAAGCAATAAGTCGTCCTTCACTAACTCCATCGTTTAACGTCAACATATTATTTTCATACATGGTGTATTCAATGTCCTCGTCTGCTTCAATATAATCTTCTGTCCAATGAGTTGGCGTAGGAAAAATGTGCGGAATGGGCTTAGCTTTACATATTACGTCGCTCATGTATTGATATGTTTCAAAATGAAGCGGCGGCTTGCGCCCAAAACATGACAGCACAGGACCATAATAAGTAACAAGCCCTGTTTTGGCATATATGGCTAAAAGTATCGCAGTTACATCAGAAAAACCTATAATAATTTTAGGATTTTTTTCTAAATATTCATAATCAATATAAGGAAGTATAGAGTTAGAAACACAACCACCCGATATGGCCATAATACATTTCACTTCTGGCGAGGTAATCAATTCATTTAATTCGTTCGCTCGTTCTTTGATAGACCCAGAGCGATAAAAGTCCTTTTTCCCTGTTAGTGAACCGAATTTAATATTGAAACCTTGTTGTTTTAGAAACAAAACAGCGGGGTTATCACCATTAGTCCAATCATGTGAAGCAGGATATGATGGTGTAAAAAGACCAATTGTATCACCTTTATTAAGTTTATGCGGCAAAATCATCTTAATCCTCCAGTGTACATTTTATTATCAAAGGCAAACATGAGCATAATATAACACAAATTTTTTATTTGCACACCCCGAAATCGCAAGTCCGAGGCTTCTTAATAGGTGAATGTGTTACAGCACCAACGTCTCATCCACCAACCCGTCGCTAAAACTCTTTTCATGGGAAATAACAATTACGCTGCCTTCATATTCGCGGATTGCGTTACGCAATATTTCTTTCGCGGTTACGTCTAAGTGGTTTGTAGGTTCGTCCAGCACCAGCAAATTATGCTTCGATAGGGATAGACGGCAGATTCTAACCTTCGCCTGTTCGCCGCCAGACAATGTAGTTAGCCGCTGTAGGATATGCTTGGCCGCCACCCCTGCACGGGCTAAGGTTGTGTAAATTTCTTTCCGCTCCATTTGGGGGAACAGTGACACGAGGTAGCTGTACGGCGTTGCGGTCGCGTCTTCCCATACATATTCTTGTTGAAAATACCCAACCACGGCCTTTTCATGGAAGTTAGACTTGCCGCCCAGGGCAGGAATTTCGCCCAGCAATGTTTTGACCAGCGTTGTTTTGCCGATACCATTAAAACCAGTAATGGCCATTTTTGCGCCCCATGGCAAATTAAAGCTCATTTCAGGTAACAACGGTCTGGTCGGATGGTATCCGATTAACAAATTTTCTGCCGCCAACACATAACCGCTGCCAAGGCTGGTGCTCGTGAAATTGAAACTTGGGCGAATATTCTCCTTTGGGGCGGTTATGCGTACTACTTTATCCAGCATTTTTTGGCGGCTTTTGGCCATATTGGCCGTAGAGGCGCGAGCCTTATTGCGGGAAATATAGTCTTCGGTTTTCTCAATCCATTTTTGTTGGGTCATATAATTTTTGATATATTGCTGGCGGCGCAGGTCTTTTGCACCCAGGTATGCGGTTAGGTTGCCCTTGTATTTTACCAGGTTGCAGAACTCAATTTCGCATATGCAGTTAGTTATTTTATCCAGAAAATCGAAGTGGTGGCTGACCAAAATAAATGCGCCCTTGAAATCGCGCAGGAACTGGGTTAGCCACTCGATATGGATTTTGTCCAGGAAGTTTGTTGGCTCGTCCATAATTAGCACGTCGGGTTGTTCTAGTAGCAATTTGGCTAAGATTACTTTTGCCCGCTGGCCGCCGCTTAGTTTTGCCAGGTCTGTTTCCATGCCAAATTGTGTTATGCCCAGCCCTGCAGCAACCCGATCTATATAGCTGTCCAGCTCGTAAAAGCCTTGGGAGATTAGGCTTTCCAGCAAAACTGCTGATTGTGTCATTCGCTTTTCATCTGGGTTAGGACTTGTGGAGATTTCTGCGTTAAGAGCGTTGTATTTTTCCTCCAGGTCATACAGTGATTGGAATGCGGTTTGCAGATAGTCTCTTATGGAAATGCCGCTGTCCAGTTCGCGGTATTGGTCGAGATATCCTATTGATATTTTTGGGCGAATGGAAATGTCGCCAGACTCGTGGATTAGCTCACCTGTTAGGATTTTCAGCAAGGTGCTTTTTCCGCAGCCGTTTAGGCCGACTAAGCCCATTTTTTCGCCCTCGTGTAAGTCGAATGTGATGTCTTGCAGCAAGGCGTTATCGCCGTATGAATGGTTTAGGTTTGTGATTTTTAGTAAACTCATGGTTTATGTCTCCTTATATAAGGCGCAAATCGCCCAAATTTTAGCGGCACAGCCGCGTCCCGGAGCCCGCGAATGCGGGTGAGGAAGCGGAGTCGGGGTTTCCCCGGCGAAGCGGCGGGGGCTTGGGGGCAGCGCCCCCATTAAAATCAAAAAAAGCTGTAGGCTTTACGCCTACAGCTATAGCATATAAATAGATTTCCATGTACTGTGGTCGGGTGAATAGCAAATAAAGCCGAAATTATTTACGGCATATTGCTTGGCACTAGGCCTTCAACCGACGAAACCTATATTACGCTCTGTACAACGTTCCGCCGTTAATGGAATGTACAGAGCCAAAACGAGGCATAGATACATGGCAATTCTCCAAATCAAATAAATATGTACATAATCTACACGACAATTTCATGCAAGTCAACTATTAGCACATTTCGTGTAATAAAATTGCTGTACCAGTGTATAAAAAAAACCATTTTGGCTAGGATAGAACTAGCCTTAATATGGGGGTTTTTACATGAAAATATTTATGAACATAAAAATTAGACACATATCGCTACTGCTTTTGGCAGTTTTTTTGGGTTTTGGCGCGGCGGTTGCGCTGTCGCTTTCCCGCGTACCTGGGGAAATTCGGCTTACGGAATTTACTTCACACAGGCTTAATATTGGCCTACCGCCACCAATACGCGCCACATTGTGCAGCACTACCTCTGTAATAAAAGTGGAAGAACGTGCAGACCTGCGGTCATTCACATTAAAAACCGACGCGCCAGGCCAAGCCGAAATGACAATCGGTGTTTTTGGGTTGCCCATGCGCCGCGTGGTGCTGGATATTGTGCCAGAGGTGAAGCTAGTGCCGCTGGGCACGGCCATTGGTGTACGCATTAACACCGACGGTGTTATGGTACTTGGCATGGGCAGTTTTTTGGGTGAAGACGGCGAGCCCCACCGCCCAAGTGAAGGGGTTTTGCAAGCAGGCGATCTTATTTTTAAGGTAGACGGCACAGCCATTTCAAGCAAAGAAGAACTAAGCCAACACGTAGCCGATTCTACTGGCAATGTTCGCCTTTCCCTACGCCGTGAAGGGGAAATGGTTGACGTAACTCTAACCCCTGCCACCGCCGCAACCGATGGTGTACGCCGCATTGGCGCATGGGTACGTGATAGCACAAAGGGCATAGGCACTCTAACATATTACGACCCAAGCACTGGAAATTTTGGTGCTCTAGGCCACGGGATAATGGATGTAGACACAAAAAAGTTAATGAGCGTTAGAAGCGGCATGATAATGCCATCTAATGTTACAAGTGTAAAGCGCGGTACACGTGGCGCCCCAGGGGAGTTAATTGGCAATGTAAATACAAACCGCACACTAGGCCAAATTTCTGCCAACAACGAAAGTGGCATCTACGGAAAACTAAGCCAAGGCGTGGCTAAGGAAATTGCCACACGCCCAGCTATACCCATTGCGCTACGCACCAATATAAAAGAAGGCCCAGCCACAATATTAACCAGTATTGGTGATCAAGTACAGGAATTTGAAATCTATATCGAAAGTATCAACCGCTTTACCCAAGACGAAACAAAAGGCATGGTAATACGTATTACCGACCCAAAACTGCTGGAAATAACCGGCGGAATAGTGCAGGGCATGAGTGGCAGCCCAATTTTGCAGGACGGTAGGTTGGTTGGCGCGGTTACCCACGTGTTTGTGCAAGACCCAACCAAGGGGTATGGAATTTTTATCGAGAGTATGATGCACAACCTGGCGCAGCCGGTTGTGGTTTATTGCGCGGTGTAAGAGTAATAGTGTGCATATTTGCAATTCTTACTGTTTTTAGTTACAATAAACGCGGTGATACACATGATTTTGCAACTTAAAGACATAGAAAAGTCCATAGGCATCGAAGAGATACTTGTAAATGTATCCTTTATAATAGAAGAACGAGAAAAAGTCGCACTTGTGGGCGTAAATGGCGCGGGCAAAACGTCGGTTTTTCGTATACTAACTGGGGAATGGGACGCAACTGACGGCACAATTAGCAAAATGAACGGACTGCGCATGGGCTACCTGCCCCAAATGACAAACGAAGAAATAACCGCCGCAATGGAAGCCCCAACAGATGAAGACCTTCTAACCTTGTACGACGCACTGGACGCTGTTTTCGACCCGCTAAAGGAAATAGAAGCAGAAATGCGCCGATTAGAGCAGCAAATGGCAGAAAAAACAGGCGACGCCCTTGATACAATAATAAAAAGACATGATAAATTGCATACAACTTTTAAGGAAGCCGGCGGGTATGAAACTACCAGTCGGCTAAAAGGCGTTCTTCGGGGGCTAGGCTTTCCAGAATCGCAATGGACACAGCCCTTTGGGCGGCTGTCTGGGGGCGAGCGCACCCGCGCCCTACTTGGCAAACTGCTGCTGGATCGTACCGACCTGCTTCTCTTAGATGAACCAACAAACCATCTGGATATCGAAAGTGTTATGTGGCTGGAGGACTATTTACGCTCCTTCCCTGGCGCGGTTTTGCTCATTTCCCATGACCGTTATTTTATGGACAAAGTCGTAACAAAAACAATCGAAATCGAGAACAAAAAATCTGTGGTATACAACGGCAACTACAGCCATTTTGTAAAGAAAAAGGCAAAGGATCGAGAAGTAGCCGCCAAGCATTACGCCGAAAACCAAAAGGTAATCAAACATCACGAGGAAGTTATAAAAACCCTGCGCTCTTTCGCTACAGAGGCAGCAATCATACGGGCTAAGTCGCGCGAGAAACTGCTGGACAAACTAGAAAAAGTAGAAAAACCAGCTGAAGACCCGTCCACCATGCGCCTTCGCCTTACTCCGCGACTTAATTCAGGCAACGATGTACTTGCAGTAGAAGGGCTAACCATGGGCTTTAGTGGCAAAACTTTATTTAGCGACCTTAACTTTGAAATGAAAAAAGGCGACAAAACCGCCCTTGTTGGCCCAAACGGCGTTGGCAAAACCACTCTGATAAAGCTGCTGGTTGGCCAGCACAAACCCCTGGGTGGCTATATATATGAAGGCGTAAACGTGCGCGTGGGGTATTACGACCAAAACACCGCATTATCAGAAGAAAAGACCGTTTTTCAAGAGATGGCTGACACCTACCCGCGCATGGGGCAAACGGAAATACGTACAACGCTGGGCGCGTTCATGTTCATAGGTGATGATGTTTTTAAACCTATCTCCGCCCTATCGGGTGGCGAACGGGGGCGCGTACAGCTTGCAAAAATTATGCTGGCAGGCGCAAATTTCCTGGTACTGGACGAGCCCACCAACCATTTAGATATCTTCTCGAAAGAAATTTTAGAAGAGGCGTTACGGGAGTTTACGGGCACACTTTTGTACATTTCCCATGACAGATATTTCATAAACAATACAGCCACCCGCATTTTAGACATGACACCCCAAGGGCTAGTTGCATATGACGGCAATTACGATTATTATATAGAGAAGAAGGTCGCGCAAATTGCGCTGGGGCATTTGAAAGTCGAGACCACAGCCACCACCCAAACAGCATCTTCTCAAAAGGATGACTATCGTCGAAAGAAAGAGCATGACGCCGCCGAACGCAAGAAAAAATCGCATTTCACACGATTGGAAAAAGAAATTGCCGCAACAGAAGCAGCTATTGCAGACTGCGACATAAAACTGGAAGACCCGTTAATAGCCAGCGACCCAGAACAAGCACCCAAGTATTACAACAAAAAAGTCGAACTGGAAGAAACATTGTTACTATTGTACGAGGAATGGGAGGATTTAACATGAACTCACGGAGTATAATTGACGTTTTACACTGGTTTTTGGGTATGTTTTTCAACTTCGCGATTGTGATTGTGGTGGGCATAGCCATCTTTGCCGTAACCCAGCGGGGTTTCGAATGGGGCGAAACCATGGCCGCAGATCTAACATATGTAGGCGAAGACTATGAGCACATCTTCGTATTAGATGTGGAAACCCCAGCATCAGATGTTTCACGGGAGCTGGAGCGGCTGGGTATTATAAATAACTCACGCTTATTCAACCTGGAGTTGTTCCTTATGGGGCGCATTCGCACCTATCAGCCTGGCACGTTTGTGCTAAACCGCAATATGTCCAACACCGAGGTACACCGTACATTTTTGCGGACAGGCGGCGGCCTTGCACAAGAGGAGGAAATCCGCATACTGGAAGGCTGGACAATCCAAGACATGGCCGATTACTTTGAATATCGCGGCTTCTTCGATGCCGAGGAATTTATATATGTAGCCACATACGGGCAATTTAGCTTCTCGTTTCTGATAGACCTACCTGCCGACCGTCCAAACGGCCTGGAAGGGTACCTATTCCCCGATACCTATCGCATACCCGTTAACCCCAGCCCAGGCGATATAATCAGCCGAATGTTACGCCGTTTCGACTATATTTTTGATGGAGATATGCGGGATCAGGCTTACGAAATGGGGCTTACCATCGACGAGGTAGTTATTATGGCCTCTATTATCGAACGGGAAACACGACTGGCCGCCGAACGGACAATGGTTAGCGGTGTAATTCATAACCGCCTGGCAATTGATATGAATCTTGAAATGTGTTCCACCGTTGCGTATGTACTGGACGTGCCCCGCGACAGGCTGCTTATTGCAGACCTGCAAATCGACTCGCCATTTAATACCTATATGCACTCGGGGCTACCCATTGGACCAATATCTAACCCAGGTGCAGCTGCGCTACGTGCCGTGCTAAACCCTACCAACCATGATTATTTATTCTTTGTGCTATATGATTTCGAATCTGGCGAGCACTTCTTTGCCCGCACTTGGGCCGAGCATGACGCCGCTGACCAACGGGCGAGAAACAGACAATAAGAAATGATATAAAAGTGCAAAACAAAAAGCCGCGCAGATGAACTTACGCGCGGCTTTTATATTAGGTTTAGTTTCTTTCTTCTGCCTTCTTTTTATACACCAGCCCAAGTACACCTGCTATCACCAGAGCTATAAATGCTATGCCACCGAATACGCCCAGTATCACGAAGCCTACTATAGATAGGGCAGTGCGTTCGAAGTTTAAGAGCACGGCGCGGTCTTCACTTGCGCGGATTTGTACCGGTTGGCCTATACGTGCCTCTGCCTCGCGTAGGTTGTATACGGCTCTTGTTCGGTCACGGTTGCCGTCCCACTCGAAGTACAGGCGATACATTATCTCGTTATTTACCATGATGGTAGTGCGCCTGTATTCTGTAAACGTAGCTGTGTGTATGGGATAGTTTTCATTTTGCGCAAAGCGCAGCGCGCTTGTCTCTGGCCACGCGGTAAAAAAATACACGATAAGTGCTATACCCGAAAACAAAAGCGAAAACGCTACCGCGCCAATTGCTAACCATTTTAGAATTTTTATGTCTCTCATTTTTTAATCTCCTTTACTCCGCCCATGTATGGCACTAGTACTTCTGGCACTTTTATACTGCCATCCGCTTGTTGGAAGTTCTCCATTATTGCCGCAACTGTACGGTTTACACCCAGGCCGCTGCCGTTTAGTGTATGGACAAACTGTGCCTTGCCGTTCTCGTCGCGGTAGCGGATACCTGCCCGCCGCGCTTGGAAACTTTCGAAATTACTGCAACTAGACACCTCTACATATCTGCCATAGCTTGGCATCCATACTTCAAGGTCATAGGTTTTTGAGTTGCTAAAGCCCAAATCGCCGCCGCATAGGTTTGTTACGCGGTACGGTAGGCCCAGTTGTTGCAAAATATATTCCGCATCGGCGGTTAGACTTTCCAATTCTTCATATGAAGTATCGGGGTGGGCTAGCTTTACAATTTCTACTTTAGGAAACTGGTGCATACGAATAAGCCCACGCGTGTCGCGCCCAGCGGCACCGGCCTCCTTACGGAAAGACCATGTAAAGGCGCAGAATTTAACTGGCAATTGTGCGATGTCCAGTATTTCTTCCCGGTGAATATTTGTTAGTGGCGTTTCTGCTGTGGGGATTAGAAAATAGTCCGTATCGGACAGGTGGAATAGCTGCCCTTCTTTGTCTGGCAACTGCCCTACCCCTTCCATGCTACGGCGGTGCGCAATATATGGCGGGGAAATTTCTTCGTACCCTGTGGATGTATGGCGGTCCAGCATCAAGTTAATTAGCGCGCGTTCCAACCTTGCTCCAAGGCCGCGCATCATAACGAAACGGCTTCCAGCAATTTTTACCGCCGTTGCAGGGTCGAAAATGCCTAAGTCTTCGCCAATGTCCCAGTGAGCCTTTGGCTCGAAATCGAACACGGGCGGTGTACCAAAGCGGCGTACTTCCTCGTTGTCGTTTTCATCTGCCCCTGAGGGTACGCTTGAGTGTGGACAGTTGGCAATGCCCAACATTAACACATTTAACTCTTCCTCAATTGCGGCAAGCTCTGGTGCGGCGGCTTTTATAGCATCTGCCAAGTCCTTCATTTCCGCCATTAGAGGCGCTGTGTCTTTGCCTTCCTTTTTAAGTGCAGGAATTTGCTTGCTTGCGGCGTTTTGCTTAGCCTTCATATCTTCTGTTTTTTGCAAACAGGCACGCCGTGCCTGGTCCAGCTCGTGGAATTTTTCCAAGTTGTATTCCTTGCCGCGTTTTGCCAACGCGGTTTTTACTTGGTCAAAGTTCTCACGTAATAGTTTTGTGTCCAGCATTATTACCCTCCATCTTTTTCATGATATATTCGAGTTTCTGTGCCCGTTCATACGCAACCTGTAAAAATTCTTCTGGGGATAGTTCGGTATACCCGCTGTTCCCTACTTCTAATGATATCGCACCCGCATACTTGGTTTTGGCTAGTGCAGGCATTATCACTTCCCATTCAACCATGCCATCAAATGGCAAAAGATGTTGGTCGGCACTGCCGTCATTGTCATGCAAATGCATGGCCATAATACGTGCACCATGCTTTGCAAGCAAATCCTCACTCTTCGCATATAATAGATGATGCCCACTGTCATAGCAAAATCCTAATCGTGGCGAAAATATATTTTCCAGTACATATGCTAAATATGGCGGCTTGCGCAGGTTCTCAAGGGCAATGTTCACGCCTATACGCTCTGCCAGATCCACTAACCGTCTGATTCTAGCAAGCCCTAGTTCATTATAATGTGGTGGAGCATCACCGCCAGAAAGATGCATTACCATTGTCGGAATTTCATGGTTGGCACACGCCTCAACACAGCTTAATTGTAGCTGAAATTCATCCTCGCCGCTTTGGTTATCAAGCCATAAATTATTTGCCCCCGTGTATGGCGAATGTATATGCTCTATCACAAGCCCAGCATCACGTGCCAATTGCGGGTGTTGCTCGTAGTCATCATGGTTTTTGTTCCCCCACCATAATGTTGTAGCTTCAAATCCTGCATTACGAATTAGTTTGTACAGTTTATCGCCAGGCAATTGATACCTGAACCAATTGTATATCGAAAGCAACAAATCATCTCCAACTTACATCGCTATGTCGCACCTCCTTCGCTTCGCTGCGTCGGTGCGGGCGTTCAAATGAAACGAAAACATCTCAAGGCTTCGCCTTGGACTGCTTTCATTTCATTTCATTTCACTAAATACTAAATTGTCAACTGCTTCTGCAAAAAATGCCCGGCAGTTGGTATCTTATCCGTTCTGTAATAATCTATATCATCAACCTCCGCATCCGCAGGCCGCATGGCAGTCAGTTTAGTATTCTGCCGTAATGAGAACACCGACACACCGCCAGAAGTCTTGGAAGTATTAGCTGGAACCAAAGCGGAACTAACAACCATTGCCTTGTCTGTACCCCGCTGCAAATATAAATCCGCATCCGCCGCAACAAAATGCATACTCACCAATTTCGATCGCTCCGAATACGCATTTATCAACTTACGGCGGTTAGTTTTGGTCGCATAAGCATTTAACTGCACCTTTGCAACCTTGCCATTCTCAAAAGCAAACAACATATATCCGCTGTAATCCTTCGCAAGCGCAATGTAGATAATCTGCTCACCCTGCTGCATCTCCAGTACATTTGTCAAATACTCGCCAAGTGCTGACGCCTTACAATCTGGCAAATCATATACCTTGGCCTTATAAACATTGCACTGGTCAGAGAAAAGCAGAATCTCATCCCTGTTGGAGGCTTCCATCTCCTGCGCTATGAAATCATCTTCTTTCAAATACTGGGCATCGGCCGCCCGCAAGCTAACAAGCGAAACTTTCTTTAAGTAATTATGCCCCGTAAGGAATAATTTCAAATTATAGTCTTCGATAAAACTTTCTTCTGACAAAACTACAGCCTCTTGCGGCTCTACAATATTCGTGCGGCGGTCTGCGCCGTATTTTTTTGCAATTTCCTTTAGCTGTGTGGCAATAATATTCCGCACCAGTGTGTCGCTGCCGTAGGTCTTGCGTAAATCGGTTAGTTCCTTCTCCAGGTCTTCCCGCTCGTTTATACGGTTTAGTAAATATTCACGGTTTAAGTGCCGTAATCTAATTTCCGCAATGTATTCCGCTTGGGCAACCGTGATGTTAAAACCTTCAACTAAATTTGATATAACCTGAGATTCTTTCGGCGTTTCACGGATTATTTTTATGGCTTTGTCGATGTCCACTAAGATTTGCGCCAAGCCTTCTAGCAAGTGGAGTTTTTCGGCCTTTTTCTCTATATCATATGCAAGTTGCCGCTTGATACAACCCATACGGAAGGCGGTCCATTCCTCCAAAATTTCACGCACACCCATTACTCGTGGTCGGCCGTGTACTAAAAAGTTAAAGTTACAGCTAAAACTATCCCGCAAAGTTGTAAGTGTAAACAGCCGCTGCATAATTTGCTCTGGGTTGGCGGCACGTTTTATATCAATGGTTATTTTTAGGCCTTTCAAATCTGTCTCGTCGCGCACATCGTTTATGTCGCGTAGCTTGCCTGTTTTTACTAGGTTCGCTATTTTCTCAATTATTGCCTCTATCGTGGTGGTGTAGGGTATCTCATACACTTCAATGCAATTGCTCTTTTTGTCGTAACGCCAGCGGGCACGCAGTTTAAAGCCACCCCGCCCAGTTGCATAAATATTTTCCATTTCATCCGCAACGTAAATTAGCTCGCCACCAGTGGAAAAATCCGGTGCAAGCAACGTTTTACTTATCTGGTGGTTGGGGTCTTTTAGCCATGCAATGGTTGTCTCGCACACTTCACGCAAATTAAAACTGGCTACGGTACTTGCCATGCCCACCGCTATACCGTGGTTTGGCGTTACCAATAAGTTTGGGAAGGCCGTAGGCAGTAGCGCAGGCTCGGTAGTGGTAGAATCATAGTTATCCACCATATCCACTACATTTTTGTCTATATCCTTAAAAATTTCTTTGCAAATATCAGCCAGCTTAGCTTCCGTGTAGCGGCTGGCGGCGTACGCCATATCGCGGGAATACTGCTTACCAAAGTTGCCCTTATTGTCTACAAACGGGTGTAATAGCGCGTCGTGGCCTTGGGTGAGGCGTACCATTGTCTCATATATAGGCCCGTCGCCATGGGGGTTAAGCCGCATTGTTTGCCCAACAATATTGGCAGACTTTATCCGCCCACCAGAAATAAGCCCCATTTTGTACATTGTGTACAGGAGCTTACGATGGGACGGCTTAAAGCCGTCAATTTCTGGTATGGCGCGGGAGATAATTACACTCATTGCATGGGGCATAAAGTTTAATTCCAGCGCGTTGGTTATGGGCTGCTCAATTATTTGGTTCTCGATTATTGCTGGCGGTTCTGCTTTCTTAGGCAAAAAATCATCCCGTTTCACTTAGGTCAATGTATAAATGGCCAAACTCTTCGATATATTCCTTGCGGCCGCGCAGGTTATCACCCAGCAGCATTTCAAACATTTCTTGCGTTTTTGCCGCGTCGTCGGCAACAACTTGCACCAGTCTTCGGGTGGCAGGGTTCATGGTGGTTTGCCACATCATTTCCGGTTGGTTTTCGCCCAGGCCTTTTGAGCGTTGTAGACGGTACTTTGCCTTACCAGCTTTTTTTATTATATCTGCCTTTTCTTTTTCGGTGTATGCAAAATACGTTTCTTTGCCCACGTTAATTTCATACAATGGGCTTTCTGCGATATATACCTTGCCCATATCAATTAGGGTTGGCGTGAGCCGATACAGCATGGTTAAAATAAGTGTACGGATATGAAAACCGTCATGGTCCGCATCGGTACATATAATAATCCTGCTCCAATTTAGGCGGTTTATATCAAAATCCGAAATATCCTTTGCCGCTTTACGCTTTATCTCTACACCGCAGCCTAAAACACGCAACAGGTCAGTTATAATATCCGACTGCAAAATACGGTCATAATCGGCCTTTAGGCAATTTATTATTTTGCCGCGCACAGGCATTATCGCCTGGAACTCTGCGTCGCGCCCTAGTTTGCACGAGCCAAGCGCAGAGTCGCCTTCTACAATGTAAAGTTCACGGCGGTCGATGTCCTTTGTGCGACAGTTAACAAATTTTTCTACCCGGTTGTTAAGGTCTATAGTACCGGTCAGTTTTTTCTTTAATGTAAGTCGAGTTTTTTCTGCGGACTCGCGGCTGCGTTTATTAGCCAAAACCTGGGCAGAAAGTTTGTCCGCGTCGGCCTTATGCTCGATAAAATAAACTTCTAGCTGCTTGCGCAAAAAATCCGTCATGGCCTCTTGAATAAACTTGTTGTTTATCGCCTTTTTTGTCTGGTTCTCGTACGAAGTTTCTGTGGATAGGGAGTTGGTAATTACAATCAAACTCTCCTCGATATCGGAAAAGGTAACGCGCTTCTCGTCTTTTTTGTAGTGGTTGCCCGCTTTCAAATAGGCATCTATGCCAGAAACAAAAGCACTGCGCACAGCCTTATCTGGCGAACCGCCATAGGCTAGGAAGCTGGAGTTATGATAATATTCCAGCACATTAACATCGTTGGAAAAACAGAATGCAATTTCAAATTTCAGTTTGTATTCTGGCTTGTCAGCCCTGTCGCGGCCTCGGGTTTCGTGTGCAAGAAAATACGGATCGGTTAACGCAGTTTCGCCAGCCAGTTCTTTCATATAATCTCGCAGGCCATTTTGGTACAAAAATGTATAGGTTTCGCCGCTTGCTTCGTCCAGCAAAATTAGGGAAACGCCCTCATTTACAATCGCTTGACGTTTTAGCATATCCAAGTACCAGTCTAGTGGTACTTCTATATCTGTAAAAACCTCGCGGTCTGGCCGCCAGCTAATTGTCGAGCCAGTTTTGCGGCCTTTGTATTCCTCTTTTTGCAGCCCGCCAACGTTCTCGCCTTTTTCAAAGCTAAGGTTATATTTCCAGCCTTTTGTGAAAATTTCTGCCGTCATATATTCGCTGCTGTACTGGGTAGCACAAAGCCCGAGCCCATTAAGCCCTAGGCTAAAGGAATAGTCGCTATCCTCATCGTTATTGGAATATTTGCCACCAGCATATAGCTCACAAAACAATAGTTCCCAGTTATATCGTTTCTCGATCGGGTTATAGTCCACCGGCATACCACGGGCATAGTCCTTTACCGTAACCGAAAAATCTGCATGTCGGGTAATTTCGATTCTATTGCCATGGCCTTCCCGCGCTTCGTCCAGCGAGTTTGTAATTATCTCAAAAATAGCGTGCTGACACCCGTCAACACCATCAGACCCAAAAATAACAGACGGGCGCTTGCGCACCCTGTCTGCTCCTTTTAGTGCTGTTATACTCTCGTTACCATAAGACTTTTTTGCCATGACTACTCCTTTAATGTACTAACGTGCACGTATCATTACCATTGTCCCACGTTCAATTTCTGTGTTGGGGAGTGGGAATTGTTGATATATTCTCTCGAAATGAGGTGTCCCAAAATCGTCACCATTATACATTTCTGTACGGGGCTCTACGTTGAAGGTACGGGGCTGGCCGTTTACAGAGGTAGCAACAGGTGATAAGCTGCCCAGCCACACAAGTGGCAAACCAACCTCTTGCAAAATACTTTCCGCTTCGGATATTGTTAAGCCTTCTACATTTGGCACAAAGGTCATTTGGCCCTCTATCCGTGTGTCTTGATCCATATAAAAGATAACTTGTGAATTTTGTGGCATTTGGCTACCAGCAGGTGGTGTAGTGTGTTGGATGACAGTACCGCTACCAATTACCTGGAAGCCACCGTTACTGCGGTTGCTAAGGTCACGCACAGCTTCCGCCAAACGCTGGCCTGTGTAATCTGGCATAAGCGCGGCACCCATTACGTTTGTACGCCACTCGTCCAGGGCATATGACCCGTCGGACGGGTGCATACCCCGCATAGTAATCAACTCTTCAAAAAAACGCGCTACCCTTGGCCCAACCTCGCGGCCAGCACCTTGGTATGTGTCGGCACACACACGGTCAACTACCATTAACACCAAAAACTCTGGGTCTTGCACTGGAGTAAATGCGACATATGTGTAAGTATCTATTCTATCATCACGCGCACCCTGCTGGCCTGTACCTGTTTTGCCGCCAATACGATGTCCTGGCACACGGGAAAAACGTCCTGTACCAAGGTCTGCCGTAACAACGTATTCCATTTGTGTGCGTAATATGTCCGAAGTTGTACCAGATATTACGTTACGCACAACCGTGCGCTGGTTTTGCTGCACTATATTGCCAAACTCATCCACTACTTGGCTTACAATGAAAGGCTCAAGCAAGTACCCGCCGTTAATTAGGGCGGCATACGCAGTAATAATCTGGATTGTGGACGCATTAAAACCCTGGCCAATACTGCTTGTCCACAGTTGAACAGGCCCAAGTGCGGCGTACGAGTACATTACAAGGGGGCTGGAAACAGCCGTTTCGGCAGGCAGGTCTATCCCCGTGCGGGATCCAAACCCAAAATAGCCGCGATATCGGTAAAAATTACTGCGTTCTAGCTGATCCATTATATAGAACATAGCCACGTTACAAGATTGATACAAAGCCTCCGTAAGGGTCATACGCCCGTGAAAGCCCCAGCATGGTATCCGCTCGTTATGGGTGTAGCGCGCGCCGCTGCATGTAAAGTGACAGTCCATGCTAAGTACGCCTTCCTCGATTGCGGCAGCCATAACAATCGGCTTAAAAACCGAGCCCTGCTCATACGCACGAGTTACATGGAAATTCTGCCACATACGCTCAAGTTCAATAGTGCGTTGGTTTTCGGGCAAATAGGGCCATGTGTCGCGCAGCCAGGTATCCGTTGTGTAGGCGGGATTCGTGGGGTCGGCAATAGAGAAATTTGGTGCTTGCGCCATGGCCAAAACTTCACCCGTATGCGGGTCTAAAACAATCATTGCCGCAAAATTGGCGTCTATTTCTGCAAATGCTTGGTCTACGGTGCTTTGAGCAATGCGTTGTATGTCGCTGTCTAGGGTGGTAATAATATCAAACCCGTTACGCACAGCTATTTCTTCCACCTCGCCTTGCACCCAAAAAGAGCGGCCTGGCAAGCCAGTTAAGTACATATTATATGAAGACTCCAGCCCCAAAAATGCATCGCCACGTATGAAGCCCAGCACCTGTGGCGCAAAAAACGGGTCGTGATGGAAGCGCATTGTCTCTTGGTTACTGTGTATATGGCGAAATTGAGATGTTAGCGGTATAGCTATATCCGCCTCTACACCACGAGCCACTACTCGGTGACTCGCACCATGTGGGTTGCGCAGGTTGCCTTCCCCATCTTCTCGAAAGTGCTCTTCCAAGTCAAGCAGCGGGATGCCTAAATATCTGTTTAGCGCGGTAATATGCTCGGCCTTTGTTGGGTTGCCTGCGTCGTGCAAGAGGTTTACATCAATAAAAATCTCAAATACAGGTATACTGGAAATTAGGGGCTGCATATGCCTGTCCATTACCTCGCCACGGGCGGCGGGTATTACGCGGTTGACACGTGCCAGTTGGTCACGGGTATGTTGGCGGCTGGCAAGGCGTCGCAATTCTTCGCCCTGTACATTTTGTATATGATGGATACGATATGCAAGCACCAAAAAAACAGCGGAAAGCACAAGGCCAATGAAAAGTGCCCTGTTATCTCGCTGTCGTTTAATCAATTCACGGGTTATACGTTGCCTTTTTTTTGGTTTTCTCCTAAACATACGACACCTCCCAATTCAAACTCTACTAGCTACTACCAAAGACACGGTTTATTAAACCGCTGGCAAAGTTGCGAATATCCAGCCAAAAATAATTCTCACTTGGCAGCAGAGTCTCTTCTCTATTCATGCGCACGTCTGTTTGACGGGGCACGTTAATTTCTATTATCTGAGAAGGGTCTGGGTGGGTCATGCCCAGCCTTGTGAAAGCGTAATATTCGATTTCTTCTACCGTGTATCGGCCAGCCATGCTACTTTCAAGGATTCTATGTTCTGCATTTAGGGCACGATAGTCCCGATTGTGCTGGGCAAGCTGGCGTTCTATACCCGTAATTTGGGCGTGGGTAAGCACCACCATCATTGCGCAAATGAACACAATAAGTACGGTTACGATAAGCCGCTTGGGTATGTGATACTGACCCCGGGCATTAAGGATAAGGAAATATATGCGGCCACGCCTGTAAACGCTTGGCGTGTGCTTATTATCACGGATTACCTCTTCCCAGTCCAGCTTTTTTTCCTCACGGCGCACGCGTTTTCTTGCCTGGGGGCGATTATGAGGGCGAGGCCTGGGTGATGAAGTGCGGCGGCTTGGGGATTCTGTTCGTGGTCTAGGTTGTGGACTTGCCAAAAGATCAGATCCTTTCCGCTACACGTAATTTCGCGCTATGGGCGCGGGTGTTTGCCTCTAGTTCTTGCTGGGTGGGCAGTATCGGTTTTTTTGTAAGAATGCGCAACCCCGGCTTTTTGTCGCACACACAATATGGTATGTCACGAGGGCAGTTACATGGGTTGGCTACTTGATTAAAAATTGTCTTAGTTATGCGATCTTCCAATGAATGGAATGTGATAACGGCTATCCGCCCGCCCATTTTCAAGCAGTTTATCGCATTTTCCAACACATTGCCCAGTGGGGATAATTCGTCGTTTACGGCAATGCGAATGGCCATGAAGGTACGCATTGCGGGGTGTGGACTACCGTATTTTTGGCGTGGGGTTGCGTTTTCAATAATATCTGCAAGCTGGGTTGTGGTTTGTATTGGGGTTGTGGCGCGTGCATGAACTATGGCGCGTGCTATGCGGCGAGAGTGCCGCTCTTCGCCATAGGCGAAAATTAAGTTTGCAAGGTCACGTTCTTCATATGAATTAACAATGTCGAATGCAGAAAGAGCAGCTTCGCTATCCATTCTCATATCCAGCGGGCCTTCGAAGCGGTAGGAAAAACCCCTTTGGGGCGTGTCCAATTGATGGGATGATACGCCAAGGTCTAGCAGAATGCCATCCACTTTTTCGATAGAAAGGGCATTTAATATTTGTGTAATATTGTGAAAATTGTCACGGACAGGTGTAAAGCCAGGATGGGCAATGCGCAAACTTGCGGCTTGTATCGCGCTTTCATCTCGGTCGATGCCTATAAGGCGTGTGTTTGGCGGTGCGGTGTCTAAAATTAGCTTGGAGTGACCGCCACCACCCAGTGTCCCGTCTACATAAATGCCGCCGCGCGCAGGGTCTAACGCCTCTATTACTTCATGGGCCAGAACAGATATATGGTTAAACTCCGTTGCCATTAGTCGTTAGGGTTTGATACCGGCGGCGGTGGCGGAAGAGTTAACCCTGGCTGGTTGCCCGACGAGCTGTCTGGTTGGCTGTCCAGCTGATTGCCCGGCTGGCTGTCTGATGGCGGAACTGAAACAACGCCATCTGGCATAGCGGGTACAGGTACACAATATATGCAAATTATACCGTCCAGCACCCCTTGAGGGAAACCGTTGGAATTTACGGAATAGTGGGCATTTGCCCCCGACCTGGTGCTTACAGCACTTGGCCTACAATGTGGCCCGCGCAAATAGCCCGTTGGCACACAGTAGGTGAATGTTACAGGAGTACACTCTGCGCAAATTTGTGTTGGTAGAAAGCGAGAGTCGAACAAATCGGTGACTATCCGTGATACACCGCGGCACGCATCGCTTACTAAAAGGCCTGAATTCCCGCATACAGTACCAGTTACAATGCGGCCATCTGTTGGGCGGGGGAACTGGCGCGGCGGCAAACCTGTATGAACCTCCTGCATAATGCTGCGCCATGCATTAAGATGTGTGCGGGCATTACGGCTAAGGATGGCGTTGTTATCATTACCCAGCCATATAGAAGCGGTAAAATACGGTGTAGAGCCAGAAAAACCAAGGTCGCGCTGGCGTTGGGATGTACCCGTTTTGCCCGCTATGGGTATATCTGTACGCATTTGTGGGGCATCGCGCCAGTTAGCGTTATGGCCTGTGGCGTTTGCTGCGCGCATGGTGTCACGCATTGTGTCTATCAGCAAATATGCGGCGGTGTCACGCAGCACACGTGTTGGGTTAAGTGGGTTTTCCAGCACAACTTCTCCCTCTGGGCCAATTACCATGGTGTATAGTACGGGAGCGTTAAACATTCCGCCATTAGCAACCATGCCGTATGCGCCAGCTAGTTCAATTAGGTGAACGCCCCGATGCATACCGCCAAGGGAAACTGCCGCGCCGTCTGCGCCGTCAACTATAGTGTTTATTCCCATATTACGCAGGTAGGAGAACATAGCGTCTACACCTAAGTTGTTGATTGTGTTGTCTGCAACTGCACGGGCAGAAACTACGTTGCCCGAGCGATACACGGCTGTACGCACAGATTGTGCACCAAGGAAACCAGGCCAATGGTTGGACGGTGTCCAGGTTGCGCCCCATGGGTCTATATGGGTAAAGGGCTGGTCTATTATTATTGTGCCCGGTTGCATAATTCCAATATCAAAAGCCGGACCAAAAACGCCAACGGTCTTTAGCTGGCTGCCTGGCGAACGGGTGGACTGTGTAGCACGGTTTAGGGTACGGTTTGCGCCACTTTCGCCACGTACACCCCGTAGTGCCAATACATGGCCTGTATGGTGGTCTAGTAACACAAACGCACCCTGGGGCTGTGGCGTAAACAGGGGATTATTGGCCACAACCTCATCCTGGGATGACATATAGCGGTTAAGGGTTTGCTCCATCCAAGCCTCGGCGGCGGCCATATTGGCAACCGAATGCCTGCGCTCGTAGTGGCGTGTCTGGTTGGTAACGCTATTGTATAAGGAGAAATGGAACTCGATATCTATAGAAAAGTCTGACCCTGTGGGCCAGTAGCTATCATCTAAAAACACCCGATCTACGGCGGCTTGCATTTCGCGGTTTTGGGTAGAGTAAATGCGCAAGCCCCCTGTAAAAATTTGGCGGTTTGCTTGTTCGCGGCTAAGGTTAAACTCCCGCCTTAAATCGTCACGCACGGCGTCTAAAAGGGCGTTGGTAAAGCAGTCGAATGGCGAAATAATGGGGCGGGTTTCGCCAGTATCGGTGCGTACAATTGTATCAAATACATTAGAATTTATGGCCTCATAATGTTCTTCTTCTGTGATAAATTCTAGGCGAAGCATACTGTTTATTACGTGGGTAGCACGTTCCCAATTGACCTCTGGATGCCTGTCTGGTGGGAAGCGGGACGGGTTTTGGGTTATGGCCGCAATAGTTGCAGCCTGGGCAATGCTAAGTTCCCACACGTTAACGCCGTAGTAGAACTGTGCGGCCGCTTGTACGCCGTAGTTACTGCGGCCCAGGTTGATAATATTCAAATAAGACTCTAATATAAATTCCTTTGCGTAGCTTGTACAGCCAAACAACTCCGCAAGCTCGCGCTCGAAACGGATAGCCAGATACTGCTCTTGCAACTTGTACACAAAATTAGAATCGAAACGATCAAGCATATTTTTAATAAGCTGTTGGGTAATGGTGCTTGCGCCCTCTGTACGTGCGCCACCAGACTCTAGCAAGCGGTGCGTAGCGCGGCCAATACCGCGAATATCTACGCCATTATGCTCCCAAAATCGCTCATCTTCTATAGCTACAAAAGCATTTTGCACATGCAACGGAATTTGGTCTATCTCTACAAACTCGTGGTTGTGGCCTGCGTGCAGGCGCACTAATTCTTCGCCTGTGTGAGCGCAAATAATAAACGAACTTTGATATACAGAAACTGTCATATCCACATGCAGCTCTGGTGCGTCGCCCAAAATGCCCATGTACAGGCCAATTACAGCACTAAAACCTGCAAAGCCAGCCACCAGAATTATCCCCAATATAAGGCGCAATGCGAGAAGCCCAACCTTGTTACGGATTTTTGTTGTATGTGGGTTTTGTCTACGGATATAGCGTTTTTTGCCGAATTTTGAATAGTCCACTATTTTTTCACCTCTCGGTTTTGAATGGGTTTAATGAGTTCATATATTATACAGTAAAAGTTGTGTTTTGCAAAGGTATAGTGAAATGAAAAAAGTCTCTGGATTCAACCAGAGACTTTTTTTGAATACCCTTGACAGGACTTGAACCTGCACGGTTGCCCACCGGAACCTAAATCCGGCGCGTCTGCCAATTCCGCCACAAGGGCACATACAAAGGAGAGTGTTCAATGTACGAAGGACATTATAGTACCGATTTTACTGTTTGTCAAATACATTTTTTGGATAATATTTGTGGGTAAAATTTGTGGCAAGAAATTTCAACTGGAATCTAAGCGGCCAAAGGCCGCGCATTTCGTACAGTGCAATTTCAACTGGTTGGATTTGGTTACCAGTTGAAGTTTTGGTCTGTACGAAATGCGCGCACAAGCGCGCTTAGATTCCAGTTGAAATGGACATACTTCCATTTGCACATACATATAAATTTTATACAGATTACAAATGATGGGGGCAATGCATTATGTCCATTTTTCAAATTGTAGCAGTAGGCGTTATGGCCGCAGTGCTGGCTATTACAATAAAAAAGCAAAGCCCAGACATTGCCCTTCTTATTACAATAACAGGGGCGGTGCTTATTTTTCTTATGGTGCTGCCTAAATTGGCGGAGGCGGTGCAGCTTGTCACACATCTGGGCTCTCTTGCAGACGGGAATACTGCCTATGTTACCCTGGCACTGCGGGTTATTGGCGTGGCATATATGGCGGAACTGGGCGCAAGTGTATGCACCGACGCTGGCGAAACAGCTATAGCCGCAAAAATTGACATGGCTGGCCGTGTATTAATTTTGGTTATGGCCATGCCCGTTATAATGGATATCCTCCGTATAATAATGGAGGTTTTGCCATGACCGACGAAATTTTTGACCTATTACAATTAGAGCAATACGATACTCACATTTTGGATATGCCCAACCTGCCGCGGTTTATAGACCTGGTGCGGGACGCCATAAGCGGGCGGCTGGATATGACACCTATGGGGCTTGTTAATTCCTTTGCAGGGGTGCTGTTTGGGGAATTTATTGCCAGTGGCGCGCTGATACGCCAACTTGTGGTTGTGGCCATTTTAGGCGCGCTAATGAGCGTGCTAGTCGAGGCATTTAAGCATAAATCTGCTGGGGAAACGGGCTTTTATGTAACTTTTTTAATGACGGCGGCTTTGGCTGTCTCTTCATTTTATGTGGCGGTGGATGTGTTAATGCGGCTTTCCGCCACGGTAAGCGCGGTAATGACTGCTGCTGTACCTGTTATGGTTGGGGTAATGACCATGGGCGGCAATTTTGTGGGTGCGGCGGGTGTAAACGCGCTACTGTTTTTTGCGTTACAGTTTTTTGGCTGGTTTTTGCGGGGGGTGTTTGTGCCACTGGTGCTGGCTGGAGCGGCACTGGACATTGCAGGCAAACTTACCGCTGATGGCGTTAAACTGGATATGCTTGCCAATATGACAAGAAAAATTGCCGAATGGACGCTAAAGGGGCTGCTATTGCTGTTCGCTTTTTTGCTTACCCTACAGCGCATGACCGCGCCCATTGTGAGCAATATCGCGCTGCGCACATCCCGCAACGTGGTGGGTGCTGTACCAGTGGTGGGCAATGCATTTACCGCTGCATTTGATACAATAGTGAGCTTTAGCCAAGCAGCCAGAAGCGGTGTTATGGTGGCATTAGTGCTGGTGCTTTGCGCCGCCCTTGTGGGGCCGCTGATAAAAATTTTCGCGCTATCATTTATATACAAAGCCGTCGCAGCCTTTTTACAACCAGTTGCAGATAGTCGGTTGGTTGGGCTAATGGAAAGCATAGGTAAGCACTTAAATATGCTGTTCTATGCCGCGGCCTTGATGGGTGTGGTGTGCATTTACGCGGTCGTGATACTGCTTTCTTTTTAGGGGGAATATAAATGCCGGAATTTTTTTTGTACCTGCGGAATATAACATACTATCTAATGTTTGCTACCGTGGTGGGAATGCTTGCACCGCCTGGCAAGTACAAAAAATTTGTGTCCCTTATTATGGGCTTTGTGCTGTTGGCGGTAATGATACAGCCGCTGGCGCGCTTTGCCAGTGCCATGCCGCTTACCGACTGGTTTCATGGCCTAGCACCAGACATGGGCACAACCGAAGGGTGGGATAGTTCTTACGAAGAGTGGCGCAACACCTATTTAAGCAGGGCCTTCCACTCGCAACTTATAGCGCAGCTTACTCATGTATTACAGCAAAATAATTTTACTGTGCACAACGCCGATGTCACCTTTCAGTCCGATTTTTCTGCCATAACAGGTGTGCAAGTAACCGTAAGCGAGCGACCGGCAGAGCCACAACGTGTGCCATTTATTCGCATTCAGCCAGTCCAAGTAGGCCCACAGCCAGAAGAACCACCCTGCCCTACTTCAGAGGCCGTAAAAAAAATAATTTCGCAATTCTATAACCTTCCCGAGCAGCATATATTTGTAACAGTGGTGCCATAATTGGCACTAACCGAGGAGTGTATACAAATGAAACATTTACGAAAGTTGGCTATGGAAAAGAAAAATCTCGTGTACTGGCTAGTGGCACTGGTGGCACTGGGCGCGTTCTCGCTTATATTATCGCCCGGCGGCAATTGGTTTTCGCCATCTTCAAATGAAATGGCGGAATTTGGGCATATGGCGGAAGAACCTGCACCGCTTGCGCACACACCACAAACCACCAAAGAGCCAGAACTAGCCGCCCAACTGGAAGAATTTCTCTCCATGGTAGAGGGCGCAGGGCAAGTGCGGGTAATGCTTAGCCCAGGCACAGGCCGCGAAACAATTTACGCCGTGGACACCAATAGCAGCGAGTCCTCTACAGTGGAAAAAGACGCCCAAGGGGGCACACGGGAGGTACACCAAAACCAACTAACAGAAAAAACCGTTATGATAACCGACCGCCAAGGCACCGACAGGCCGCTTATCCTGCGGGAAATTCCAGACAGGGCGCAAGGGATTGTAATTATTGCCGAAGGCGGCGCATGCCCCTTTGTGCGCGACGCGCTAACCCGCGCAGCCGTTGCAATTCTAGGCATGGAAAGCCACCGCGTCCAAGTCCTGGCGGGAAATTTCTAAAACACATCAAAAAATTTTTCAACATGAAAGGAAGACAGAGATGTTTGTACTAAAACGCAACCAGGTGATTATCACCGCACTTGTACTAATGATTGCCGTAGCAGGCTACCTAAGCTGGGCAGACAGCCGCACCGTGCCATACTACTCTCCAGAGCCATCCATGCTGGTTGGCCTGTTCCCAGAAGACTATCCGCCCCTAACGGAAATCCCATGGTTTGACAACCATAGCCCCGTTATTCACGTTACAGGCGAAGACTACGACGACTTCGATTGGCCAGTGTTAACCGAACTAGACTTCCAGCAGCCGTACCAGGAAACCGAAGCAGGCGAAGCAATTTTTGTTAACCGTGACAGCAGCAGTTCGTTTTTTGTGCAAGCGCGCCTAAATCGCGAGCAATCCCGCAGCCACGAACGTGCAATTTTAAACGATCTGATTAACAACAACAATGTAGAGGTAGAGCAACGCGCCCAAGCCGCCGATGTTATGCTGGAAATTCAACGCAGGATAGAGCGGGAAACAGCCGCCGAAGCACTAATCGAGTCTAAAGGTTTTGCGGAAGCGTATGTGCGCATATCTGACAATGGGGTAGATGTTATTGTTTGCCGCGATACATTGTCGGAAGCGGATTTGGCGCAAATTATGGATATTATCAAACGCAAAACCGGGCTTAATGAGCAGCAAATTCATATCAGCCCAATGAGAAGATAAACCCCTCGCCCATTTTTACCTTTGTATACCCAGCGAAAACGGCATTGGCCCTGTGCTAGAGTCCGTCGTTGGTTAATCGCGGAAAAACATTGCGATTAGCCAATGCCAGACCAATCGCACAGGGTCAATGTCGTTTTCTTACATGTAGGGGACGCCGTCTTCGGCGTCCCACAGCAAAACCCTCGCTTGTGCTGGCTCGTGTTCTTATGTATAATGACGTAGAGTAATGAAGTCATTGTGATTACGAAAGTGTGAAAATTGCGAAGCAATTTTTGCATCAACCGCCTGTGCCGCCGCCGAAGGCGGCATGAATTAAGGAGTTAATATATGTTTGATTTCGACTTGCGGGCTATGATGTTTCGGATACCGGCTATTATTATTGCCCTTTCTATACACGAGTTTGCCCATGGCTATGCCGCTTATAAATTGGGGGATTCCACCGCAAAATTAGATGGACGGCTCACACTAAACCCACTCCGCCACCTAGACCCTATTGGCATGATTTTAATAATTTTAGTCGGCTTTGGCTGGGCAAAACCTGTTATGGTTAACCCGTACAATTTCAAAAATGCTAAGCAAGATATGGCCATTGTTTCCTTGGCGGGGCCTTTGTCCAACTTTATCTTGGGTTTTTTTGTTATGCTGCTGTTTGTTGCCCTCACTATTCCATTTCCTAATGCACTTACAATCCAAAGTGGTTTTATAGCCTTTGTTGGGCCAATGGGAATATTTCTTGAATTTTTACAAGTTCTAACGCTTCTTAATATTATGCTGGGCGTCTTTAACCTACTTCCGATTCCGCCACTGGACGGATCAAAACTGTTTTCAATTATTCTACCTGACCATTTGTATTTTAGATATATCAATTTTCGGTACGGGATGCTTATAATGGTAGCCTTAATTTTCTCTGGGGCACTGGCGGGCATACTATTCCCATTGCTTCTTTCAATTTTTCATGCATACATGAATGTTGCTGTATGGCTGTTAGGCCCATTTATGTAACCGCACATAAAAAACCGCCCCTGTGAAAATTTTTCACAGGGGCGGTTTTTTATCTCTACATATTTATCCTACAGAAGTAGAATACGCCACTTCTGTCTTAAATTGCAAAGGCTCTGGCCTTTTTGGCCTGGATGAAATATCCACGTGGGCACGAGCCTGGCTGCTGCGGGTAAAAGCGGTCATGACTTCCAGCACATGGAATGTTAAATCAACACCTGCGCGTGGTGCAAATTTTTCGTTTAGCGCGTTTGCCATGTCGCTTAGGCCAAGGCCACGGCTGTTATTCGGGTAGCCGAAGAGCAGTGGCATTTCCATAAAATGGCCTTGCTCTGGCCTAAACAAGCGCACAGGCCCGCCAAATGTGTTGGGATCGGGCACAGATAATGTGCCCTCCGTGCCATATATTTCGATAATGGGCAAGTTATGGGCATACACATCAAATGATTGAACCATACTGGCCACTACGCCGTTTTCAAAAATCATCTGCCCGGCAAGGTGGGTATCCACCTCAACGTCCACAACTTTGCCGTAATGGGGCTGGCTGGTAATACGACGCGTTTCAAATGATTTTTTGGCTACGCCGCTTACAGTCTCCACCGCGCCCAGCAAATTAACCAGCGCAGTTATATAGTACGGTCCCATATCCATCATAGGCCCGCCGCCAAACTGGTAATAAAACTCCGGGTCCGGATGCCAAGTTTCATGGCCACGGCACACCATATTTGCTGTAGCCGCAACCGGGCGGCCAATATACCCGTCGTCAATCAGCTTGCGACAAGTCTGTATACCCGCGCCCAGGAAAGTGTCTGGCGCGCCGCCAAGCAAAACACCCTTCTGCGCCGCCGCGTCACGTGCCTTAATACCCTCTTCCAGCGTAGCACCCAGCGGTTTTTCGGCATAAACATGCTTGCCAGCCGCGATAGCCGCCATATTAACCTCAAAATGCTCATAAGGCCTGGTTAAGTTAAGCACAATATCAACATTATCATCAGCAATAAGCTCATGCATATCCTTGTATTTCTTCAAATTATAGTCTGTAGCGGCCTTGGTGGCGCGCTCGTCTATCAAGTCGCAAACGCCTGCAATCTCCAAATTGTCAAACATCTTGGTCAAATTTTCCAAATAAATGCCAACAATAGCACCGCAACCTACAATACCTATTTTAGTTTTCATGTTAGCCTCCTAGTACATCTTAGCCGTATTCTCGAAACGTTCAGTTGTTAGGTTATTTTTCTTCGCATAGGCCTTGCCCTCGCTGGCCCATAGGAAACCGCGGCGCATTAGTTCCTGGGCGGTTGGTGAGTTGTCAAAAACATCGTCGTGGTGGCCAAGCGAGTTATAGAATACGCGACCCAGCCCCCACATTTTTGTCCATACTACGGGCATATCTACTGGTTTGTTGGCCATATGATAATATGGTACGTCTGGGTGTGGGAAACGGGTGGTGGCTAGAACTTCAACCGCAGGATCTATGTGCAGGTAGTAATGCTCGCTGCAAACGGGGAAATCTGATAGGCCTTCGGTTATTGGGTTGGACTGGGATGTTATGTTTACGGTGTAGTTTATGCCGTCGCCGCCTGGGTGAGATACCCATTGGCCGCCAGTTATAAACTGCCACTGGGTGTCCCAGCGGAAGGAGTCGCACATTCCGCCATGGCAGCCAGCAAGGCCAACACCGTTTGCTACGGCTTTTGCTACGTTTTCGGTTAGCGCACCGTCTATGTTGCCCATTGTCCAGCTTGCCACCAAAAGGTCAAGCTCCATTAACGCGTCCAGGTCTTGCAGACATTCCAGGTTATCGGAAATTGTGGCATCGAAACCTTCCTTTTGCAAAATGCTTTGGAAACGCTTGCTAACCAAAACAGGTTCGTGCCCGTCCCAGCCGCCTTGGAAAATTAGTGCTTTTTTCATAAAGTACCTCCTAGGTTTTTCTATATTTTATCACACAGTGATATCTTTACAAGTGGCAAAAAAGTGTGGCAAAAAATTTTCAACTGGTTGGATCTGGTTACCAGTTGAAATTTTTTTCTAAACTTTTTAACACCCACTCCGTATATAGAACTGTAAAACAAAGACAAGGAGAAAATAAATGGAAACCATTTCTAAACAAGATTTTTTGGCCCAGCTTGGCGAAAAGCTAACGGCTATCCCAGCCCCCGAACGGGCAAGCATTTTGGATTATTACGATAAACACATCCAAAATTCAAACGACGGTGGCGAGGCAGAAACCATCGCAAAATTAGGCACTCCCGCAGACGTTGCCGCAGATGTATTGGCAAGCTACGTAAAAAAAATGGGTGAAACCCCAAAATCAAAACCAAAAACCACCTACAAAGCCCCTTCATACACATGGCTTATCGTAGTTCTTGTAATTCTATTTGCACCGGCTATACTTGGCCTAACTGTTGGCCTGGGCGGCGGCGCGTTTTCTATTGTAGTGGCCTTTGGCGCAAGCGGCATAAGTTTTGTTATAACAGGCTTGGCCAGCGCGGCTTTGGCCATCCCAATATTCTTCCAAGACGCAGGCTTTGGCTTGCAGGCATTAGGCATGGGTTTTGTACTAATAGGCGTAGGCATTTTGCTTGTTAAGCTAACAATTTGCATCGCCATTTGGATAATTTCACTTGTAAAATCGCTGTTCGATAAAATAATTGTAAGAAGGAGGCACGACCATGGATCCGCAATATAATAACGATAACTTCGCAAAAGAAATTTGGGACGAAAGCAAGCGCGAACGCCCACGCATTAGCTTTGGCAAGTTCGCAGTTGTACTAATTATACTAGGTCTGTGCTTATTTGGCGCAGGCTGGGTATCTGGTGCAAGGGGCGGCCGCGTGTACCTAACGGGAGGCTTTAGGGTTGTTCCCTACTCTTCTGGCCAAATAGAGGGACATACAGCAGTAGACATGACCGCTGCAAACACAATCCATTCATTGGCTGTAACCGCCACTTCTTCTGCCGTACAGCTTGTGCCTACAACATCTGATAGGCTAACCATTACCAGCAGCAACAGAGGCATTACAACAAGCGAAACAGATGGCCGATTGTATGTAAATGTACAATCCGCAGGCACAAACATAAGTTTTTTGGGCACACCAAACTTAGGTGTTTCCATGAATGTTTCACGTGGCAATGACACATTTTTAGACTTCAACTTCAATAGAAGAAGCCTAAACTTCAGAAATCTGTCAAGCACAGTCCGCGTGTATGTGCCGGAAAGTGTTAACGATATTTACGCCCGCACCCGCTCTGGCTCTATACGCATCAACGACGTTTCCACAAATGAAATACGGCTTCACGCCAATAGCGGTAGCGTGCATTTAAGCGGCGGTAACCACCGTCACGCGCATATGCAAACTTCATCTGGTTCGGTACGCGCCAACGGCCATTTCAGTGGCAACATAACCGGCATAAGCAACAGCGGCAGTGTACGCATCGACGACTACAGCACTTCCCACACAGGCAACAGCATTAACTTAGAAGCACGCTCTGGCAGTGTACGTTTTTACACAAATGCGCCACGTACAGACTTCTCGTACAACCTATCGGTACGCAGCGGCTCTATGCGAATTGATGGCAATCGCATTAGCGGTCGCGATCATTCTGGCGGCAGCGGCTCTACTCAAATAGATGCGTCCACACGCAGCGGAAGCGTTCAAATGAACTTTGGCAGGTAATTGTGAAATTTTACCAGCGACATTTTCGCCAAAAACCTCTCTTTTGAGAGGTTTTTTTGTATAATTTTACAACTTCTCCTTTGACGTGGGTTGCTTTTTCGTATATAATTTAAGTTAAATTGAGTAAAATGTGAGTCTAAACAACATTGGGGAAAGGGGATGCTTGTGGTACTAAAAAAGGTTATAGCAACTTTGATATTACTGCCGCTTGCCCTTTTGCTTTTTACGGCAAGCAGTACACAACTGGCCTTTGCTGTGTACACTTTCGAGACTGTGAACAATTTTGTCTATGAAGCTGAGCCTGTAATAGAATCTGAACTCGAGCCTTCAATCGAAACGTACGAGCCTGCTCGCGCTACACCCGTCATTGCGCGGCTATCCGACCCAGCAACTGCACTGGAATATATCGAACTGCAACCTTTTTTCAAATTCACAAGCCCAACCGAGCGCGCACAAAACACAGTGCCGCCCCGATACAAAATTGCCCTAACTTTTGACGATGGCCCGTCCAGGTACACATCCTATATACTGGATATTTTGTACCAGTACAACTCAAAAGCAACCTTTTTTGTGCTGGGCAACAGGGTGGAAGACTGGGCAGAAACCATTTACATTGCCGCACAGCAAGGCAACGAGGTTGTTGGCCATTCTTGGAATCATCGTAATTTTGCCAATTTAACTAACTATGAAATTCGCAGTCAAATATATAACACCTCCGCCGCAATAGCAGAGGTGCTTGGCCGCCCGTCAGCCCCTATATTCCGCCCGCCATACGGCGTGATTAACCAAAATATTCGCTATGTAGCCAGGGATTTGGGCTATACAGTAGTAAACTGGTCTATCGACCCACAAGATTGGCTGCACCGCTGTGCGGATCATATATACAATTTCATAATGGAAAACGCGGTCCATGGCAGCATAGTTGTTTTGCACGATACGCGCGAATCCACAAAAGAAGCCATGGTGCGAGCCATACCAAGTTTAATAGAACAAGGTTTTGAGTTGGTAACAGTTTCAGAAATACTTGAACACCTTTTTGGAGAACTAAAGCCCGGCGCACTTTATCAAGGGTTAAGATAAATTGAACTTCATAATTAAGAGAAAGCAGGTAACAACCATGAGAGGTACCGACAACGACAGAGACCGCAAACCAAGAAATTATTTTGGCGATGATATCGACGATACCATTTTTGATGATGAGCCACCCGCGTCGCCTCTTGGGCGGCTTATGGATGATGAAATTGGAGACGATGAGCCACGTGCATATGTAAGCGGCTACAGCCGTAATGAAGAGCGCGCAGTTTCTTATTTCCCGGATCCCGATGAAGAGCCCGAGGTTGAAATTCATGAAGATCGTAATATGCGCGAACGTCCCGAAGTTCGCCGTCCAGAACGCAGCGACGACCGCCGCGCCAGACGCGAACGGTTTGCGCCGCCACCGGTGGAAGAAGATGATAATGCCGAACTAGACGACTATGAAAGAGGTCGCCGCGAAGCCATGGCAATGCGCACCCGTGGCAACGAAACCCGCGAAGAGGTAGACCAACACAGCAGCGAACGTCCAAGCGACACCCGCAGGCGGGAACGGGAAAGTCGGGAACGCGAAAACCGCGAAGGCATGGAGCGACCAAACCGCGAACGCCGCCGCACCCCAAACCCTGCACCACGCCCTGCAATGGCTGCGGGTACACCTACCCAGCGCAGAATGACCCAGCCACCACCACGCCGCCATGAAGATGAGCGCGACCGTGACGATAGAGATATGCGAGACGAACAGCCAATAAATGACGATGATATTTCAAATTTCCGTGGCCGTTACAGCCCGGACGAGCTTATATCGTCCTCACCAGGTCGTGACCGGGATGAGGACGACAATCCAAGAGGTGGCGAACGCCCTGCCCGCCCGCCACGCCAACCAGCCCCACGGGGTGCTGCACCACGTACAGCACCAGCCCATAGCGACAGCGCAAACCCTGCCCGCTTTGTTATTGCTGGGGTCGCCCTTGTGTTCCTTGCCGTCTTAATTGGGCTTACAGCAAACCGCGCTAGCTTAAACCGACAATTAAACTATGCAAACCAACGTGTATATGATATGGATACACGATACAACTGGGCTAGAGGGGTAGAGGCCAATTTGCAGGCATATCGGAACACCAACGCCACCCAAAGTGCCACCATTACCGACCTTGAAAATCAGCTTGCAGAAGCACGGGCTGCCAACACCCCATATTATACGCCAGGTGCTGGCACAACAATCAACACAGGCGACGATAACGGTATAACCGAAGTACCGCCACCACCCGTCGTGCCAACAGACACCCTACCCGCTACCCACGTGGTTGGCTCTGGCGACAACTTTACAAGAATTGCCATAATGTTTTACGGACGCGGCACAGCAAGTCAAAACCACCTACGCGCCGAGTTTATTGCCGAATACAACGGCATAAATATAAACAACCCACAACTGGGTCAATCAATTACAATCCCGGTTCTGCCAGAACATTTGCAATAAACAAAATTTATGCTATAATACATGGCGTGTCTAAAAACAGAAAAGAAAGGATGGTGAAGAGATGAAAGCGGCTATCCATCCGAAATATTATCAAGCAAAAGTACGATGCAACTGCGGCAATGAGTTTGAAGTAGGCTCTACAGTAGAAGCAATTACTGTTGAGGTTTGCGGCAAATGCCATCCTTTTTACACGGGCAGTCAAAAACTTCTAATCGAAGCTGGTGGACGTGTTGAACGGTTTAAGAAGAAATACAATAGAGACTAAAAAAAACCCCGATTGGAGCAAATCCAATCGGGGTTTTTTAGTTTCTATTTACCGCTAATTGTTATCCCGTCCATACATACCCATGGCAACAGGCTGTACCCATCTACATTCCGCTCTTTCGATATCGCGGGGATATTCTTCAGTGCGTCTAGGATATTGAACGAAACCATCGTTTCGCCAAGTGCATCGGTAACTTCGCCGTTCTCGATAAGGAAGCTGTTCTTCGCCACGCCGGAAATATCTCCGCTAGGCCCTGGCGACGCACCGGAAAAACGGCCAAGCACTATGCCTTTGTCAATGCCCTTAATCATATCGGCCAGTGGCGTTTCGCCAGCAGCAACCTCTACATTATAGAAGGCAGTGTTAAGTGCGCGGGGCTTGTTCACTTTATTTGCACCGTACAATGTTAGGCCAAGAGACTCCAGCACACCGTTCTTAATAAACGAGAAATTTTTGCTCTCAAAACCATCGTTTGTATAGCGTTCTGCCGAAACCATGGCGGGGTTAAGTGGCGATAGGCCGAAGGTCAGCTTGCTATCCGCCACTACAGTACCCAGGGCGTCTTTCCAGCGGCTGGTATCAGAAATTAGCGCGTAATCCCCTAGGAAACAGCTAAGTAGCGTATCCCAAAGCATATCACCTGCGGTTGGCAGTACAATAATCTTACCTTCAAATTTACCGTCTACCATCCGCTGCTTTAAAGATTTTTCGCTATCGGCAAGCAGTTGGCGCACAAGCCCCAAATCCATCATTGGCAGTGCCAGGTCTTTCATTAACGCGCCTGTATAGTTAAATGAAGAGGAAGCCTCGCCATCTTTGGCGGAGAACATACTGCTGGTTTGATAACATTCCGACGCACTGGTAAACGCCACGCCGTTACTGTTTACATAACAATCATCCGAACTTTGGAAAACACCTGTTACAGACTCCAATATTATTTTGGGGAACTCGTCCTTTACCTGCTGCAAAAATTCCTGTGTGCGGGTGAAGAGCTTGTCCATGTCCGCGCCGCCAATTGTTTGGTCGAAATTTTTATTTTCTGCCTTTGGCGCAATGTCCTCGGCTTCGTCTGCTTCCCCTGATTTTGCTAGGGCTATACAGTCTGCCACGGCTTGGTCTACGCTGTCTTTGTCCAGTTTATTTATGGTGGACGTACCTTTTTTGCCATCCACCAAGGCTTTTAGAGTAATGCTATCATCAAAATTTGTACGCAGTAGCGAAAACTCGTTGGCCTCTACATTAAGTTCATCTTTGCGACCCTTAGAAAGTGTTGCGGCGGCCTTTCCGGCACCCGCTTTTCTTAGTTCGCCCAGGGCGTATTCCGCCATATTAAGCAAATTATTCATCTTATCGCCCTCCTATATTCAAGTCGCAGCGGATTGCCGGGCCGCCCATGCTGCAAGTCATGGCTTGCTTCTTACCGCAGAAACCACCAATATCCCATACAAGGTCGTCGCTTAGCATATCCACGGTTTTTAGCATTTCAAATGCCACCCCGGATATCGTTGTTTCCCTAATTGCATTGCCTAGCTTGCCGTTTTTTATTTCGTAACCTTCATCTATCGAGAACATAAACTCGCCAGTGGTGTCTGCCTGGCCGTTACCTGTTTTTACTAGGAAATAGCCATCGTCTACACTGGCAATCATATCATCCAGCTTGCTTGTACCCGGCAAAATGCAGGTGTTGCGCATACGGATAAGCGGCTCGTCGGAGAAGGTGAACGCCCGCGCGTTACCCTGGGGTGCTACGCCAAAATGGCGGGCGGTTTCTCGGTTGTGCATATAGCCCTTCAAAATGCCGTTTTCGATAAGCATTGCATCTTCGGCTTTTACGCCTTCGTCGTCTACATACACGGGCATTGGCGCATCCTTGCCGAAGGCTGTGTGGGCAAAGTCTACCATTGACACCATTTCGCTTGCAACTTGTTTGTTAAGGTTTGTGCCCGCGACACTGCCGCCCAGCACCAGGTCGGCCTCTACTGTGTGGCCAACGGCCTCATGAGCCAACATACCCGCCAGGTTTGGGTGAAGTATGCACTTTTGCAGGCCAGCATTTGTGTACACGCCCTCGCGCTTTTTCATAAGTGATTCGTACAGCGCGTCCAACTTGGGAAGGAACGCTTTCGGGTCGGTGAAAACTTTGTCAAAACGGTCGAGGTAGCACAGTGGCTCGTACAGCTCCACGGGCGAACCATCCGCCGTCTCCGCCGTCATTATAATATACACCGCCGAGCGTGGTTGAAACCAGTGGCTATCGTAGCCGTCGCTTACCACCAGCAGTTTTTCCTTATCCAACACCGAGCATGAAATTGTGCGGCTGGACAAATTTTTGTACTTTTCGGCAACCAACTCGTCCATTGCCTTTGCAAAGTCAATAAGTACGCTTTGTGGGAATGGGTCGTATGGCTGCAACTTTAGCCCTACGTTGCCAGATGCCTGGGCTGGTAGCGGTGCTACACCTTTGTTTACACGCTTGTCCATAAAAAGGGCGTTGTCTGTTGCAGCTTGCACCACGGCTTTTACCGCGTCGGCCGAGTACTCTGCGCCCGAGGCAAAGCCGAATGTGCCACCTTTGTACACGCGAGCCGAAATGCCGCCTTCGGCGGATTGGTCGTTGCGCACCATGTTGCCAGCCACTATGGCTACACTGCGGGTAGATTTCACTTGCGCCCGCAGTTCCGTGTAGTCTTTAAAGGAACTTTTGTGGGCTAATAATAGATTTTGTAGCATTTGGTACCTCCTTGTTTGTTGGTCTTTCCATTTTTTCACATTGGCGGAGTTGTGTCAAGGCAAATTTACTTTGCGGCCTTAGCTATGGTACAATTATCGGAGTCTAAAAAAGAAAGGGTGTCATACATGAAATATACAGTGAGAGTTACCACGCAAAAACCAAGGAGGGTGACTATACTTTAACCCTCCACAAACAGGAGGACTTATGAAAATATCTTACCAAGAAATCAATCCATACCCTAACATCACGAAACTTATCAAACAGGATTTACAGGAAATATCGCAAAAAGCAATACAAGATTTTCGGCTTATCCGTGCCAAGGCCGGTGTTTATGTCTACAACTGCCGTTATGACGGTGTGCCCGCAGTCGTTAAGCATTTTGAGAAAGAAGACGACAGACGGGAAATATTGAACTACCGAATATTGGCGCAACATGGTATCCCAACTATAAAAACCTATGTGCTTGGGAAAACATCACTTGTCATGGAAGATATATCTGTTTCGGAAAATTGGCGGCTTGGCATGGCAGAAGATTTGGCAGATGTTGACGTAGCCAAAAGCCTTGCGCATTGGTATTTTACGTTTCACGAAAACGGCGCGGCTGTATCGGAACTTGATACATTGTTTTTTGAGTTTGCTAGAATCACGGTAGAAAACTTGCAAATGCTTCTCCGCAAGTTACCAGAAGCGCAAGAGTTATTTTCATTTTTGCTTGCTAATTTTGACAAATTTCAGAAGATGATTTTCATGCCAACATTTACGATGACGTATAACGATTTTTATTGGACAAACTTTGTCGTAAGCACAGACAAAAAATCAGCCATAATGTTTGACTATAATTGCATGGGTAAGGGATATCGGCTTTCCGATTTCCGAAATGTTTGCTGGTCTATGTCAGACGAAGCAAAGAAAGCATTTCAAGACGAGTACAATCGTCTGTATACGGAAAAGCACAAAAGCACCCGAACAGAAGCGGAAGAATTGGAGCAGCGCATTGACGATGTAGCTGGCCCGCTATACGCGCTTATTGTTGCCTATATAGACAATGAAGTCTTTCCCCATTGGGCTGAGGTGAATAAAAAAGAAGCCGTGGACGGAAGTTTGTTGTCCAAGGCAAAACAACTTCTCTTATAACATTGAATATGTACGTCCCCTTTGGATGAAATTAACTGAATGCACAAAAAACAGCCCAAATGCAAAGGCTTGCTCCCTTTGTATTTGGGCTGTTTGGTATACAAATAAATAGTAATCAGCCACTAGACGGTTTTGCAGCCATCCTTTGCGTGCTTGTATAGAAAGGTAGAGGATATTGCAATACATCCTCCAAAGCAATGCCTTTCATATAAGCAGTCGCTACACACCAATGGAAAGGAGGGCCATGCTCCAAGTTACAAAGAAGTTCGTCCCCAGTAAGCCAAACAAAAGCCGCATCAATGGGAATTTGTTTTGGAGACACAATTGATGTACATTCATAATTGCTTAGCAACCAGTTATACTGCCGAGCATTATTTAACACATCGACTATCTCTTTCAGCTTTGCATGAGATTCCGTTTTCATCTTGTTAATCTTTATTCCATACATAGTAATGCCTCCTCTGGATGACATACTCACTTCGGCGTCCATCCTTGTACATTCCCGCGCATCTAAAGAGGTAGGCCTTATAGTATCTACCGCGCACCTTCATCGTTAACGATGATTTCCATTTGCTTAGCAAAGACCAAACCACATAGACCAAGTGATGAACTAATTTCAAATATTTTGTATTCATGAGTTTGTAAGTACTCAATCAACTCACTTTTTGTTTCATAAGAGATAGGCCAGCCGAAAGGCTTTTTCTCTTCAAGCAATACAGCTTCATTTTTGAAAAACAACTCAGAGGGATACTCTAAAATATCAAAAATAATGCTACCCCTCATTACACAATCAAAAGAGTGTGTCAAGTAACCTGTAAATACAACATCCGTATTTTCATGAACATAATCTGTGATGTATACGGTATTCATGTTGAGTGTTTCTGCTTCAAAATCAACGCTGTATGCTCGTATAACATTATCGTGTACCATGGACATCATTTTCACCTACCTAACTAAAGAGTTTATATTTTACATAATCCTGGCATAAGGCATACACTGACTAAGGAAAGGGTATTTCCATAGGCATACCACCAGGATGCGTGGGCCTAGGGGCACTGGGATTAGTCCAATCCCAGCCATGCCAATGTGGCACGTGTGGATGCCTAGTTGAATTACCGTGATTGGTATGGTGTATATCCGTCACGGCACGACCATTAGGGTCAAAAATCCTTGTTGTTATAAGATTACCATTTGTATCAACCCGAATTGTAGTGGAGTTGGGAGTACTTGTTGTGGGTATTCTTTGTGCTGTGGTTGTAGTAACAGGTGGCGGCGTATTATTAGTAGACGAAGTATTCGCACCTGCTTGTGGCGCATTTGCAGTAAATCTAGTATTTGGGGATGCTATAGTAGACGAGGTATTCCGTGTTACTTGATTGGGCTGGTTTTGAAACGCTTGACTTGGCATAACGGTTTGCGCCTGTCTAGCAGTTGCAGACGAACTAACTGGCGGCTGCTGTGGACCAAACGGAGCCTGTCCTGTCCCCGCACTCGGTGGAGTTTGCCCTGTTTGTGCTCTCGCTGGAGCTTGTGAAGCAGGAGTTTGCGGTGGGTTTGCAGGCGCACGGGAATTACTAGAATTATTATTATTTGAAGTGGCAGCTCTTGTTCCTGTTGTAACTGCCACCACCGCAGTTACAAGTTTTTTAACAGCTGGTGGTATGACTGGAATAAGAAATGGTATTGCAAACAGTCCAGTGGGGTCACCATACATAACAGGATTATGCATCACAAACATAAACAAGTTACCACTCTGGGCTATCGCTGCCGAACTGCCCTGCATATTGCCAATATTCCAAAACGGGTCTGGCTGGGTAAACCTACCCGTACGCGGGTTCATACTA
>Ga0123355_10000964_pt1 | contig 39796 bp, 30 predicted proteins | sample TergutEmb28metaG_3_FD_89872 | JGI IMG/M metagenome (GOLD analysis project Ga0123355, IMG submission 89872) | Embiratermes neotenicus P1 segment gut microbial communities from Petit-Saut dam, French Guiana - Emb289 P1 | ecosystem: Host-associated > Arthropoda: Insects > Digestive system > Gut ...
GCGAGAATGCTGGAGGGGGGGCTGTCCGTCACTGCTGGCGGGAATGCCCTGTGGTGATGCCGGGGGTTCATGCGTCTTCCAACCAGTAATGCCCCCGCCGCGCGTGAGCCACCAGTACAATGCCCGGCAGGGGAGGATATACGGTTTAAGAATCCATTTGCCCAAATTCTTAGGCGAAGGAGACCGAGGCTCCGGAGCCGTGTTCCTTGGGCGGGATTCTTAAACCGTATATCCTCCCCTGCCGGGCATTGTACTGGTGGCTCACGCGCGGCGGGGGGCGAGAATTTCCACTTGACTCTACCATTAGGGTATACTTTAGAATTACCCGTATCATGTCAAAGATTTTCGAGTTTACAAAGCCCTACACCCCCATGCTCCTGTGCGCTGTTGCCCTTCTGTTCGTGGAAGCCATGTGCGCGCTCGTGCTGCCGGGCTACATGGCGGACATTGTAAACTACGGTGTGCTGCCCGGCAACATACCATTTATCTGGCGCACAGGCGTTGTAATGCTCCTGGTAACCCTGCTGAGCGTGGTTGTCGCCCTGACCGTGGGGTTTTTCTCGGCAAAAACGTCTGCGGGCGTGGCAAACGATTTGCGGCAAGCCGTGTTCAAAAAAGTCCTTCAGTTTTCAAGCGCCGAAATGAACAAGTTCGCCACATCTTCGCTTATCACCCGCACCACAAACGACATCACGCAAGTTCAGGGCACAATGATGATGGCGATACGGCTGTTGGTGTACGCGCCAATTCTGGGCGTGGGCGGCATCATACGGGCGCTTGGCAGGGACGTATCCATGACGTGGATAATCGCCCTTGCCACCCTGTGCCTTGTCGGTATCATGGTCATTCTGTTTATCATCGCCCTGCCCAAATACAAGATGATACAGGGGCTCATTGACCGGCTAAACCTTGTTTCCCGCGAGAACCTAAGCGGCATTTTGATTGTCCGGGCCTTCAGCACCCAAAGGTTCGAAAAAAAACGCTTTGACAAGGCCAACAGGGATTTAACCGGAACAAACCTGTATGTAGATCAGGCATTCGCGTTTATGACTCCCGGCATTATGCTGATCTTAAACCTTACAACAGCTATTATTGTATGGGTAGGGGCACGGCAGGTATCCGCGTTCCGAATTGACATAGGGGACATCTTCGCGTTTTTGCAGTACGGGATACTGATCATCTTCGCCTTTTTGATGGTTGCCGTTATGTTTGTTTTTCTGCCCCGCGCCGTAGTTTCCGCCGAGCGGATAAAGGAAGTGCTGGAAACCTCCGGCAGCATCCGGGACAAAAAGAACCCCCTTCAGCTTTCCGCCAATTTTCAGGGCACAGTGGAATTCAGAAACGTAAGCTTCCGTTATCCTGACGCCACCGAAAACGAAGATAACGTGCTGAACGGCATAAGTTTCACCGCCCGCCCCGGCAAGACCACTGCCATTATCGGCGTTACCGGTAGTGGAAAAACAACGATCCTTAAACTGCTCCTGCGCTTTTACGATGTAACAGAGGGCGCTATTCTTGTTGACGGCATGGACATCCGGGACATCCGCAAAAAAGACCTGCACGGCAAGATCGGTTACGTTCCTCAAAAGGCCCTGTTGTTTTCCGGCACTATCCGTTCCAATCTGCGCTACGCCGACAAAACCGCCACGGAAGACAGAATTGTGGAAGCCGCGGACACCGCGCAGGCGGCGGCGTTTATTCAGGGAAAGCCGGAAGGCTACGAATCCAATGTCGCGCAAGGGGGATCGAACTTCTCTGGCGGACAGCGGCAGCGGCTTTCTATCGCGCGGGCGCTGGTAAAGAACGCCCCCGTGTACCTGTTTGACGACAGCTTTTCCGCGCTGGACTTAAAAACAGACGCCCTTCTGCGCGCCGCCCTGAAAAAGAAAACCGGAAAAAGCACCATGCTCATTGTTGCCCAAAGAATCTCTACAATCATGGACGCCGATCAGATTGTTGTGCTGGACGACAGCAGGATCGCCGGTCTTGGTACGCACAGGGAACTGATAAAAACCTGCGATGTCTACCGGGACATCGCCGCTTCCCAGCTCTCTGAAGAGGAACTGTCAAGGTGAGTTCGGAATCAACCCAGCAAAGCGGCTATGACCCATTAAGCATAGACGGCGAGGGAGTCGCTCAAAAAGCGAAAGACCCGAAAAAAACGCTGAAGAAACTCATCGTCTATCTGTCCCCGCACAAACACGCGCTTATCGCGTCACTGTCGCTGGCAATGCTTTCTACCGTCTTTTCCGTGCTGGGCCCAAGAATTTTGGGGCAGGTAACAACCGCCCTTGTGGACGGTATGCTGGCGTTCTGGTTCGGCACAGGTCTTTTGACCAACTTTCCCTACATGATGATGCTTACCGGATGGCTTATCACGCTGTATATTATTTCGGCCCTTTGTAATCTGGCGCAGGAAATCATTATGGCCCGGCTTTCCGCCAAAGTAACCTACAAACTCAGAACGGAAATATCGGAAAAAATGCACCGGCTACCCATCAACTATTACGACACCCGTCCCCACGGCGAAATACTTTCCCGTGTTACCAATGACGTGGATGTGTTAAGCCAAACACTAAACGAAAACCTGACCCGCCTTGTTACCTCGGTAACTACCCTTGTCGGTGTGCTGGTTATGATGATTTCGATAAGCATCCTTATGACTGCCGCGGCTCTCCTTGTTATCCCGCCTTCCATGATGATTATGATGGTAGTGTTGAAAAAATCCCATGTGTACTTCAGCAACCAGCAGGAAACGCTAGGTAAGCTAAGCGGCATTGTCGAGGAAACCTACAGTGGGCACAGCATTGTCCGCGCTTACAACGGCGAGACAGATGCCGAAGAACGCTTTGACGCCGCCAACAAAAAACTACGGGTGTACTCGTGGAAGGCCCAGTTTATGACAAGCATTGTCGAGCCGATTTTTACCTTTGTCGGGAATCTGGGCTATGTGCTGGTGTGCGTTCTGGGCGGCTACCTTGCCGTGCGCAGGGCGATTACCATCGGCGACATTCAGGCGTTTATTCAGTACATACAGCTTTTTACCCAGCCGCTTGGGGAGATGGGCGCTGCCAGCAATATGATGCAGGGAACAATAGCCGCCGCCGAGCGGGTGTTTGAATTTCTGGAAGAAGACGAGGAAGAAAAGGATGCCGAGCAATCCGCAGGCAAGGAACACTACGAAGGAACAGTGAGTTTCCAGAACGTCCGCTTTGGCTACAACCCGGACAAAATTGTGTTGAATAATTTTTCCGCCGACATCACCGCCGGGCAGACAGTCGCCATAGTCGGGCCGACCGGAGCGGGGAAAACAACCGTGGTAAAACTGCTTATGCGCTTTTACGAATTAAACGGAGGCAAAATCTTTATTGACGGGATTGACTCGACCAGTTTTTCAAGGGGCGATTTGCGGGATATATTCGGCATGGTGTTGCAAGACACATGGCTGTACAACGCCACTATAATGGAAAATATCCGCTACGGCTCCCCAAACGCCACGGACGAGGAAGTTATCGCCGCCGCCAAAACAGCCCACTGCCACAGCTTTATCCGGGCGCTGCCGGGCGGCTACAACATGATCCTGAACGAAGACGCCGCGAACATTTCGCAGGGGCAAAAACAGCTTTTTACCATCGCGCGGGTAATTCTGAAAAACCCGGCAATCCTGATTCTTGACGAAGCGACCAGCAGCATCGACACACGGACAGAGATTCTGATTCAAAAGGCGATGAAAAATATTATGAAAGGGCGCACAAGTTTTGTAATTGCCCACAGATTGTCTACCATACGGGATGCCGACCTGATTCTGGTCATGAAAGAGGGCGACATTATCGAGCAGGGAAATCACGGGCAGTTGCTTGAAGCTGGCGGCTTTTACGCTGATTTGTATAACTCACAGTTTTCCGAGGGTGTTGTAACCGAGGAAACCGTAACATAGCGAATAACGAATGACAGGAGAGAGGCGAAGATATGGATTTTGAAAAAACAACCGGAACACCCGAAACAACAGAAGCGGACGAAACAGGTGAAGCGAAAAAAGGCAGGGGCAAGATTATCCTTGCGCTGGTTCTAACGCTTACCGCAGGCGCTGGTATCGGCTCTTATGCTATATGGCAGGGCGCTCAGTACCTTTCGACAGATAACGCGCGGGTAACGACAACCTTAATCGCCGTTATGCCGCCCGTGCCGGGAATCCTTGAGCGCTTTACGGCATACGAGGGCCGGTATGTCGAAGAAAACGAAATTCTCGGATGGGTGGAAAACAGCGAGGCCATGCGCTCGCCTGTAGAGGGACTGGTGATCCACACAAACGCCGTGCAGAACCAAGTGGTGTCCCCTGCGGAGCCTGTGGCGGTCATAGCCTGTACGGCCAGCATACACATTCAGGCCAACATCGAAGAAACCGGCATCGCAAGGATACAGGCGGGGCAGAGCGTTATTGTAACGATAGACACATTTCCCGGACGGCGGTTTTCAGGCTATGTCCGGGAAATCGGGCATATCACGCAGGCTGAGCTTTCGGGCAACGCCCTGTTCTTTAACACCGGCGGCACGTTTACCAGAGTAACGCATTTAATTCCGGTAAAGATCAACATCGTAGACGACATTGCCCTTGACAGCTTTATCGGCGTAAACGCGCGGGTGCGGTTTCCCCTGCGGCAGCCCGCCCCAAGCCACGCCCGCCCCGCCGCCCTGACTGACGGCATAACTGTCAGAGGCGCTGTCGAAAGCGTTTACAGCAGGAACATATACTCCACGCTGGTCTCGATGATCGAGCGCATTTATGTCGAAGCCGGGGATCGGGTAACGGAGGGGCAGGTATTGGGTGTGCTGGACACCGTGGATTTCAATATCCAGCGCCTGAACGCCGAAGCCTCGCTGCGGATAGCCGAGGTTAATCTAGCGGCGGCGGAACACAGCCACGAAACGCTCAGCGTGTTGTACGGCGCTCAGGCCATAGCGCGTAACGACCTCTTGCAGTCGGAGTTCGCGCTTCAATCGGCCATCGCTTCCCGCCAGCAGGCGCAGGCGCTACTTGATACGGTGGACGCCGCTCTACAGCGGTCTGTGATCACGTCTCCCATAAACGGCACGGTAACCGCCGTTATCGCTAGAGAAGGGGAAGTGGGCCTGGGGAGGCTGTTTATTGTGGAGGATACGGACACCTTGAAGATTACAACGGGCTTTAGGGAATACGACCTTGGCAGGATACTGGCGGGCATGGAGGTTACGATTGTTCCGGAGGCGGCGGGAAGCGCCGAATACTCAGGGGTAATCACTAGGATCAACCCCGCCGCCCGGTCTTTTGCTCCCGTGGTAGAGTTTGAAGCGGAAGTGCTTGTAACATCGGAGCGTACAAGTCTGCGTATCGGCATGAACACGAGGCTTACGGTGCGTCCGGAGTAAGGGCGGCGGGGGAGGGGCCGCGCCAAGTAACTGTCAAAACGTATAGGTTTTAACAGTGCCCCGGTCGCCCCCCCTGCCGGGGCTTTTGGCGGGAATGGTGATACTAGCCGGAAGCTTTGCCGTTTTTGGAACTGGCTCATTAAGAGAGCCCTTTTACATTATTTCTTACCAACGGATACAGCATTTTCCACAACAGTTTCCCGGTAAATAGTTCGCTCAGTTCAAACACTTCTTTTATCGAAAAGTATTTTCCGCAAAAAAGCATCTCCAAAAGCGGCAAACCCTCCGGCCTTGGAAAAATTATTGGCAATGCGTAGACTTGGCTTTCTCGGCTTTTTTCAGTATTGTTAAGATGTCGCACGGAGGAAATAGTGTACAAGAGCGTTGATCCAAAAGTGAGTTTTCCTAAGCTCGAAGAAGAAGTGCTTTCGTTCTGGGAGAAGAACAAAACATTCGAGAAATCCATTGCCCAGCGGGAGGGAAAGGACGAGTTTGTTTTTTACGACGGCCCTCCATTTGCCACGGGCCTGCCCCACTTTGGGCATTTTATTCCCAGCACCATTAAAGACATTATTCCCCGCTACCAGACCATGAAAGGGAAAAAGGTGGAGCGCCGCTTTGGCTGGGACTGCCACGGCCTTCCCATTGAGGCCCTTATAGAAAAAGAGCAGGGGCTTAATTCCAAAACCGACATCGAAACATTCGGGATAGCGAAATTCAACGAAGCCTGCCGCGACTCGGTTCTGCGTTATGTGAAAGAATGGCGGCAAACCATTACCCGCCTTGGCCGATGGGTGGACTTTGACAACGATTACAAAACAATGGACAACGACTACATGGAAACCATCTGGTGGGTCGTAAAATCCCTCTGGGAAAAGGGCCTTCTTTACGAGGGCTATTATGTTTTGCCCTATTGCCCGCGCTGCGCCACCGTGCTTTCCAACCACGAAGTCAACCTTGGCGGATACCGGGATGTCCACGACCCCGCTGTTACCGTGCGGTTTAAGGTAAAGGCCGGCGGGGCGGATTTTCCCCCGGACACTTATTTTCTGGCGTGGACAACCACCCCGTGGACATTACCGTCCAACCTCGCCCTTGCCTTGGGGCCGGACATTGACTATGCGCTGGTCGAGGAGATTCCCGATCCCACGTCCCCGTCCAAGGCTCCGCAGCATTACATCTTGGCACAAGCCCGCCTGCCCGCTTACTACAAAGACCCGTCGCACTACCGGCTCGTGTGGCGCAAGAAGGGCGCTGAGCTTGCGGGCACTGAGTACGAGCCCATTTTTCCGTACTTTGCCCATGCCGGTGAAAAGAACGCTTTCCGCACGTATCTGGGCGACTATGTTTCTACCGGGGACGGCACAGGGATTGTCCACACCGCCCCCGGTTTCGGCGAGGAAGACGCAAAGCTGCTCAAGGGAACCGGCGTCCCCACCGTTTGCCCGGTAGACGCCGAGTGCAAGTTTACGTCCGAGGTTTCCGATTTCGCCGGGCTCTTTGTCAAGGACGCTGACAAGGCCATCATGGAGCGGCTCAAATCCGAGGGTAACCTTTTTAAGCGGGATCAGATACTTCACTCGTATCCGCATTGCTGGCGATGCGACAGCCCGCTTATTTACCGGGCAGTCAGTTCGTGGTTTGTCAGCGTGGAGAAAATCAAGCAGGATATGCTGGACGCCAACAGCCAGATTCACTGGGTTCCGGAGCATATCAAGACGGGGCGTTTTGGCAAGTGGCTTGAAGGGGCGAGGGACTGGGCTATTAGCCGCAACCGCTACTGGGGGAACCCGATGCCAATCTGGAAGTGTCAGGACTGCGGCAAGGTACTCTGCATCGGAAGCCGGGCGGAGCTTAAAGAATACTCAGGCGTGTGCCCGGAAGACCTGCATAAGCAGTTTGTGGACGGCATCACTATCCCGTGTTCCAAAACAGGCGGCAAGACATGCGCCGGAACTATGGCAAGAATTACCGAAGTGCTGGACTGCTGGTTTGAGTCCGGGGCGATGACTTACGCCCAGAACCACTATCCCTTTGAGAACAAAGAATTTTTTGAAAGCCATTTCCCGGCGGACTTTATAAGCGAAAGCCTGGATCAGACCAGGGGCTGGTTTTACACACTGACAGTCCTTGCGGCAGCGCTGTTCAAACGGCCGGCCTTCAAAAACTGCATCGTTTCAGGCATTGTGCTGGCGAATGACGGCAGGAAGATGAGCAAAAGCCTTAAAAACTACACCGACCCCGTGAACGTAATAAACCTGTACGGTGCTGACGCGGTGCGGCTCTTTCTGGTTCACTCGGCGCTGATTAAGGCTGACGACCTCCGCTACAGCGATGACGGGGTTAAAGAAGTGCTAAAGAGCATCATCCTTCCGCTTTGGAACGCTTACAGTTTTTTTGTTACCTACGCCAACATAGACGGGATACGGCCTTCGTCTCCTCCATCCGGCCCTTCCAATCCGCTGGACAGGTGGATACTTTCCGAGGCCGAAAATCTGGTGGAAAAAACGACCGTGGCAATGGACGTTTACGATCTTGCCAAAGCTGTTGATCCCATACTGGCGTTCATCGACCTTCTAAACAACTGGTACATACGCCGCAGCCGCCGCCGCTTCTGGAAGAGCGCCGGGCCGGAAGGCTGCGCAGACAAGGACAAGACAGAGGCGTACGAAACGCTTTACAGCGTACTGAAGACGCTTATTACCGTGGCCTGCCCCTTTATGCCGTTTACAACCGAGGCTATCTGGCAGAACCTCCGCACGCCCGATGATCCCCAGTCGGTACACCTTGCCGATTATCCTGTGCCCAGACAGGAGCGCCGGGATCGGGATTTGGAGTTCAGGATGGCCGCAGTGCAGAAGGCTATTTCTATGGGCAGGGCGTTGCGCTCGCAGTACAACATCAAGATACGGCAGCCGCTTAGCGCTGTGGAACTGGTAACCCGCAACCCGGATGAAAAAAAAGTGCTTCTGGGAATGGAAGATATTATCCGGGAAGAGCTTAACGTCAAAAACGCAATCTTCCGGGACAACGAGGAAGATTTGGTGGAGTACGAGGCAAAGGCCAATTTCCGTGTTATGGGCAAGGAACTGGGAAAAGACATGAGGGCCGCCTCGGAAAAAATCGCCGCCCTGAGCCACGCCCAAATTAAACGCATCCTTGAAGGAGAGGCCCTTTCCATCGAGGTACAGGGGGAGGACGGCGGGATTCGTGCCGTGGACATTACTGGCGAAAAGCTTGACATACGGCGCATCGAAAAGGCCAACCTCAAAGTGCTAAACGAAGGAACCCTGACGGTGGGCCTTGACACGCAGATAACGGACGATCTTTCCAAGGAAGGGGATGTGCGCGACCTTGTCCGGGGCGTACAAACGCTCCGCAAGGATTCAGGCCTACAGGTAACAGACCGGATAACGCTTACGCTTGGGGGCTCCGCCCGGCTTAAATCGGCGTGGGAAGCCTTTGCGGAGTATGTTGCCAGCGAAACGCTTTCCGCCAAGACGGTATGGGCCGGCGATACGGCTGGGATGCCCGGAACAACAGAGATGACGGAGATAGAAGCCGGAGAAGAAAAATGGCAGGTACACATTGAAAAGTTTTAACAGTATTGTTTTTCCGGTTTTGCTCGCTGTTTTGCTCGCTTCCTGCGCCACCGCCCCTAGGGCTTCTTTGCCCAGAAGCGATGAGGACAGGGAGCTTTCCCTTCTGCCCGCGGGGGGGAGCCTTTACCTTTGGGCCGACACGGCGCAGAGCCGCCCGCTATTGGATGTCCTTGACTTTGGGGGCTTTAGCGGCAGGGACGCGGCGATGGTACTTGACCGCACTGGCACAGCGGCGGCGGTGGCCTTTGCGCAGCCCGCTATAGAAGCCGGACAGGAAGGCTCCCCGGAGCATGACAGGCGCTTTTTTCTGGCTGCCACGGGAAGGTATCCCCGCCACAGGGCGAATTTTTCCTTTGCTTTTACAAGGGGCTGGAGAAGGCACAGAAGCCCCGATGGGGGTACATTCTGGCGCTCCCAAAACGGCGTTATTGCCGTTGCGCTGGGATCAAACTTAGCGCTGGTTTCAAATATCGATCCGCTGGAGGGTTTTGAAAGAGTTGTTCCCCCGCGCTACTTTACGGAGTTTCGCCGGGGCATGGCGTTGGCGGGGTGGATGTATAGCCCTTCCGGGCCCATTAACGGTTTTTTGCAATCTACGGGCATCCCCATCCAGATTCCGGCGGAGGATTTTTTCTTCGGCGCTGTCCGCTCTCCGGTTAGCGCGCTCGATACCAGCCCCGCCCCTTGGGAGCTTGTGTTCAGAATCAGGGCCCCTTCGGAAATCCATGCCCGTTCCCTTCTTGCCCTTTTTTCCACGGCACGGTTCTTGTTCCAGATGGGCGCGGCTGCAGGGGATGAGCCTTCTCCGGCGGACACGCTGAGCCTTCAGGACGCGGCGATGATGCTTTTCGCCAATGTTCCACAGCAGGATGGGGAATCTATTACCCTCCGCATTGGCCCCTTGGACGAGAACACAATAGCTTTACTTTTTGGCATGTTTTCTGTATATTCAAGGTAACCCGGTCAACAAAACAAACACATCGGAGAAAGATATGCCGACCTATGGATATGAGTGCAAAAGCTGCGGACACACCTTTGATGTCTTTCAGAGCATGGCTGATGAACCTTTAAAGACCTGCCCCTCATGCGGCAAGGCGATACGCCGCCTTATTAATGGCGGAACCGGCGTCATTTTTAAGGGCGGCGGATTTTATGTAACCGACAGGAGCGGTTCGGGGGCCAAGGCCAAAAATGCCGCCGGAACCGCCAATGGCCAAGGCTCCGGCACGGATACCCCAGCGCCAGCCAAAGCAGGCGGGGAAAGCGCCCCTAGTCCGGCTTCTGCAAGCCCCGCCGCGCCCGCTCCCGCCGTTCCCAAAGCGGTCAATAGTTGAGGCTGTTCCAAAATGTCAGATTTCGGAACAGCTCCCTTAGACTTAATGGAAAAAGCGGCGTATAGACGCTTTTTCCTAGAACCTGTTCCGAAACTAACCGAGTTTTGGAACAGGTTCAGCTAACCAAAGGCCAAGGAGGCGGCAGGTGCTTGGCTCCCGCAAAGACGGTTCCAAAAGCCCGCGTTTTTTCTGCGAGAGTTGCAACGCCGAAGTGCCGAAAGAGGCAAAGAACTGCCCCGGTTGCGGAAAGCGTTTTGCCTCCGTCCGCTGCCCTGCCTGCGGCTTTACCGGAGAGGAAGCGCTTTTTAAGGGGGGCTGTCCGGCCTGCGGTTACTCGTCGGGGGTGTCTGCCGAAAGCGGCGGGAAGGGCCGCAATTCCGCAAGGAAAAGCTCAGCGGAGCCGCTGCCTTTTTGGGTGTATGCTCTTACCGCCGCCGCCTTTACCGGGGTTCTTGCGGCTTTGTTTTTTTCTTTTTTTTGAGGCGGCGTGGTATTACCGGGGGGAAGAGGGCGTTAGCCCCAGCCATTCTCCCCGGCATTCCCCCCAGCGCCAAAAAAAACGCCGCCCCCCAGACGGGAGACGGCGGCATATCCGCACGGCGCGCTTTAGCGCCAAGCGGCGGGGCCGGGAATGGCATATCTCGAAATCTGAGTTATAGGAGTATTGGCAGTTGCGGACGCTTGAAGGCCATTGCCAATCTGACCGTGGTCGTTCGCTCCCCACGCCCACAGCGTGCCGTCCGCCTGAACAGCCAAGCTGTACCAGCCGCCACCGGAGGCAGACACCCAGCCCAAGCCGGCGTGAGGACCCTGGGCAGGCACTTCAATCAAATCGGGATGGGCCCCACGAGCCGTATCGTAGGTAACCTGACCGTGGCTGTTCGAGCCCCACGCAAAGAGGCGGCGGTCTGCGTCGATAGCCATTGTGTGGTGGTGTCCGATATTGATAGACCTCCATCCCCTCCCGCCTTGCTGAGGCACCTCGACAGGGATGTGAGTGCGGGTAGCGAGGCCCGCCGCACCCGGCCCCGGGCCGTTGGGGCCAAGCTGGCCTTGAGCATCATTCCCCCACGCCCACAAACGGTCTTGGTCGTCAAGCGCGACGGTAAAGCCGTCACCCGCCGATGCCGCTACCCATGTACGCCCGGCAGTCGGGTGGCTTACCTCTCCAAGAGTGTTGTTGTTGCCACCAGTGTGGCCAAGCTGATCGTGCTGGTTCTGCCCCCACGTCCATAACGTGCCGTCTGTCCTTATAGCCACAGAGTGCTCCGCGTTTGTGGACACGGAAGACCATCTCCAGTTGTGCTGACCTCCGCTTCCCACCCGAGTGGGGGAGGGTTGATTAACATTGTCCCCAGTGCCAAGCTGTCCTTCAACGTTTGTCCCCCACGCCCACAGCGAGCCGTCTGCCATTATGCCAAGGGTATGGTTGCTGCCTGCAGCCACGTGCGACCAGAGCCCAGTCCCCACCCGCCCGGGAGCATAAGTGTCGCCTGTGGTGACACGCCCAAGCTGCCCGTGGTTGTTCCTTCCCCACGTGTAAAGTGCGCCATCGTGCCGTAAGCCAACGCTGTGAAAAAGGCCCCCGGTTACGGTTAGCCAATTGTGGCCTTGGCCCATGTTCACAAAGCCGGGCCTCGCCCGAGCTTCCAGTATGGTACTGCCTTCGCCAATGGTGTTTGGGCGGCCAAGCTGCCCCCCAATGCCCCTGCCCCATGTGTAAAGTTCGTTATACCACGTGATTCCTAGGGTGTGATCCTGCCCAATCGTAATAAAGCGCCACTCCCCGCGCTCGCGCGGCCCGGTCAGCCAAACGGTGTGTTGCGCGTAAATGGAGGGAGCGCCTATCACGGCTACACGCACAATAACGGAAGATGTCCTATCCCCCTCTTCGCCCTCGCCAATTCCGGCACTAAGCCTGAAGCGAGGGCCGCCAAAAGAAGATATCGTAGTTCCCAGCATATCAAAGGGAGTTTGATCAAAACTCCACACAACTTCATCAGGCCGAATCATGCCATCGGGGTTAGACTGGAAAAACAATTCTATGTCCCTGCCCCTGACTACTTCTGCGGGACCCGCTATGGCAACAGCGGCTGCCGCCCACATCGCGTACAGGGTTATTTCTTCGCCTTCGTCCGCAGGAATGGTAAATGGAAAGCCCCCAGGGTAGAGAGGGGGGACGTTGGGTACACGAGTCCAGCCTGAGAAAATGAAACCCTCCCTTGTAATGACGTGGGGGGCAAGGTGTGTGGGAAGCGTGATGCTAGCGCCGGCAGTCCCGATCTGCGGGGGGGGGGGTAACAGCGGTTCCCCCGTTGAGATCGAAGGTTACCGTAATATCCTCTCCCGGCATTGGATTCCGGCACGCGGTCAGCGCTAAGGCAAGACCTGCCGAAACAAGAACCGTTACAGCCAGAAGCTGTAAGTGTCTAATGGTTGTTTTCATAAGCATCTCCTTGTTATAATGTTTACTACAAATGTACCTTGTGTGTGTGCAGGTGTCAACCGTGATGCCTCACGCCGTGAAGCATCACGCTCTGACAGCTCTATTATCGACAGGAATGGGGTTTGCGCTCTGGGAATCGCCGCCAGTTTCCAAACGTTATCTTTTTCCGCATATTTCGTGAAAATTTTTGTAACAAATTCATGTTTTTAGTAGTATAATGTATTGAGAATAAGATTATATGATTCTATTCGTAAAATAGTGTACAGTGGACTAACCACGAGGAGCAAGTGTGACCAAGCGAGATTTCCCCAAAATCCATTTCTATGATCAGGATTTTGTCGATATATACGACAAAACTTGGGCGTGGATACACGATTACTGGAATACAGGCAGCGAGAGTAGCGTTATAGAGGGGAAATTCTTTTCTTATCCGGGCAGCCCTGTTATTCAGCAGGCGGATGCCGTGTTTTCTTCCTTTTTTCTGGTGTACTCGAACCGGATTTATCAGGCAAGCCCTACACTGGACATTTTTTACCAGCGCCAAGAGCCCAACGGGGCAATCCGGTGCGCCTACAATATCGAAACCGGCCTTCCCGTAGTGGAAGAAGACAACCCCGAAGGGCTGGGTATGCCGCTTTTTTCGTGGGCGGAGTTCAATCTTTACCATAAAACGGCGAATAAAAAGCGGGTTAAAGATGTAATCCCCGTACTTCACAAGTACAACGAGTGGATAGATTCGGTTTTTAAGCAGCCCAACGGCCTGTACCGGGTTCCTTTAAGCGCCACGGGCATACCCAACGCCCCCCGCGAAAAGGCGGCCTACCTTCTGGACTTTAACGCCATGATGGCGGTAAATGTGCTGTACATGGCGGCCCTTGTGGACATTCTAAACGACAAGGAAGCGAGCTTTCAGTACAAGCGCCAGTACTTCGCCCTTAAAACCCGGATCAACGCCCTTATGTGGGATAACGAAGACGGCTTTTACTACGACATTGACGCAAGCGAAAAACGCCTTCCGGTAAAAACCATCGGGGGGTACTGGCCCCTTCTCGCGGAAATCCCCAACAACGACAAGGCCGAGCGAATCATCAGCCTGCTTGGGGATCCTCAGTGCTTCGGAACCCCGCACCCCTTTCCAAGCCTTGCGGTGTCGGAAAAAGCCTTTGACGAATCCGGCGGCGGCTACCGGGGTTCGGTTTTTCCCCACTTTACCTTTATGGTAATCAAGGGCCTTGAACGGTATCAGCGCTGGGATATTGCGCGGGAATGCGCCATACGGCATCTTTACTTTGTTCTTGACTCGTTGGGCCCGGACGGGAACAGCCACAAGGGCAAGCTCTGGGAAGCCTACCTTCCGCTAAAGGAAGGGCCCGCCCAATGGCCGGAAAAGCCGGAGTTTCCCCGCCCGCAGTACCTTACCTATGCGGCGCTTTCTACCATCTGCCTGACAATAGAAAACATTGTGGGCATTTTTATCTCGCTGCCCCGCAAGACCGTGGACTGGGTTATTCCCAATCTGGAAATCATGGGGGTGGAAAACCTTTCGCTCAAGAAAAACATGATTACGATTTTGTCGAACAAAAGCGGGCGGGGATGGGAAATTCACATGGAAAGCGAAAAACTCTACTACTTTACGATAAATATATTGGGGAAAAAGAAAAAAACCCTGCCCATTCCATCGGGCAAATGCTCCATGTTGATCGATAAAATATAAATAGCCTATGGGAAGTAAAAATCGTCTGGTAGCGGTGCTGGAAATCGGCTCCACGGGAATTAGATTATTGGTAGCGGAAATTCATCCCGATGGCCGCTGGCAGGCTCTGGACAGGGCGGGCAAGCCCGTTGCTCTGGGCAGGGACGTGTTTACCACGGGCCACGTTTCCCGCGAATCGTTTTTGGAATGTATTTCCGTAATCAAGAATTTCCGGGAATTCCTGCGGAGCTGGGAAATAAGCGATGCCGACATACGGGTAATTGCCACCAGCGCCCTAAGGGTGGCCCGCAACCGGGACATTTTTGTAGACCGGGTACGGCTTGAAACCGGTCTTATTCCGGTCATTGTGGAAGGTATCGAAGAAAACCGCCTTATGTATCTGGCGGTACGCTTTGCCCTGAAAAACGATCTGCCCCTGTTTTGGCGGGCTAACTCGATGATACTGGAAATGGGGGGCGGCTCCACGGAGATCATGCTGCTGCGCCGGGGGCAGATGGTGGCGGCGCACAGCCTGAAGCTGGGAACCCTGCTTATCGATCAGGCTTTGCGTACCGGGCCTTCCCAGATACAGGAACGTTATGTAACCGAAAACATCCGCAACACCTCGGACATTCTTAGCTCAGACCTTGACCTTGCCCGTGTGCGTACCTTTGTGATCTCCGGGGCCAATGCCGCAATCGCCGCCGACCAAGTGGGGGCGAACATGAACGAGCATTGCGGAATTATCACCAGAGAGGCTTTTATCGAGTTTGTCCGCAAAGTCCAGAGCTACACGCTTGAAGAATGTATGGAAAAACTCAGGATGCCCTTCTGGGAGGCGGAGATTTTTATTCCCGGACTGTTGGTGTACAGGATGCTTCTGGAAAAGACCGGGGCGGCTCATGTGGTGGTTCCCAGAATTTCCATCCGCGAGGGCCTGTTGATCGATCTGGCGCGCGGCGTGGATCCGGCCTTGCAGGAAGAGTTCTTTTCCCAGATACTCGCCTCTGCCGTGAATGTCGGCAGAAAGTACCATATCGACGAGGTTCATTGCCGCCACGTAGCCCGCCTGTGCATGATTCTGTTTGACGCGCTGACCCTTGAACACGGCATGAACCGGCGGGAACGGATGATGCTGGAAGTGGCGGCGCTGGTTCACGAAATAGGGATGTTTATCAAGGCTTCCGGCCACAATCTGCACGGTCAGTATATTATCGCCAACTCTGAAGTTTTCGGCCTTCAGCGTGAAGAGATGGATGTTATCGGCAACGTCATTCGCTATCACCGGGGGAATGGGCCATCGTCCGCGGACATTGACTACATTTCCCTTCAAAGGGCGGAGCGTATTCTGGTACTCAAAATGGCATCGATACTCAGAGTGGCTGACGCTCTGGACAGGGGACATTCCCAGCACATAAAACGGATCAGCGTAGAAAAAAAAGGCGAAACAATGATTCTGCACACGGAAGGCAGCCGTGATCTTTCTTTGGAGCTAGTGGGGCTGGAAGAAAAGGGCGGTTTGTTTCAGGATGTTTTTGGATACAAAATAGTGGTGAGTTAATGGACGCAAATTCTGGATACGGGAACAATGTTTCTTCTCCCTTTTTTAACCGGGAGCTTTCTTGGCTTGATTTTAACGAGCGGGTGCTGGAAGAAGGTCTTAAAAAAAGCCTGCCCCCGCTGGAACGCTTTAAGTTTCTTTCTATCGTTTCTTCCAACTTTGACGAGTTTTTTATGGTTCGGGTGGCGGCGATAAAGCAGGCCCGGAAATCCGGCGAAGGCAAGGACGCTCCGGCAGGGGAAGGCCGGCTTCCGGCTCCGGCGGGCGGCGGCTTTAGCCCGGTAGAGATTTTGGAGAAAATTTCCCGGAAAGTCCGTTCTATCAAAAAGCGCCAGTCCGAGGCGTTTGTGAACGAGGTTTTCCCCAGTCTCGCGCAAGGGGGCCTGCGTCTTCTGCGCCCCGAAGACTGGACGGACGACCAGAAGGAATACCTTGAATCGCTTTTTTCCAGAGAGATATATCCCCTTCTAACGCCGCTTCGTGTCGAGGAAGAAGGCCCTCTTCCCTCCATCGAAAATTACTCTGTGTACGTGGCGTTTCTTCTGGAGGCGGAGTCTGTTCAAAGCTGGGCCAGCAAGGCTGATTCCCCGCAGCTTGAGCATATTTCCATAGTCCGCATTCCTCCGGCGCTGGAGCGAATTGTATGGCTGCCCGGAGAATCCACGCTTTCCGCGGGAGCGGGGCGCTGGGTTTTGCTTGAAGATTTGGTGCAGGTACACGGAGGTTCCCTTTACCCCGGATACAAGGTTAAGGAACATCTTGTTTTTAAAATTAACCGGGACGCTGATTTTTCGGTCGATGAAAAAAGGGACGAGGATTTTATTGTGGCGATGGGGGAAGTGCTGGAAGGCCGGGAACATTCCATGCCGGTGCGGATGGTGCATACGCCGGGGAGCGTAAAAGTCCGCGACTATCTGGCCTGTAGGCTTTCCCTTGAAGAAGACGATATTTTTGAGGTGGCGTTTCCCGTTAATCCGGGCAAGCTCTACGAGCTTATTTTAAGCCGGGGCTTTGACCATCTTAGGGAAAAGCCGTGGAAAATCTATCCTCATCCTGTTTTGCACGAAGACCAGCCCCTGTGGGACAGGATACGGGCGGGCGATATTGTTCTTCACCTGCCCTACCAGTCCTTTGATCCGGTAGTCCGCTTTTTTCAGGAAGCTGCCGGCGACCCGCAGGTGGCGGCGATTAAGACTACGCTGTACCGTACCAGCGGGGATTCGCCCGTTGTCCGGGCGTTGGAGCAGGCGAGTCTTGCGGGCAAGCACGTAACGGCGGTCGTGGAACTGAAGGCACGGTTTGACGAGGGGCGCAACATTTCGTGGGCCAACAGGCTGGAAAAGGCCGGGGTTATTGTGGTGTACGGTCTTGCCCACCTTAAAATTCACGCCAAAGCTACCATTGTAATGCGCCGGGAATACGACCGGATAAAACGTTATGTCCACCTTTCCACGGGCAACTACAACGAAAGGACGGCAAAGTATTACGAGGACATCGCCCTTTTCTCCGCGCGGGAAGATATTGCCTACGACGCGGGGCTGTTGTTTAACATGATCACAGGCTACTCGGCGGTTCAGTCAATGGGCAAGCTGGTAATTGCCCCTACGTCTCTGAAGCGCCGGATTTTGGATCTTATTGCCAGAGAAAGCAGCCGTTCCAGCCCCGAAGCTCCGGGAAAGATCATGGCAAAAATGAACGCTCTGGCGGACCCTGAAATTATATGGGCTTTATACCGGGCATCGCAGATGGGGGTTAATGTGTTTCTTAACATCCGGGGCATCTGTATGCTTACCCCCGGCGTAAAGGGCCTTTCCGAAAATATCCGTGTGGTAAGCGTTATTGACCACTACCTTGAACATTCCCGGATATACTACTTTGCCAACAGCGGGGCCGAGGAATTGTACTTGGCCAGCGCGGACTGGATGAGCCGCAATCTTGAACGCCGGGTGGAACTTATGTTTCCGGTGTTGCAGGAAGACACGCGAAAGGCGGTTTTTGAAACCCTTTCCGCTTACTTCCGGGATAACTGTCAGGCATGGCTTTTGGGCAGCCAAGGCAACTGGACACGGCTTGCGCCCGCAGCCGGCGAAGAGCCTTTCCGCGCCCAAGCGTACTTTCACGCCCGTGCCGCAAAAGCCCAAGCCGAAGAACACCCCGACCCGGCCCGCGGGGAATTCATTGTCCGCCGCAGTACGCCGCTTGACGCGCACGAGTGAGGAGGGGCGGGTGGAATTCCAGAAGAATATATTTCTATATTGACATATTACTCAATGCAGGTTATTGTCAAAAAATAGGGGGAGATATATGAAAAAATCGTTTTGCCTATTCGTGGTATTTTTCTCTATTATATCCACAAAAGCGTTTTGTGGCCCGTTTGGGGTTAGATTTGGAATGTCTTTGGAACAGATTAGCCAAATAAGTAGAACTGTACCAGAACCTCTCCGCGATAGAGATAATTGGTTTTTAATTACCCCTCCTAATACTCATGAACTATTTGACATATATCTCGTTAGTATTCACCCAGTTCGTGGGGTTTATTTTATAAGAGCAGTAAGCAGAGAAATTAGAACGAATACCCACGGGGCAGAATTAATTGCACATTTCAATACATTGGTTTCTGGTATTGAAAGAATATATGGTTCTTACCTAAGAAGAGACAGAATGATAAGTGATACAAGATTAACAAGCTCCCAATTTTTTATGAATACTCTGTCTAGAGGTGATAGAGAATTAATAGTTTTTTGGCATAGAGAGGAAGGCTCAACATTACCTGATGATATTTATGAAATAATTATTTCGGCTGAAGCAATAAGCTCTTTCATTGGTTATATCATGCTTGATTATTATTCAATATATTTTGATGCGATTGAAGAAGAACGATCTTCAGTTTTTTAATTAATTGGTATTTTTATATGAAAAAAGAGTTTGTGAAAGCAAATGATGCTGAGAAAACTGAAAAATACTTTTTCCCTGTTTGTAAAAAAACCATAGTGTGTATATTCAAAACATGGTCGCAAAAATTGTTTTGTGGGAGAATATAGATTGATATGTATAACATCACTCTAGTTTGTACAACACACAAAGAAAATGGCGAATGTAATTCAAATGAATTATATAATATCATAGAAAATATAAAGCCGGAAATTATATTTGAAGAGTTGTCCTATGAGGTTTTTAATCAGTGTTACGGAGAGAGAAACCGTATATCATTGGAGACAACAGCGATCAAATGGTATTTAAAAAATAATGCAATTAAGCATATACCTATTGATACTTATGAAATACCAATAAGCGATCATGACAATTTTGATAAAATGCATAATGTATTAACACAAGATATTGATTTTGGATTGTTTTTAAATAAAGCAATGTGGAGAGAATGTATAAGAGGTTTTTCGTACCTCAATAGTAGGCATATTGATGAAACACATAGGGCAAGAAAAAATTATGAAAAAGAACTAATTGGTCATTTGAACAGAGAAACATTAACAAATACATATAATTTATGGAATGATTATAACGATAGGAAGGAGGACACAATGGTAGATAATATATACAGTTATAGTAAAAATAATGAATATACTAATGCAATTTTATTCATTGGCTCTGCACATCGAAAATCAATGATAATGAAGATTAATAAGATAAAAAGAAAAGAGAAACCAATGTTATATTGGAAGTTTTACAATTTCAATAAAATATCGGGGGGCAATTGAGTTATACATTACTACCATTTGCTCTACGGCTTAAACGAGGACACGTAAGAATCGTAAGAATCATATATGAACAAGGGGGAAAAGGACGTGACTGTTTTTTATTTCACATCGACCGGGAATTCTTTGGCTGTCGCAAAGCGCATAGGCGGAAACTTGGTTTCAATACCACAAGTTATTGATTCAAACAACGTATCTTATACGGACGATGCCATTGGCGTAGTTTTTCCGGTTTACGGACTTTTGGCGCCGAAAATGGTACGTCAGTTTTTGGACAAGGTGAAGTTTGAAGCGGATTACACCTTTGCGATAGGAACCTACGGCAATATGCCCGGCGCGGCAATGGTTAACTTACAAAAGCAGGCGCAAAAGAACGGGTATCGTTTTGACTATGCCAGCCATTTGCTTACGCTGGATAACTTCCTGCCCTTCTTCGATATGGACGTGGAGATAAAAAAAATGCCGAAGAAAAAAACGGAAGAAAAAATCGCAAAAATTGTGGACGACATTGGCAGCCGCAAACACTTGCGGGCAAGAGCTTCACTGGGATTCCGGGCGCTGAGCGCGATAGTTGGTAAGGTAATGTCAACCGGGAAAAATGCAAAGAAGTACACTGTAAATGACCAATGCATCAAATGCGGTACCTGCGCCAAAGTTTGCCTGGCAAAAAACATAACTGTATCCGACAATGTTTATTTTTCTGACCATTGCGCAGGGTGCTTGGGCTGTGCGCATCACTGCCCCAAGAACGCTATACACCTTAAAAACGAGAAAAGCGGCAAACGTTGGCGTAATCCTGAAGTTTCACTAAGCGAGATTATTGCCGCCAATAACCGTTTAACGGGCAATTGACGTTGACGCTTTCCGCTCGTTCCCATGTCCCCCGCGCCCGCATAAAGGAAAATGAAAACATTTAACGCCAAGGTCTTATACGCCTATAAATTCATAAGCCAGTGTTTACCCATCTACGCTTTTTATACGATTTTGTTTATTGAAAGGGGAAAGTCCGTTACTGATGTTGCCGTGCTAATTGCGCTGTGGAGCGCGTTTACGATAGTAGTTGAAATTCCTTCCGCGATTTTGGCGGACAGATGGAACAGAAGGAATATGCTTGTTATAGCAACACTGTTACAAGGCGTATGCTTTATTGTATGGTTTTTTTCCCATACCTTTTTCATGTTTGCCGTAGGTTTTGTTTTTTGGGCTGTTTCCGGAGCGTTTAGTTCCGGCACGGAAGAAGGGCTAATTTATGACAACCTAAAAAGCGATGGGCGCGAGAACAGCTTTGCTGTGGTGTATGGGAGAGCAAATTTTTACGCAAACGCGGGTATTATCACCGGAATTGTATCGGCGGGTATTCTTGCCAGTTTTATCAGTATTGAAGCTATTGCGCTAATTTCAGCGGCAATATGCTTTGTCAATGCGCTATTTGCCTCGCAAATAAGAGAGAAGAATTTTTATTCACAGCGGTTACGTGAAAAATCCATAGGTTTTTTTGACACGCTGAAAGAAGCGGCTGTTTTTATTAAAGGCAGTGGTGTTGCGTTGGTTTCCATCCTGTTTTTGGTGCTCTTTGTGAGTCTTGGAAGTTATCTGGATGAATTTGACGCTCTTATTATCAACGACTTTGGTCTTGGCAAAATATGGGTCAGCGTTATTCTAAGCGTACGGTTTGCGTTCATTGCGTTAGGCGACCTTCTAGCGCCAATGGCGCAAAAAAAGATTTCTTCTATCAGGCAGATAGTTCTTCTTAACGCCTTGGGGTGCGCTTTTCTGGCTGTCTTTGCCGCAATATGGAATCAATTTTTTATTGTCATTTTTGGGCTTTCCTTCATGGTCATGGCTATAACAGAGATTTTACTGGTAAACGCCCTGCAGCAACAGATAAAAGAAGAAGGCAGGGCAACAGTAATGTCATTTTACAGTATTGGACAAAACGTTGTAATGATCTTTTTTAGTTTAATCTATGCGCTATTGGCAGGGATTTTTACCCTGCAGCAAGTCTACGTTATTATTTCCGTTTACGGAATTGCAGGCGGGTTATGCTTTTTTCTGGTGTTCATGGCAAAAAACCGGACAGGCTCGCATAACGCTACAGAATTGTAACCACGTTTTTGCCCCCTCACTTCCCCGGCGGCTTGGAAGTAAAGGCCACCACAGCGCCCACCACCGGCAGAATGGCAAGCAGCTTAAAAGCCGCCGCAAGCCCGTGAACGTCCGCGTAGGCTCCAAGAAGGGGCGTAAACATACCCCCTATGCTGCCCCCCAGCCCCAAGATAAGGCCCGAAGCCAAGCCGATACTCTTTGGAAGGTATCTCTGGCCTAGCACCACAAAGGGAGCGTTAAGCATAAAACTCCCCGTGGCAATCGGAACCAGCATCAATAGCGCCAGAACCGGGTTTGTTATGTGCGTCAGGAAAAAGACTGACGGGATCAACAGTACCCACGATACCTTGATAATGGTATTCACCCCAAAGCGATCCGCCAGAAAGCCGCCCATGACGGTAACTATCGCCCCGGTAATAACCATAAAACTTACCACCATCCCGCTTGTCGCCATGCTTTGGTTTAGAACACTCACCCAATACAGGGGAAGAAAAACATTCAGGCTGTGGGCAATAATGGAACGGGAAGTAATGGACACGCACAGCCACGAGAATTTCAGCCACTCGTTCCTGCGCCCGCCCTTTGCTTCCCCTGTTTTTTGCTCTTCGATCTGATCTTCAAGCCGCTCTTCCCGTTCCCGTGATTCGGCAAGGCGGCGCATACCCGGAATTAGCAGCAGAAACAGGACGCACATGATAATTCCCGGAACCGCCGCGATGGCGCTGGCCTGAAGACCCATGCGGTTTAGCGCGGGGGACGTTATTACAGGCCCCGCGGCAACGCCGATAGCGCCCCCTACCATAAAGATACTCATGGCGCTGCCTTTCATTTTTCCCGAAAGCCTGTTCGCCATGCGGGCGCCTTCCGGATGAAAGGCCGCCACGCCAATGCCGCTAAACAGGGCGGCGGCGAACATAAGCCAGTAACTGCCCGACAACAGGCCCACCAGCGCGATCCCAAGGCCGGACATTAGCACCCCAAGCGGCATGACCCAAGCTTTCGAGAACTTGTCCGCGATAATGCCGAAAACAGGCTGGGCCGCTGTCGAGGCGATGGCAATGGCAAACGCCAGCCCGGCGGCCTGAGCGTATCCCAAGCCAGCCGCGACGATTAAAAAAGGCAGCATCGCGGCTAACGCGCCCTGATTCAGGTCGGCGGCTCCGTGCCCTGCCGACAACGCGAATATGTGTTTTTTGTTTATAACTCCCGCAAGATGCCGCACCGTTTTAGAACCTTCCTTACAGGGAACCTTCGACAAAGGTAAGCGAAACCGCCCCTTCGTTCAGCCTTTCTACGCCCCTCGCGCCCAGCCTGACCCGGTGAAGGCTAAGATGGCGGGCATCGTGCGCCCCTTCAACCAGAAAGGTCTCGCGCGCCGGGCCGGAAGGATCGCTAGAGCGAAGTTCCAGCAGGTTAGCGCCGTTCACGCTGAAAAAGGAGTAGGTTCCCCGCCTTGATGTCCCGCCCGAATGTATCTCGTAGGAGCCGCAGGGGAAGAAATGGAACCTTCCGATGGGACTGTCGTAGCGGGCGTCAATGCGGGCGCTGACGGCGGCGGCGGGAACCGGGGTAAGCGTTTCGGGCCGTCCAGCCGCGCGGTAGGAGCCGTCCCAAGGGGCAGCCATTACCCTGAACTGCGGGCGCAGGTTTTCCGTTGTCCGTATCCGTATGCCCTCTAGGGACTCCAGTTGAACAACAATCGAGCGCCTGATGGTGGCTATCGAGATATTCTGGCTGGTAATGTAGAGCCCGCCGCGGGCGGCGATGGAATTCCGCCAAGAGAATATCTGCATAGTGCCATCGCCGAAAAAGATAATTTGCCGGTTAGAAGGGTCGAAATAGATGTACTGGTTTCTGTCGATAGTTCCCTGCGGGGTTACGTAAAACCAGAGCCCCGCGATAAACGACTCAAACGACTGTACGCTGCCCAGAATTTCTCTGACCCGGCGCTGTTCTATCTGGGCTCCGGCAATCCGGGTTCTGCTTCTTTGCTCAAAAAAGCCGGTTACCGGATTGTAGGCGTAGATAATCTCCACCTGATCCATAATATTGTTGGAGTCAAAATCCCTGCCCTGAGCGGCAATGGTAAAACTTTGCCCCACGGCAAGCCCCATCTGGTACGCCTGAGAACGGGCGACCTCCCTTACGGTGATGCTGCCGTCCACCCTGATATCCGCTATCTTTGTGAAAGGCTCCTGCTCGCCGGCGGGGTTCATGCGGAACACGGTAAGGGTATGCTCCCCCGCGTTGTTCATTCCCGAAAGCAGGACGCAGACGCTCCGGTCGCCGATAAGGTCTTGGGTGTCAAGGGTAACCGTTTCCGGGCGGGTGGCGGCGGTCGGGGCGCTCCAGAGGCGTCTGTATGTCCGGGAAGCCGCGTCGTAGCCGATAAAGGTAAGGTTTATGGGGCTTCCCGGCGCGAGAAGATTCCGGTAGGCCACAACCTGTTCTTGCACGGGGTTTCTGTAAAAATTGCCTTCCAGCACCGATACAACGACATTTCCTTCGCCAAGGGGAATCATGGCGGACACCGGCTCACGGATTGCCAGTTCCAACAGGCCCGGCTCGTCATACGCCCAAGCGTCCAGCGTTCTGGGAATGACAACCCGGTTTTGCGGGACGGCGCGGTCTTGCGGGGCAGTCCGGGGAACCGGAAACAAAACCAGCGCCCCGATGCCCAACGCGGTAAAGCCGAAAATCGCCACGGTTACAATTCTGAAAATTCCTTTCATGTTGCTCATACTGCTTTATCAATCTCCTTCGTAATTTTTTCCAGCACTACCGCCAGCGTTTCCCGTACGCTATAGGGGCTTCTGAACCCCGCGGAAGAAACATGGCCGCCTCCCCCAAGGGACTGGGCGACCTTTGACACATTGACCGTGCCTTTCGACCTAAGGGAGCAGCGGACACGGCCATCCCTGCTTTCCTTCACAAGAACCGAAACCAGAATTTCCCTGCTTTTCAGGGGAATATTGACAAAATCTTCCGAATCCTCAAGGTAGGCCCCGGTAGATTCCAAATCTTTTTTTTCAAGCACCTGCACCGCGATCCGGCCCTGATTGTGAATCTCCAGGGTGGAAAAGACCATCTTCTGCAAAAGAAGCGCCCCGGCGGAATCGTCCTCGTTCAGGCGCTGGTATGTTTCGTAGGGGCTCACCCCCGCCCCCACCAGCGCGAGGGCGGCGTTGAATGTCCGGGCGCTGGTTTTGGCGTAGGCGAAAAACCCCGTATCGTGAACCAGTCCGGCATAGGCGGCGCGGGCGTATTCGCCGGTCAGCCCCACGCCCGCCTTTTGAGCCAGTTCTACAACCATTTCGCAGGTGGAAGAAGCCGTGCTGTCAAAGTACCCCTTAAAAGCGCAGAACTTGCCCGGCTCATGATGGTCAATCACAAAGACTTCCGGCACATAGGGAACCAGCCCCCGCAATTCCCCTATGTAGTATTCGTCCGATGTGTCAAGGATAACCAGTCCCGCGTCCCGGTCAATCGTTTCCTTCAGGGCTTCCCACGTTTCTATCGTGCCGTCAGGGTCGATAAACCGGAACTTTTCCGGCGTGGGGCTGGAATTGACAACCCTGACCTGCTTTCCAAGACCCTGAGCGACAAAAGAAAACACCCTTTCCGCCCCAAGCCCGTCAGCGTCCGCCGGGTCGTGGGTGGTGATAATCAGGGAGGAGTGCCGGTTCAGGAACTCGAAAACCGCGTCCGTCATATCAAAGCTGGGAACTCATGTACGCGGCGGCGGCCTGTTGTACCCTTGCCCCGATATGCGGGGCCATGACAAGAACCTGCCATCCGGCGGATTTTTCCGAGCGGAACCACCGGAACAAATGCCGGGCGCTTCCGGTAAAGGCCGGCTGTAAGCCCCCAGCCGAAGCGGTAATCAGCATGGTGTGGGTCAGCCTGTCCCTGCCCGCCCCGGACAGCCGGGAAGCGGCGTCGGCGAGCGCCCCGGAAAAATCCGGCGTTTGCCCCCTTGCGTCCAAGGTCTGAATCCGCTCCCTGATTTCCCTTCTTCCGGCCTCCCCGGAAATAACGCCAGAGTGGATTATCCTGGCGCTGTCCCCGGCGGCCCAAATGGTGACGCTGTCCCCGTCCATAAGGATGCGGTCTATCACCTGTTCGCCTATCCACGCCACAATCTCGCCCCTAGAGCGTTCCAGCGCGGCGGAGCCGTCAATAATCAGATACACGTCCAGCGGGATGGTTCGCCTGCCTTCAGCGTTAAGCAAAGGCAAGAACCCGGCAAAAAGAATCAACGTAAACAGTTTTCGCAACATAATAGCCTTCATATCAAGTATTCTATCACATATTGAACAGAATTTGAACAGAATTTGAACACAAATTTGACGAAAAAAGGTAAAAAAGGCTTTACATTTTTTCGCAGACTAGGTTATACTGTAAGCAAGGTATTACATACTACGTCATTTTGTAGAACAATATTTGTGAGGAGAGTTTAAATTATGGGTTCTATTGATCTGCCCAAGAGTCCGAATGTATTTCATCCGGAAAAACCAAGCGCCGTAGGGTCACGTAATTCGTTGGCTCAGGAGTACAGGGATCAGCAGGCTGAGGTAAACCAGCTTCTGGAGGAGGAAGCCAATAAGGTTATCCACCATCTGACCGCAAAATTGCCCAAGGACGTTCTGGAACGTCTGGATGTGATGGGCGGTCTTAAAGAGAAGCTGTACAATTACTTCAATCAGAATTACCAGAATATGTTTAACCGTTACATGGTAACGAGTGAAGACGAAATGGTAAAAAAGGTGAGGAATTTCATCGACAAGGAAGAAACCAAAGTCCTTGCCCGGTACACTCCGAAAGAAATCGCCGACCTTCTGGACGCTGTAGGCGGAGCCGACAAGTTCAACACCGGCGAAGTCGAAAAGTCTATCGTCAATATGTACGGCCACCTTCAGGGCCATGTCCAGCGGGGCGTTAACGAGCTGGAAACCCACACCAACAGCATTTTGCGCCAGAAGACCGACACCGGAGCGTTTGTTCGGGGCCAAAACGCCTATTCAATCGTCAAGTGCGCGTTCAAAGACAACCTGCTTAAGCCCAAGACCGTTACGGATGTCAAGCTTTCGGTAAACATCCTTGACGCCGAGCTTATCAGCCCCATTTTCCACTATCAGGTTACCGTGGAGTACCTTATTAAAGACCTTTTAAGCAAGCACATTGTAGACGCTATCGATCAGACTATCGAAAAGGTCAAGGACGAAAGGGTAGAACAGGGACTGGAAGAACTGTCGGACAGCGAGATCATCTTCAACAAGATGGGACAGGTTCCCAACTTCACCGACGACGAGGTTGAAAACCCCAAATCCAGACGGTATTCCATTGTCGCCAAGGCGCTTATGGAACGGATCAACGACCTGCGGGCCGAAATTGATCCGGAAACGTTTGACCAGATGAACATACGGGAAAATATCAAGAACATCATTGATATTGAAAATATCCGGAACCGGGGCTTTAATACCGCCATTAACTCAATTACCTCCATTCTTGACACTTCCAAGATGGGGTATCAGTACATCGAAAACCTCAAAAACGCCAGAGAGATTCTCATCCGGGAGTACGAGGACACCGATGTGGCGAACCTGCCCGACGAGCGCTACCAGATTAAGCTCCGCTATTTTGACAATGCCCAGCTTAACGAGGATCGCAAAGCCTACGATGTGCAGATGAAGAGCTTTGAAACCGAAGTTATGCACCTTTGGGACATTCTGCACGTGATTTATCAGGAAAAGAAATCGATGTGGAAGGTAAATGATTTTGCAGATCTGGCCGCGAAGAAAAGGGCCAAGCTGAAGAAAATCAAAGATCAGACCGGCGAGCCCGCCTACGAAGCCATTGACAAGGTGTGGGACGAAATCTCCTTTGTCAGGGCCGGCGAGACCGAGGTTGAAAGGTCTAACCGTACCTACGTTTACGAAAAAGACAGGGTACGCCAGCGGATCATCCTGATGCGGAATAAGATGAAGAAAATGTACGACTATCTGTACCCCATTGAAAGACGGGTTATGGAGGAAAGGCTTTCCGCCCTTGAAAGGGACTATTTCCGCTTTGAGTACATGATCAACCCCTACCACCTGCAGCCGGGCATTCTTCTTGATGTGGACATTACTTCCATTAAGCGGAAAAAGGCGACTCTTGACGCTATGGCAAACGTGCTTAACGAATTCCTGCACGGCGTTTCCAAGGGCTTCTCTGACGCTGCCTTTGCCTCCTTTAGCCGCAGGCGTTCCACGGTGCGGGAAGACATTAACCAGTCTTTCGGCGCCGCTCCTGAGGATCCGTTGGGCGATCAGGCTCCGGCGGCTTCCGCGGGCTCCGCGTACCTGGACTTTATCAATTCTGACAGTCCGGCCAGCGTTTCCAGATCGGCCCCCAAAGCCATCGCGGCCCCCAAAAGAGGCGGCAGAGCGGCTGGCGGCAAGGCAAAAGCGAAGGCTGGCGCCGCAAAGGGCGGACGCCGGGGACGGCGCAGTGGTGATTCGGGGTTAAGAGAAATCTAATTTTTGCCTCGTTTGGATGTTTTATAAAAACGTCCCCGAATTCCGGGGACGTTTTTTATGGGAGGTTGAAGTGAACAAGGAATCAACAAATCTTGAGGTGCTTTCCACCAGGTCAGGCTTTAACTCTGCGGTAAGGCACATAAACAAGACAATCGAGATATCAGGCGCCCTTGGGCCTGGCGCTAACTTGGGCGATTTATTATACGAGCGGGGCGATGAAACCCTGTCCGGCGAGCGGAGCGCTCTTTTACTTAGAATGCTTCTGGTGGACAAGCTGGGGTATAAAACCGTTTCCTCTAATCTTGAAGCGGTAACCTCCGATGTTCCCGCTTTGGCCGCGGAGTTCGCCACATGGAAAGGCGTTGACCTTGTAGCCGTGTATCACCACCCGGATTTGGGCCTTCTTGTCGCAAATCCCAAGGTTGCCGAGGAGCTTGCCGATTTTGGGATGCTGCGGAAGCGGGAACTGTTGGTGATGTATGCCGGCAAGGGCGGCGCTCCGGCGGACGAGGCCTGCCAAAAAGCGGCGGAAACCGCGATTGCCCTTTTTGAAGGCGGCAAGGCCAAGGCCCCGCAGGAAATCTTAAAGGGCGGTTTTGCCGTCAAAAAACTTAAAAAAGCGAAAGCCAGCCATGAAGATGAAGCGCGGGCTCCGGCATCCCGCTCCAAGGCCGCGAAGGCCAAAAAGCCCGCGAAAGCCCCGGCAAAGGCCGGATCGGGAAGGATCATTTTCACGATGACGGGACAGCCGGAAAAGAAAGCCCGCGTGGCTCCCCCGGTGGTTACCGTGGCGGCTCCGGCTATTTCCAAGGGCCCCGTGCGGATGACCCCGATGTATTCCGTGATAGTTTCAAACGAGCTTTTTCATAACGGAAACGTGGAAGCGTGGAAGCGGATTATCACAAGTTACAAAGCCAAGTACCCGGAACTTCAGGTGTTTATCTACTACGAAGGCGAGCGCATTTTGGACATAAACACCCTGTTTAAGTGGGGGAAGGTAAAGCACGGAAGCGCGATCATGTTTGCCGTTTCCGGCAACGACATCAAAGACGTGGCAAAATTACAGCGGTATCTGGCTCAAGGGGCCAGCAGCAAGTTTGAAGCATTCCTGCACGGCCCTGTAAACAATGTGCTAAGGCTTTTTGGGTAAGAGGGGGAAGACATGGACAGCAGAATACATTTTTTTAGTCAATTTGACGCGATTCCTAAAAAGATAGAGCCGGAAAAGCTGGGAATCCGGGGCCGTCAGGCCAGCGAATTCGCCGATATGGGCTTTCCCATTTTGCCGGGGTTTATTCTGAACACGGATATTACCTCAAATCTGAAAATTGAAGATGTCAAAAAGGACATTACTTCGCTTTTGGGCAAGTGCGCCGGTGTTGTGGGAAAAAAGTACGGGGATACCGAAAACCCTTTGCTGCTTAAAATCGTCATTTCCTCCAATCTGGCTATTTCCGCCTATCCCACCCTGCATAATTTCGGCCTTGTTAAGCCCACTATCGAAGGGTTCGCCAAGTGGACGGGGAAGAATTTCGCGGCCCACGAGGTTATCTTTCTTATCAGGGGTATGCTTAAAATAGAAGAGCGGATCAAGGAGCTGGAGGATAAGACCAAGGAACGGGAAGAGATTCTTGCCCGCCTGAAAATCGTGGATCGTATGCTTGGCATCGCCGGGCCTTCCAACGAGCTTGGCGCGCGGGAAAAGCCCATTCCCGTAAACAAAAGCGCCGGGGAGTACATGAACGAATACGCGCGGTTTTTTCCGGCAGGGTTCTTCGACAGCGCCGAGAAGCAACTCTTTATAACTTTAAGCGAAATTTCCCGTATGATCCGGATGGATGATCAGGACGAAAACGACACGGCTCTTATGATTGTCCCTATGGTGTACGGAAACTACGGCAAGGATTCCTGTTCCGGCTTTTTTTACAGCCGCAATGTGGTTTCAGGCGAAAAGAAACTTCAGGGCAAGTTTTTCCGGGAAAAGTTCAACGAGTATGGCGCTGAAGGACAAGCCATTGAACATATCGGGGACAAGCACCTGAAGGAACTTCAGAAAATCGCCGGAGGGCTGGAGGACAGGTTAAAGGAAATCCGGCAGGTTCGCTTTACCATCGAAAACGGGAAGCTCTGGCTTATTGAACAGCGCCAAGTGGAACAAAAATCCACGCAGGCGGACATTAAGCTCCTTCTTGACCTTGAAAGCCGCAAGATCGTTGACAAGGAGTATGTGGTTAAGGCTATTGATCCGCTCAGGCTAAACGAGATTCTGCATCCGGTTATTGACCCGTCCAGCGTAAAGAGCCTTAACTCGTGGAAGGGCGGTATTGCCGGCGCTCCGGGTGCGGCTATAGGCAGGGTTTACTTTTCTACCGCCGCTCTTCTGGAGGCCCAAAAGTACGCCCAGCAGCATGGGCAGGACACCCGGACTATCCTTGTCCTTGAGTCCTCTTTCGCTGAGGATGTCAAGGCTATAGAGGTAAGCACGGGGGTACTGACTGCCGAGGGGGGGTATTCCGCCCACGCCTCGGTCGTGGCCCGGCAGTACGGGAAGGTCTCACTAGTGTCCCCGGAACTCCAAATCAGGGGCAAGAGGGCCAGCATAGGGGCGTTTAGCTTTTCCGAGGGGGATTTTATCACTCTTGATGTGCCGTTCCACGGTCAATGCAACATCTATGCCGGAACCGCGGCCCTTATCGAGCCTGATCCTAAGGGTTCCGGGCTTCTGGATTTTATCGCCCTTGCCAAAGGCTTTGTTAAGAGTTTCCATGTCCGCTGTAACGCCGACACGCCCAAGGACGCGGCACTGGCTCTTGAATTTGGCGCGGACGGCGTGGGGCTGTGCAGGACGGAGCATATGTTCTTTAAGGGGGACAGGATACATTCGTTCCGGGCGATGCTTCTTTCGGACAATAAGCAGGAGCGCGCCAAGGCTTTGGACAAACTTCAGGCCATGCAGCGGGAGGATCTTTACAGCATCCTTAAAGTAATGGCTGGCAGGGAAGTTACCATCCGGCTTCTGGATTCGCCCCTTCACGAGTTTATGCCCCACAACGATGACGAGCTTGCGGACTACATGGCGTATGTGGAAAGGACAAAAAAGGTAAAGCCCAACAAACTGGAAATGAAGGCCCGTATTGAATCCCTGCACGAGTTTAACCCGATGCTGGGGCACAGGGGCTGCCGTATCGCCGTTTCTTACCCCGAAATCTACGCTATGCAGATCAGGGCTATTTTTGAAGCGGCCTACAAACTGCGGAAAGAGGGAGTGGATGCCCAGCCTGAAATCATGGTTCCGGTTGTAATGAATGCCTCCGAGCTTAAACTCATTGCCTTTGGCAAAAAGATTGAGGGGGCGAGTTACCGGGGCATCGTGGACATTGAGGAAGAACTGCGGAAGGAGCAGAAGGCCAAGCAGTTGAAGTACAAGATTGGCACGATGATTGAGCTTCCGGCGGCGGCTTTGGGCGCTGGTGAGCTTGCCAGATATGCCGGGTTTTTCAGTTATGGGACGAATGACCTAACCCAGACGACCCTTGGTATTTCCCGCGACGATTTTACCGGATTTATGTCCGACTACACCCTTTTTGATCTTATTCAAGGGAACCCTTTTAGCACGCTGGATCCAAGGGTCAAAGAGCTCATCGTTTTGGCTACAACCAGAGGCCGCCTTACCCGGCCTGATCTTGTGTGCGGGCTCTGCGGCGAACATGGCGCTAATCCGGCAAATGTGCGCTTTTGCATGGAGTCCGGGCTGAATTACGTTTCCTGTTCTCCGTACTCTGTGCCTATCGCGCTGTTGGCGGTGGCTCAGGCGGAACTGGAAGGGGTTTAATCTTGCCCCCCGCCGGAGCTTCTGGCGGAAATGCTTGGCTCACGCACTGCGGGGGGTACTCCTTGATTCGCTCTTTCAGGAGCGCCGGGATGTCAAGGTGGTAGGGGCAGCGCTTAACACATTCGCCGCATTCAAGGCAAGTCTTGGCCTTTTCGATAGGTACTTCGACAAACGTGCGGGCCCGCTCCACCGTCATGCGCTTAAAGATGCTCTTAACGTTTAACGCCATGCTGATTCTTATGCCCTGAGGGCAGGGCTGGCAATAATCGCAGCGGCGGCACCATGTGGAGCCCAGTTCGGCCTTTATTTTTTCGATTTCCCCTTTGTCCTGCGCGGAGAGCGGCTCATTTTTTTCCACAATGCCGATAATTTCACGGATTTCTTCTATCTTTTCGATCCCCGGGTCCGGCACTATGTTGCCATACGTCCCAAGAAACCGGAAGGAAAGCCCCGCGTCACTCAAAAGGCCGCCGCCCATAGGCTTCATGGCGATAAACCCCATGTCAAGCTTTTCCGCGAGCGGTATGGCCTCTTCGGCGGCGGCGCAGTCGATAAAGTTAAAGGGGAGCTGTATCGAGGCGAACGCGCCGCTCTTCATAAATTCAAGGGCCAGCGGGATGCTGTGGCTGGAAATCCCCGGAAAGCGCACCTTTCCGGCCTTTACCGCCTCGCTGAGCCCCTCCATCGCGCCGCCGGGGGCAAACACGGCATCCCGCCTGGCGTTATCCGCGACATTGTGGAGCTGGTAAATATCCACGTACTCTACCCCAAGCCTCGCAAGGCTTAAATCCAGATGCTCGTTAAACGTTTTTTTGTCGTTGGCAAGGGATTTCGAGGCGATAACAAGGCTATCGCGCTTTATTCCTTTTATTGCCTCGCCGATTTTTTCCTCGCTGTCGGCATAGCCGTTAGCGGTGTCAATAAAATTGACCCCAAGCCCTATTACCTGCTGGAGAAGATGGGCCGCACCGGCCTTCGTTAGCCGCATGATGGGAATGCCGCCAAACGCGACCCTGCTTACCATAAGCCCTGTTTTACCGAACCGTACTTTTTCCATATGCGGGCCTCCTTACTGCCTGTATGTATTATGGTACACCAAGCATGGCAATAGTCAATAGGCCATTGCCGGGGCCAGCGGCAGAATTAAACCCCCGCAGGGTGCTTGACACTTTTTCCACTTTCCCTGTAAACTTAAAACCATGAAACGGGCACTGGTTTTTATACATCACCATCACCACCTCCATCGTTTTTTTCCGGGGCCCGGAGCCGTTGGGCTATAGTCCAAAAGGCTTTCATTCGGTTTAATAGCCGTGGGCTCTCCAGTCCACGGCTTTTTTTTGCGCCAAAAGGATGGATGGCGGCGCTTTTTGCAAGGCAAGGTTTTACGGGAGACAGGTTTTTTGGAGACAGGAATGGACAAGCTACGAATGTTAATCCCCAAGGGGCGGATTTTTGATAATGTTGCCAAGCTCTTTTCGGAGGCAGGGCTTCCCATTTCCCTTGCCGACAGAACCTACAGGCCGGTTATCGCGGCGGACTGGCTAAGCGCCAAGATCATGAAGCCGCAGAATGTCGGGGAACTCCTTGAACTTACAAGCCATGACGCGGGCTTTACCGGGGTGGACTGGATACTGGAAAGCGGGGCGGATGTTGAAGAGATACTGGATTTGGGGTTCGACAAGGTAAAAATAGTTGTGGCAGTCCCCGCCGCAAGCGATGAAGAAACCATGAAGCGCAGGAAAATTGTTGTCGCCACCGAGTATATGCGCCTTGCCGAAAAATGGCTTACGGCAGGATCGTGGCAGTTCCGCCTTCTTCGGGCATACGGGGCCACCGAAGTGTTCCCCCCGGACGATGCCGACATGATCATTGATAACACTTCTTCCGGGCAGACGCTCCGTGACAACGGCCTAAAAATCATCGCGACGCTATTGGAATCGTCCACCCGCTTTGTCGCTTCAAAGGCCGCAATGGCGGACAAGCAAAAACGGGGCAGGATCGAAGAGCTTGCCATGCTTTTCAAGGCCGTACTGGACGCCCGTGAGCGGGTAATGCTGGAAATGAACGTTCCCAAGGCGAAATTCCAGGAAATGGCGGAAGGGCTCCCCGCCATGCGAAGCCCCACCGTAGCGCCTTTGTACGGCAACGAAGGGTACGCCGTAAAAATCGCCGTAAAAAAGGGCGAAGTTTCTTCTTTAATTCCACGGTTAAAGAAAATGGGCGCGTCGGACATCGTGGAATACGATTTGCGAAAAGTAGTCCCGTAGGGATATTCCAATGAAAGCAGGAGGATCGAAGAATGTCAAGAACGGCGGAAATTGAAAGAACCACAAGGGAAACATCCATCAAGATGAAACTCAACATTGATGGCGGCGGGGAGGCGAAGCTGGATTACCCCATAGGGTTTATGGCCCATATGCTTACCGCCTTCGCGTGCCACGGGCTTTTTGATATTGAAGTATGGGCACGGGGCGATCTTGAAGTGGATCAGCATCACTTGGTGGAAGATACCGGTATTGTCATGGGGCAGTGCTTTGCCCGCGCGCTGGGAGAGCGGCGGGGCATACACCGGGTGGGGAGCTGCCTTTTCCCAATGGACGAAACGCTCGCGCGGGCCGCGGTAGACATTTCAGGAAGGCCCTTTCTGGTGTTCGACGCGCCGGAACTCAACTCCGGGCAAACCGGTGTTGTTTGCGATTTCTGGCAGGGCTTTGTTTCCGCCGCGGGCATTACCCTTCATCTGGATATACTGCGGGGCAGGAGCTGCCACCACAAGACCGAGGCGCTTTTTAAGGCGGCGGCCCGCTCGCTTCGGGAAGCCTGCCGCATTGATTACGGCGCTCCCGGTCTTATTCCCTCTAGCAAAGGAGTCATTGTATGACAACGATAAAACGAATTATTCCGTGTCTGGATGTAGACGGCGGACGGGTGGTTAAAGGCGTGAAATTTGAAGAGGTCAAAGACGCTGGAGACCCGGTGGAATTTGCCCGGCGGTATAACGCCGGTGGGGCTGACGAACTTGCCTTTCTGGACATAAGCGCTACCAGCAAGGGGCGGGCTACCCTTCTGGACGTGGTAAGGAAAGTCGCAGCCGAAGTAACAATCCCGTTCTGCGTGGGCGGCGGCATACGAACTGTGGAAGACATGCGGCAGACCATAAAGGCCGGAGCGGGCAAGGTCTCGGTGTGCAGTTCCGCGCTGGCAAGGCCGCAGCTGCTTTCCGAGATGGCAAGCGCCTTCGGGAGCCAGAGCGTTGTTCTGGCAATTGACGCGAAAAGGGTTTCCGCCAAGGGACAGCCCCCGGTGTGGCACGCTTTTTCAAACGGCGGCAGGGCCGACTCAGGGCTGGACGCGATAGAATGGGCAATAAAGGCCGCAGAGCTAGGAGCGGGCGAAATAATGCTTAACTCCATAGACGCTGACGGAACCTGCGCAGGCTACGACATTGCCCTTTGCGCCGCTGTCGCGAAAGCTGTGTCTGTGCCCGTTATCGCGTCCGGCGGGGCGGGAAGCTTAGAGCAGATAGCGGAAGTTCTGAAAGAAACCGGGGTTGACGCGGCCCTTGTAGCTTCCCTTTTGCACTTCGGCAAAACCACCGTTCCCGAAATTAAACAGTACCTTGCCTTACAGGGGATCAGTGTCAGGCAGTAAAACAGGAAAAGAACGATGGTTATTGCGTCAATAGACATTCAAAACGGGAAGGTTGTCCAGCTCAGGCAGGGATCGGAATTGATGCTTGAGCGGGACAACGCCGGGGAACTTGCGCAGGCGTTTGACCGCTGTGGAGAAGTGGCGGTTATCGATCTGGACGCCGCTATGGGGCTGCGTCCCAATACGACAATGATAACGCCCCTGCTCCGCAAGGCCGAGTGCAGGGTAGGCGGCGGCATCAGAACCCCACAGCAGGCGAAAGAGCTTGTAAGCCTTGGCGCTAAAAAGGTCATTATCGGGTCAAGCGTGTTTCGTAACCCGGACAAGAAGGGCGCCGGGGCCGAAGGCGGGGAGTTTGGCGTGAACGTTTCGCTTTTAAAGGCGTTTGCGCAGGCTATCGGGCGGGAACGGCTCGTGGTTGCCGTGGATGCCCGTGGCGGCGAAATCGTAATTGACGGCTGGAAGAAGGCCACGGGCTTAGACCTTGTGCAAGCCTCCCGGCTGGCGGAACCTTGGGCGTCGGAGCTGCTGTTTACCTGTGTCGAGCGGGAAGGAACCATGACCGGAATTGACATGACAGCCGTAAAAACACTGCGGGAGGCCGTGTCCAGCGAGATCACCGTTGCCGGCGGGGTATCGAGCCTTGCCGAAATTGAAGAGATTTCGGCGCTCGGCTGCAATGTGCAGCTTGGCATGGCTCTGTACACGGGCAGCGTAACGCTGGAAGACGCATTTGTCCGCTCGCTGAATTGGGCCAAGGGAGAAGCCGGAGGCTGCGGCGGACATGACCGCCCGCTGTTGCCGCTTATCGCCCAATCAAGGGACGGGCAAGTTCTTATGTCCGGTTTTGCCAGCAGGGAAGCGTTACACGAAACGTTCAAAAGGGGAAAGCTCTGCTTTCACAGCCGCACACGGCAAAAGCTCTGGATGAAAGGGGAAACATCGGGCAATGTCCTTACCCTTGTCCGCCTGCGGGCCGACTGCGACCGGGACGCGATTCTGGCGACTGTGGAACCTTCAGGCCCTGTCTGTCATACAGGGGCGTGGTCGTGCTTTTCAACCAGCCGCCGCTATACCCTAGAGTACCTTCAATCGGTCATCGCTGGAAGGTTCCGCGACCCCGTTCCCGGCTCCTACACCGCCACGCTGGACGATAAGCTTGTCCGGGAAAAACTGATGGAAGAAGCGGAAGAACTGTGCGCGGCAAAAACCCACAGCGAAACCGTGTGGGAAGCGGCGGATGTCCTGTACTTTACCGCCGCCCTTATGACCCGCGCCGGGGTCTCTTTTGAGGAAGTTCTTGCGGAACTGGAAAGAAGGCACTTGAAATAGGAGCAAGGCATGAGCGTGTACTGGAGCGAGAGGACAAGGCTTTTAGAGCCGTACATTCCGGGCGAACAGCCCAAGGATAGGGAGTTTATCAAACTTAACACAAACGAAAACCCGTATCCCCCGTCCCCAATGGTAGTCGAAGCGATACAAAAAGCCGCCAGCGGCCTTAGGCTGTACCCTGACCCATTCTGTACGGAGCTAAGGGAGACCGCCGCCGCCGCATACGGGGTAAAGCCCGAAGAAGTGTTTGCGGGCAACGGCTCTGACGAGGTTCTGGCCTTTGCCTTTGCCGCCTTTTTCGGCGCGAAGACCAAGACTACCGGCGCTGCCCCGGCGCTTTTCCCCGACATTACCTACAGCTTTTACCCGGTCTATGCGGGCCTTTGGGATGTGCCGTACAGAACCGTTCCCCTAAAGGATGATTTTTCGATTGATTACCACGATTACTTAGGCGCGTCGGGGGGAATTATTTTTCCCAACCCGAATGCCCCGACAGGCATCGCCCTTCCCCTTGAAGACTTGAAGAATATCGCGCAGGCCGCCGGGCGGGACAAGCAGGTTTTCGTTGTGGATGAAGCCTACATTGCCTTTGCCGGGGGGGAAGGTGTTGCGAGCGCTCTTAGCCTGGTACAAGAGTTTCCCAACCTCCTTGTGGTTAGAACCCTTTCAAAAGAAGCTTCCCTTGCGGGGCTTCGCGCCGGGTTCGCCATTGGGCAGCAGGAACTTATTCAGGGGCTTTTCCGTGTTCACGATTCTTTTAATTCGTACACGATGGATCGCCTTGCGCTGGCTGGAGCGGGGGCGGCGCTTAAAGACGCCGCCTACTACAAAGACATAAACCGCCGGATTGTTTGTACCCGCGACCGGGTTTCCGCCGCCCTCCGGGCGCTGGGCTTTCGGACACTGCCTTCTCAGGCCAATTTTATCTTCGCCTCGCCCCCGCCCGGATGCGGAAAAGGCGGGCGGGAGTTTTACGCGGCCCTAAGGGATCGGGGCATTTTGGTCAGGCATTTTGAAAGGCCCCGGATCGCGGACTTTGTGCGGATCAGCATTGGCACTGACGGCGACATGGACGCTTTTCTTGAAGCCTGCGGGCGCATTGCCGCCGGGGGATAGGGGATAATCGATGGGCCTTTTGAAGATTATCACAGGGAAAGCGTTTGCCGAAAACCCAAGCCTGTTTCTCGCGGGCGGGGCGGCTGGCGAACCGGACGCTGAAGTAACCGCCACTGTCAGCGGGATAATTTCCGCAGTCAGGGTTGAAGGGGACACGGCTGTCAGGCGTTACGCGGCACTGTTTGAAAAAGAATCCCCGCGCGCGTTTGAAGTCCCCCTTGCGGCGGCAGAGGAAGCATGGGAAACGGTACAATCCGGCGAACCGGAGCTTGCCGCCGCCCTGTCTTTCGCGGCGGACAACATTAGGCGCTTTGCGGAACTTCAAAAGGAACAGTTTAAGGATTTTGAGGAAGAGATACAACCGGGGGTTTTCGCGGGGCAACGGGTAATTCCTGTTGACAGGGCGGCGATTTACGTGCCTTCAGGGCGTTTTCCCCTTATCTCCTCGGCGCTCATGGGGCTTATTCCCGCGGCGGCGGCTGGGGTGGGGGAAAGAATACTTGTCTCTCCGCCCGCTGGCGGCGGCGCGCCTGATCGCCGTATTCTGGCGGCGGCGCGGATAGCCGGAGCGAGCCGCATCTTTGCCTTGGGCGGCGCGCAGGCAATAGCGGCCCTTGCCATCGGGACTGAAACGGTTCCAAGGGCGGACATTATCGCCGGGCCGGGGAACAAGTACGTAGCTACCGCAAAACGTTTGCTTTTCGGCGAGGTTGGCATTGACTTTGTAGCCGGCCCCACGGATTTGCTTGTTATTAGCGACGGGAAGCGTGAAAGCGCCGCCGGCTCTGCCCCGCCCTTCGACTTTGACCTTATTGCCGCCGATATGCTCGCCCAAGCCGAGCATGACCCCGACGCCCGTGTGCGCGCCCTTGTCCCGGACAGGCAGACGGCGGAACACATCGAGCTGGCCCTGAGTAAACGGCTGGCGCTGCTTCCCACGGAGGTAACGGCCCGCGCCTCTTTGAATGCGGGGGGGCTTATCATTATCTACGAGTCAAGGGAAGAGGCGATACGCATCGCCAACGCCATTGCGCCGGAGCATTTGGCGTTAAGCGTCGCCTCCCCCGAAGAATGGGCGCAGGGCTTGCGAAACTACGGCTCGCTCTTTACCGGTTCCGCCGCGGCGGAGGCGCTTGGGGATTATTCCGCAGGGATTAACCACACGCTGCCTACATCCGGCTCCTCCCGCTTTACCGGCGGGCTTTCTGTCCGTAACTTCCTGAAAACCGTTACCACGCTCCGATGCGTTCCCGGCGAGGGATACACGCAGGCCCTGCGCGCCGCGGAAATCATGGCACGGGCCGAGGGGCTGGCGGGTCACGCGGAGAGCGCTGCAGTAAGGGCGGCCCCCGGCGGGAGCAAAAAAATTTTTGAAAAAAATTCGCAAAAATGTTGACGTTCCGCTAATAGTTGGATATACTCTCTTTTGATGGTATCTGTTGTCGATAACAACGTGGTTTTCCCGCTCGTAATTCTGCCGCCA